>Ga0209437_100188_pt1 | contig 125530 bp, 119 predicted proteins | sample AraplaL_Cvi_mTSA_FD_184266 | JGI IMG/M metagenome (GOLD analysis project Ga0209437, IMG submission 184266) | Arabidopsis root microbial communities from the University of North Carolina, USA - plate scrape CL_Cvi_mTSA (SPAdes) (version 2) | ecosystem: Host-associated > Plants > Roots >...
GCCGAACTCAGAAGTGAAACGCCGTAGCGCCGATGGTAGTGTGGGGTCTCCCCATGCGAGAGTAGGGAACTGCCAGGCATTATATAAGTGAAGAAGCCCCGCACGAGAGTGCGGGGCTTTTTTACGTATGCAGATCGTGAAAAACACGCTGAATTTACCGGCTTCAGCACTTTCCCATCCAATCCACAATGAAATCTGCAACACTATTTGGGCAATTTATATCCAGAACCGGCACGTGCAGGGCCAGTTTCTGGTCGCTGGCGACAGCGATCACATGCTCATCAAGCAGTTCATCAATTCCGCCCTTGATCCCTGCACGCCATAAAATAATTTTAGGTACGGATTCCTCTTTAAAGCCCTCAACCAGCACGATCTCCAGCGCAGAGTGATCCATACGGCTGAGCAGATAAGGCAGATCAATCGACGGCTTTTCCGGTGTTTCACACATCAATGCCCATCGCTCTGAACTGGCCACCATCACCTGATGGGCACCCGCTTTTCTGAGCAGATAGCTATCTTTACCTGGCGTATCCACATCCATCTGATGATGTGTGTGCTTAATCAGCCCGGCACGAATCCCTTTACTGCTGAGAATCGGTATCACCTGCTGTAACAGCGTCGTTTTACCGGTTCCACTCCAGCCCGCAATCGCAAGTAAGGGTAAGGACATATCAACCTCTCTCATTGAGATCATCGGGAGTATTAATATTGCGAAAGGCAGACTCATCGTCAGTCAGAAGTACTGCATGACCACCGTGATCGCGCAGGAAGTGCATAAGACGTCGTTCACCAGCCTGCAGATAGGCATAAAGAGGTGCAGCCATATCACGATGAATCAGAGCCAGTGTGGGGTGATCGCGCGACTGTGAGCGAACCCAGACGGCTGGCGCGTCTCCACGTTGCTCAACCAGTTTTTCCACGACGTTAAGCGGCACTGCAGGTGTATCACAGGAGCAAAAAGCGGCCCATTCACCGTCAATGGCGATCAACGCACTGTAGATACCGGCCAGTGGACCCGGATAATCATCAAAAACATCCTGAACAACCCGACACCCGCTTAACTGATAGCGATCAATATTGCGATTGGCATTAATCATGACAATGTCCACTTGTGGCCTGAGCCGTTCAAGCACATGCTGATAAAGTGGCCTGCCATTCAGGTGCACTAATCCTTTGTCCTGACCACCCATGCGGCGGCCCTGACCACCGGCCAGAATGACGCCGGTTAATATTGTCATGAGAGTGTCCTCGCTAATGACGCACTGTGAATACGGGAGAATCCTGAATGAAATGCCATCGTTTAAACGAGCTGATCGCGTTGCTGCAACCCGCCTGGCAAAAAGAACCTGACCTTAATCTGGTCACATTTTTGCAGAAACTGGCTCAGGAATCTGGATTCCGTGGCCCGTTAAGTGAATTAACCGACGATGTATTAATTTACCATCTTAAAATGCGTGACTCTGCCAGCGATGATGAAATTCCCGGCCTTAAAAAAGACTATGAAGTTGATTTCAAAACAGCACTGCTCCGCGCACGGGGTGTCATTAAACAGGACGAGTAGTGTTATCCTTGGCAGTTAAATGTAAGGGTGACTACAGGTAACATGATGAGCGACGCTGCTTTTAACTTCCAGACCTTGAATCCCGATGTGCTGCTTGATGCGCTTTGGGAGACAGGAATTCGCGTCGAGTCGGGTCTGACAGCCCTGAACAGCTATGAGAACCGGGTTTATCAGTTCAGCGATGATGAAAAACGACGCTATGTAGCGAAGTTTTATCGTCCACAGCGCTGGCGTGCCGAACAGATTGCTGAAGAGCATCAGTATGCACTCGATCTGCTGGCTGACGAGGTGCCCATCGCAGCACCACTGCGGTTAAAGGGTGAAACACTGCACAGCCACGCTGGCTTCTTCTTTGCCGTCTTTCCCAGCCTGGGCGGACGACAATATGAGACAGACAATGAAGACCAGATGGAATGGGTAGGCCGCTTCCTGGGGCGCATTCATCAGACCGGGCGCAAAACGTTATTCGGCAATCGACCGACCATAGGCCTGGATGAATATCTGCATGAACCCCGTCAGGTTCTGGAACAATCACTCTTAGTGCCTGCATCACTTAAGGCCGCACTGCTGCAGGCGCTTGATAAGCTGGGCAATACGCTGCAGCAACGGTGGCACACTACGTGGCAGCCGCTACGATTACATGGCGACTGCCATCCGGGTAATATTCTGTGGCGTGACGGACCGCTGTTTGTCGATCTGGATGATGCCCGTAATGGCCCGGCAGTACAGGATCTGTGGATGCTGATTAGCGGCGATCGACAGGAACAGCGTATTCAGTGGGATATTCTGCTGGAGGCTTACAGTGAATTCAGTGATTTTGATATTAATGAATTGTCACTGATTGAGCCTTTACGCGCTATGCGCATGGTTTATTATCTGGCCTGGGTTGTCCGACGCTGGCAGGATCCCGCTTTTCCTCGCGCTTTCCCCTGGATGACAGATGAAGATTTCTGGCGCAGGCAAATTTCACTCTTTACCGAGCAGGAGAAGCTGTTGCAGGAACCTCCTCTGCAGCTGACACCGCAATATTAATGACGTAGTCAGGAGAATTTTTCACAATGAAAAAAATTTGGTTTGCTCTGATGGGTTTAGTGCTGGCATTCAGCGCGTCCGCTGCCCAGTTCACTGAAGGTAAACAATATGTCAGTCTGCCGAAACCCGTGGCCGGCGAACCTCAGGTGATGGAGTTCTTCTCCTTCTTCTGCCCGCACTGCTATCAGTTTGAACGTATTTATCACGTCAATGACGCGGTGAAAAAGAATCTGCCTGCTGACACTAAACTGGTGAAATACCACGTCGATTTCCTTGGTGGCGATCTGGGACCGGTTGTGACCCAGGCCTGGGCTGTGGCGATGGCGCTGGGCGTTGAAGATAAGGTGACAGTACCGATCTTTGATGGCATCCAGAAAACACAGACCATCACCGATCCTGCCAGTCTGAAAGAGACGTTTGTCAAAGCGGCCGGTATCTCCGCTGCTGACTATGATGCTGCATGGAACAGCTTCGCCGTAAAAGCGCTGGTTGCACAACAGCAGAAAGCGGCTGCGGATGTTGATCTGCGCGGTGTACCAGCGATGTTCGTCAATGGCAAATATATGGTGAACAATGGCGGCCTTGATACCAGCTCTATGGACAATTTCGTTGCTGACTACGCGAACGTGGTTAAATTCCTTGTAAGCCAGAAGTAACAGGCTTTGTCATCTCATTCAACGCCAGCTCAGCTGGCGTTTTTTTATGCTATTGAACAGAGACATAAATTTTGTCCATCTCCAGGGCATAAATTTAATATCCACACAAGGGATCGTGTAATTAAAATTGCCGATTGGGTCACGGAAATTAAATAAGTCTATGAAATAGATGGTTTTTATTTGAGGTCTAATCATTTAAGATCCTGAAAAACAGCGCGTTATAATTTTTACGCACAAAGTTATCCACAGAATGATCGTTGCGATCTTATCTCCAGAACCGTCAAAAACGCGACATATCCTACGCCTTAGTTCACCCTTTCTGCCAGGTTGTGGCATCCTTATAGACCAACCCATAGCAACGAAGACAACACAGACTTATGGCGCAAATAGCAGAAAATCCCCTCATTCTGGTTGATGGCTCATCCTATCTTTATCGCGCGTATCACGCGTTTCCGCCGCTGACCAATAGTGCAGGTGAACCCACTGGTGCCATGTACGGTGTGCTCAACATGCTGAAAAGCCTGCTGGCGCAATACAATCCGAGTCATGTTGCTGTGGTGTTTGATGCCAAAGGCAAAACGTTCCGGGACGAGCTGTTTGAACACTACAAGTCTCATCGTCCACCGATGCCTGATGACTTACGTGCGCAAATCGAGCCGCTGCATGAGATGGTACGGGCGATGGGGCTGCCGTTACTGGCGGTGAGCGGCGTTGAAGCTGATGATGTCATCGGTACGCTGGCGCTGGAAGCAGAGAAAAAAGGCCTCTCAGTGCTGATTAGCACCGGCGACAAAGATATGGCGCAACTGGTCACCCCAGCTATCACGCTGATAAATACCATGAGCAACACCATTCTGGGCCCCGAAGAGGTTGAGCAAAAATATGGTGTGCCGCCCGCCTTAATCATCGATTTTCTGGCCATGATGGGCGACAGCTCAGATAACATCCCAGGCGTGCCGGGTGTGGGTGAAAAAACCGCGCAGGCTCTGCTGCAGGGACTGGGCAGCATGCAGACGATCTATGACAATCTGGACAAGGTGGCCGATCTCGGCTTTCGGGGTGCCAAAACCATGGCGACCAAACTTGAGCAGAATCGTGATGTAGCGTTTCTTTCCTATCAGCTGGCGACCATCAAGACGGACGTTGAGCTGGCGCTGCCCTGTGAAGAGCTCAACGTTACTGAACCTGATGTCGAGGCACTGCAGACCCTGTTCAGTCGCTATGAGTTCAAACGCTGGCTGAGTGACCTGCAGGACGGTAAATGGCTGCAGGGCAAGAAGAACAATACTCAGGCGCAAAAAGCGTTGGCTGATGAGCCAGCTGTGGTCGTTGAAACCAGCAGCGTATTGCCGAGCGAAGGTTATGTCACAATCCTGGATCAGGAACACTTTGATAGCTGGCTGGAGAAGCTGAAAAACAGCGAAGTGTTTGCCTTTGATCTGGAGACCGACGCGCTGGATACCCTGAGCGCTAACATCGTGGGTATCAGCTTCGCAGTAGCGCCCGGTGAAGCCGCCTATCTGCCGGTTGCTCATGACTATCTTGATGCGCCTGATCAACTGGATCGTGCAGCCGTTCTGGCACAGCTCAAGCCTCTGCTTGAGGATGAAAACGCCTGGAAAGTGGGCCAGAACCTGAAATACGATCGTGGCGTACTGAAGAACTACGATATTGAACTGGCCGGTATCAAATTCGACACCATGCTTGAGTCCTATATTCTCAACAGCGTGGTGGGTAAACATGACATGGATAGCCTGGCCGCTCGCTGGCTTAACCATAAAACGGTCACCTTCCAGGAGATCGCCGGTAAAGGCAAAAATCAGCTGACGTTCAATCAAATCGCGTTAGAGCAGGCCGCTCATTATGCTGCCGAAGATGCCGATGTGACTCTGCAGTTGCATCTGAAGATGTGGCCAGAGCTGGAGAAAGAAGCGGGCCCGAAAAAAGTGTTCGAACAGATTGAGATGCCGTTACTGACCGTCATCTCCCGGATAGAACGCAATGGCGTGCTAATCGATCAATCGATCCTGGCGCAACACTCCAAAGAGCTGACTGCCCGACTGGCTGAGCTTGAGTTGAAAGCGCATGAGCTGGCGGGAGAGCCTTTTAACCTCTCATCCACTAAGCAGCTTCAGGTGATCCTGTTTGAAAAACAGGGCATTAAACCTACAAAGAAAACACCAGGCGGTGCGCCGTCAACCAGCGAAGAGGTGTTAGCTGAGCTGGCACTCGACTATCCACTTCCAAAAGTGATCCTGGAGCATCGCGGTTTATCCAAACTTAAGTCGACTTATACGGATAAATTACCGCTGATGATTAATCCGATAAGCGGGCGCGTGCATACCTCTTATCATCAGGCTGTTACCGCTACCGGACGCTTATCTTCTGCCGATCCGAATCTGCAAAACATCCCGGTGCGTAATGACGAAGGACGCCGGATCCGCCAGGCATTTGTCGCGGCCAAAGGCCATCGCATTGTGGCGGCAGACTATTCACAAATTGAACTGCGTATCATGGCGCATCTCTCTCAGGATAAAGGATTGCTGGACGCGTTTGCCCAGGGCGAAGATATTCACCGTGCCACGGCATCCGAAGTGTTTGGTGTGGCGCTGGATAAGGTCAGCGGCGAACAGCGTCGCAGTGCTAAAGCGATCAACTTTGGTCTGATTTATGGTATGAGCGCCTTTGGCCTGTCGCGTCAGCTGAATATCGGTGCGGGCGAAGCGAAAAAGTATATGGATCTCTACTTTGAACGTTATCCGGGCGTACTGCGCTATATGGAGAACACCCGTCAGCTGGCGGCGAGTAACGGCTATGTTGAAACGCTGGAAGGTCGTCGGCTGTGGCTGCCAGATATTAAATCCAGCAACGCCATTCGCCGGAAAGCCGCAGAACGCGCCGCGATCAATGCGCCAATGCAGGGAACCGCAGCGGATATTATCAAGCGGGCAATGATTGCGGTGGATGAATGGCTTGAACAGCAAAACGACAATGCCGTCAGAATGATCATGCAGGTTCACGATGAACTGGTATTCGAAGTGAAAGCGGAGGCCGTTGAAGAGGCCAGCCAGAAAATCCGTGCGCTAATGGAAGGTAGCGTGCAGCTCGACGTGCCTTTACTGGTTGAAGTCGGAGTGGGTAATAACTGGGATGAAGCCCACTGATTCAGCGTCTGAGGCCGGTTCCGTAAAATGGAATTGGCCTGTCATCAGGCATAAGTAAATCGTTTAGTTAACGGGCTCAGCGCGGTCAATGCTGGTACTGAGATAAAGCGTTTTTCTAACTGCTTATCGGCTAAACACTTTTTCCGTCATTTAACTACATTGCAACGTTGTTTTTGTGACGCACGTGGTAAAAAAAGCCTTGTTTGATGTAAGTAAGCAACAAAAAAGCCTTTGTCACGCACAGAAAATCAGGTAAAGTTCGTCGCGTAGGGTACAGAGGTAAGATGTTCTATCTTTCAGACCTTTTACTTCACGTAATCGGATTTGGCTGAATTTAGCCGCCCCAGTCATTCTGTGACTGGGGCGTTTTTTATTGGGCTTTTTGCACCGCCGGTTTCAGCGGCACAGGGCTGCCACTCACTCTTCCGCGTCCTGATCCACCTCTGCCGGTTCAAACGTTGTGAACCAGCTGTCCAGTTTCTGACGAACCTTATCTACGCCGATTTTCTTTAGCGATGAGAAAAGTTCTACCTGCACATCACCCACAAATTCGAGTGCAGCTTCACGCACAACATTAAGCTGTGCTTTACGCGCACCTGAGGCGAGCTTGTCTGCCTTGGTGAGGAGCAACAGCACCGGAATGCCGCTTTCAACGGACCAGTTAATCATCTGTCGATCGAGATCTTTCAGCGGATGACGGATATCCATCAGGATCACCAGGCCTTTCAGCGCCTGACGTTTTTGCAGGTATTCACCTAACGCACGCTGCCACTTCAGCTTCATCTCTTCCGGGACTTCGGCATAACCGTAACCGGGCAGGTCGACCAGACGCTTACCTTCTTTCACTTCAAACAGGTTAATCAGCTGCGTACGTCCCGGCGTTTTACTGGTACGCGCCAGACCCTTCTGATTGGTTAACGTATTCAGCGCACTCGATTTTCCCGCGTTCGAGCGGCCAGCAAAAGCCACTTCAATTCCGGTATCGGCAGGCAGATGGCGGATATCCGGCGCGCTCATGACAAAGTGGGTAACGTGATAATTCAATTCAGACAAGGTGACACTCCAGAAAACGCATTAAGGCAATGCGGCCGATTATACGCGTTATGGCGCGAAAGTGCTCAACCGCGTCTGATTAGTCAGATTTGTAAGAGATTTGCCATTACCACTGCGAGTTATTTCGCTTTTTACTTTAATTACTAAAAATAAAAAATCTTATTATTTAATATCTTATCTAGAATGGTTCTTTTTTTGAACTAACTATTTGTGGCGCTGACTTGAGGCTTTTACCAGATGGTCTACATTATTGTGCAGTGCACGGCAGCACCCATCAGGATGATGCGCTCAGGGATACCAGGAGGGTAGAGAGCGATGGAATGGAAATGAGTCAGGGATACGCTCAGACAGGGATAAGGAAAAGCTCAGGAGCTGAGCAGGCGCGGGATTGACCGGGATGTTACGAGCCGAAAAGGATTTAAAACATGATTCCTTCTTATGAAGGTATGAAATAAGGCGACAGCTTGAGCTGTCGCCTTTTTTCTTTGTCTGGTTTCTGCTAGATTTCGCCGCAATTGTATACTGAATAAAAAAAGCCGGGACCGAATACTATGAAGCAACCTGCACGAGCTGTTCACGGCAAACCTGCCGCCAAAGCCAAACGCAAATCGCGTGATGATATCAACAACGAAGCACGCGATCGCAAACGTGATAAAAAGCATCGTGGACATGCTTCTGGCAGCCGTGCTAATCCAGCGGCGTCCGAAAGCAATGGCGGGAGTCAGGCTAATAACGTGAAAGATCCGCGCATCGGCAGTAAAAAGCCGGTGGCCCTGATCGCTGACGGAAAAACCGCAGCCGTTAAGCCAAAGAAAAGCGTGGAAAAACCTGCAGCTGAGAAAAAAGCACGCCTGACGCCAGAAGAAGAGCTGGCAAAGCTGGAAAATGATGAGCGTCTTGATGCGCTGCTGGATCGACTGGAAAATGGCGAAACCCTGTCGGCTGAAGATCAGGGCTGGCTGGATGCCTCGCTGGACCGTATTGACGAACTGATGGAGCAGTTAGGCATTGTGATGGATGATGCTGAAGATGAGCAGGCTGAAGAAGATATGTACCGTCTGCTGAAGGGCAACTAAGCAAATTTGATCGGCATGCGGTCTGCGCATGCCGCGCTTATCAGGTAAACGACAATGTTTTGGCCTGGATCAATTTTCGCGCTGCTGGCGACATGTTATCTGCTGTGGTTATTGTTTAAACTACGACGCCTGTCGCGGCTGAAGCAACGTTTACGTCGGGTCTCAACCCGCTCACCTTTCATCTCCTCTTCTTCGCGACCTTCTCTCAGACACCGTCACCGGAAGGAGTGAGCATGCCATCGCAGCAGATTGAGTGGGATCAGGCGTTAATTGAAAAGTACAATTACGCTGGCCCGCGTTATACCTCTTATCCCACCGCGCTGGAGTTCAGCGAGCAGTACGCGGAAACTGATTTCCAGCGTGCCGTCGCGCGTTATCCTGATCGTCCGCTGTCGCTCTATGTTCATATTCCCTTCTGCCATCGTCTCTGCTACTTCTGCGGCTGCAATAAGATCGTGACGCGTCAGCGCCACAAAGCGGACCGCTATCTGGACGTGCTTGAGCAGGAAATCATTCAGCGCGCGCCGCTGTTTCGCGAGCGTAAAGTCACGCAGCTTCACTGGGGCGGCGGCACGCCAACCTTTCTCGATAATACGCAGATTTCACGGCTGGTGGGTTTACTGAAGCAGCACTTCAGCGTGGCTGAGGACGCCGAAATGTCGATCGAGGTTGATCCGCGGGAAATTGAGCTGGATGTGATTGATCACCTGCGATCGCTGGGGTTCAATCGTCTGAGCATGGGCGTACAGGATTTTAATAAATCGGTGCAGGAACGGGTTAATCGGGTGCAGGATGAAGAGGTGATTTTCGGCCTGATGGCGCGCGCCCGTGAGCAGGGCTTCAGCTCTGTCAGCATCGATCTGATCTATGGCTTACCCCTGCAAACGCCCGCCAGCTTTGCCTGGACGCTGGAGCGGGTACTGGCACTGAGCCCGGACCGGCTTAGTGTATTTAACTATGCGCATCTGCCGTCAATGTTCGCGGCTCAGCGTAAAATTAAAGAGGATGAACTGCCCTCCGCGCAGCAAAAGCTGGATATCCTGCAACAGACCATTGTGACGCTGACTCAGCAGGGCTACCAGTTTATCGGGATGGATCACTTTGCAAAGCCGCAGGATGAGCTGGCCATCGCGCAGCGTGAAGGGCAGTTGCATCGCAATTTCCAGGGATACACGACGCAGGGCGACAGTGACTTACTGGGGCTTGGCGTCTCAGCCATCAGCATGACTGGCGACAGTTATGCGCAGAATCAGAAAGACCTCAACACCTGGTATGCATGTGTGGAACAGCAGGGAAATGGCCTGTGGCGCGGCATCGCCTTAACCGACGATGATTGCCTGCGGCGTGACGTGATTAAAACGCTGATTTGTAACTTCTCGCTGGATTTTGCCGCGACTGAAGCGCGATGGGGCATTCGCTTTAGCGACTATTTTGCTGAGGACATGGCGCTGCTGAAACCGTTAATTGCTGACGGGCTGGTGGTACAAACTGCTAAAGGGCTTGAGGTGACCGGCATTGGCCGGTTACTGATCCGCAATATCTGCATGTGCTTTGATCGCTATCTGCGTCAGAAAGTGCGTCAGCAGCAATTCTCCCGCGTTATCTGACGAAACGGGCTGGCATGACATGCCAGCCCGCACCGAAACGCTTATTCCATGCCAAGCTCTTTCAGCTTGCGTGTCAGCGTGTTTCGTCCCCAGCCCAGCAAACGAGCGGCTTCCTGTTTGTGGCCTTGCGTATGACGCAGCGCAGTGGTGAGCAGCGTTCGCTCCATCTCCGGTTGTGCTTCCGACAGCAGATTCTGATGACCGGAACGCAGTGCGCGGTCGGCCCACTGTGCCAGCAGCGTTGCCCAACTGTCAGGCAGCGACTGCACCGGATTTTCCGGGGTGCTGGACTCAAACAGTTCGCTGGGCAGATCCTGAATCAGCACTTCCTGACCCGCAGCCATGACCGTCAGCCAGCGACAGGTGTTTTCCAGCTGACGTACGTTACCGGACCAGTGCAGCCGGGTTAAGGCTGTTTCGGTTTCCGGGTGCAGAATCTTCGCTTCCACACCCAGCTCACGAGCCGCCACCTGCAGGAAATAACGCGCCAGACGTGGGATATCCTCACGACGCTCACGCAGCGGCGGCAGATGCACACGAATCACATTCAGGCGGTGGAACAGGTCCTCACGGAACTTGCCTTCCTGCACACGCAATTCCAGGTTCTGGTGGGTTGCCGCAATAATACGCACATCCACTTTGACGGGTGCATAACCACCGACGCGATAGAACTGACCATCGGCCAGCACGCGCAGCAGTCGGGTCTGCACATCCAGCGGCATATCACCGATCTCATCCAGAAACAGCGTGCCGCCATCCGCCTGCTCAAAACGGCCCTGACGGATCTGGTTCGCGCCGGTAAAGGCCCCTTTCTCGTGACCAAACAGCTCTGACTCAATCAAATCTTTGGGTATTGCAGCCATGTTCAGTGCGATAAAGGGCGCTTTGGTGCGTGGGCTGTGGCGATGTAGCGCATGGGCCACCAGCTCTTTACCGGTTCCGGACTCACCGTTAATCAGCACGCTTATCGAAGAGCGCGATAAGCGCCCGATGATACGAAATACATCCTGCATCGCAGGCGCTTCACCAATAATATCGGTAGTTGGTCCGCTGACCGGCTGATTACGTGGCTGCTGCTGTTCCTGATAGTGGCTGATCGCTCGCTCTACCAGTGCAACGGCTTCGTCAATATCAAACGGCTTAGGCAGGTAATCAAATGCGCCCTGCTGATAGGCGCTGACGGCAGCATCCAGATCCGAATGCGCCGTCATTATGATGACCGGAAGCATGGGATGACGCTGTTTAATCTGCTTCAGTAGCGCCAGGCCATCCATACCGGGCATGCGAATGTCTGACAGTAAAACGTCCGGGGTCTTGGTTGAGAGGGCATCCAGCACCTCGCTTGCGCTGTCAAAAGTCGCGCAGCTCAAACCGGCTCCAGTGAGCGCGCGTTCAAGCACCCAGCGGATGGAGCTATCGTCATCGACGATCCAGACTATCCCTCGTTGCATAGAAACCTCACTGGCGAATAGGCAGGTAAACCGAAAATTCGGTGTGTCCCGGCCAACTGTTAAATTCTATTTTTCCTGAATGTTGATCAATCAGGCTACGGGCGATGGAGAGGCCTAAACCGGTTCCGCCTTCACGTCCGCTGACCATCGGATAAAACAGCGTATCCTGCAGCTGGGCCGGAATGCCGGGGCCATCATCTTCAATATCAATACGTGCTACCAGGCGATAACGCGTGCCGTGCAGCGTGAGCTGGAAAGCGGTGCGGGTGCGGATAATGATGGTGCCGCCATCGTCTCCCAGCGCCTGAAGCGCATTGCGCACCACGTTAAGCAGTACCTGTTCAATCTGATCGGGGTCGTGCGGCAGTTCCGGCAGGCTGGGGTCATAATCCCGTACCAGCGAGACATTCTCCGGCAGCTCCATCGAGACCAGATTAACTACGCGTTCAGCCACCTGATGAATGCTCTGCGTGATGTGCATACCCGGCTGCTGCGGCCCTAACAGACGATCCACCAGATTCCGCAACCGGTCGGCCTGTTCAATAATGACTTTGGTGTATTCGTTCAGCGAGGGATCGGGCAGGGCACGTGATAAAAGCTGTGCCGCGCCGCGCAACCCTCCCAGCGGATTTTTAATCTCATGAGCCAGACCACGAACCAGATCGCGAGCGGCCACCTGCTGAGCGTGCTGTAACTGCTCCTGACTGAGCCGACGCTGATTATCCATCGGCGCCATTTCCATCAGAATTAAGCCATCGGGTAATCGCTGGGCGGTCAGCGACATAATGTGTGCACGACCATCAACGACCAGCGTAACCTCACTGTCAGTGAATCCCTGGCCAGCCTCAAGACTCTCGCGCATCACCTCAATATTCAGCGAAAAGTAGCCGGTTAATTCCGGTAACGGCGTGCCGAACAGCTTGCGTGAGCTTTGCGCCAGTAATTGCTGCGCCGCCGGGTTGGCGTAATGGATAACCAGATCGTTATCCACCAACAAAATACTGTTGATTAAAGCATTGAGAATCTGCCCTGCATCGGGCAGAGAGCCAGTTGCCATAAAACGTACCTCTGCACCAATCAGGTGCATTTTAGTCTTAAAGCCGTAAGGAGGGCGAATGAACGGTAAATTCGCGGAGAAAAAAGCCCATCCGAAGATGGGCTAAAAGTTTCCACGGCAACAAAATCGTTTGACCAGTTAAACGCTGTAGTAAAGCTCGAACTCAACCGGGTGTGGCGTCATGCGAACGCGATCCATCTCAGCTTTACGCAGTTCGATGTAAGCATCGATCGATTCGTCAGTGAATACACCGCCGCGGGTCAGGAACTCGCGATCTTCGTTCAGTGAATTCAGCGCTTCTTCCAGAGAGCCCGCAACTTTTGGAATCTCAGCTTCTTCTTCCGGTGGCAGGTCATACAGGTTCTTGTCCATCGCATCACCAGGATGGATTTTGTTGATGATGCCATCCAGGCCAGCCATCAGCAGTGCGGTGAACGCCAGGTATGGGTTAGCCGCTGGGTCCGGGAAGCGCGCTTCGATACGACGGGCTTTCGGGCTGGCAACCACCGGAATACGGATTGACGCTGAACGGTTACGGGCAGAGTAAGCCAGCATAACCGGTGCTTCATAACCCGGAACCAGACGCTTGTAAGAGTTCGTGGTCGGGTTCGCCAGTGCGTTAATTGCTTTAGCGTGCTTGATGATGCCCCCGATGTAGAACAGCGCCATTTCAGACAGGCCGCCGTACTTATCGCCGGCAAACAGGTTCTGGCCACCTTTAGAGAGTGACATATGGCAGTGCATGCCTGAACCGTTGTCGCCAAACATTGGCTTCGGCATAAAGGTCGCGGTTTTGCCGTAAGCATGAGCAACGTTATGGACGACATATTTGTAGATCTGAATTTCGTCAGCTTTTTTGGTCATGGTATTGAAGCGGGTAGCCACTTCGTTCTGACCCGCAGTCGCCACTTCGTGGTGATGCGCTTCAACAACCAGGCCCATCTGCTCCATGGTCAGACACATGGCAGAACGGATGTCCTGTGATGAGTCGACTGGTGGAACCGGGAAGTAGCCGCCTTTCAGACCTGGACGGTGACCTTTGTTACCGCCTTCGTACTCTTTACCGGTGTTCCATGCCGCTTCGATATCGTCGATAGCCACATGTGAACCGGAAGTCGATGAACCGAAACGGATGTCATCGAACAGGAAGAATTCTGGTTCTGGTCCAAACAGCACGGTATCCGCGATGCCGGAAGAGCGCAGGTAATCTTCAGCGCGTTTTGCGATAGAACGTGGATCGCGGTCGTAGCCCTGCATAGTGCCTGGCTCAAGGATGTCACAACGGATAATGAGCGTAGAATCTTCGAAGAAAGGATCCATGACTGCCGTGGTAGCGTCAGGCATCAGCACCATGTCTGATTCGTTAATGCCTTTCCAGCCGCCAATAGACGAACCATCGAACATTTTGCCTTCTTCGAAGAAGTCAGCGTTAACCTGGTGAGCAGGGATAGTAACGTGCTGTTCTTTACCTTTGGTATCGGTAAAACGCAGGTCAACAAACTTAACTTCATGCTCGTTCATCATCGAGAGAACGTGTTCAGCGGACATACTCAACTCTCCTGGAAATGGTCTTTCATTATCTACATGGCGAGGAAACGTCTTTTCCGGAATTCGCAGCGGGAAAACAACTCCCTGACTACCCGCTTCCGGCACGCTCTTCAACCGACATCTGACTGGCGATTACGCTTGATTTAGATAAAGCGAATTCTGTGCCAACTTTTCTGATGCTGCTTAAATCGCCTTGTGATGCACCTTTTTGTCATAAAGCACCTGCACCAGGATGGTCCTGATGCACTAAAGTGGTGCTTTGTGACGATTTATTAGCACCATTTTGGTGCATAAGACCAACTTAGTGCATTTTCTGCACCGGGAACAGGGCAAATTTGCACCTATCTAATAAACTTTCAGTGAAAAGTGTGATGGTGTTCAGTCTTCCGCTTAATCAGTGTACAATAACGCGCTATTTCTAATGCCTGAGGCAAAGCTGTGATCGAAAATTTGCGTAACATCGCCATCATCGCGCACGTTGACCATGGAAAGACCACCCTGGTTGACAAACTGCTGCAACAATCCGGTACTTTTGATGCCCGTACCGAAGCAACAGAGCGCGTGATGGACTCCAATGATTTGGAGAAAGAGCGTGGGATTACCATCCTCGCAAAAAACACCGCCATTAAGTGGAATGACTACCGTATCAACATCGTTGATACCCCAGGACACGCCGACTTCGGTGGTGAAGTTGAGCGCGTCATGTCCATGGTGGACTCGGTGCTGCTGGTTGTAGATGCGATGGATGGCCCTATGCCGCAAACCCGCTTCGTGACCAAAAAAGCGTTCGCGCATGGTCTGAAGCCGATTGTGGTTATCAACAAAGTAGATCGCCCTGGTGCGCGTCCGGATTGGGTTGTGGATCAGGTATTTGACCTGTTCGTTAACCTGGATGCGACTGACGAGCAGCTCGACTTCCCTATCATTTTCGCCTCTGCGCTGAATGGTATCGCGGGTCTTGAGCACACCGACATGGCTGACGATATGACCCCGCTGTATCAGGCAATCGTTGACCACGTTGCGCCTCCGCAGGTTGAGGCTGATGCGCCACTGCAGATGCAGATCTCTCAGCTGGACTACAACAACTACCTGGGCGTGATCGGCATTGGCCGCATCAAGCGCGGTAAAGTTAAGCCGAACCAGCAAGTCACTATCGTTGATAGCGAAGGCAAAACCCGTAACGGTAAAGTCGGTAAAGTCCTGACTCACCTGGGTCTTGAGCGTATCGACAGCGATCTGGCTGAAGCGGGCGATATCATTGCTATCACCGGTCTGGGCGAGCTGAACATCTCTGACACCATCTGTGATCCACAGAATGTGCAGGCGCTGCCAGCACTGAGCGTTGATGAGCCAACCGTAACCATGTTCTTTAACGTCAACACCTCACCGTTCTGCGGTAAAGAAGGTAAGTACGTGACTTCACGTCAGATCCTTGAGCGTCTGAACAAAGAACTGGTTCACAACGTGGCTCTGCGCGTTGAAGAAACCGAAGATTCTGATGCGTTCCGCGTGTCAGGTCGTGGTGAGCTTCACCTGTCAGTTCTGATCGAAAACATGCGTCGTGAAGGTTTCGAACTGGCGGTATCCCGTCCGAAAGTTATCTTCCGCGAGATCGATGGCCGTAAACAAGAGCCATTCGAGAACGTTACGCTGGATATCGAAGAGACGCATCAGGGTTCCGTTATGCAAGCCATGGGTGAGCGTAAAGGCGATCTGAAAAACATGGATCCGGATGGCAAAGGCCGCGTACGTCTCGACTACGTGATTCCTAGCCGTGGCCTGATTGGCTTCCGTAACGAATTCATGACGATGACTTCCGGTACCGGTCTGCTCTACTCTACCTTCAGCCACTACGACGATATCCGTCCAGGCGAAGTGGGCCAGCGTCAGAACGGCGTTCTGATCTCTAACGGTCAGGGCAAAGCTGTAGCGTTCGCTCTGTTCGGTCTGCAGGATCGCGGTAAGCTGTTCCTGGGTCATGGTGCAGAAGTCTATGAAGGCCAGATCATCGGTATTCACAGCCGTTCTAACGACCTGACCGTAAACTGTCTGACCGGTAAGAAGCTGACCAACATGCGTGCTTCAGGTACTGATGAAGCAACGACACTGGTACCACCGCAGAAAATGACGCTGGAACAGGCGATCGAGTTCATCGATGATGACGAACTGGTCGAAGTGACTCCACTGTCAGTGCGTATCCGTAAGCGTCACCTGACTGAAAACGACCGTAAACGTGCTTCACGTGGTCCTAAAGACGCATAATTGCGCCTTTAAAGAATAAAAAGCCCCGCATGCGGGGCTTTTTTTTGCCTGAAATTCGGATTTACTCAGCCGGACCAGCGAATATTTGTGCGAATGATGTCGCGCTTTACTCACCTTCTGGCGTTTACGCTTTTCTCTCAGCCCGTGCCTGTTCAGCCTGCACTTTTGCCGCTAGAGTGAATACTCCAGGGAACAGAAGGAGACACACCATGCTGTATATCTTTGATTTGGGCAATGTGATTATTGATATCGACTTCAACCGCGTGCTGGGTGTCTGGAGTGACTTTAGTCGTGTACCGCTGGCTTCGCTACAAGGCCATTTCCAGATGGACGAAGCGTTTGAGCAACACGAACGTGGCGAGATCAGTGATGAAGATTTCGCACTGGCGCTGTGCGAAAAGCTGGAGATCGCACTGAGCTATGAGCAGTTTGCGGCTGGCTGGCAGGCGGTCTTCGTTGACGTGCGTCCGGAAACCCTGGCGCTAATGAACCGGCTGCGGCTGGAAGGTCATCGGGTGGTAATCCTCTCTAACACGAACAAGCTGCATTGCGAATTCTGGCCAACGCAGTATCCGGACGTGCAGCAGGCAGCGGATAAAATCTACCTGTCACAGGAGATAGGTATGCGCAAACCGGAAGCGCGGATTTATCAGCATGTGCTGGATGCAGAAGGTGTGACTGCCGATCAGGCGGTGTTCTTTGATGATAATCCAGAGAACATTGAGGCGGCCCGTGCCCTGGGTATTGAAAGTGTACTGGTTACTGACAGTAAAACGGTACCCAACTGGTTTGCGGGTCTACAGTAACTCATGATGTCACGTAAATTTCGCCCCAGGCTGCATGCGTTCTGGTTGTGGCTCAGGCTGTTATGGAAACGCATTGATGAGGATGGCATGACGACCCAGGCCGGTAATCTGGCTTATGTCTCATTACTGGCGTTAGTGCCGCTTATTGCAGTGGTCTTTGCCCTGTTTGCGGCGTTTCCGGTTTTCTCTGACATCAGCGTGCAGTTAAAACAGTTTGTCTTCAACAATCTGATGCCTGCTGCAGGTAACACGTTGCAACGCTATCTTGAACAGTTTGTTGCTAACGTAAACAGGATGACGGCGGTCGGGGCAGTCGGTCTTATCGTGACCGCCTTACTGCTGATGCATTCGGTCGATACGGCGTTAAACACCATCTGGCGCAGCAACAAAAAGCGACCGATGGTTTACTCCTTTGCCGTCTACTGGATGATCCTGACGCTCGGTCCGCTGCTGGCCGGTGCCAGCCTGGCAATCAGCTCTTATCTGCTTTCCCTGCGCTGGATTAATGCCACTGGCGTAACCAGTCTGGTCGATCAGATGCTGCGCATTTTCCCGCTTCTGCTGTCGTGGTTCGCCTTCTGGTTACTCTACAGCATTGTTCCCACCCAACGGGTGCCACCGCGTGATGCGCTGATTGGCGCGCTGGTTGCCGGGGCGTTGTTTGAGCTGGGTAAAAAGGGCTTTGCGCTCTATGTTACTATGTTCCCTTCATATCAGTTGATCTACGGCGTACTGGCCGTGATCCCCATTCTGTTTCTCTGGGTCTACTGGACCTGGTGTATTGTGTTGCTGGGCGCTGAAATAACCGTCGCGTTAGCTGACTATCGGCAGTTGAAGCAGCAACACCAACAAGAAGAGCAACGCGAGGAAACATGATTGCATTGATTCAGCGCGTGCAGCGCGCCAGCGTCAGCGTCGATCAGGAAGTGACCGGTGAAATTGGCGCGGGTTTACTGGTTCTGCTGGGCGTAGAAAAAGGCGATGACAACGCGCGAGCGGAACGTCTCGCAGAACGTGTACTGGGCTATCGCATCTTTAGCGATGAGCAGGGCAAGATGAACCTGAGTGTCCGCCAGGCGGGCGGAAGTGTGCTGGTGGTGTCGCAGTTTACGCTGGCCGCGGATACGCAAAAAGGGATGCGCCCCTCGTTTTCGGGTGGCGCTGAACCTGCTGAAGCCGAACGTCTGTATGAATACTTCAGCGACTGCTGTCGCCAGCAGGGGATTACTACGGCGAATGGCCGTTTTGCTGCAGATATGCAGGTCTCGCTAGTGAATGATGGTCCTGTGACGTTCTGGTTGCAGGTGTGAGATCGTCAGCTGAGCGGCAGGGAACAGGCCATACATCCGAGCGGGAGAAACATTACATGTATCACCTTCGCGTGCCACAGACGGCGGAAGAGCTGGATATCTATTATCAGTTCCGCTGGGAGATGTTACGTAAACCTCTGCGTCAACCGCAGGGGTCAGAACGTGACGCCTGGGATGCCCTGGCACATCATCAGATGGTGGTTGATGAACAGGGAAATCCGGTCGCTATCGGCCGTCTCTACATTAATGCCGACAATGAGGCCGCTATCCGCTTCATGGCCGTTCATCCTTCGGTGCAGGGTAAAGGGCTGGGAACGCTAATGGCGATGACGCTGGAGTCGGTAGCGCGTCAGGAAGGAGCTAAACGGGTAACCTGTAGTGCCCGCGAAGATGCTGTCGCATTCTTCGCTAAGCTCGGCTACGTCAACCAGGGCGAGATTACCGCGCCCCAGACGACGCCGGTTCGCCACTTTCTGATGATCAAGCCTGTCGTTACGCTCGATGATATCCTGCATCGTGCCGACTGGTGCGGACAGCTGCAGCAGGCCTGGTATGATCATATTCCGCTCAGCGAGAAGATGGGTGTCCGTATTCTGCAGTTTACCGGGCAGAAATTTATCACCACCATGCCGGAAGCGGGCAATCAGAATCCACATCAGACGTTGTTTGCTGGCAGTCTGTTCTCGCTGGCCACGCTGACCGGCTGGGGATTGATCTGGTTACTGCTGCGCGAGCGCCATCTGGGCGGCACCATTATTCTGGCGGATGCGCACATTCGCTACAGCCACCCGATTAGTGGCCGGCCTGGCGCGATTGCTGACCTCGGCTCATTAAGCGGCGATCTCGACCGTCTGGCGCGCGGACGTAAAGCACGTGTGCAGCTTGAAGTTGAGCTTTTTGGCGACGATGAGTGTGGCGCTGTGTTTGAGGGGGTCTATATTGTTCTGCCTGCCGATCCTGACGGGCCGCTGGAAGAGGGCGGTTCCGGCGCACGTATCAACTAATCATAAGGGCCGCCTCCGCGGCCCTTATTGATCCTGTTAACGCACCTGACCGGCCTGCATTGTCTGCTGTAACTGTTGACTGTCCGTCGTCACCGACAGAGTGCCATTCACGGTCGGGCGCAGTGGCTGGCCTGCGGGTAATGCACCGCTTAGTTGCAGCTGCATATTACTGTCACCGGTTAACGGCAATACGGGCCATCCCCAGTTCTGCAACACATTCACCGGCACTGCCCGACCCGTCAGTTGCAGCGTCAGCGGACGGGCTGGCTGCTGACCTACGGTGGCGGTTCCTTCGAGCAGGCCCTTGTTACTGAACGCACTCAGTTCAGTAACCTGAATCTGCTGCGGGTCAGCACTTAGCGCAATCGACGGATGACGCAGATCGGTGCGGTTAAAGGTCGATTCTGCCGCGTTCAGGCTGAGCTTACCCGACCAGATCCCCCACTGATGCTGCTGAGCCAGCAGCAGGTTTTCGCCAGCGCCATCCAGTGAAGTCAGCTGGAAGGGAAACGCCGGATTAATATCGATAATCAGGTTACGGTTAGAGGTGAAACGCGTTACCTCTACACTCTCCAGCCACGCGGGCAGTGTCGCCTGCCAGCGGTCACGCCAGTCCTGCGGCAGCGTGTATTCCAGTCCGGCAACGGCCAGATTTTTCAGCGTCAGGCGCTTATTGCTGCGCGACCAGTCACCGTCAGCCCGAATCACCCCGTTCGCCCAGCGTGAACTGAATTGTGTCAGCGCCACACCCTGCGGTGAGAAATCCAGGTTAAGGATAGGGTCATTAAGCTCGAATCCACCGTCGATAAAATTGCTGGCATTCAGCGCCAGTGAACCGTCGTTACTCTGCCAGTCATCTCCCTGCCAGTTAACGTTTCTCAGCGTCAGATCCAGATCTGTCACCGCCCAGTCAGGCCCCTGCAGACGGGCATCGGTCATGTCGAGGCGGGTAATGGCAATTGACGGAACAACCTGCAGGGTATGCAGGAAATCTTTCAGGCTGCTGGTAGTCTGCAGACGGATGTCGTTCAGTCGCAGCTGATTAATTTTCCAGTTGCCCTGGGCATCGCGCTCACCGTTACCGGTCATGGAGCCACGCGCCAGGTCGGCACCAATATTGTCAAAGCGCATCCGACCCTGGGAAACACTGCCCTGAATCAGGACGTTTTCACCCGGCACATTATTCAGCGTCATGCTGCCTGCGCTCATCTGGAAGCGGGCATCGCGACCCAGCATATCCAGCCCCGTGGGCTTCCACGGCAGGATGCCGCCATTAACCTGCTGAGCAAACAGCGGTAATGCGCTCTTGGGACTGTCGATACGCATATTATTGAGTTGCAGGCGATCGGCCTGAATCGGCAGCGTGCTGCCCTGCGCCAGATTAGCCAGATTCACTTCCCCATCGCGCAGCTCAAGGCTGCTGAAATGCAGCGGATCGCTGAACTGAATCAGCGCCAGGCCGAGATCAACCCGTTTCGCGACCAGCACCGCAGGCTGACCATCGTGACCAAAGCTGAAGTCATCCAGAATGATATGAGAGGGAGAAGAGAAATTGTGTTCAATTTTACTCAGGGAGAGATGCCATTCGGTTTTGTCGCTCACCCAACGGCTAAACCAGCCTGCACCCCACTGTGTCTGCAGCAGTACATAGATCACGACCAGGGTAAAAAGCAGCAGTAAAAGTAAGGTGAGGAAAAACTTTCCAATAAATTTCATAGCATCCTTCCCGAGTTAAATCCGGTGAGAGGTTGTTATGCCTGAATTACCGTTACAGCTCAACAGCCTGGATGTAAATCCGAATAATTAGCAGGCAGGCCGAAGCCTGCCTGTGGCCTTACTTCTCTGGCGGAAAAATCAGGTTGAGCACGATTGCGGTAATACCGCCTGCGGCAATGCCGGAAGAGAGCAGCGTTTTCAGCCAGTCGGGGGCAAACTGCAGGATCAGTGGCTGCTGAGACACGCCCAGACCCACCGCCAGCGACAGCGCGATAATCATGATGGCGCGACGATTAAGCGGCTCGCGTGACACGATGCGAACACCTGAGGCGGCAATGGTGCCGAACATCACAATGGTTGCGCCGCCGAGTACCGGCTCAGGGATCATCTGCACCAGACCGCTGACCGCCGGGAACAGCCCCAGCACGATCAGCATCAGTGCGACAACAAAGCCCACGTAGCGGCTGGCCACGCCGGTCAACTGAATCACACCGTTGTTCTGACCGAAGCAGGAGTTAGGGAAAGTGTTAAACAGCGCGGAGACAAAGGAGTTGAGGCCATTCGCCAGCACACCGCCTTTCAGGCGCTTCATATAGAGCGGGCCGCTGACGGGCTGTTCCGACACATCCGAGGTGGCTGTGATATCGCCGATGGTTTCCAGGGAGGTCACCATAAACACCAGCATCAGCGGGATGAGCAGATTCCAGTCGAAGCCCAGCCCGTAATAGAGCGGGGTCGGCACCACGATCAGCGGCTGATCAGCAGGGATGCCCGCTGCCGGCAGCATGCCCATCGCCCAGGCCAGCAGATAGCCCACGGCCATCGCAATCACCAGGGAGGCGACGCGCAAATAGGGGTTTTTCTGCCGGTTAAGCAGCACGATCACCAGCAGCACGGCACCGGCCAGCATCAGATTCTTTGGCGCGCCAAAGGTATGGTCACTCATCGCGCTAAAACCACCGCCAATCGAGGTCAGCCCCACCTGAATCAGCGACAGCCCAATAATCATCACCACGATACCGGAAACCAGCGGCGTGATAATCCGGCGAGCCAGATGCAATACGCGTGACAGCACCATTTCGGTACAGGAGGCCACCATCAGCGTGCCAAATAGCGCCGCCATCATGGTGGGCACGTCAGCGCCGCCATTCTTCAGCGCCATCCCGCCCATGATCAAAGGCGTCACAAAGTTAAAGCTGGTGCCCTGAATCGACAGCAGACCCGAACCCACCGGTCCCCAGGTTTTGATTTGCAGCAGCGATGCCACACCTGAAGCAAACAACGACATGCTGATAACGTGCCGGGTATCTTCTGCGGGCAGGCCCAGCGCCTGACAGATCAGTATGGCGGGCGTGATGACCGCGACAAACATCGCCAGCAGATGCTGACCAGCGGCAAACAGCGTTTGCGGCAGAGGTGGACGATCTTCAAGACGATAAATCAGTTCGCTTTGCGTGGCGGAAGGCTGGTCTGGCTGAGGATTGGTGGACATCTTCTGTTCTTCCCAAAAAATAATGTGGCGATTGTAATCATCCGCCGGGCAAAAGCAATCGTTTGCCCGGCACGGATATAAAAGCCGACTTGATGGGATCTCATTCAGACGTTGGTAAAACGGGTGTTCTCTGGCAGCCAGCGTTCAATCAGAGCGCTGGCCTGCTCGGGATAGTGCTGGTGGATGTGGCGCGCCACACGCTGAACTTCGGGCACCATCGCCGCATCGCGCAGCAGGTCGGCCACTTTAAATTCGGCGTTGCCGGTCTGACGTGTGCCCAGCAGTTCACCCGGTCCGCGAATCTCCAGATCGAACTGGGCAATAACAAAGCCGTCATTGCTGTCGCGTAGTACCTGTAAACGCTTCTGCGCCGTCTTGCTCAGCGGCGCTTTGTAGAGCAGTACGCAGTGTGATGCCACGGCACCACGACCCACACGGCCTCGCAACTGATGCAGCTGTGCCAGCCCTAACCGCTCAGGGTTTTCGATAATCATCAGGCTGGCATTCGGCACGTCCACGCCGACCTCAATGACGGTCGTCGCTACCAGCAGCTGGAGTTCATTCGCTTTAAACGCCTGCATGACCGCCTGTTTTTCAGCGGGTTTCATGCGGCCATGCACCAGTCCGATATTTAAGTCGGGCAGCGCGGTTTTCAGGGATTCCCAGCTGGCTTCTGCCGCCTGTGCTTCCAGCAGCTCTGACTCTTCAACCAGCGTGCAGACCCAGTAGGCCTGACGTCCCTCCCGGCAGGCATGCTCAACCCGCGCCACAATCTCCTCGCGTCGCGTATCGGGGATAGCAACGGTGGTCACCGGAGTACGTCCCGGCGGCAGTTCGTCGATGGTTGAGGTATCGAGATCGGCATACGCGGTCATCGCCAGGGTGCGCGGAATCGGTGTGGCGGTCATGATCAGCTGATGCGGATGGAAACCCTGCTCCTCACCTTTTTCCCACAAGGCCAGACGCTGGTGGACGCCGAAGCGGTGCTGCTCATCAATAATGACCAGCGCCAGACCATTGAACTGCACCTGCTCCTGAAACAGAGCGTGTGTGCCCACGACCATTGCTACCTGACCGCTGGCTATCGCCTCCTGCTGTGCCTGGCGGGCTTTGCCTTTCTGTTTTCCGGCCAGCCAGCCGACTTCAATCCCCAGCGGCGCAAACCACTGGCGGAAGTTACTGGCGTGCTGTTCAGCCAGCAGTTCGGTCGGTGCCATCAGCGCAACCTGCTTGCCATGGGCGATAACGTTCAGCGCAGAGAGCGCAGCCACCAGTGTCTTACCCGAGCCGACGTCGCCCTGCACCAGCCGCATCATCGGGAAATCATTGGCCAGATCTTTCTCTATCTCCGCCACCACGCGCTTTTGCGCATTGGTCGGCGAGAAAGGCAGCGCGGCCAGCAGCTGGTCACTGAGATTGTGTCGCGGCGGCATCGGTAACGCGTAATAGCGCTGAGCGCCGGCGCGCACTGCCAGCATGCTGAGATTATGCGCCAGCAGCTCTTCAAGAATTAATCTGCGTTGTGCCGGATGACGGCCACTTTCCAGCTCGCTGAGCCGGAGATCGGGCGGCGGACGATGCAGTGTGCGCAGCGCATCTGGCAGGCTGATTAAGCCGCCGCTTAACTCCTTCGGCAACAGCTCGGCAATCGGGCAGCTTTCCAGCAGCGTCAGCGCCTGGTCAGTGAGATTACGCAGCGTGGCCTGTCGAATGCCTTCGGTCGTGGGATAAACCGGTGTTAAGGTCTCTTCCAGCGTCACATTGCTCTGCTCGCCCTGGATGCGGTACTCGGGGTGAATAATCTCAGCGCCGCGCTGGCCGCGCTTAATTTCACCATAAGCGGTAACACGCCGTCCCGGCGACAGATTGTTCTTCATCCCGGCATTAAAATTGAAGAAGCGCATTGTCAGCACGCCACTGCCATCGCTGATCTGACACACCATCATCCGGCGACGACCAAAAGTGATATCTGTGTGCAGCACTTCGCCTTCGACTGTGGCCCAGATACCGGGAAGCAGATCATTAATAGCATAGAGTTGGGTGCGGTCTTCGTAGCGCAGCGGAAGATGAAGCAGGAGATCCTGAACGGTGTGCAGGTCAATTTTGGCCAGTTTTGCTGCCTGGCTGGCACCGACGCCGGTCAGTGTACTGAGCGGAATGGCATCCAGCAGACGGCCTTTCATCGTCTTTTACCGGTCGACTGCATGGTTGCCCACCAGCTGGGATCGGCGTCGACTTCGCCCTGCGCATTGATGCGCGGATAGGGTAGACCTTTCTGCTTTGCGACCCGCGCGAGCACCGGGAATCCGCCTTCGAACAGCAGGCGTTGCTGCTCATCCTCGTCCAGCAGGCTGTAATCGCGCAGGTAAAGACCGGCGTTCTGCCGCTGTCGCTGGGCTTCATAGAGGATAAGCGCGCAGGCGACCGAGACATTCAGCGACTGCACCATACCCACCATGGGGATCACGATCTGACGATCAGCCAGCGCCAGCGCTTCTTCGGTGATGCCGGTTTTTTCCTGCCCCATCAGAATGCAGGTGGGAAGGGTATAATCGATCTCACGAAAATCCACCGCATCGGCGGAGAGATGGGTCGCTAAAACCTGCATCTTCTGCTGTTTGAGCTGTTTTACGGCATCGCCGATGGTGGGATGGGTGACCACTTTCACCCAGCTGTTGCTGCCGGCAGACGCGGAAGCCTGCGTGCGCATCCGCTGGCTCGGCCAGACGGCATGCACTTCGTGGATGCCAACGGCGTCGGCCGTGCGGATCACCGCTGAAACATTGTGTGGTTTATGCACCTGCTCCATGCAGACCGTCAGGTCGTGCTGGCGCAGTGCCAGCATCGCCTGAATCCGGGCAAAACGTTGATCGTTCATGCCTAATTACGGTTACGGTGGACTTTGATCACATCCGGCATCACGCGAATTTTACGCATGATATTCGCCAGATGAACGCGGTCACGTGCGGTGAGGCGGATAAAGGCGCTATAGACGCGACCATCACGCTCTTCGGTATTCAGGCTCTGAATATTCGAACCCGCCGTGTTGATGGCCGCCGTCAGATTAGCCAGCGCGCCCTGATGGTTAAACATGTCGACTTTGATTTCTGCTACGAACTCCTGCTCGGTGACTTTATCCCACTCGACCGGCATGAATTTTTCTGGCTCTTTCTGGTAGCCACGAATGTTTCGGCAGGATTCATGATGCACCACCAGCCCTTTGCCAGGACTGACATGGGCAACAATCGGGTCACCAGGAATCGGTCGGCAGCATTTGGCGAAGGTAATCAACACGCCATCTGCGCCTTTAATCGGCAGTTTACCGCGCTTGCTGGTGCTGGTGATGGCCTTGCTGTCAGCCTGCAGCAGGTTCTTCGCCACCACCACGCTCATCGCATTACCGAGGCCAATTTCCGCCAGCAGATCATCAAGGGAAGTCAGCTTCATGCGGTCCAGTTCCTGTCTGATATTCTCAGCCGGGATTTCAGCCAGTTTACGGCTACCGCCCAGCGCATGGCTGAGCAGGCGGCGACCCAGATTAACCGAGTCTTCGCGCTTGAGGTTCTTCAGGAGCTGACGAATTTTGGCGCGGGCTTTGGAGCTGACGACAAAATTGAGCCAGGCGGCGTTTGGACGAGCGCCTGGCGCGGTGATGATCTCAATCGTCTGACCGCTGGTCAGGGTTTGCGACAGCGGATAAGGCTGGCGGTCAACGCGTGCGCCGACGCAGGCATGGCCGATATCGGTGTGCACCGCATAGGCGAAATCTACCGGCGTCGCGCCGGTTGGCAACTCAACAATGCGACCTTCAGGCGTAAAGACGTAGATCTCATCAGGGAAAAGATCGGACTTCACGCTTTCAATAAATTCAAATGAACTGCCCGCACTCTGCTGCAGCTCGAGCAGGCTTTGCAACCAGCGCTGCGCGCGAATCTGTGCAGTGGTGCCACTTTCGCCCGCCTGTTTATAAGCCCAGTGCGCAGCGACCCCCATTTCTGCCATCTGATCCATATCCTCGGTGCGAATCTGCACTTCAACCGGCACGCCGTGCGGGCCGATCATGGAGGTATGGAGCGACTGATAGCCGTTGGCTTTGGGGATGGCGATATAATCTTTAACGCGGCCCGGACGCGGCTTATATAAGCTGTGCATCTGGCCCAGAACGCGATAGCAGGTATCCAGATCTTTCACGATGACGCGAAAGGCATAGATATCCATGATCGAGTGAAAACGCTGCTCTTTCAGCGTCATTTTGCGGTAAATCGAGTAAAGATGCTTTTCGCGACCGCTGACGCGGCAGGGAATGCCCGCTTCCTGTAAACGGCCATCAATCTCAGAAAGAATCTTCTGGATCATCTCTTTACGATTACCACGCGCAGCTTTCACCACCTCTTTAATCACCCGATAACGGTTCGGGTAAAGTGCTTCAAAACCGAGCTCTTCCAGCTCTGTTTTAAGGTGATGAATACCCAGGCGGTGTGCCAGCGGACTATAAATCTCTAACGTTTCCAGCGCGATGCGGCGACGTTTGTCCGGGCGTAAAGACCCAAGGGTGCGCATATTATGGGTGCGGTCAGCCAGCTTGATGAGAATGACGCGGATATCCTGCACCATCGCCATAATCATCTTGCGGAAGTTCTCAGCCTGCGCTTCTTTCTTATCGCGGAATTTCAGCTTATCCAGCTTTGAAACGCCTTCGACCAGCTCCGCCACGCTTTTACCGAACAGCTGTTCCATATCCTGGTAAGTGGCGGGCGTATCTTCGATCACGTCATGCAGCAGCGCGGCCATGAGCGTTTCATGGTCGAGCTTCATTTCCGCCAGAATACAGGCCACGGCAACCGGATGGGTGATATAAGGCTCACCACTGGAGCGTGTCTGTCCCTCGTGGGCATCACGTGCGACAAGGTAGGCTTGCTGGAGGCGCTTGATCTGCTCCTCTGGCAAGTATTTTTCAATCAGTTGATTGAGACTTTCAAACAGATACAAGGGCGACCTGCAGGTGGCTGTTAACGACGACCTTCAGCGATAGCGGTAACGGCCTGTAACTCAGCGGCTTCCTGCTCTTGCTGTTCCTGACGATCACGCACATCTAAAATCTGATTGGTGACCAAACCTTCTTCGATTTCGCGCAGGGCGATAACGGTAGGTTTATCGTTCTCTTCCGGAACCAGCGGATCTTTGCCGCCAACCTGCATCTGACGTGCACGACGTGCAGCGACCAACACCAGGTCAAAACGATTACCAACTTTTTCTACTGCGTCCTGAACGGTTACGCGTGCCATAGGTGTGCTACTCCACAGATGAAGAAATGACTGCGCATCATACTGAAACTGTATTCAGACTGCCAACAGTTTGCTGATTAAAGCATCGTGACGCGCCTTCTGACGCGCCATACGCAGACGTTCTGCGCGAATAATGGTTTTCAGATCGGACAGCGCCAGATCAAAATCATCATTCACAATTAAATAGTCATACTCGGCGTAGTGGCTCATTTCCGCTACTGCCTGAGCCATGCGACGTGTGATCACCTCTTCGCTGTCCTGACCACGACCGCGCAGACGGCGATCGAGCTCTTCTTTCGAAGGCGGCAAAACAAAGATGCTGCGTGCGCCAGGCATTTTAGCGCGGATTTGCTGCGCGCCCTGCCAGTCGATGTCGAGGAACACGTCAACGCCGGTTGCCAGCACCTGCTCAATGGCATGGCGTGACGTACCGTAGTAGTTGTCAAAAACCCGGGCATGTTCGAGGAAAGCATCTTCCGCGATCATCTGCTCAAATTCATGTTTCTCAACAAAAAAGTAATGTTCGCCATGGGTTTCACCCGGACGCATACCGCGCGTCGTGTGCGAAACAGAGACCTGCGTGTCATACAACGGCTGGGTCTTTAACAGTGCCTGAATCAGGCTGGATTTCCCTGCACCGCTGGGAGCAGAAACAATATAGAGCGTGCCTTGAGCCATGGTTTTCTTGAATTGATTAAAAGCGGAGTCGATTTCCTGCACAGTATACACAGCTTCCCGTTGCCACGCAGCGTTTGCGCAGCGAGAACACCCAATCTTTTGCGCATCTGCGCGCAAATCTCTGTCGGGCAGCTGTAATGGTTCACGGATTACCCTGGCATCTCTTCCGGAACGAAACCTCGCCTCTGGCTGACGCTAATGCATTGCTGTTGAATGCCACAAAACGTCAGAGGAAAGAGTATGAAAGGATTCGGCTGGCCGCTGTCTGCGATTGTTCTGTGGTTCGCCCTATGGCCTGCGCACAGTGCCGTTTGTCCGGTCTGGACACCCGTACGGGCGACTGAAGAGATTGGCCGTTTGCAACAGCAACTGCAACACTGGGATGACGCTTACTATCGCCAGGGGCAGAGTCCGGTGACTGACACGGATTACGATGCGCTGCAGCAGCGGCTTGTTACCTGGCAACACTGCTTTAGCGCTTCTCAGCCCACTGATTCCCCGCAACTGCCTGGCAAGGGTGAGCACCTGCATCCGGTCGCCCATACTGGCGTAAAAAAGATGCGCGACAAGCTGGCACTGGCTTACTGGATGCAGGGGCGACGCGATCTCTGGGTGCAGCCAAAAGTTGATGGCATCGCCGTTTCACTGGTGTATCGCCATGGCAGGCTGGTCTCGTTGTTAAGTCGTGGCGATGGATTGCGCGGTGAAGAGTGGCTGGCTAAAGCCGCCTGGATCCCGGCAATTCCGCTGCATATCGAGACCCCTCTCGACGAGGTTGTACTGCAGGGCGAGCTGTTTTTGTTGATGAACGGTCATCAGCAGGCGATTGATGGCGGCAAAAATGCGCGCTCACTGGTGGCCGGCGCGATGATGAGCAGGCAGCGGACTCCGCTGCTGGATTCGCTCGGTGTTTTCATCTGGGCATGGCCAGATGGTCCCGCCACAATGACGGAGCGCCATGAGCAACTCAGCCGCTGGGGGCTGGGCATTGCAGCAGAATGGAGCCACAACGTTAAAGATGAAGAGGACGTAGCCATCTGGCGTGAGCGCTGGTTTCATGCTGCGCTGCCTTTTGTCACAGACGGCGTGGTGGTTCATCAGAGTCTGCGGCCTGCAGGCAAAAACTGGCTGCCAGGCGAGGGTATATGGGCGGTTGCCTGGAAATATCAGCCTCCTGAAGTCAGTGCTGAAGTGCTCTCCGTCGATTTCCTCATTGGCCGAACCGGAAAAATAGCGGCGGTACTTAATCTTCAGCCAGTGCAACTGGATGATAAAACGGTCAGGCGGGTTAATGTCGGATCGCTTCGTCGCTGGCAGGAGAGCGATATCGTCGCGGGCGATGTGGTCACGCTGAGTCTGGCGGGTCAGGGAATACCCCGGCTGGAGCGGGTAATCTGGCGCGTGGCAGAGCGACATTATCCTCAGCCTCCCGAGGCGTCGCGTTATACGCCGTTGAGTTGTTATACCTTCAGCGCTGAGTGCCAGAAGCAGTTACTGGCGAAATTACGCTGGCTCAGCCAGAAAACGGTGCTGAATATTCCTGGGGTTGAGCGCAGCACCTGGCTGCGCTTACTGGAAAGCGGCAGTATGACGCATCTGTTCGGCTGGCTGACGTTAACACCAGAACAGATTGCCGCCGCGACGGCTCTCTCTCCGGAACGTGCGGAGCAGCTCTGGCACCGTTTTAATCTCGCTCGTCAGCAACCGTTTCGTCGATGGGTGAAGGCCCTTGGCGTTTCATTGCCGCAAAAGGCCCTGAATGCGCTGCCCGATCAGCAGTGGGAGAGCATAATGCGGCGGGATGTTATGGCCTGGCAAACTCTGCCGGGCGTTGGGGCGGGGTTGGCAACGCGCCTGGCTGAGCAGTTTCAGGATGCCCGTCTGCAGGCCCTCATCGCGTTCCTGCAACAGCAGGGTATTCCTGCGTCCTCAATGCTCGGGGTGGGGATAGTTGAAAATCGGCAAACCGAGACGGAAGCGCAGCGCCAGTAAACGGGCAAAAAAGCCGAACAGCAGGGTAATGATAATCACCGCTTCATGCGCCAGCGTGGTTTTCAGCAGCAGGATATACATCCAGCCCGAGGCGAAAGCGATACCGGCGTACAGCTCTTTCTGAAACACCAGCGGAATGCGATTACAGAACATGTCACGCAGTACGCCGCCAAAGACACCTGTAATCACTGCGCTTATCGCGGCAATAATCATGGCGTGTCCGGAATCAAGTGCAACCTGCGCGCCGATAATGGAAAAGACCACCAGACCCAATGCATCCAGCACCAGAAAAACTTTGCGCAGGTGGGTCATCAGGGGCGCCAGGAATGTGGTGACGACCGCTGCTGCCGCCACAATCATGATGTATTCGGGATTTTTCACCCAACCCAGCGGATAGTGACCCAACAGGATATCGCGCACCGAGCCACCACCAATTGCGGTCACTGACGCAATAATAATGACCCCGAACAGATCCATTTTGCGGCGACCCGCCGCCAGCGCACCTGTCATGGCTTCAGCAGTAATACCAATAATGTAGAGAACGGTCAGTAACATAGCAGACTCCAGTAAGACGGCGGCAAGGCTACAGCATTGCTTAACAGGCGGCGACAGAGATTTCAGGTGGTCGGCGTCCGGGATTTGCGCAGTGTATACCAGTCCGGCCCGGCATCAGCATAGAAAGACTTTTCAGTGCAAAACCGGTGATGAATGCTGGTGAAGGTTAAGATGAGACGATGTGCAGAGGAGTCGCGCGGGCCTGGCTGGTGTTAACTGACTCAGAACCAGGGGGAGATTTACAGCCCATGACGGCCAGAAATTTGCAGGTCAGACATTGGTCTGTAAAGAAGATAGAAAGAACGGGATGCTGCATCTAAAGAAAGGAGTAAAAATATATCGACAGGATTAACAAAAAGAAAGGCGTGCTGGTTAACAGCACGCCAACGCATCGTTTCGGATGCTCAGAGCCCACCATACAGACTTATTTTATTATTTGTTTCTTGCACGAATTTTAGCAAAAGCATTCAGACTAAAGTGATATTCCGGCTGGAACCATGAGCGACCATAGTAGCAGTAAATCAGCATGCGAATGGATGCCATCGCAAGGTAACCCCAGATCGCACATAATACAGAAGGTGTCAGCCAGACGGTAAATAAGGTGACTGCAAGTCCGGCTAACACTGAGGACGTTTCAGCAAAAGCAATGCGTGTATATTGCTTTTCACGCTGTAACACCGCACGGTAATGCTGACCCTGAGGGATGATAATAAACACCACTGAAACCATCTGCAGCATGAGAGCCAGTTCGGGCTGATTAAACAGGCTGTTCAGCAGGTGACTGCCCGTAAATAACAGACCAAACACCGCGACACCCATCAACATATTACCCCAGTAAATGGTTGAGAGGTCATTGATTGAGAGCATACAGCGACGGATCAGTGTATTTGAGAAGCCGCGATCGGCCAGAGTATCAATAAACAGTAAGGCAATTATGGCAATCGCCAGCAGGTTTAGCTCATTCGCCTGCAGAATCTGCGCCAGCAACGAGAGTTGCAACACGCCAATGCCAATAATTTTGATTGAAGAGAGCAGAGACCATTTTGCGCTATTAAGACTGCGTTCACGTATTGCCATAATATACTCGTTAGAGTCTATCGACTCTGTGAGAATTAAATAATTGTGTAACGGCAAGAAGAGGTTGCTGTGACACCGTTAGTTAGTGCAATTTTTCCGGCCGAAGTCCTGAAATACCTCTCCAGGCTTGCCATGTTATTATTGATTCAATCAAATGATGCTCAGATAAAAAATAGATATCCCTGGTAAATTCCCTGTTTCGTGTCATGGCGGAATCCCCTGCAGCTAACAGAAATTCCGCCAGATCACGAATAAATCCTTTTGTATTTTTATATTCTCCTGCCAGCATCCTTGCGGCAATCTCAACGAATTCTTTTTCTGATAACAAAGGATAGGTTGAGCGGTCCATGACTTTTTCCTGCTTTATCATTATGGGTATTGCTGTGTGTGGAATGATTTATACATTGTTTTATTTAATTTAACACCATAAGAAAAGTCTGATTACACGACCGCAGAAATAAATGGTTTCACTTTATGCATGATAAATATTAAATCTTCAGGAGAGCAGTGATAAACAACTGTTGATGATTAATGTATGTCTCTAAGGCAGAAGGTCATCAGGGGAGACAGAGAAGCCTGAAATCCGGGAAGATCAGCTATGTGAAAGCGGGTTAAGCCAGGAATTTTCCTGGCGGAGATGCTTAAGCAGGGTTGGTGGTAAACGTGTATCGGGGATGAGTAATCAGATAAGCGCTTTATGCTTTAATGTCAGAAGTTTTTCTATTTTTTTTCGTTAGCGACCAGCGATAAGTACAGAGAAAAACGTACGCTAAGTCCTTGATTTACTGTGTCAGAAGCTGATTGAGTTTCTCCAGATCATTGCTAACCCATTCAATATCCTGCTTAAATCTCTCATCTGAAGTAAATGGCTGGCGATAAACCGTAACCATTACCTCGGCACCCTGTTCATTAGCGATCACGCGCATCGGCACATAGATCTCCTTTCCTGAGCCGTTATCAATCCAGTGATCCATTACGCCAAACGGATTGTGTGGTGAAAACCTGAGCTTCACATTGCCCAGGGGGCCTTTAGCACGCCAGCGATGTCCATCGGGTTCTAATGCACTGTGCGTTAACCCGGATGCCCATTTTGCGAAAAATTCCGGCTTCCAGATGGTTTCATAAAGATCTAACCAGTGACGTGGGATCGTCAGGCTCAGCGTGCGAGAGGAGAGCATGTAACCTCCGATGGATAAGCGAAAAAGGCATTAAAGCATGGGGCCAGACTTGTTAAAACGGTGTAACAGTAGAAGTGTGGTGTTGACAGGGTTTCGTACAAAAGGCAGACAACGGATGAGGCTGTCTGCCGCAGAATCAGATGAAGTTGCCACGCGCAGAAACGGCATGATCTTCGCTATGGCCACTGGCGTGACGCAGAACAAAGCCATCCGACTGCGCCATCACTGCGCAACTGTGATTCGGGAAGATACGCAGCAGCGTGCCGACTTCAGGGCGGCGATCCTGAAACAGCAGAAAACCGTGCTCCTCGGATAACTTCGTCACTTCATACGTATTGCCCGCTTCATCTGCTGCAACACCAAAGCCGCTGGCATTGGTGCCGTGCGGCCCTTTATCCGAACTCAGCATTTTTGATCCGGCGTCAACAATTGCGAAATGATCGTTTACCGCCACAACGCGGGTAATGACGCTCATTGCCAGTTGATCGACGTGGCTTAACCCAAGGCGGCAGGCAGTAAGATCCAACAGTGCATAGTTACCGGGCCGGATTTCATTAATGCAGGGCGCAATCTCTGCTGCCAGCGCAGTAGGAGTTGACCCCACTGAGAGAGGGCAGTCGGTAAAACCCGCAGCCTGCAGTTTTGCCTGAACGCGCTGCATCAATGCCGTTTCCTGGCGGGCGACCTCCGCAATGGCTGCGGCATGACCCGCACCATAAGCGTGACCGGCATGTGACACTAATCCGGCAAAGCGTAATCCCTTCTCCTGTAATGCCTGGGCAATCAGCACGGCGTCATCTGTATCGGGATTGACGCCAATGCGATGTAACCCAACATCCACTTTAATCGCCACCGCCAGCTCGCACCCTGGCTGATGCTGGCAGGCCTCAGCGATCGCCGCCACGCCCTGCAGGCTGTCCGCAATCAGGGTGAGTCTGACCTGATGAAGCACGGCGAGGCGCAGTAATTCAGCCACGCTTTGCGGATGTACAACCGGATAGGCTAACAACAGATCGCGTATACCACCCTGAATAAAACTGATGCCTTCGCTGGGTTTTGAGACGGTGATCCCCTGCGCGCCAGACTCAATCTGTCGCCGGGCAATCCAGACGCTTTTATGCGTTTTGATATGCGGACGCAACGCGACGCCAGCCGCACGGGCTTTGCGCTGCATATGCTGCAGGTTGCATTCCAGGCGTGCTGCATCCACTTCAATGTAAGGTGTGAGGCGATCGTCAATCAGCGGACGCTGCCACTGCTTTGTGTCATTGATATCCATAAGGTGTCCGTTAATAACGAGATAAGAAGATTCATCATTCCCTAATAATCTCTCTGATACCAGCCTGCTTACCGCAGAACAGGCATGTTGAGCAGCAGAAACAAGAGCCATTGCTATAACGCGAGAGGCATGATGAGGAGAGGGGGATCGGGAAAGAGGAAAGGGAGGAACAAAAGGAGTGAACCCGGAGATTAAAACAAAAAAGCAGGCACGCGGCCTGCTTTATCAGTTTACTCAGATATAGAGTGACTGTTCACCCGGCGGACGGGTTTTGAATCGGCGATGTAGCCAGAGGTACTGTTCGGGTGCACGCAGGATCTGATTTTCGATCACTTTATTCATGTAAGCGGCAGCAGCAGCCTCATCGGTATGAGGATAATTTTCCAGCATCGGTTCGATGATTAAATGGTAGCCATCATTTCCTGGATTACGAATCAGCATAATCGGTACCATCGCTGGCTTCGCCAGACGGGACAGAACAAAAGTCCCGTTGGTAGTGGCAGCTTTTTCCACCGCAAACAGTGGCGCAAAGGTGCTGCCTTTAGGGCCGTAATCCTGGTCTGGTGCAAACCAGACCGATTCACCCTGTTTCAGAGCATGAACCATACCGCGCAGATCACGACGGTCAATCATCGCTTTATTAGAACGCATGCGGCCTTTGGTCTGCACATACTCCATCGCCTGATTATTGTGCGGGCGATACATCGCCATCATCGGCTGACAGAGTCCACTGATGCGTCCGCCCAGCTCCAGCGACATGAAATGTACGCCAATCAGCATCACACCGCGCTTTTCGTTCTGCGCAGCGTGAAGATTATCCATACCTGAAACGTTAAACAGGCGTTTAACTGCCCGGTCAGACCAGAACCAGGCAATACCGGTTTCAGCCAGGGCCATGCCTAGCGATGCGAAGTTACCAGCGATCATGTGTTCGATTTTTTCTTCACTGATACCCGGGAAGCAGAGTTCGATGTTACGACGGGTAATACGCTCGCGGCGCTGCAGGAAATGGCGAGAGATTTTGCCGGCACCGGCACCGAGACGCATGAGAACAGGATAAGGAAGCTGGACCAGCAGCCAGAGTACGCCAAGGCCAAACCAGGTAAACCAATAACGCGGATGCAGCAGCGAACTGCTAAATTTTCCGGTGTTTTTCATTAACAACCTTCATGGAAGTTGAGGGGGGTATCGCATAAAGAGCACTTCCATGAGTCTTAAAGCGGTACGGCTGTATTGAATTCGACCGATACTTTATCAAAAAGTGCCTTCAAAAAAAGGGAAACTCCGTGATTCACAGGATTGATCTGTTTCATGGAGACAGTGCGTCGGGAACGTAAAAAGAGTTAAATTCAGAAAAATTATTTTAAAATCAGAAACTTAAAAAGAAATCATCCTAAATGCAAAGCATGATTAAAGTGTGTTCCGGAAGTGTCTGGAAATGAACGTTTATCAATCTTTACGTGATAATGAAGCCGCAGGTGGGAGTCAAAAGCCACATAGGGAGGTGAAACCCGAAAGATAATGCCTGAAAAATGAACAAAGCGCCATTGCTGACGCTTTATAACTGACCTGCCGGGCGGGAAATTACTCGATATTCTGAATCTGTGAATGGTTTTGTTTATATGGTTTTGATTTTTATAGTATTTTATTATTTTTTATTTCAGTGGTACAGGCTTTGGTACATGGGATTCTGATAATGCTTAATTTTGGGACTTTTGAAAAATGATGCTGTCATTAGAATGTTCTTTCAGTATGCAAGATTTTTTCAAAAAACCTCATGCTTTTCTGATTACGGCTCGGGCTAAGAGCTTTGATCACAGGATCCTGATTGAAATTTATTCCTATGAATAATAATGTTTTTTTATAAAATCTTGTTGATACCCTCAATGGCACCCTATTAAGTATGCAAGAGAGGGTATGAGGTATCATAAACTATTTTTCAAATTTAATTACTACTAATAATTATTTCAGAAAAAATTTTTTGAATGCTTATGATTAATTCAATCCTGCAATTGGAATTTTCCTTTAACATTTTGTACTACTTTGGATTCATAATCTGAGTAGCTATCAAGATATTGCGTATCAACATGATAAGATTCTTCAACAGTATAAGTTATTGGTTTACCTTGAGCATCTTTTCTTTTTCTGTGATATCCAAAGAATTTAGCATATCTTTTTGGCGCAACTCCCTCGAAATTCTCAAACAAGACTTTGTCGGGTGCAGGACTTTGATCAGTTTGGCAAATAGTGTCGTCATGCAATTGCAATGCAAGACTTTTTTCATATGGTTCGATGTAAACTACGCGTTTTAAGCCAGCTGCGACTATATGACGAGCGCAAACATGGCAAGGGTATGTGGTACAATATAAAGTATTACCAGTTGTGCCCATGTTTGTGTTTCTAGCTAATGAAACTATAGCATCCATCTCAGCGTGTACTGCACGAGAATATTCAATTAGATATTTTGCTTTAGTTTCTTTCATTATTTCTTCAGCAATACTTTCTGAATCAGATAGCTTAAGTTTTTGTAAAATTCCCGTTATTTCTTTTTTTAACAAAGCCTTATGTTTGTCGTTATGGCATCCATTTTTGTTAAAACATCTTCTGTCTTTGTTACTTTCAGAAGTATAAAGCCCGCCGCCGTATTGTGGAACATCATTTCTGCCAGTAGCAATAATGTTGCCAGCAACATCCATTATGGATGCTCCTACCTGACGAGAAAGGCAAGCAGACCCTAAAGAAGCTGAGTATGCAGCATACATACCTGACTCATCTTTTGATGGAGTAATATTATTAGCTCCATGAATAAGGTCTATGAATCTAAGAACTGACTCTTTCATCACCTCAGTATCAAGATTTTTTATAAAGTAATCAGAAAGTTGTAAGGTTTCTTCAACTTGCTGACCAAATTTATTTAATGACTTCCTGTCCCGCTCAATTATTTTTTGGACATCTTCTTCTTTGATACCTTCATCTCGCAAGTTTTGTATGCGTTCGGCTACTGTGCGCAACAACCCGACTAAATAAAAGTTATTCTTATAAACCTGATTCAAAAGCTCTACTTCTGCTGGATGCTTTATTTGATCAATTATGTAAGCAGTCTTTTTAGTATTTTTAGTGATCTCTGGATTATCCGTTCCATAAATTTTCTCTCTTAACACTTGGATCTTCAATATTGCCAGTTCAGCACAAATAAAATTCTTATGATTTTCTCTTAAATTGTCTCCCAAGTCTTGTAATTTATTGTATCTATCAAAGCTGCTAAGGGTTGTTGTACTAACCCTAGTAATTTCTGAAATAAGATCACTTACTCTGACATGTTCTACATGGTAACCATTCTGTTTTAAGCAGTATATGGTTTGTTCTTTAAGTGTTTTAATACCCGAACCTATAGCGCCACACAAGCCAATTATTAGCTCTTGAGAACGTCTACCTTTAATGTCATTTATACTATCTGATTTATCATGCGCTTCCCATTGATGCACGGGAATAATATTTTCAGCTGACTCTGCCATGTGATTGCTCCAGAAAAATTTAAAGGGTTTTTATCTGGTGTTTTAAAAAAAGAATATAACCCGCTCTGAGGCGGGTTATTTTTTATAATTATGTATTACCAATTGATTTTGGACGATGCTGATAAAACTTTTTGCAATGCTTTATTCATTTCTAATGATTTTTTTCGATCTGCTAGGCTTTCTACTTTATTAAAAGACGCAGAAGGTTTTGTAGACTCAATACGTTCTACTAATTTTTCTTCTTTTTCTGCAGTCTTCAATAAGTAAATCATAGTATTTTCCTTAACAATGCCTCATGCAAAGGCCGCACGATTATACTTACATCACGTTTTTTTTCAATCAACTACCTAAATCTTTACTCTAAAAATTATTTTTAAGCAAGGTGCTGATGATGAATTTTCGAAATTTTCTATATTTAGTTATACGGGTAATGCCGAGGCACTACATGTAGTATCTGTGAACAACTTCGAATAACAATTTCTAAGGGCTACTGGTGGTTTAGTCATTAAATTCAATAGCCTAAATCTATGAGTATTTACGTTGCTTGTGACTCTATAACTATCAAGCAGCTCTCATTAATAATGCAACTCACTGAAATAATTAGGTAACATATATACAAATCGTCATATAGCCTTAGCAAGGCAAATAGTCTAAGTAAGGCTTATGGTTTTTAGCTACATAAGTTACATATTCGACAATGATGAAAAAATCTTTAGATCTATTGCAAAATTCAGATCGGTCTTTAAACATTTCCTTTGCCATGCCCAACTAAAGAGAGTGGATGCTGTTGCTCAAGCTCAGAGCTATGGATACACCTAGCGCGCGCTCGTAGCCCCGCCACGCCTGCGCACTTCATGTAGCGGTTTTCATGCGCCTGCATGAGTGGTTCCGCGCCGCGCCGCAGCTGGCCTTTCCCGCCGTTCCGGGGTGCCTGAAACTCATGCGTTTTCATGCAGCATAGACATGCACGCTCACTTCGGTGATTAGCGGATACAAAAAAGCCCGGCGCGTAGCCGGGCATCAGTTAGGGGTTATATCTCTGGCTCAGAAAATTTTGCGCTTGCGCCGGTCGGTTCTGGCGCCTCTGAAGGGGTAAGCGCCGGTCAGGCTGATGACGTCATCCCGGAATTTCAGCGGCAGTTTTTTATGCGTCCACTTCTCAATGAGGTTCACTGCAAATTTTCGATACAGCGTATCCGCATCGTTTGCACCTTCGATAACGCCCGGCGCATAGACTGAGCCATTCCGCTCAAACTGGCTGTACTTCATCCTGAGCAGACTGCTCAGTTCAACGCCATGGACGATAAAAAACTCATCAATGAGCGTGTCGATACGCTCGTCCATGATGCCCTCGTGGCAGAAAACGTAGGCATTGGCTTTGCGTCCGGTGGCGTCGGCCAGAGCAGGTAACTGCTTTTCTTTTTCGGCAATCAACCCGGCAAGGTCTGATGCCGTTTCCTGCTGTTCCAAATACTCCGCGCGCAGCGCCTTCATCTCCGGCGTGACGGTGCCGCCGCTCTGCTCAAGCAGCTCACGAAAGCGCGCCCGGTTGTCCTGGCTTGCCTGCTCCGTTTCGGTTCTGCTCTGTCGCAACGCGCTGATGGTGTCTTCAAATGCGGCTTCTGCCTGTTTTGCTTCCAGCCAGGCCAGCATTTTACCCTGGAGGTCCTGGACGCGGGGTTGCCAGCCAGCAGGAAGACTCTTTACCAGTGCGGTTGTATGGCTGATAACGTCGGCTTCGGGCAGCTTCAGGAGCCACCCCGCATCCTGCAGCGGTTTCTGGCTTTTTGCTACGAGCGAGCCAACGAGTTCAGCGATTGTCTTCATCTCTTCTTCTGTCATCTGCTGCTGTGTCATGCTGTTTTTCCTCTCTGTCAGGGCTGTGCGTGGCGATCTTTGCGGGCACTGGCTGAACCATAGCGGCCCAGCGTCTGCGGCTGGCGAACCGGCATGTCATTCTGCGGTTCCGGCTCTGCCACTGCGGGTCTGTGTGGCTTCATAATGATTTTCTCGACGCTTTCCAGCGCGGTGAACGTGCAGGAGCAGTCGAGGTTCTGGCACTGGTACCAGGTACGCTTTACGGACGGGGCTTCGTAGGCGCTGGTGCGGGTGTGGGCTACCTGACCGCATTCGGGACATTTCAGGGCCATTTCGTTTTCCTGTGTGGTCGTTTTCAGTAAGTCAATTGTGCCGGGGCTGGCACAGGTGAGCCATGTGCGGGCCGTGTACCGTGCCTGACACAACGCCTGCCAGAAAAGGGCGGCTGGCTGACTTACCTTATCTGTGCGGTGTAACACGGGTAACAGGTGTTACAGCGATGAATTAAAAACACTTTTTCTTATTTTTCCGGTGTAACACGACGGGTAACACGGTGTAACAGCCCTGACGGGTGCGTTACACCTGTTACACCTCACCAGTTAGAGAGGTGTAACAGGCTCAGGGCTTAATGAATGCGGCTGTTACACCCGTTACACCTGTTACCCTTTAAAAATAAGACTCACGCAAACCCTTTAATGTCAGCCCGGCACCTCGCTGTTGAAGACGTAGAGCCTGCGCACGTTCATCTCTGGCGGGCGGATGCTGGTCTGTAGCTTGCCGTCGGCGGATGCCATGAGGTAGCCACGGTCGGCGCAGAGGCGCGCCACCTTGCGCGGGTCAAACCCCCTGCAGATTTCCTTCCACCCGGACGGCATGACGTAAAACGTCGTGGCCGCTTCGGTGCCCTGCGCGGTACTGCCTTTTTCCACCCTGCGCCAGCCCACCATGTTGCCGGGACGGTTGCGCTCGTCGTGCCAGTCGGCAAAGCGGCTGTACTGATTGGCCGTGAAGAAGCTGCGCACCTGCTCAAGCGCGGCAATGTCTTCCTGGTTGGCGGTGTGGCCGCGGTCTTTCAGCCAGGCGTTCAGACACACGCGGGTTGCCCGCAGCGCCTCACCTTCCTGCCAGCCGGTAATGCCCAGCCGGGTCGCCAGCTCACCGGCCATTGCCACCAGGGCAAAGCGATTGACCGCACGGCCTACCTGATTGCCCGCGTCAGGCGGGGTCAGGGCGGCGGTGTACTCCTTCAGCAGCGTTTTAGCCTGCGCCGTCAGCCCGTTCAGGTCGGCGGTCAGCGCCTTCAGCCACTCGCGGAACGGCGCACCGTAGTAGCTGGCCGTGGCCCATTCCAGATGTTCGGCAAGCGCCTTGCCGCTACCGAAGCCGTGCAGCTCCTCAAACACGCCGAACTTCCCGGAGTCGCTGGGTATCTGGATCATCCTCACCTCCATTCCGGCAAAGGTGCGCTCACCCGCCTTTGCGGCGTGCTCGGTCAGCGACAGTTCGCCGGTGGAGAAGAACAGCAGCCGCCACTGCTTGCGGGTGCGCAGCTCGCCGTCCGTACCGGCACGGCCCTTGCCCTGACCGTTTGCCAGCATATAGGCGATGTTGCCCGCCTCGCGCCCGTCCACCTCGCGGATTTCGTCGAGCATCATGGCCGCGTCGTTGCGGCGGCTGGCGCAGCCCTCCAGTGCGTTGCCGGTCGCGCGCCATGTCTGCCAGTAGTCCGGCCCGCCGCACACGGAGGTGGCCGCCTTCATGGTGGTAGTCTTGCCGTCCGTGGATTCCCCCTTGAGGTGATAGCCGCCGCCGTCCATGCCGACCAGGCGCAGCAGCGGGGCGGCAAAGGCGAGGCTGACCGCAAACGCTACGCGGGAGTTGCCGGTGCAGAAGCGGGAAACGTGCTCGCGCCACTCCTGCGTGGTGCCGGACACGCGGAAATCGCGCCCCTGTACGGAGGTGGTCTGGAGTATCACGCCGTCGGCCCCGTCGCCGCTCACTTCGTCCTGGAGGACGTAAACCTGACCGTGCCAGCCGGTGCGGCTCACGCAGGTCACGCGGCGCTCCGGCTTGCACAGCGAGATGTATTCCATCAGGCGCGCGCGGGCCTCACCGGTGGTGCTGATGTACGACAGGCCGTTGACCAGCAGCACCCGGCGCAGCTCCTCGCCGCTGCCGCTCAGCATCTCCATCGGCATGGCCCAGCGCCTGCGCTCGCCCCACGTATCGTCCCACTCCAGCAGGCGGCCAAAGTTGCCACCGTCGGCGTCGCAGGTGATGGCCGTGACGCGCAGCGGATTGCAGATTTTCACATTCTGGATTTCGGTTTCGCCGTTGCGCTGCACCTGCTTTTCGTACCAGAGGTATTCCTGAGTCAGCCGGAACCCGTGCGGCAGCTGCGTGCGGCCCTCACCGCACAGCACCAGACCGTTACGGAAAGCTTCGCGGGCGCGTGTCACGCCGTGCTCCCGGTGAAAGTCGTTCCAGTCGGCCTTGATTTCGCCCGGCGGCAGGCTCACCCAGCCACTGACGGCTTTGGCTGCCTTCTCCGCAAACGCCCTGCCGGGGTTCTCACCCGCATCCTGAAAATCGTTGTCACCGGCGATGATGATTTTCACCTCCGGCCAGCGCGTCCGCAGCGCCTGCGCCACGTTCGGCAGATTGCCCGCCGATATCGCGGCCACTACGCACCCGGCTGTCAGCTGGCTTACCGTGAGCGCGGTGGCGTAGCCCTCGGTGATGACCACCTGCACCGGCGGCTCAGGCGGCAGCGGGCTGAGCGCCACAAATGCGCCCTTCATGGTGCTGCCGGGCAGCAGGCTTTTTTCACCCGCGGGGGCAATCAGCTGCGCGCCGGTCACCGCGCCGTCTGATGTGGTCAGCGGCAGCAGCAGGGAACCCGCAGGGAAGGCCGTGCCGCCAACGCGCTGTGCGCTGCCGGTCAGGCAGGCCGGATAACCGGCAAAGCCTTTGCCTGCGAGGTAGGCACTTTCACCGCTGTGGCTGGCCTTCACCAGCGCACCGACGGTGGCGGCCATGTCGCGCTTCGGGGCTTTTTCTCTGGCGGGCTTAACCGGCAGGGCTTGCACGTCACGCACGTCCAGCACCTCTGCCACCGCCTGCGAAGCCTGCTTAACGCCTTTGCCCGTCACCAGCTTCACCAGGTCAAGGCCGTCGCCGTGGCCACAGTGGCTGCAAATCCACGTACCCCGGCCTTCAAGGTCATCCATGCGGAAACGATCTTTACCTTCACACTTAGGGCAGGGGCCGTGCCTGCCGCCGTCGGGCACGTTCACGCCCAGCATCTGAAGAATGACCGGCCAGCGGCCGCGCGCGGCGGCTGTGATGTGTGATACTGACTGTACTGTCATAACGCCTCCTTAATGCCGGTACAGCGACGCGCCAGTGTCGCAGAACGATTCAAACGCCGCCGGAAGCGTGGCGTAAAGCCCTTCCATCACCTCACACCCGCGCGCCGTCAGAGCGGGCGGCGCGGTCAGGAGCGTCGGCTCCACCATGTCGGTAAGCAGGGCCAGCGCCGCCGCAGCGCCGTGCGCTTCGCCATACTCATTAACCATCGCGCTCTCAATATGCAGGGCGATAGCCATCTCAATACGCTCCACCGTCATGCGGTGCGGGCCGCGCATTTCGCTGCCGGTGTCGGCCAGATGCCTGGCCCGCCATGCGGAAGCAATGGCACGGCGGTAAAGGGCCGTGGTCAGCTCCGCCGGAAAAACGGATACCTGTGGCTTCTTCATGCACGGTCCTCCTCAATCAGTGCGCAGCAGCGCGTGACGTCGGTCAGATCGGCGCGCAGGTAGTCCATCAGTGCGGCCAGGCCGGGCACGCTGTGCGCGCTAAATGAACCCGGACAGGAGTACTCGGAAAACAGGAGCTGGAGCAGGTCGCAGGCTTCCTTTGCGCGGGTCAGCTTCTCAAAAGCGTCTTCCGGCAGGCCGTAGGTAAAGGCGGCAAAAGTACCGTTTTCAGGCAAGGGGATGCCCTGAGCACCGTTGTGCCCGATTGAAACTGTCATGATTTACTCCGTTAAAGCTGGCTGTGTGTCAGAGGAATTTTGAGTAGTGGCCGTCGTCAGGCTCCGCAGGCTGCTGTGCAGCCCGCTCCCGCCAGCGCTCATACTTCACCGTGGGATGCAGATTAAACGGGCTGAGCCCGCCGCTGCCTCTGGTCGGGACGGTGAGACGATGCGGCGCACCGGCAAACCGGGTATAGTTTTCCTGAAACCACGCCAGTGGGGAGGAGGTCACCTGACCGTCGCTGTCGTAGCGATACAGAACCTCGTGACTGAACTCAGGGTTAACGGATGCGACTGACGCAGGTGCATCGGTAAATCGCAGTATCGTCACCGTCCAGCCCTGTGAATGCTGCCAGCGTTCGCCGCTCTGAAGATATTCACGCATGGCAGCCTCCGCGGCAGGGTAGGCGGCCCGCAAATAGCAGGATGTAATCAGCCGCCATTCGGCTGCGGGCGCTGCGCTCGTCAATGTCAGTAATACGCAGCATGACGGGGCGGCAGGACAATTGAGAGCGGTTGATTGCCGCGAAGATCCAGGTAGACTTTGATGCAGCCATAGGGGTACTCCCAAGTTCATTTATGGTCAGGCTTTGCGAGGTATTGCGAGTACCTTGCAGAGCCGCTTGTTTTTAAATGCTTTGTTATATAAGGTACGTACCTTACCGTTCTTATTAAAGTTAAAGGTACGTACAATGTCAAGAGTTAAAGATCGCACTCCTAAAACCGGTGGCAAATCGCCCACCTTCCAGATCCGCATCAATCCAGAGCTAAGAGAGCAACTCGATCTTGAAGCTGCCAAAGACCAAACCACACTCGGCAACTGGTTCAAGGAGGTTGCAAGAGAAGAACTTAGGCGTCGTGGCATTGAACCTAAAGGATGATTTTTGCGATGTACTCGTCGCCGCATATTTATCAATGTGCATGCTGCTGCCCTATCCATTCTTTTACCTCCTCAGCGCGCCAGGCTGTAATACGAGCAGAAATTTTTACTGGCTTCGGAAATGATCCAGATGCAACCCGTCGCCATAGCGTTGCTGACGAAAACGGCAGGCAATGCATCAACTGTTTTTGTCTGATAAATCCGGTTTCAGGGATGATTCCGTAAGGTGTGTGCTTCAAATTAGGATCTCCTATCTCAATGAGTACAAATGGTGTGGGATGAGGTTAATGGAGACACATTGATGAATTCCACTGAAAGTGGAATTCCATCAAGAAGATGAAATTTCCATTTAAAAAAAAGAATTCCATTGATTCATTACTAGTAGAGAGGGAAAGTTAAAGATTTTAAACTTATGATTTATAAGTGACTTATTTTAAAGCGATTTGTATTGCACTTCATTGCACTTCATTACCCTTTACAACTCCTTAAGTTGGACATTATTAGTCATTATTAGCCATTATTAGTAACTAAAGGGCGGCCGAAGGTATTGCCTAGGCATGGTTTGGCACATTTCGTTATCGGAAAAGATATCAATGCATCTTAAGAGCAGGCAACTAAACGTCACTCCTCATCATAAAGTGAGTTAAGAGATGCTCTCAGCTTGTCGTAAAAAGAAGATTTACCCATCCCTTTTTGGCTTATGGCATTAGATTTCGCATAATCGCTCAACAATCTGTGCAAAGGTTCAATGCTTGGGGAACCTGCATTGTTAATCCACTTTGTCGATCCACTGGCTGATTTTTCCATAGCGAGATTGATCGCGAGCAAACCTATAATTTTATGAAGAGATGCATTCTCCTCGTTTTTCTTGTGGGCACCACGCTTGTCCTGAGCATTTTCTTTAGCGATTAAAACCGCCTCATCGCCTCCACACTGAAAAATGATTGATTCACCATACTTTTTATATGTTTGACTCAAGGCTTGAGTGCATCTTTCAATCAAAACATCGGGAGTTACATCTTTTTCAAGAAGAATGAAACAAGATGAGAAAAGGATGTTTGCCTCTATAGGGCTATTAGTCGCGATTTTTTTAGGATAAAGTATATCCAGTTCTTTTTGCTTTCCTTGTGATTTAAGGATAGCGTGTAAATTCCTGTTAACTCTTATTAAATATTCACAATAATCGTTGATGATACTGTTTTTATCTTCTGGTAATTCACCGTTTCTAACGTTAGGATCAACATTGGCTAATGCTCTTGCTAATTCCTTTATTTCAACTTGAGGGTAGTGGATTAGCCTTTCAATTGAGCTACCTTTTGAGAAACTAAAATGCATTATAACTCCGCCTCTATTTCAGCCAGAAAATCAGCTAGCTTATTGAGCGCTGATTTTCTCTCATTAAAGTAATTATGTCTATTGTAGATACCTTCAACGCCTTTAATGCGATGATTAAGGCAACGCTCTGCTACCACTGGATCGATATTTAAAAATGCCAGGTGCGTTCTGGCAGTTCGTCTGAAGTCGTGGATAGTAAAGCCTTCAACTCCTTCCATATGCGGTTTAAGCTTTGCCAGCGCAACTGGAAGTGTACTTTCGGCAATATGAGGCATCATCCTGTTCTGCATTTTTCTGGCTGGCAGAACCCATTCACTGCCTAAGGAAAGTTGCTTTAACTCATTCAGCCAAATTAAAGATAATTCAGGAAGAGGGATATCCAATTTATCGCCGTTTTTAGTGTTTTTTAAATACCAGATACCTTCCTCAAGATCAAAGTCTTCCCATTTAGCTGAGCACAGTTCCATTTTTCGGCAGCAAAGAAGTAAAAGTAGCTTAAAAGTTATTTCATTTTGTCGGCTAAATCCTTTAGCTATTTTCATCGCGCGAAAAAGTAACGTAATTTCCTCTTCTGTAAGAAAACGATCTCTGGATTTTTCCTGTCCACCTGCATCATTGTTATCAAAGGCTGCCGCTGGATTAACACTCAAATAGTGACGTTTTATACCATAGTTGAATATGCGCTTTATCCAACGTAATACATCATTAGCGATAGTTGGCGCGCCGCGTTGAACAATGTTCTGCAACATTTTATCAATATCACTAGGTTTAACGTCTTCAACCTTTATGTTGCCTATGTGAGGATTGATATCTTTTTCAATGCGCCTGCGAAGAATATCGGGGTGTTTCCAGCGTCCAACAATTTGTTTCTCGTAGTACTCAATCGCAAGGTCAGAAACACGACGAGCGTTCTTCTCTTTCTCGATTTTGGCAAGCGTGGAGGCTTTACGCTCCTGCTTCTCTCCGGCGACGTCATAGCCTAAAGCTACCCTTGCCGATAGCTCTCTGGCCCGTTCACGCGCTTTTGCTAAGGATAGATCCCCGTACGAACCGATCCACATCGCACGGGCTTTGCCTCCGTAGCTGTAGCGAAAGCGCCATTTGGGTATTGAGAATTCTTTGCGGTAGCAAAGGTACAATCCGTTTCCGTCAGAGCGTCCTTCAAACCGTTCCTGAGACTTGAGCCAGGCTTTTATCTGTATGTCTGTTAGCTTTCCCATTTTGGCTGCTTGTACCAAACCGATAACGGTAAAAGGATAATTGGTACATCAGATGGTACAGTAAAAGCTCGAGGTTTTGCGAGAAGTGATGATTCTTAATGAGACAATAAAACCCGTAAGTCACGGGTTTCATTGTTGTTATGACATCATGTGAAAGTGAGTGAGAACTTACTCGATGTTCTGAATCTGCTCGCGCATCTGTTCAATCAGCACTTTCAGTTCGATCGCGGAAGTGGTGATCTCGGCGTTGATCGACTTTGATGCCAGCGTATTCGATTCCCGATTGAACTCCTGCATCATGAAATCGAGACGGCGCCCTACAGCCTCTTTCTTTTTCAGGATGTTGTAGGTCTCTTTAACGTGTGCATCCAGACGATCCAGCTCTTCGGACACATCAACACGCTGCGCCATCATCACCAGCTCCTGCTCAAGGCGATTGTTTTCCAGCTGGACTTCAGCATCTTCCAGTTTGGCGACCAGGCGTTCACGCTGCCATTTGATCACGTCAGGCATCTGCGCGCGCACTTTGCTGACTTCCTGCGAAACGCCTTCCAGACGCTGTTCAATCATCGCTTTCAGCGCGGTGCCTTCGCTTTCGCGCGCCGCAATGAAATCGTCCAGCGCGCTATCCAGTGCCTGTAACAATTGTGTGTTGATGGCATCCAGATCCTGCTCCTGCGCAGACATCACGCCCGGCCAGCGAAGAATATCCAGCGGATTAATCGCGCCTTCGTCGCTCTGCATTTTTACCCAGTTAGCAGCCTGCACCAGCTGTTTCGCCAGCGTTTCATTCAGCATCAGTTCGCCCTGAGCGCTGGGATCGGCATCATAACGCAGGTTGCACTCAATTTTACCGCGCGTCAGACGCTGGCGAATGCGCTCGCGGATAACCGGCTCCAGCCCACGAAACTGTTCAGGCAAACGGATGTAAGTTTCCAGATAACGCTGGTTAACAGAACGCAGCTCCCAGGCTGCGCTGCCCCATTCGCCTTTGGCTTCGCTGCGGGCATAAGCGGTCATACTGCGGATCATAAGCGGTACTCAATTTACGGAAAGATGGGTGAAGTATAGCGAGGCGAGCCACGCCATAACAGGCATAAGCGTCTTACAGGAAAATAACGAACTATTTCCGCTTTCAGCGGCAGCCACATATGATGACCACTGGTCACCTATGAGGATAACTGATTTATGTCCCGCGTTATTGCATTCCCTGTTGTAATGGCTCTGCTGCTGGTGGGTTGCCAGACGCGCCACGCGCCGCCGACTAAACCGCACCCCATCTGTGCCGGTGGCGACATGATGATGCAGACCACGTTGTGGTTCGGACTCAGCAAGCCAGATGGCGGCAGTGTGAGTTCACTCGACTGGATGAACTTCGTGGATAATGAAGTCACGCCGCGTTTCAAAGCGGGACTGTCGGTCTATGACGCCAAAGGTCAATGGCTGGGCGAGAACGGTCAACTGGCAAGAGAGAACAGTAAAGCGTTGATGCTGATCCACGGTATCGATCCCGCGACCAATCATGATATTGAGGCGTTACGTACCCTCTATAAAAAACGGTTTGGTCAGGAGTCGGTTATGCGGGTAGATGCACCCGTCTGTGTCGGGTTCTAGGGCGAAAGCGGGCGGCGAAGCTGCCGCCCGCTAAATAGTCAGATAAACAGACCGGCAAAGGCCGCAGAGAGCAGGCTGACCAGTGTGGAGCCATAGACCAGCTTCCAGCCAAAGCGGGAAACCACATTTCCCTGTTTCTCGTTCAGGCCTTTTATTGCGCCCGCCACAATGCCGATCGAGGCAAAGTTAGCAAAAGAGACCAGGAACACCGACAGAATACCCAGCCCGCGCGCACTCATGCCCGCCGCGACTTTCTGCAGTTCAATCATCGCCACAAACTCATTCGCGACCAGCTTAGTCGCCATGATGCCTGCCGCCTGCAGGGCATCGGCTTTCGGAATCCCAATCAGCCAGGCCAGAGGATAGAACAGATAGCCGAGCAGCTGCTGGAAGCTGTAGCCAAACACCGCCGCAAACAGCGCGTTAACGGCAGCAATCAGAGCAATAAAGCCAATCAGCATCGCCAGAATAATCATCGCCACTTTGAAGCCTGCCAGGATGTACTCGCCCAGCATCTCGAAGAAGCTCTGCTCTTCATGCAGCTTTTCCAGCGCGATAGGCTGCTCATCCCGGCTTTCCATCGGGTTGATGATCGACAGGATAATAAAGGTGCTGAACATGTTAAGCAGCAGTGCAGCAACCACATACTTCGGTTCAATCATCGACATATAAGCACCGACAATCGACAGCGAAACGGTGGACATCGCGGTCGCTGCCATGGTGTAGAGCCGGCGCGGTGGGATATCACCCAGAATCCCTTTATAGGCGATAAAGTTTTCTGACTGACCGAGGATCAATGTGCTGACGGCGTTGAATGACTCCAGCTTGCCCATGCCGTTAATCTTCGACAGCAGCGTTCCGAAAACACGAATCAGTAGCGGCAGGATGCGCCAGTGCTGCAATATGCCGATGAGTGCCGAAATAAAGACAATCGGACAGAGCACACCAAGGAAGATAAACGCCAGCCCCTGTTTGCTCATTCCGCCAAAAACGAACTCCGTGCCCTGCGCCGCAAACCCCAGCAACGTCTCAAAGAAACCGGCAAACGATCCGACCAGTGCCAGCCCTCCGGCGGAGTGAAGGAAGAACCAACCCAGCGCGGCTTCCACCACAATCAGTTGAATAATAAAGCGCAGACGAATCTGTTTACGGTCATGACTGACCAGCAGCGCAAGGGCGAAAATCACCACCAGCGCCAGCAGGAAATGAAGAATGGCGGCCATATGTCTTTTTTATCAGAGAGAAAGGAAAGCGCATTTAGCCACAGCTGGCCGGAAATTTCATCTGATGCCTGCTTCAGGCAGGCGCAAGAGACAGCGGGCAAGGAAGTCCGTATAATGCGCAGCCAATCATTAGCAAGCCGGAGAATACCCATGCGTCCAGCAGGCCGTAGCGCACAACAGGTGCGTCCAGTCACATTGACCCGCAATTACACCAAACACGCAGAGGGTTCCGTTCTGGTGGAATTCGGCGAAACGAAAGTGCTTTGCACTGCCTCCGTAGACGAAGGGGTTCCGCGTTTCCTTAAAGGCCAGGGCCAGGGTTGGGTCACAGCCGAATATGGCATGCTGCCGCGTTCGACCCACAGCCGTATGGCGCGTGAAGCCGCAAAAGGTAAACAGGGTGGCCGTACGCTGGAGATTCAGCGTCTGATTGCCCGTTCACTGCGCGCCGCGGTTGATCTTAAAGCGCTGGGTGAATTTACCATTACGCTCGATTGTGACGTAATCCAGGCCGATGGCGGCACCCGCACCGCATCAATCACTGGCGCCTGTGTGGCTCTGGCTGATGCGCTGAACAAGCTGGTAGCCAGCGGCAAACTGAAAGCAAACCCGATGAAGGGCATGGTCGCCGCGATTTCAGTGGGCATCGTCAAAGGCGAAGCCCTGTGCGATCTGGAGTATGTTGAAGACTCAGCCGCAGAAACTGACATGAATGTCGTGATGATGGAAGATGGCCGCATGATCGAGGTGCAGGGCACCGCCGAGGGCGAACCCTTCAGCCATGAAGAGCTGCTGACGCTACTGGCGCTGGCGCGCGGCGGAATTGAGGAATTGATTCAGGCGCAGAAAGCAGCGCTGGAAAATTGATGTAACAGGCGACCTCAGAGTCGCCTTTTCTTTATTTGAGGAGTGAGAGATGAAAGCCTGGCAGCGTCAGTTTATTGAATTCGCCCTGAACAAGCAGGTGCTGAAGTTCGGTGAGTTCACTTTGAAGTCCGGGCGTAAAAGCCCCTATTTCTTTAATGCCGGTCTGTTTAACAGCGGACGGGATTTAGCGCTGCTGGGACGCTTCTACGCGCAGGCGCTGGTGGATGGCGCTGTTGATTTCGATCTGCTGTTTGGTCCGGCCTATAAAGGCATTCCGATTGCTACCACCACGGCAGTGGCGCTGGCTGATCATCATGACCGCGATGTGCCTTACTGCTTTAACCGTAAAGAAGCCAAAGATCACGGTGAAGGTGGCCTGCTGGTAGGCAGTCCGCTGCAGGGCAAAGTGATGCTGGTGGACGACGTGATCACAGCGGGCACGGCGATTCGTGAGTCGATGGATATTATCGGCGCGCACAACGCCACCCTGGCAGGTGTGCTGGTTTCGCTAGATCGTCAGGAGCGTGGACGCGGAGAGATGTCGGCAATCCAGGAAGTGGAACGTGATTACGGCTGTAAAGTGACCGCGATTATTACCCTGGCAGACCTGATTGCCTGGCTGGAGGAGAAGCCTGAGATGGCCGATCACCTGGCTCAGGTCCGTGCTTATCAGAAAGCGTACGGGATTTAACAGAGGCGGGCGCAATGCCCGCCTTCTTTGACGCTTTACGTTAGCTGAGCAGCCATGAGTGGCCAGCGGGCCTCAAAGTCTGCGGTAGGACTGAAACGAAACTCAGAACGGACATACCGCGACAGCAAACCTTCACAGAAAGCCAGCAACTGACTTGCCAGCAATGCTTCATCAGCCTGAAAAGCCTCGCCCTCACGCATTTTCCGCTCACGCATGACCTGTCGCAGTTGCACTTCAATCCGCTCAAACAGTTGATTGATACGTCCCTGCAGTCGGTCCTGCTCAAACATCAGAGCATGGCCGGTCAGTATGCGCGTCAGTCCCGGATTACGCTCACCAAATCCCAGAATCAATTGCACGATCAGACGCAGACGCGTCATGGTCTCTTTTTCATCCTTGAGGATCAGATTGATGCGGGTAATCAGACTGTCTTCGATAAACTCAATCAGACTATCGAACATGCGTGTCTTGCTGGGGAAGTGACGATACAGCGCCGCTTCGGAAACACCCACTGTGGCTGCCAGTTTGGCTGTGGTGATACGCTGACTGCCATCGCCCGACTCCAGCATCTGCGCCAGCGCCTGCAAAATCTCTTCGCGACGATTCCGCTTCGCGACTTTTTTTTCTGCCATGACCTTAAAGACCCCTGAAATTCACCTAAATACAGGCAACACCTACGCATCTGCCACAGGAACGCGTCCTGCAGCGATGAGGAAAAATAACGGGCGTAAGTGAAAGTCGGTAATGCGGGTTACTGGCGACCGGAGTGACCGAAGCCGCCTTCGCCGCGCTGGCTGGCGTCGAAATCTTCAACCAGATTAAATTCAGCCTGGACTACCGGTACAAACACCAGTTGTGCCATGCGATCGCCGGGCTGCAGCGAGAAACTTTCCTGACCACGATTCCACACCGATACCATCAGCTGTCCCTGATAGTCCGAATCAATCAGACCCACCAGGTTGCCCAGCACGATGCCATGCTTATGGCCAAGGCCCGAGCGCGGCAGGATTACAGCGGCCAGATCGGGATCAGCGATATGAATCGCCAGGCCGGTCGGAACCAGCGTCGTGGTGCCTGGTGCGATGTCGAGAACATCATCAATGCAGGCGCGTAAATCTAACCCAGCGGAACCTGAAGTGGCATAGGTCGGCAGCGGAAACGCTTTGCCGACGCGCGCATCCAGAATTTTAACGTCTATTTTTTTCATCATAACGGCTGACAATCTCGTCTATTAATTGTTGGCCAAGGAGAGACTTATCGCTGAGCGGTAAGCGTTTTTCTCCATCCTGCCAAAAAAGGTGAAGAGCATTGGTGTCGCTATTAAACCCTTGTCCGGCTTTAGCGACATCGTTAGCGCAGATCAGATCCAGATTCTTGCGCACCCGTTTTTGCCGGGCGTATTCTTCCACATTCTGTGTTTCAGCAGCAAATCCAACGACGAATGGCCGGTTTTCCTGAAGTGCAGCGACGCCGGCAACAATATCGGGATTCTTTACCAGGTTCAGCGTGACGTTATCATCGCCGCCCTGTTTCTTGATTTTATCGGCCGCAATATCGGCTGCCCGGTAGTCTGCCACGGCTGCGCTTGCAATGAAAATATGTTGTTTATCTATCTCACTCATCACAGCGGCCTGCATCTCCAGCGCGCTGGTAACATCAACGCGTCGCACACCCGCAGGTGCAGGCAGGCTGACCGGGCCGCTGACCAGCGTGACCTGAGCACCACGTCGGGCAGCCGCAGCGGCAATCGCAAAGCCCATTTTACCGGAGCTGTGATTCGTGATGTAGCGCACCGGATCCAGCGCCTCTCGGGTCGGGCCGGCGGTAATCATAATGTTGAGATGTTGCAGATCGTTGACGGGCGTAGCCCACAGCAGCGCATGGTCAACAATCGCCAGCGGGTCCAGCATCCGGCCCGGCCCGACGTCGCCACAGGCCTGGCTGCCGCTGTCCGGCCCCCAAATCAGCACGCCCCGCGCGTGGAGCGTCTGAAGGTTTTGCTGGGTCACCGCTGCGCGATACATCTGCTGATTCATGGCTGGCACGACCGCCACGGGTGAGGCCGTGGCCAACACGGCAGTGGTCACCAGATCGTTTGCCATGCCAGCAGTCACACGGGCAATCAGATCGGCAGTGGCCGGAGCCAGCACAATCAGGTCGGCCCATTTTGCCAGTTCAATATGACCCATCGCCGCTTCTGCAGCGGGATCAAGCAGATCGTCAAACACCGGATAGCCGGAGACGGCCTGCAGGCTGAGCGGAGTGATAAACGCTTTGGCACCTTCCGTCATCATCACGCGCACATCAGCGCCGCGATCGCGCAGGCGCCGCACCAGCTCAGGTGCTTTATACGCTGCGATACCTCCGCTCACGCCAAGAAGAATTTTTTTACCGGCTAATCCCATCATGATGTTGGCCTCACTAAGCTCTCTGCCGCTCGCGGCGGCGAATGCACGGACTTTATCACAAAAGCGTGGATGCGCCTTTTCACCGACTGCGTTTGCGAGCCGTCTCGTAGATTGCCGTTCCATTGATAGCCGCACTCTGCAGGATGAGCCATTCTGAGGCTCATCTCAGGGAGAGCGAAAATGAAAATCAAGGGACCACGGGAAAAACTCCAGAAACTGGGCGCAAACTCGCTCACCGATACCGAATTGCTGGCCATTTTTCTCCGCACCGGATCGCTAGGGCAGAACGTCCTTGAACTGGCCGGAGAGATGCTGGAGGGGTTTGGCTCGCTTTATCTGCTCATGACATCAGACAAAGCGGCATTCGGTGAAGTCAAAGGTATCGGCGATGCCAAGCTGGCGCAACTTCACGCGGTTGCCGAACTGGCGAAGCGATTTTTCGCCAGCAAACTGGTTCGCGAAAGCGCCATGGAGAACCCACAAATCACGCGCCAGTATCTGCAAAGTTTGCTGGCTCATCAGGAGCGTGAGATCTTTATGGCCCTGTTTCTGGATAACCAGCATCGGGTGCTACGGGCACAAAATATGTTCTCGGGTTCTATTAATAGTGTGGAAGTTCATCCTCGTGAGATCGTTCGGGAGGCGCTGAAACTCAACGCAGCTGCTCTGATACTGGCGCATAATCACCCGTCGGGCATGGCCGAACCGAGTCGCGCAGACCGCGAAGTGACCCACAAAGTCAGTGAGGCCTGCCAGCTATTCGATATACGCTTGCTCGATCATCTGGTGATTGGGCATGGCGAATATGTCTCCTTTGCCGAGCGGGGATGGCTCTGATAGCGGGAAATTTCGCGCCAGGTGGCGGCTTTTTGCCCGATCATTCGGGATCTTTATCTGTTCGGGACTTGAGCACTTGGGCTGAGCGGCGTATACTACGCCACCTTTGAGAATCTCGGGTTTGGCGGTTAGGCCAGCTTAGCGGGTTCCATGGAATTCGCCTGGCGGGCTGCAAGCCTGACGAGGCGGCCCAAACCTAATTTTTAAAGCTCGAGCTGATTTGATTTTTGGAGATATTGACATGTCACGAGTCTGCCAGGTAACTGGAAAGCGTCCGGTGACGGGTAACAACCGTTCCCACGCAATGAACGCGACGAAACGCCGTTTCCTTCCGAACCTGCACTCACACCGTTTTTGGGTTGAGAGCGAGAAGCGCTTCGTTACTCTGCGTGTATCTGTTAAAGGTATGCGTATTATTGATAAAAAGGGCATTGATACGGTGTTAGCCGATATGCGTGCCCGTGGTGAGAAGTACTAAGGTACTAAGGAACTGAATCATGGCTAAAGGTATTCGTGAGAAGATCAAGCTGGTTTCCTCTGCTGGTACAGGTCACTTCTATACCACCACGAAGAACAAACGTACTAAACCAGAGAAGCTGGAACTGAAAAAGTTCGATCCGGTTGTACGTCAGCATGTGCTCTACAAAGAAGCTAAAATTAAGTAATTTTAGTGTTCTGCTAAAAACCCGGCTCCGGCCGGGTTTTTTGTTTGTGTAAAACGCTGAGGAGAGGCTATGCCAGAGTTGCCAGAGGTTGAAACCAGCCGCCGCGGTATCGAACCGCATTTGGTCGGTGAAACCATCCTTCACGCCGTGGTGCGTAATTCACGTTTGCGCTGGCCCGTTTCGCAGGAGATCCTGGCGCTGAGCGATCAGCCGGTTCTCAGCGTGCAGCGCCGGGCGAAATATCTGCTGCTGGAGCTGCCGCATGGCTGGATTATTATCCACCTTGGCATGTCCGGCAGTCTGCGCGTGCTGTCAGAAGAGTTGCCAGCAGCGAAGCATGATCATGTTGATTTAGTGATGAGCAACGGCAAAGTGCTGCGCTACACCGACCCGCGCCGCTTTGGTGCCTGGCTCTGGAGCAGCGATCTGGCGGGCAGTAGTGTGCTGGCCCATCTCGGGCCGGAGCCACTCAGCGAGCAGTTTGATGGGGCTTACCTGTTTGATAAGTCACGCGGCAAGCGGACGCTCATTAAGCAATGGCTGATGGATAACAAAGTGGTGGTGGGCGTGGGCAACATTTATGCCAGTGAGTCACTGTTTACCGCCGGGATCGTTCCCGATCGTGCTGCCGGAAGCCTGTCTCAGGCCGAATCAGAACTGCTGGTGAATACCATCAAAGCGGTGCTGCTTCGTTCGATTGAGCAGGGCGGAACCACGCTGCGTGACTTCTTACAGACAGACGGTAAGCCGGGCTACTTTGCACAGCAGTTGCAGGTCTATGGCCGGGCGGGTGAACCCTGTCGGGCATGCGGTACGCCGATTGTCAGCGGCAGGCATGGGCAACGCAGCACTTACTGGTGCCCGAACTGTCAGCATTAAGCCAGTTTAGCCAGCAATGCCTGATGCACTGGCGCGGGCAGGAAGGCGCTGACATCGCCTTTGTGACGCGCTACCTCTTTGACCAGTGAAGATGAGATAAACGAGAAGCCTTCAGACGGCATGAGGAAAACGCTCTCCAGTGTTGGCAGCAGGTGACGATTCATCTGCGCCAGCTGCATTTCATATTCAAAATCTGACACCGCTCGCAATCCACGAACCAGCACGTTCGCCTGCTGGTCACGGGCGAAATTCGCCATCAGGTCGCTGAACCCGACCACCTCAACGTTAGGCAGATGGGCCACCACTTCACCGGCCAGCGCCACGCGTTCATCCAGACTAAACATCGGTTTTTTGCTGGGGCTAGCGGCAACAGCCAGAATAACCTCGTCAAACATCTGTGCTGCCCGCGTCACGATGTCGACATGGCCAAGCGTCACAGGATCAAATGTACCGGGATAGATGGCTTTCGTGGTCATACTCGCCCTTTTGCCGAAGCGTGATTCAGCGCCCAGAGGGCTGAATATTTATTGAAGGTATATTGCGCGTTGACCACCGCCAGAATCCAGCCCTGCCTGCCGTCGAGAAAACCGGCACGCAGCAGCAGCGTTTTTACAAATGCGCCCAGCGTGTGGCTGAATACAGAAAAGAGGCCGCAACGCTTACCGCGCTGATGGCGTTCTGTGGCCCAGGCTTCAGCATAGGCCAGTTGCTTGCGCTGAAAGGCGATTAAATCGCGGCAGGTCAGATGTTCCAGATCGCCAGGCAATGCCACTACCGGCGCGCCGTCACTCTGCAGGGATTCATGCACCAGATTGTCATTGTAGCGGAAGGTGCGGGGATAGAGGCGCATCACGCGATCGGGATACCAGCCACTGTGGCGCATAAAGCGACCGAGAAACAGGTTGCTGCGGCCCAGGCTATAAACCGTGCGGCTGGGTGGGGCAACCAGCACCTGCTCAATTGCAGCACGCAGTTCGGGTGAAACGCGCTCATCTGCATCGATCATCAAAATCATGTCGCCGGTAGCATAGCCCTGCGCGCGCTGGCGCTGGATACCATAACCCTGCCAGTCATCATTCTGATAGACCTGCGCACCGGCCTGGGTGGCGATGTTGACGGTGTCATCCCTGCTGCCAGAGTCCAGCACGATAATTTCATCGGCCCAGCTGACCGAGGCCAGGCAATCAGGCAGCAGTTCCGCTTCATTTTTGGCGATCATCACTACGGAAAGACGTTGGCGTACTGACATTAGTGAGTCCGGGGTGGCAGATGCGGTTCGAGTAACTGTAGCAAACGCTGGAGCGCACCCTGATTCTGGTGCAACACGTCTACCGCATGGCGTCCGTAATAACGGCGGTAATCATCATCCTGCAAAAGATTAGTGACTTCTTTTTCCAGCGAAATCACGTCGGTGACCGTAATCAATCCCTGGCCTTCCTGCAGCTTGCTGCAGATATCTTTGAAGTTCCAGATATGGGGCCCCATCAGAACCGGAAGTGCATGGGCAGCAGGTTCGAGCGGATTGTGTCCGCCCCGTTCAACCAGGCTGCCACCGACCAGAGCCAGATCGGCAATGCCGTAGAGCAGCATCAGTTCGCCCATGGAGTCGCCGATGACCACCTGCGTTGAGCCGGAAGGGATCTCGCCGCTGCTGCGCAGGATAAAACTAAAGCCGCGTTCCTGCGTCAGTTCGCGGGCATCGTTGAAGCGCTCGGGATGGCGGGGAACCAGAATCAGCAGCAGATCCGGAAAGGTCTGCAGCAGGCGGCGATGAGCATCCAGCACAATGGCCTCTTCGCCTTCGTGTGTGCTGGTGGCTATCCACACCGGTCTGCGCGGCGCCCACTGACGACGAAGCGTCACCGCTCTGGCGGCCAGTTCTGGCGTGACGGAAATATCAAACTTCAGGCTGCCGGTAATGGCCAGTTGTGAACGTTTCAGGCCCAGGCTCAGGAAGCGGTCGCCATCTTCAGTGTTCTGCGCGGCGATTAGCGTAATGCTCTGCAACAGGCGTCGCATAAACTTACCCAGCTTGCGGTAGCCTTTGGCGGATCGGGCCGAGAGGCGGGCATTGGCGATCACCAGCGGAATATTACGCTGGTGCAGAATGCGGATAATGTTCGGCCATAGCTCGGTTTCCATGATGATCACCAGCCGTGGATTGACCGTATCAAGAAAACGATTAATTGAACCCGGCAGATCATAAGGCAGATAGACGTGATGTACATCTTTACCGAAAGCAGATTGCGCTCGTTCAGAGCCGGTCGGCGTCATCGTGGTAACGGTAATCGGCAGAGTCGGGTAACGATGACGAAGTGCGCGCACCAGCGGGATCGCGGCAAGGGTTTCCCCCACAGAGACCGAGTGCAGCACAATGCCGTCAGGCTTCACTTTGCCGACACAATAGCCATAGCGTTCTGCCCAACGTTTGCGATAGGCAGGCGCTTTACGACCGCGCAGCCACAGGCGCAGCCAAATGAGTGGCTGAATTAAGTAGAGCAAGGCGGTGTAAATGGTCGTCATAGTTACCGTTACAGCAGGTTCGCGTCTAAAACAGATTAAAATCAGATGACGGCATGTTATCAGAAACCCCGCATGCACTCATCCCACATTGTCAGTTGCTACCCAGTACCTGCTGATAAAGCGAAGTCAGTGACTGCGCCAGTCGTTGTGGGCCATAAGGTTCAATTTTACGCCGTGCTGCCTCACCCATTCGTGAATCCAGGGAAAGTGGCGGTATTGTATTAACAGCCTGATTTAACCCCTTGATATCCAATGCATCGCAGACGAAGCCTTCCTGACCAGCGGTAATAAATTCTGCGCCACCACAGCCGGTGCTGGTAATCACGGGCAAGCCGCAGGCCATCGCCTCGAGCACCACATTCGGGAACGGGTCGTAGAGCGTAGGCAGCAGAAGGCCATCCGCCGCGTGATAATAGGGTTGTACATCCTGCTGTACGCCGACAAAGCGCAGTCGGTCCAGACAGTTAAGCTGATTTGCCAACTGCTGATAACGTTGCAGCTGCTTATCCTGACCCACCACAATCAGATAGCGATCGCTGGCGGCCAGCGCCTGTATGGCCGCTTTCAGCCCTTTACGCTCAAAGCCGGAGCCGACATAAATCAGTACGGTAGCGGCATCGGGCAGCCCCAGTTGCTGACGGGTCGCGCGACGAGCTGTTTCCGTGGCGGGCTGGAAACGGCTGGCGTCGATAGCGTTATGAATAACGTGGATTTTTCCGGCGTCGAGCGGGAAACAGCGCAGAATATCGCGCTTTACCATTTCTGAATTACAGATCACCGCTTTTAGCGTCGGAGAGGTAAACATTTCGGCTTCCGCCTGCAGCACATAGCGATGATAGGGACTAAGCGTTGCGCTCAGCCGTTGCCATGATGAGACGATGCGGGCGCGCTGTTCCAGCCAGACGCGATGCACACCATCACCCGCGCGGAAAATGTCACAGCCTGCGATACGTTCATGGCTTTGCACAATATCGAACTTTTCCCGCTCCCAGCAGGCGCGGGCTGCACGGGCAAAACCGCGCTCACGGGATACCCGTCCCAGCTTTGAAGGATTACAGATATGCAGATGCCAGTCAGGATTGGGCGTGCCTTGCCAGCTGCGGGTAATGATATTGAGATCGAGCTGTTCGCTGCCCAGCGCTTCCAGCGCGCGTGAGATAAAGCGCTCAGCACCGCCATCCGGGCGATATTTCTGCCGGACAATCGCCAGCCGTAACTTACTCATTCAGGTAGCTCCTCGCTGCCGCGACCACATCCTTTACCGGAATGGCCGAGAGATAACGCTTGTCAGTTTTGGTGTCGATAGAATCGGGCGAGGGCAGCGGGCCATAATCGCCCGCCCAGATAACATGATTGTTGTCGCCCCATGGCCGCCAGTGCTGCAGCTTGGTCGGACCAAACAGCGCAATACAGGGGGTTTCAAGTGCAGCAGCCATGTGCATCGGTGCGGAGTCGACACCAATAAACAGCCGGGCGTGATCGATTAGCGCCGCCAGTTGCGGCAGCGTGAACTGACCCGCCAGCGAAACCACATCCTGCGATACACAGAGCGCCCTGATACGGTTAATCATCGCCAGCTCCTGCTTATCCGGCCCGGCGGTAAGCACCACTTTGCGGCCCGGCTGCGCCAGTTGATCAAGCGTGGCGGCAACGCTCTCCTCTTCCCAGCATTTAAAGCCCCAGCGTGAGGTCGGCTGCACCACAATATAGGGTGCGGTGACATGATGTTCCGCCAGTCTGGCCTGCACAATTTGCTGGTCAGCGTCGCTGTAGTGCATTGAGACGCGTGCGTGATCACTGCTAATGCCGAGAGGTGCCAGTGCAGACATATTCTGCTCAACGGTATGCAGTTTGCTGTGATTATGTGTCGGGACCAGCCGGTTATGACACCATCGCCACAGCACGTTATCACGTTTTTTATAGGCGAAACCGATGCGAACGGGTGCCGCAGAGAGCCGCGTCATCTGAGCAGCGCGCCACTGATCGGCCAGATTTATCACCAGATCATAATGAGCGGCACGCACGGCGCGAATTAATGCACGCTCATGGCCCAGCTTACGCCAGGTGCCCTCCTGCTTCCATTTGCGATCGATGACGTGCAAATGGCGGATAGCCGGATGCGCTTCCAGCATCGGACGCGTCTCTTTATAGAGCAACACGTCAATGCTGGCCTGCGGATAACGCTCATGAAGCGCATTGATGACGGGCGTTGTGAGCAGCATGTCACCATGATGGCGCAGCTTAATCAGTAATATATTTTTTGGAGAGACGTTTGCTGGAATCAGGCTGGCCATAAACAAGAGTTCTCAGAATTCAGTGAGCCGATTGTAGGGCAAACCCTTTTTAGGATAAAGCCAGCCTCAAAGGTTATTTATTACGCCAGCGATAGAGTCGTGCCAGCCATAACAGCAACTGATACCACTGCTTAATGCCTCTGGCATTTCGTAACATGCGCAGGTGTGTCCGGGTTGTGAACAGGTCGGCAATGATCGCCTGGCGTGCGCGGGGGTCAGGCTCGCGTCTTACACTGTGACAAACGCTGAGCGCTTCATGGGTCACCTGATAGTGAAATGACGGGTAGATTTTCACGCGGTCACGATAACGATGGTTAAGCTCTTCCAGCAGGCGCGCAATCTTCAGGTAGTGACGCTGATATTCAACGTTGCGCTCGCCAGTGCGTTTGCGATTGCTGATGGAGGCGTCATGCATATAGTAGCGATAGAGTACGGCTTCGGTATACCGCACGCGTTTTGCCAGCAACATAAACTCGGTGGTCCAGGGAATATCCTGATGATGCAAACCCGGTTCGAACTGCAACTGATGCTGCTCAATCAGTTCCCGGCGATAGATCCCCAGCCAGACCACATGCATATACCGATGGGTTTTCAGCGCGGTATTGAGCCAGTCGGCCCCACTCAGCACCGGTGTGCTGCGCAAACGATCCAGCGGAATCAGCGGTTTTACTCGATGGCTATGTTTGAAAAACCACTCGGCGTTGCACTGTGCCGCATCCAGATCATCCGCTTCCGCCAGCGTCACCAGCGTCTGATACATATCGGGCTGCATGGTGTCATCCGCATCAGGAAAAGTGACATATTTCCCGCGGGCTATCGCCAGCCCGGCGTTGCGGGCACGCGATACACCGCCATTTTCCTGATGAATCACACGAATATGAGCATGCTGCTGTGCATACTGGTCGGCACGCTCGCCAGAGCCATCGGTGGAACCGTCATCGACAATTATGATTTCCAGCGCAGTCAGCGTCTGCGCCAGTAGCGCCTGCATGAACTCATCAAACATGCTGCCCGCGTTATACATCGGGGTAATAATACTCAGCAGAGGAGACGTACTCATGACAATATCTGCACCGGCGTTGTATTCACTGCGAAAGGGCGTTGCCTCGTCATAAATCATTTCCAAATCAGCAGAATGAAATCAGGGAATGCATGATTATAAAACGGTGTGGCTTCCCTGCTTTACGAAAAACCACGCCCGACAACAATAATGCGCTATATGCGCTTTTTTTACGCAATGAGGCCTTAAAGGTAAACAGATTATTATGCCGGTGTTCATTTGGCTTTTTATAAATGGTCGTGGCAAACAGCAGGTGGGATAAATGACGGGAAAGTCAGGCGCTGCAATAACAGCGCCCGAATCAATCTGATAAACCTGAGTGCGCTACTGTTCGCTCTGCTTAAAGAACTTGAGACTGACATACTTCATCATCCAGCCCATGCTTTCGGCATACTGCTTCTGATGCCACTTAATGCGGGCAAATCGCTTTATCTGTTTATAGTTGTCAGGCAAATCAAGCGGTTGTTCAGACCAGGGTGAGCGCTGGTAATAGCCGTGGTAGCGCCGGGCAAGGTCGCTGCCGGCCCACGCATGCCAGGGTTTGCATTTCCCGGTGTAGTGAATCATCACCGTGTCAGTGGGCACAGTAGAGTGGTCCCAGACTTTATTGGCGATGATGTCGTAAATCTGGTTATAACGGTCCGGCAGGATCAGAATCTCATCCTGAAGCACGATATTCAGCGCATCCTGATCGGGAAAGCCAAATTCAGCGCCCCGCGACACCAGCACGTCGGTAATACGCGCAGAGGTCTGCCTTTCGAGCCAGCGCGGAATATTGATCAGCATAAAGCCGGAGTTGAAATAGTGATGATGCTTCAGCCCGAGCTTCGCGCACTGATTCTGCCGCGCTCGCGGCGTGTCATTACAGGCCGCCAGCGTGTAATCCGTGAGATCCAGGGTAAACAGGGGAGAGTAATCGCCCACCACCAGGGTATCCGCATCAATATAGATCACCCGATCGCTGTAGCTCGCCACGGTTTCAGGGATCAGGAAGCGGTAGTGAATACTTTTGGGATAACGTCCGACGGAAGGCAGCTGCTCAACCCAGGCACTGCTAAAAATATGCAGTGTGATCGCCAGACGGTGGCCCGCGGCCAGCGAGCGCAGTTTTTCCACATCCTCATCGCGAAGCGAGTCTGAGAAAACATGGGCATGGAAAGCCGTATCGGGATGATGGCTGAGAAGTGAAAACAACGTAATGCCCAGGCCGCGCGCGTAGGCATGGTTAATGCCAAACGCAACGTGAACCGGATTATCATCCGTGTCAGCAAGCGTGTTAACCAGCAGCTGACTTTGCTGAACGGCCTCAGTAAGAGGGGTAATTGCCATTACGCTTCACTATTCCAGATTATGAGTAATAAACGTTTGTATTCTAGTCAGTTTATCATGATCCAGCTCGAATAATTTTTCAGCGGGTTGCTCAAACCTATAAGGAGCGGAAAAAATGAACGACGATGCAGCAATATTTTCCGGTCCTATAAACAGTGCATTATGGACCGGACGCTGTTCTCTGATATCACATGGCCCATAAAGCACGATCACCGGGATCTGCTGCGCATCCGCAATATAGGCATTGCCAGAGTCAGAGCAGATGTAGAAATCCATTTGAGAAATGGCCCAGGGAACCTCTTCCAGCTTTAGCTCACCAATCAGACTGACAATATTCTCTTTTGGGCCGGTCAGGCTCAGTAACTCATCCAGCCATGGCTGCTCGGCTGGCGGGCCAAACACATAAAAGGTGCAGGGCAGGTCAGACAGCGACGTCATCAGCTGCTGCCAGATGCTGGCAGGAATCGTCTTGGCCTTGTTACCGGCAGAAATACTGATGCCTATTTTAATGCCGCTGCGTGGATTCAGCAGCGCAGCGGGCGGCGCAGGCGGCTGCCAGAGTGGCGAGGTCGCATGTTTGGGAAAATCGGTATAGCGATAGTCGCGGTTAATCAGCTTCAGGTAACTGTCGAGCGTTAAATCTGTCTTCGCGTGGTCGACAATGCCGCTGGCGCTGCGATAGAAGGTTTTATGGTAGGACTTACGCACATAGGTGCGCAGAAACTGCTTGTTCGGTGCGTTGCATAACGCGGCAAAGAACAGGTTTACGCTATTTGGCTGCACCAGATAAACGTTGTCATAGCGGTTCATCAGGGTGAACGCGAGCTTCAGTTTGGTAAAAAAGCTGCGCTTTGCGTCTTCAATCAGAAAATAGCGGCTGACTGTGTCATCGTGACGCGCCAGCGGCTCCACCGCTTTGCTGATCAACAGCTCAGACTGACCCAGCGCGCGCAGCATCGGGGTGATATTGATAAAATCACCGATCTTCGCCGTCTGGATGATTAAGCTGCGACCCGTTGGCCGGTAGAACAGCCGCATAATCGCCCGGAAAGGCAGCAGCAGCAGGTAGATCAACACATAGTTCATGGCGTGTTTTCCGTAATAACGGCCTGCAGTTTTTCTGCCACCGAGTCAGCGGTCAGCTCCGCCAGACGATGATTCGGGGCGCTCAGAGCCTGTTGGTTCTGCCCGTAACCGCCAATCAGGCCGGGATCGGTCGGGCCATACAGCGTCAGATTGGGACGATCCAGTGCCGCCGTCAGATGGCTCAGTCCGGTATCTACCGAGACCACCGCCCGCGCGCCTGCCAGCTGCTGGGCTATCGCGTCCAGCGTCAGCTTAGGCAGCACATCGACATGTCCGAATCCTTCTGCAAGCCGCAGTGCACGTTGATGCTCATGCTCAGCACCCCAGGGCAGTTTCACCCGCAGACCGCTCGGCTGCATCAGTTCAATCAGCTGTCGCCAGTGTGATTCCGGCCAGTGCTTGTTGTCACGGGTTGTAGCATGCAGAAAGACCAGGTAATGCTGTGCGTCAGCGGGCAGATGATGCAGGAAGTGCCCGGCAATTGCGTAGTCACCCTGGTGTTGCGGCTTTTCATAGCCCAGGCTTTTGGCGAAGAGTTCGCGCGTTCGCTCAACCGCGTGCTGCCGTTTACTTACCTCATGGCGGACGTCATACCACCAGCTGGCAAACGGCTCACGAGCGCTGCGGCTGTCCTGTCCATGCTTCACCCCTTTCGATAAACGGGTGACCAGTGCGGCACTCTTGATCAGCCCCTGCGCATCAATCACGACATCATACTCACGTGACTGTAACTCGCGCTTAAACTGCACGCGCTCTTCACGCTGCTGACTGCCAAACCAGTGTTTGCGCCAGCGGCGAATCGCGACCGGTAACACCTTATCGACGGCGGGATGCCAGCCAGGGATCTGCGCAAAATTCTCTTCCACCACCCAGTCGAAACGGATGCCGGGAATAGCATGCATTGCATCGGTCAGAGCAGGGAGCGAATGCAGAACATCGCCCATGGAAGAGGTTTTAACAATCAGGACGTGCATGGCACCTCCTGTGGCACGAGCAGTTCGCTCAGCGTCTGATGTACGCGCTCAGGCTGGATATCGATCAGGCTCTGGTGATAACCCTGTTCGGCATCGCCTTTGCGCACTTTGTGATAGCCAGTAATCAGGCGAATAATGCGCGCCTGACGTGCCAGCGGCGGCGTGAAGTCAGGGCTGCTGGGGCCATAGAGCGCGACGAGTGGACGATCCAGCGCCGCGGCAATATGCATCAGTCCGGAGTCGTTGCTGACCACAGCACGGCATTGCGCCAGCAGAATGACCGCCTGTTCCAGCTGGGTTTCGCCTGCCAGATTACGGCAATGGACGCGCGCCGCTTCAGGCAGCGCAGCGATAATCTCTTCACCTGTCGGGCGATCTTTAGCAGAGCCGAACAGCACGATCTGGAAGCCGTCAGCAATCAACTGGCTCGCCAGCGTGGCGTAATGATAGTGTGGCCAGCGTTTGGCCGGACCAAATTCAGCGCCCGGACAAAAACCGATAATCGGACGGGTCGCCGCAAGCTGAAACTGTGCAGCCGTTTCAATCTTTTCCTGCTCTTCAACCTGCAATTTCGGCCATAACAGCGGCTGTGGCAGTTGCGCCGCCGAGGCAACAGGCGTGTCGTAGCCCAGCGCAACGTAGCGCTCAACCATCAGCGGAAAGGCGGCTTTATCCAGCACCCGCAAATCGTTCAGCAGGCCATAACGCATTTCACCGCGCCAGCCGACGCGGCGTTTTATTCCGGCGAAGAAGGGGACCAGCGCCGACTTAAAGGAGTTAGGCAGCACATAAGCACGGTCGTAGTGACTGGCGCGCAGCACTTTTCCCAGACGGCGACGCTCACCAATTTCCAGTGCGCCATGCCCTAGCGGCATCGCCAGCGCCTGATTCACCTCCGGCATGCGTGAAAGCAACGGACGGCACCACGCAGGTGCCATCACGTCGATCACTGCATCCGGATGTTCGGCCTTGAGTGTGCGATAGAGACTTTGCGACATCATCATATCGCCGACCCATGACGGGCCGATTACCAGAATTTTCATCGCCGGAGCAGCTTCCTTTATGCGTTGCGGTTCAGCCAGACCATATAGTCAGCAACGCCCTGGGCCACTGTTTTAAATGGCTTGTCGTAACCCGCGGCGCGTAGCTTAGTGAGATCGGCCTGGGTATAAGCCTGATAACGTCCTTTGAGTTTTTCCGGGAACGGAATGTACTCGATCTGGCCTTTCTGATGGAATTTCAGGACCGCATCAGCCACTTCCTGGAAGGATTCGGCGCGGCCTGTGCCACAGTTGTAAATTCCGGAGACGCCATTTTCCCAGCACCACAGGTTCACTTCCGCCACATCATCAACGTGAATGAAGTCACGTTTAAAGCCGTTACTGCCTTCAAACAGTTTTGGATTTTCATCGTTGCTGATCTGCGTGTTCAGATGGAAAGCCACACTTGCCATGCTGCCTTTATGGCCTTCACGCGGTCCGTAGACGTTGAAATAGCGGAAGCCGCACACCGGCGAATTCGCTTCCGGCAGCATCTGGCGGACATAGTGGTCGAACAGCATTTTGGAGTAGCCGTAGACATTCAGCGGCTGCTCATACTGGCGCTCTTCAATGAAATTCTCGTTGCGTCCGCCGTAGGTCGCTGCAGAAGAGGCGTAGAGGAACGGGATCTCGCGCTCAAGACAGAAGTGAAGCAACTCTTTAGAGTACTGATAGTTGTTTTCCATCATGTACTTGCCATCCCACTCAGTGGTGGAGGAGCAGGCACCCTGATGGAATACCGCTTCGATCGGGCCTAAATCATCGCCCGCCATTACGCTCATCAGGAACTCTTCTTTGTCCATGTAATCGACGATATCCAGGTCGACTAAATTGGCAAACTTGGTGCCATCCTTCAGATTATCCACCACCAGAATGTCGGTGTGACCGCGATCGTTCAGCGCTTTGACGATGTTGCTGCCAATCATTCCTGCGCCGCCAGTTACGATAATCATGTTGTTACCTTTAACGTTGTGGGGTGAAACAGGAGGTTTCACACACGAATACCTCACATCATAACATTTCATCAGGGTGCAGACAGCCAGATGACTCTGTAACGCTTTGTGTGTACATCCGCGCGGCGTGAACTATGCTGCAAAAATGACATTCTGTTGGGCGATTTATCGTGAAGAAGCGGCCTGTTCAGTAAGATATGCCAGATTTTTGCCATCTGAGGAGAGCAATGATGCCTGCGCAATTTTATCAACAACTTCGTCAGCAACTTGATGATGCACGTCAGGAAGGACTGTTTAAACAGGAGCGGATCATCACCTCTGCCCAGCAGACGGAGATCGCAGTGGGCAGCGATCCGGCCGTGATTAACTTCTGCGCCAATAACTATTTAGGTCTGGCGAACCATCCGGCGCTGATTCAGGCGGCGAAAGCGGGGATGGATTCGCATGGTTTTGGCATGGCGTCGGTGCGCTTTATCTGCGGCACCCAGGATAGTCATAAGCAGCTGGAAAAGCGGCTGGCAGACTTTCTGGGCATGGAGGATGCCATTCTTTACTCCTCCTGTTTCGATGCCAACGGTGGCCTGTTTGAAACCCTGCTTGATGCCCAGGATGCAATAATTTCCGACGCGCTGAATCACGCCTCCATTATTGATGGCGTCCGGCTGTGCAAAGCGCAGCGATATCGCTATGCCAATAATGACATGGTGCAGTTGCGCGCCTGTCTGCAGGAAGCGCGCGATAAAGGTGCCCGTCATATTTTGATCGCAACTGATGGCGTCTTCTCTATGGATGGGGTGATTGCGAATTTGCCCGCCATCTGCGATCTGGCAGATGAGTTCTCCGCGCTGGTGATGGTGGATGACTCCCATGCGGTGGGCTTTGTCGGGAATGCCGGACGCGGAACCCATGAATATTGCGACGTCATGGGTCGGGTCGACATCATTACCGGCACGCTGGGTAAAGCGCTGGGCGGCGCGTCCGGAGGCTACACTGCAGCAAAAGCTGAAGTAGTGGAGTGGCTGCGTCAGCGCTCCCGTCCTTATCTGTTCTCCAACTCACTTGCCCCGGCTATTGTAGCTGCCTCGCTGCGGGTGCTGGATCTGCTCAGCGAAGGCGATGGGCTGCGTCAGCGTCTGTGGGATAACGCCCGTTACTTCCGGGAGCAGATGACGGCCGCGGGCTTTACGCTGGCCGGTGCCGACCACGCCATTATTCCGGTGATGCTGGGAGAAGCCAGCGTCGCCCAGCAGTTTGCCCATCTGCTGCAGCAGGAAGGTATCTACGTGACCGGTTTCTTCTATCCTGTGGTACCAAAAGGTCAGGCACGCATTCGCACCCAAATCTCTGCGGCGCACACCCAGCAACAACTGGAGCGTGCGGTGGCGGCATTTACCCGCATCGGCAAACAACTGGGCGTCATCGCCTGAGGAGTCCGTCATGAAAGCACTCGCCAAACTGAAGAAGGAAGAGGGCATCTGGATGGTGACCGATGCGCCGGTTCCTGAGCCCGGTCATAATGATCTGCTGATTAAAATTCGTAAAACCGCCATCTGCGGCACCGATGTCCATATCTATAACTGGGATGACTGGTCACGCAAAACCATCCCGGTACCGATGATTGTCGGTCATGAATATGTGGGTGAGGTGGTTGCGATAGGACAGGAAGTGAAAGGCTTTACGATTGGCGATCGGGTCTCAGGTGAGGGGCATATCACCTGTGGGCACTGCCGCAACTGCCGCGCTGGACGCACGCATCTATGCCGGAATACGATGGGCGTGGGCGTTAACCGCCAGGGGTGCTTCGCGGAATATCTGGTCATTCCGGCCTTCAATGCGTTCAAAATACCCGACAATATTTCTGATGAGCTGGCGGCAATCTTCGACCCCTTCGGCAACGCCGTACATACCGCACTGTCGTTTGATCTGGTCGGCGAGGATGTGCTGATCTCCGGCGCAGGCCCAATTGGCATTATGGCTGCAGCGGTCTGTCGCCATGTCGGCGCACGTAACGTTGTGATCACGGACATCAATGAGTACCGCCTGGAGCTGGCGCGGAAAATGGGTGTCACGCGTGCGGTCAATGTGGCGAATGAGAACTTGCGGGATGTGATGAATTCACTGGGTATGACGGAAGGGTTTGATGTCGGTCTCGAAATGTCCGGTGCACCGCCTGCGTTTCGTAGCCTGCTGGAGGTGATGAACCACGGCGGGCGCATCGCACTGTTGGGCATTCCGCCGGGTGAAATGGCGATCGACTGGAATCAGGTGATCTTCAAAGGGCTTTTTATCAAGGGAATTTATGGCCGCGAAATGTTTGAAACCTGGTACAAGATGGCAGCACTGATCCAGTCCGGTCTTGATTTAACGCCAGTGATTACCCATCGTTTTGGCATTGACGATTTCCAGCAGGGCTTTGATGAGATGCGTTCAGGACGTTCGGGAAAGGTGATACTGAACTGGAATTAAAACAACGGCCGCCGGGGCGGCCGCCTGATTAGCCTTGCTTTTTCTCTTCATCGGTCAGGTAGCGGACTTTACGCGTATAGTCCTGGCCTTTAAAGTTCAGCGGCTGTTGCGGATCGGTCAGGTATTTTTGCCATTCCGACAACGGGAATCCGCCGTGAGCGCCAACCACTTCAGGTGGGATCACCGCCGACTGTCCGCCAATTTTCTTCGAGACTGGCCAGTTAGCCCATTCCCCCAGATTGACGGTTTTAATATCCAGCATGTCCAGTAACACCGCCAGCGGGAGCTGATCGGTAGGCGGCTGGCTGTCGTTCATTAAATTCCAGGTATCATTAAACAGCGTCAGCCACAGCGGTGAAATACGCTGCCAGACTTCTCGCGTAGCAGCCAGGTAAGCGCCGTTAACGTGGTCTGTCAGATAGGGCCTGATACTGTGCGGATAATAGGCGGGAATCGCTTCATCCGGCGCTCCCTCCAGCTTGGCAATCATTTTCCCCTGACGAAAACTGGAGTAAAGATGGCCTGGACCCATCATGATTTCAGGCATCTTAAGCAGATTGAGGTCGGAATCGATCATCAGAATGCCGTCGCCTTTTGCCTGCAGGGGCGCCTGCAATTTGATTAAACGGCTGCGATAGATCTGTTTGTAACGGTAGCTCTCTTCCCGGTGTGGGACATCCAGCGTTGCCACGCGGGTTTTTACGGGCAGGCTGCCAAAGGCGTGAGTGGGCTGATCGCTGACTATCACAATCTCTTCTGCTTCTGTCGCAAAGCGCGCCGCAAAATCAGCACTGAGCAGGGCTTCTTCAATATAGTCCGCGCCAGTGCAGGGAATCACGACAGACGTGACCGGCACAGTGCCCTGAACCGCTCTATTCGAATAAGGCAGGTTATGGCGCGCTCTGATATGACGGTAACGGGGATTCAAAAAATTAAGCATGAGGTTTCTTTTTGGCGACGCTTTGCAAAATATTCTCGACGCCGCTGATATAGGTTTCAATAGCGTACTGTTCACGTACGCGTTTCGCTGCCGCATTGGTCAGGCGCTGACGTAACTCCGCATCCTGCCACAGCGCAGTCAGATGCTGTGTCAGTTGCACCACGTTGCCATAATCAAACAGCAACCCGGTTTCATCATGACTGATCAATTCGGCAGTGCCGACTACGCGGGAGCCCACGACGGTGGTATTTACCAGCATCGCCTCCAGCACAACCCGTGGCAAGCCTTCACTGCGTGAGGCAAGAATAAAGGTATCAAAGGCTGTAAGGTAATCCATCGCATTGTTCTGGAAGCCCGTAAAGACCACGTGATGCTGGATGTTCTCTGCGGTAGCCAGTTGCAACAGATGCTGAAGCTCCGGGCCCGCTCCGACAATCATCATTCGCCAGTCTGCATCGGGGTTGGCGCGTTTAAAACGGCCCAGAGCCTGCAGAATGTGGTGATTAGATTTACGTAATATCAGGGAGCCGATCGTGCCAAACACAAAGGTCGACGGAGAGAGTTTAAAACGCTGGCGTACGTCAAGACGGCTGGGCAGAGGCTGGTGGATATCGATAGCATTACTGACGGTAAAACAGCGCTCCGCTTCCACGCCATGGCGGCGTAAGGTGTCACTAACACCCTGTGACACGGCAATGACCGCCTGACAATCCTGATTAACCATGTTAACCAGCCGCGGTTCCAGAACCGGATCGATACGGCAGTGCTGAACCACCGCTACCGGCAGGCTGCGCGCCGCCAGATAACCTTCCACATTGGTGCTGGGCTGGTTATTCATGTAGAGCGTGTCAAATTTCCCCAGTTGCAGCAATGAATTGATTTTGATGGCATTAGGCATAATGCGCCAGTGTGTATCAACTTTATCAATGGTGCGTTTCCTGAGTTTTTTATTGAAAAACAGCAGCGCCCGTGCGGCTTCTTTTATAAATTTGGCCCAGCGTGGTTGCCTGATTTGCGGAATAAAAAAGACCGGAATAGCCAGCGCATTCAGCGTGGCTTCGATGGTTTCGTCGTTGCCACGGCTGTAGTTGTGATAGAAGCAGCAGGTAATATCGAACTTTTGACGATCGATACGTTTCAACAGCTCCAGCATGCTGTTGGTGCCGCCGCCCCACTCTCTGCCGTTGTCCAGCAGCAGGATTTTTTGTTTATTAATCGTCATCCCTACACTGTTCCCGCAAAGCCCGTTATTGCCCGACCCAGGATTATAGTAATTTCTGTGCATAAATGAACGCTAAGCTCAGCACTTAGCATTCATGGCAAATTCAGAACAGATTTTTCAGCGTCTTAAACAGCGGACTGTTATTCACACTTTCGGCAATGACTGTCAAGGCTCTGGTCGCCGGAACCGGCGTCAGCGGCTGCTTCGGTTTACATATGTCGGCAGGCCGGAAGCGTGGCGTCACCGGTTTTGTCGGTGCCACAGGCATCCGTGCGTTGTTGTGAAGAGATTCGTTCAATAGCTCGCTGGGGCGAACCAGCGTAATGTCGGCTGGCAGCGTGGGTAACATCTGCTGCAGCACCCGTACGGTGTTAGGGTGAGGATGCCCAATGGCAATGGCGTACCCATCGCGCTGCGCCAGCTTTACCGCCCGACTGAACTGCTGGCGGATGGCGTTGATATCCTGGCTGTCATCAAGGAAGACCCGGCGTTTTAACACTTTGACCTGGGTACCCTGAGCGGCAGGAATAGCCTGACTATTGGCGATGGTCATGCTATCAAGAAAGTAGAGATTATAGTGGTTCAGCGCCTGCATCACCTTCTGCATACCGGGCAGGCTTGAGGTCATCCTGCTGCCCATATGATTGTTCAGACCCACGGCATAAGGCACGTTGTTAACCACATTGCGCATGATGCGGGCGACCTCTTCGCTGCTCATCTCCGGCGTTAAGGTATCTTTTTCCAGCGGCTGTTTGCTCAGCGGCGCCATGGGCAGATGGATCAACACTTCGTGACCCCCCTGATGCGCTTTAATTGCCATTTCACGGGCATGGGGTGCGTTGGGTAATACCGCTACTGAAATAGCCTGGGGCATCTGCAGGACCTTGTTCTCTTCTGCAGGGCGATAGCCAACATCATCAATGACAATGGACAGTTTGCCCGCCTGCGCAGCGGAGCAGAACAGCAGGGCGCTCATCAGAACGGGGAGTTTTCGACGTTGCAGCAAAACTTATTTTCCTAACCACGGGAGTGGATTGACGGCCTGTCCCTGACGTCGGATTTCAAAATAGAGCGATGGGGTACCGCGGCCACCACTGGTGCCCACCAGTGCAATAGGCTGTCCTGCCTTCACCTGCGTACCCACGCTCACCAGCGCACTTTGGTTGTAGCCATACAGACTCATATCACCTTTACCGTGTTCCAGCACCACCACCAGACCGTAGCCCTGTAACCAGTCGGCCATCAGCACACGGCCATCGGCGATAGCTTTCACCTCGGTACCTTCCCGCGCATCAATTACCAGGCCTTTCCAGCGAAGTTCACCCTGTAGTTGTTCACCAAAGCGATGTTCAATGCGTCCGCGAACCGGCCACAACGCCTGACCGCCCGCACGACCGAGCCCACCAGTACGCGCCACCAGTTCGCGTTCGCTCTGGGTCGGCTGATAGCTGGAGCCTTTGGCTTTCGCCTGCGCCTGACGCTGACGCACTTTTTCAGCCTCACGCGCTTCGCGGGCTGCACGCTCGCGCGCCTCACGTTCCGCCCGGGCGATTTTATCCTGCAGACGGCTTTCATTCTGGCGCATCTCGACCAGATCGGCCTGATCTTTTTCCAGCGCGCTTTCCAGCGACGTCAGGGTTTTTTTACGTGCTTCGCTCGCCTGTTGCAGCTTCTGCTGCTGGCCCTGCTGCTGTGCCAGTAAGTCTTTCTGCTGCTGTTGCTTTTGCTCAAGTGTGACGCGTTGCTGATTTAAGTCCTGACGCGTCTTTTGCAGCGATTCAATGCTTTTCTGGCGGGCAGCATTCATATAACCAAAATAGGCCAGAATACGCTCACTGCGCTGGCTCTCTTCACCGCCCATCAAAAGCTGTACTCCGTTGTGCTTACCCTGACGAAACGCCGCATCAAGCTGCTCGGATAACAGGCTTTCCTGTTGGGTTTGCTGTTTTTCAAGACGGGCGATGGAGGTGGTGAGCTGTTTGATCTCACTATTCAGGGCGCTGAGGCTATTGCGGGTGTCACGCAGCTGACGGCTTGCCTGCGCGATGATTTTTTCCTGGCTTTGCAGCTGATCCAGTAATTTGCTGCGTTGCACCTTCTGCGCTTTGACGCTTTTCTCTTTCTCAGCAATGTTTTGCTGAATGGACTGCAGCTGAGATTTGCTGTCTTCTGCACTTTGGGCTGCGGCAGGCAATAACAGTGCCCCCGCACAAAGCAGGCTAAGGGAGAGGCTGGACAGGTGTATGAACAACGGCAGGTTATCGCCGTTGCGACGGGTCCTTGTGTGCGAAACGGTTGTTTTTCCCTTCATAGGCCAATGATTATTCCACGATGAACCGCCGCTTACCAGTGCTCCCCACTGGCATTTGCTTTTCCAGTTATGTCTACTTTCGCAATGACATACATTAAGCCTTACGCCATTTTTGCTATTCAGCCACTTTTTTTGGAAAATGGCGCACAAATCGATACTCTGGCCGCATAGCATCTGTACATGCGAAGTGGCGCAGGTATACTCAGAACCCTTGTTTTAGCTTATTAGCCCGGTCTGGAGTCGTTACCCCTCATGCAAGAAATTATGCAGTTTGCAAGCAATCACCCCATCCTGAGTCTGGCATGGGTCGTTTTACTCGTTCTGGTGATTGTGACTACCGTTAAAGGAATGTTCTCTAAGGTAAAAACGATCAGCCGCGGTGAAGCAACCCGCCTGATTAACAAAGAGGACGCGGTAGTGGTAGACGTGCGTTCGCGCGACGATTTCCGCAGAGGGCATATTTCAGGCGCTGTAAATGTGGCAGCCGCTGAGATTAAAAAAGGCAACATCGACGAACTGGCAAAGCACAAAGCACAGCCCATAATTGTGGTATGTGCAACCGGACAAAGCGCGGGTGATTCTGCTGCGCACCTTAGCGCTGCAGGCTTTGAGCAGGTTTCAGTGCTGAAAGATGGTATCAGTGGCTGGAGTGGTGAAAATCTGCCATTAGTCCGCGGTAAATAATCATACAGAGGTGTTGATCATGGCAAATGTTGAAATGTATACCAAGGCCACCTGTCCTTACTGCCATCGGGCGAAGGCGCTGTTAACGCAAAAAGGCGTATCGTTTCAGGAGATCCCTATTGATGGGGACATGGCGAAACGCGAAGAGATGATCAAGCGTAGCGGCCGTACCACCGTGCCTCAGATTTTTATTGATGCGCAGCACATTGGCGGCTGCGATGACTTATTCGCACTCGATAATCGCGAAGGTTTAGATCCCTTACTGCAGGCGTAATTTTACGCCGGACAATCTCATACATAGGATTTGGTCACATGTCAGAACATAACTCGAACGAAATGCAATTCCAGATTCAGCGCGTCTTCACCAAAGACATCTCTTTTGAAGCGCCTAATGCCCCGCAGGTTTTCCAGAAAGAGTGGGAACCGGACGTTAAACTGGATCTGGACACTGCATCTTCTCAGCTGGCTGACGAAGTTTACGAAGTGGTACTTCGTGTGACTGTAACCGCGACTGTGGGCGAAGAGACGGCTTTCCTGTGTGAAGTTCAGCAGGCCGGTATCTTCACCATCAGCGGTATCGAAGGAACGCAGATGGCACATTGCCTGGGTGCATACTGCCCGAACATTCTGTTCCCGTACGCTCGCGAATGCATTACCAGCCTGGTATCCCGTGGTACCTTCCCGCAGCTGAACCTGGCACCGGTTAACTTTGATGCGCTGTTCATGAACTATCTGCAGCAGCAGCAAGGTGAAGAAGGTGCTGAACCACATCAGGATGCCTGATGGAAACTCACGCTTCGATTAGCGTCATCGGTGCCGGTTCTTACGGCACCGCTTTGGCGATTACGCTGGCCCGTAACGGCCATCCGGTGCTGTTGTGGGGACATAACCCGACGCATCTGGCTCAACTTCAGAATGACCGCTGTAACACCGCTTTCCTGCCCGATGTGCCGTTTCCCGACAATCTTTCCCTTGAATCTGATCTGACCAAAGCTATTGCTGCCAGCCGCGACTTATTGATCGTGGTGCCGAGTCATGTCTTTGGCGATGTGCTGCAGCAGATCAAGCCTCATCTGCGACCAGACTCACGCATTGTCTGGGCGACTAAAGGGCTGGAAAAAGAGACGGGTCGTCTGCTGCAGGATGTGGCGCGTGAAATTGTCGGCGATACTATTCCGCTGGCCGTCATCTCCGGACCCACTTTTGCGAAAGAACTGGCAGCCGGATTACCGACCGCCATCGCGCTGGCCGCAACGGATGCGCAGTTTGCAGACGACCTGCAGCAGAAACTGCACTGCGGTAAGAGCTTCCGTGTTTATAACAACCCTGACTTTATTGGCGTACAGCTCGGCGGCGCAGTAAAAAACGTGATTGCTATCGGAGCCGGAATCTCCGACGGAATAGGTTTTGGCGCGAATGCGCGTACCGCACTGATCACCCGCGGTCTGACTGAAATGAGCCGGTTAGGTGCAGCGCTGGGTGCCGATCCCACGACGTTTATGGGCATGGCCGGTCTGGGCGATCTGGTACTGACCTGTACTGATAATCAGTCGCGTAACCGCCGTTTTGGCATGATGCTGGGCCAGGGCGAGGATGTAGATAGCGCACAACGCATTATCGGACAAGTTGTAGAAGGCTATAGAAACACCAAAGAAGTCAAGGCATTGGCTGCGCGGCTGGGTGTGGAAATGCCGATTACCGAGCAGATTTATCAGGTGCTGTATTGCGAAAAACCGGCGAGAGATGCAGCATTGAGCTTGCTGGGACGCACAAGGAAGGACGAAAACAGCACTGGCTAACGCAGGACGCGTAGCATCATTACCTGCAGCGCCCATTCAGGCGCTTTTTTTATCGGGAGAAAGCAGCAATGTCGTCTGATGAGTTAGAACTGGTCTGGAACAATATCAAAGCAGAAGCGCGTGCCCTGGCTGATTGTGAGCCGATGCTTGCCAGCTTCTTCCACGCGACATTGCTAAAACATGAAAATCTCGGTAGCGCACTGAGTTATATGCTGGCCAACAAGCTGGCTAACCCGATTATGCCCGCCATCGCCATTCGTGAAATCGTTGAAGAAGCCTATCGTGAAGATCCGTCGATGATTATGTCAGCGGCTTACGATATTCAGGCTGTGCGTCAGCGCGACCCGGCAGTGGATAAATACTCTACGCCGCTGCTCTACCTTAAAGGTTTTCACGCCTTACAGGCCTACCGCATTGGCCACTGGCTGTGGAATGAAGGCCGACGCGCACTGGCGGTTTACCTGCAGAACGAAATCTCTGTCTCCTTTGCCGTCGATATTCACCCCGCCGCCCATATTGGCCACGGCATTATGCTCGACCATGCCACAGGCATAGTGATTGGTGAAACCGCCGTGGTGGAAAATGATGTTTCGATTCTGCAATCGGTGACGCTGGGCGGTACCGGCAAAACCAGTGGAGACCGTCATCCGAAAATCCGTGAAGGGGTGATGATTGGTGCCGGCGCGAAAGTCCTTGGCAATATTGAAGTCGGCAAGGGAGCAAAAATCGGTGCCGGTTCCGTGGTGTTACAGCCCGTGCCGCCGCACACCACTGCCGCAGGCGTTCCCGCGCGTATCGTCGGTAAGCCAGGCAGTGAGAAGCCGTCGATGGATATGGATCAGCACTTCAATGGCAGCCTGGCCGGTTTTCAGTTTGGCGACGGCATCTAGTCTTTGATCAGCGCGCCCGCGTAATCAAGCTGGCGCCACGCTTCATAAACCACAACCGATACAGCATTCGACAAATTCATACTCCGGCTTTCTGCTCTCATCGGGATGCGGATTTTTTGCTGCGCCGGTAACGCGGCCAGGATCTCGGCAGGCAATCCGCGGCTCTCCGGCCCAAACAGCAGATAATCGCCCGCCTGATAGGCGACGGCGCTGTGTGCAGGCGTCCCTTTGGTCGTCAGTGCAAACAGACGCTCAGGCGACTCAGTGGCGATAAACGCCTGATAGTCAGCATGGAATTTGATGGCGGTGAATTCGTGATAATCCAGCCCGGCGCGACGTAAGCGCTTGTCATCCCAGGCAAAGCCGAGCGGCTGAATCAAATGAAGCTGGAAGCCCGTATTGGCGCAAAGGCGGATGATATTGCCGGTATTCGGCGGAATTTCTGGTTCAAACAAGACAATGTTAAGCATAAGGCCCCCGATGACAGGGGCCGAAGCATAGCAAATTATTGACGGCCGGAGGAGTAGAGCGGCAACCAGAGGGTCAGACGCAAACCGCCTAATGGACTGTCATCGGCTTTAACCCAGCCGCGATGTTGCTGCACGGCCGTTTCGACAATTGCCAGGCCAAGACCGGTGCCGCCTGATTCGCGATCGCGCGCTTCATCGGTTCGATAGAAAGGACGGAAAATCTGTTCACGATCTTCCGGACTCACGCCAGGACCATCATCATCGACGTGAACCGTGATACCGGAAATATCAACGGAGAAGCTGACGCTGATGTGCGTGTGTGAATAGCGCAGCGCATTGCGCACAATATTTTCCAGCGCACTCTCCAGCGCATGAGGGTTCCCATAAAGCGGCCACGGGCCTGGCGGATAGGGGATATCCATCTTTTTGCCCATCTGCTCAGCTTCGAAACGGGCATCTTCCAGCACCCCATTCCACAATTGATTTGCCTTCATTGCTTCGCTGACCAGCGCATTTTTATGCTGGGTGCGGGAGAGCACCAACAGATCGTTAATCATGCCATCGAGACGCTGTGCTTCCATCTCAATGCGGCCCAGCTCTTTACCTTCACCCTGACGCCGACGCAGCAGGGCGGTAGCCAGTTGCAGGCGGGTCAGTGGGGTGCGAAGTTCATGACTGATATCCGATAACAGACGTTGCTGACCGGTCATCATCCGTTCCAGCGCACTGACCATCTGGTTAAAGCTGGAACCCGCAGCCAGAAACTCCTGCGGACCCGACTCCAGTTCCGGATGCTGACGTAGATTCCCGCTTGCGACTTCGTCAGCAGCATATTTCAGCTTACGTGCCGGACGTGCCAGGCTCCAGGCCAGCCACAGCAGCAGCGGTGAGCTGATGAGCATGGTGACGATAAGCAGCAGCAACGGACGGTCAAACAGCAGATTGACGAAGTCGAGCTGAGAGCTATTGGCGGGACGGATCATGTAAAGCTGGTAGTTATCTTCGCCATCGCGAACGGCAAAAGGCCCTACCAGCTCAACGCGACCATATTTCTTCTTCTGAGGATGATCGGCATTGTCAGACTGGCCGATAAAATTGCGGATAACCTGCATTTCATTATGTTGCGCGCCAATCACCCGACCTTCACTGGTTACTAACAGCAGCCGCTGACCCGGCGGTGCCCATTTTTCCACGGCACGAAACAGACGACGCCACCACATCAGATCGTTAGGGGGATCCTGTGACAGCTCTGCTTCAACGTGTTGCTCAATCATGATGCCCTGCCGCTGTTCACTTTCCAGCAGCGAGGTCATCTGTCGTGAATCGAGCTTGGGAACCATCAACACCAGCATCAAAACCAGCGCCAGCGTCAACCAGAAGATGGCGAAGATACGGGTGGTCAGACTTCCAATCATGATGCGGAAACCATCAGGTAGCCACGGCCACGTAAGGTTTTAAACCAGGGATGACCATCACGGCGCTCAGGCAGCTTGCGACGCAGATTCGAGATATGCATATCAATGGCACGGTCAAAAGGCGTCAGGCGTTTGCCCAGCACTTCCTGGCTCAGATGTTCACGCGACACGACCTGGCCCAGGTGCTGCGCCAGCAGATAGAGCAGGGTGAATTCTGTGCCGGTCAAATCCAGCGTAACGTCATCAAAACTGGCCTCCTGACGGCCGGGATTGAGTCTCAGACAGTCCACTTCCAGTGTGGGCGAGCTGTTGTCGTGTTGCTGCTGTTCACTCCAGTTAGAACGCCGCAAAATAGCGCGGATACGCGCCACCAGCTCGCGATCGTTAAACGGCTTAGGCAGATAGTCATCTGCGCCCAGTTCGAGGCCCAGAACACGATCCAGCTCGCTGCCGCGCGCCGTTAGCATGATGACGGGGGTTTGATGTTGCTGACGCAGTTCTTTCAGAGTGTCGATACCGTTTTTCTTCGGCATCATGACATCCAGTAAAAGCAAATCAATCGAGTTATCGATCAGGTTCAGCGCTTGTTCACCATCACTGGCGACGACCACTTCAAACCCTTCCATTTCTAACAGTTCTTTCAAAAGCGAAGTTAATTCGCGGTCGTCATCTACCAACAGGATTTTATTCATTTTTGTAGCCCTCCGCAGGCAAAATACCGTGTTCCTGGCGCACCTATCCATCGCTTTACGTAGTTTTACACCCCCTGACGGATGTTTGCAGCTGTCGCCGTACACTGGCTCTCGTTGAATCGCAAAACGGAACGAACTGGAGTATACGATGCGCAAATTAACCGCCGTCGTCCTTGCCTCAGCGATGGCTCTGAGTGTCGCCAGCGCAGATGCTAAAGATGCGACGACGATTGACGAGATGCATCATGGCGGATTGCCGACAGGCAGTATGACGCAAAATCCGCAAAGCCACATGTTCGACGGCATCGAGCTGACTGAAGAACAGCGTCAGCAGATGCGAGACCTTATGCAACAGGCAAGACATGATCGCCCGGTCGTTCATATTGACGATATCGCTGCATTACACGAATTAGTGACTGCAGACCAGTTTAACGAAGCGGCCATTCGCCAAAAAGCGGAAGTCATCGCCAGAGTTCAGGTTGAACAACAGGTCGAGATGGCGCGCGTACAGAATCAAATGTTTCAACTGCTAACGCCGGCCCAGCAGTCCGCGTTACAGAAAAATTACCAGCGGCGACTTAACGAGCTGCGACAGTTTTCGAATTTGCAGTCAGCTTCATCGCTGCAGGCAGTGAGTAGTACCAGCAGTAACCAGTAATATAGTATCCCTGTTTTCCTTGCCATAGACACATCCCTGTCTTCCCCCACCATGATGGTGGGGGTTTTTTTTATCTTTTTTTCACTTTTTTTATTTTGACAGGAATCATCACCGCACAACAAAACCCCCGTTTTATTAGCGCTTGTCGGGAATTTGTTGGGAAGAATCGCTGATTTCTTAATATCTGGAACACGCTGTAAATTTAAGCGAGCCGGTGAGCATTTTTTCATCATGAAAATATCATAACTTACTGAAACTAAATGAATTGCAGACAAGTCATTAACATTTTAATCATATTTTCCAGTGAGATACATTCCCCGCGTTACGCTTGCTGGTTCAGTCACACCTTCTACACTAAATCTTGTCACTGCAGGGAAGTTAAGTGTCTTTGCGAAGTCTCAGGGAGCAACAACCACATTATGTAGTCCTGATAAATCTATTAACGGAGTAAGTTATGGCAGAGCATCGTGGTGGTTCAGGTAATTTCGCAGATAATCCGCAAAAAGCGTCTGAAGCTGGCAAAAAAGGCGGACAGAACAGCGGCGGCGGAAATTTCAAAAACGATCGTGAAAAAGCATCTGAAGCCGGGAAAAAAGGCGGCAAAAAGTAGTCGCCGACACGTTCCTGGAATTAGCCCGCGGCTGAAAGTAGCCAGGCAATGATGTGTATAACACTTCGCCCCGTCCTTCCCAGGCCGGGGCTTGTTTTTTGTACCTGCTTATTCCTGTCGCGATTTCAAAACAGCCTTCTTCATCGAATGACCTCCTAAGCACAGCCCGCCTCCCGGTGTTAAACTTCAGCCATTCATCTATTTAAGTGTGCATCTTCACTGATGCTGCATAGGGAATCTGGCATGCAACACTCTTATGGCCGACTGGTAAAGCGTGCTGCGCTCGCGGCCACCATTCTTGCGTCTGTGCTGTTACTCGTGAAAATTTTTGCCTGGTGGTACACCGGTTCAGTGAGTTTGCTGGCTTCACTGGTGGACTCGCTGGTGGATATCGCTGCATCGCTAACCAACCTGCTGGTGGTGCGCTATGCGCTGCAGCCTGCTGATGAAAATCACACGTTCGGGCACGGCAAAGCGGAGTCGCTGGCGGCGCTGGCACAAAGTATGTTTATCTCCGGCTCGGCACTGTTTCTGTTTCTGACCGGCCTGCAGCATCTTGCCTCCCCCAGCGAGATGCGGGCGCCGGGTGTTGGTATTGTAGTAACCATTGTGGCACTGAGCTCAACGCTGGTACTGGTTGCCTTTCAGCGCTGGGTAGTGCGTGAAACCCGCAGTCAGGCCATTCGGGCTGACATGCTGCACTATCAATCCGACGTCATCATGAATGGCGCCATACTGATTGCGCTGGTGCTGAGCAGCTATGGCGTTGTACGGGCGGATGCCCTGTTTGCGCTGGGGATTGGTGTTTTCATTCTTTATAGCGCATTGCGGATGGGCTACGAAGCCGTACAGTCATTGCTGGATCGCGCATTGCCGGAAAATGAACGGCAGCAAATCCTGACGCTTGCGACAAACTGGCCGCAGGTGCAGGGCGTACATGATCTGCGAACCCGGCAGTCCGGCCCGACCAAATTTATTCAGCTTCATCTGGAACTGGAAGATCAGCTGCCACTGGTTCAGGCGCATCGGGTTGCCGACCAGGTTGAGAAAGCATTACGCAAAGAATTTCCCGGGTCTGACGTAATTATCCATCAGGATCCCTGTTCTGTGGTACCGTCTGAGACCAGGGACTCTTTAAGTTTTTAACGTAAATGAATCAAATCGATACGGAAGGGATGACGTAGCGCTAACTTTGCTGCAAAAAATAGTGAAAAGTTGTCTGACCTGAATCAATTCAGCAGCAAGCCTTTGATATACTATCTGCCATCACATGTCGCGCTAATCGTGAAATGATCTTCTGCAGCGATCGACAGGCAGGATTAACCCTTAGTTTTGAACAATCCAGAGGTTGTCATGATCAAAAAAATTGGTGTATTAACCAGCGGCGGTGACGCCCCAGGCATGAACGCAGCTATTCGTGGAGTGGTACGTTCCGCGCTGAGTGAAGGACTGGAAGTTTTTGGGATCTATGATGGCTATCTGGGATTGTACGAAGATCGCATGATCAATCTTGATCGCTACAGCGTCTCCGACATGATTAACCGCGGCGGCACTTTCCTGGGCTCAGCGCGTTTCCCCGAGTTCCGTAATGAAGATGTGCGCCAGGTTGCCATTGAGAACATGAAAAAGCGCGGCATTGATGCACTGGTGGTGATTGGTGGTGACGGATCTTACATGGGTGCTAAGCGCCTGACTGAAATGGGCTTCCCCTGCATTGGTTTGCCAGGCACCATCGATAACGATGTGGCCGGAACGGATTACACCATCGGTTATTTCACTGCACTGGAAACCGTGGTTGAAGCGATTGACCGTCTTCGCGACACCTCTTCCTCGCATCAGCGTATCTCGATTGTTGAAGTGATGGGCCGCTACTGTGGCGATCTGACCCTGGCGGCGGCGATTGCCGGTGGCTGCGAGTTCATCGTCCTGCCAGAATTCCCGTACACCCGCGAAGAGCTGGTAGCGGAAATCAAAGCAGGCATCGCCAAAGGTAAAAAGCACGCTATCGTGGCGATTACTGAGCACATCTGCGATATCGACGACCTGGCGCGTTTCATTGAAACAGAAACCAAACGTGAAACCCGTTCGACCGTTCTGGGCCATATTCAGCGTGGCGGTGCACCTTGTGCGTATGACCGTATCCTGGCGTCACGCATGGGCGCTTACTCCATTGAACTGCTGATGCAGGGTTACGGTGGCCGTTGCGTGGGTATTCAGAATGAGAAGATGGTGCATCACGACATCGTCGACGCGATTGAAAACATGAAGCGTCCGTTCAAGCGCGACTGGCTCGACACGGCGAAAAAACTCTACTGATTCTTCTGCGGGGGTGTGCTGCACAGCATGCCCCGGCATATCCCCGCTATATTCCCCCCGGTTATAACAGCTTATTTTTAATTCTTTTAGCTCTGTAATGGTTTATGTCACGCTTAGCCCATAACGACATTGGGAGAGTGCGTAATGAACAAGTGGAGTATCGGCGTTACCCTGTTGCTGGCCTCAACCAGCGTTCTGGCGAAAGACATTCAGCTGTTAAACGTTTCCTACGATCCAACCCGTGAGCTGTACGAACAGTACAACAAAGCGTTCAGTGCGCACTACAAACAGGAAACCGGCGATAATGTCGTGGTCCGTCAGTCGCACGGTGGCTCCGGCAAGCAGGCAACTTCAGTGATTAACGGCATCCGTGCGGATGTGGTTACGCTGGCGTTGCAATCGGATGTCGATGCTATTGCAGAACGCGGTCGTATTGATAAGAACTGGATTCAGCGTCTGCCAGACAACTCCGCGCCTTACACCTCCACCATTGTCTTCCTGGTCCGCAAAGATAATCCCAAGGGCATTCACGACTGGAGCGACCTGACTAAACCCGGTGTGTCTGTGATTACCCCTAACCCGAAAACCTCTGGCGGCGCACGCTGGAACTATCTGGCGGCCTGGGGCTGGGCGCTGGATCATAACAACGGCGATCAGGCCAAAGCGCTGGCGTACGTCAGAGCGCTGTTTAAAAACGTTGAGGTGCAGGATTCCGGTGCACGAGGCGCAACTAACACCTTCGTTGAACGCGGGATTGGTGATGTGCTGATTGCCTGGGAAAACGAAGCTTATCTGGCGGTTAACAAATTGGGTAAAGACAAGTTCGAGATTGTCACCCCGAGCGAATCGATTCTGGCTGAACCCACCGTGTCCGTGGTCGATAAAGTGGTAGATGAAAAGGGAACGCGCAAAGTCGCAGACGCCTATCTGAAATACCTCTACTCGCCAGAAGGTCAGACTATCGCTGCGCAGAACTACTATCGTCCGCGTGATGCTGAAATCGCGAAGAAATTTGCCAGCCAGTTTGCGCCGGTGAAGCTGTTTACCATCAAGGACAAATTTGGTGGCTGGGCACAGGCTCAGAAAGCGCACTTCGCCGATGGCGGCAGCTATGACCAGGTCATGAAACCGTAATACGTTGCGGTCAGCGCTCCCTGCGCTGACCGCTCACCCGCAACAATCCCACCTTTCTCTTTTCTCTGCCCGGCTGCTGACTGATCTGCCCGAATTCCCCGTGACATTTTTTTCCCGCCAGGCGAGGATGCAGGCTGCTAAACCATTCAGGAAGCGTTGTTATGCCGACACATCGTCGTGCAACCAGTCTGGTTGCGGTTCTGCTGGTGCTGGTCATTGCGGGGATACTGGTTGCCGCAATGCATTTCAAAAAGAACAGTGATGCGCTGTGGCAGATTGTCAGCGAGAAATGTGTGCCTCATCAGCAGAGCAGCGGAGACCCGGCGCCCTGTCAGCGTGTCGATCAGCAGCATCGCTATGCCATGCTGAAAGATATGCATGGTCCATTGCAGTATCTGCTGATCCCGCTCGACAAAATCACCGGCATCGAAAGCCCACGGTTACTGCAACCCGCTACGCCCAACTACTTTGCCCTTGCCTGGCATGAACGCTCTCTGCTTGCAGAGCGACGCGGCTCTCCCATTGATGATCGGGTTCTTTCACTGGCGATCAATTCACAGTATGGCCGTACGCAGAATCAACTCCATATTCATCTCTCCTGTCTGCGACCCGATGTGCGTCAGCAGCTGGATCGGCTGACGCCGCAGCTTAGCGGTCAGTGGCAGGACATTACGCTGCGTAAGCACCGCTACTGGCTGCGAGCTCTGACGCCAGATGAACTGACTCAGCAGAGTGCCTTTATCCGGCTGGCCGATGAGCGGCCAGAGGCGCGCACAGAGATGGGGAAATATGGTCTGGCACTGGCGGAATTAAGCGATGGGCGACTGGTGCTGATGGCGATAGAGCGGAACTGGCTGCTGCTGAACAGGGGTTCGGCGGAGGAAGTGCAGGATCACGCCTGTGAGCTGATTGCGCCCATAAAAAAGGCGGCTTAAGCGCCGCCCTTGACCGGAATGCTAATGCTTAGGCGCTTTTTGCCGCCGCCGCTGCTTTAACGATTACCGCGAAAGCATCTGCTTTCAGTGACGCACCGCCAACCAGCGCGCCATCGATATCAGGCTGGGTGAACAGCTCAGCAGCATTCTTGTCGTTCACTGAGCCGCCATACTGAATGATGACCTGTTCTGCGATAGCCGCATCTTTCTTCGCAATATGATCACGAATGAATTTGTGCACGGCCTGTGCCTGAGCAGGGGTCGCAGATTTGCCGGTACCGATGGCCCAGACGGGCTCATACGCGATAACCGCATCTTTAAACGCTTCGGCGCCCTGCGTTTCCAGAACGGCATCCAGCTGACGAGCGCAGACTTCTTCAGTTTTACCCGCTTCGTTTTCCGCTTCGGTTTCACCAATGCACAGCACAGGAACCAGGCCCACTGACTTCAGCACCGCATATTTCTTCGCGATGAACTCGTCGCTCTCTTTGTGATAAGTGCGGCGTTCTGAGTGACCGATGATGATATATTTCGCGCCGATATCTTTCAGCATCTCTGCGGAAACTTCACCGGTAAACGCGCCAGACAGGTTAACGTCCACGTTCTGCGCACCCAGTGCGATGTGGCTACCGGAGATGGCATGTTTTGCCTGCTCGAGATAGAGCGCTGGCGGTGCAATGGCCACGCCACAACCGTCAACGCCAGAGAGTTCCTTGCGCAGACCCGCGATCAGTTCAGCAGTGAGTTGCTTGCTGCCATTCAACTTCCAGTTACCCATAACCAGTGGATGTCGCATTCTATCCTCCGCATAACGCGATACATGAAAAATCGCTGCCAGCTGGCAGCGTTGTCTGCGAAACAGTATAGAGATCAAATGTAGCGATGGCTTTGCTTTTCGTCATTTTCAGCGACATCTTCAGGGGGGAGCGAGCGCAAGTTTTACCGGCTCGACAGCGAAGGTTAGCCCCTTGTCGCCGTTATCAGCGACCACAAAGCGAAGCGCGCCATCGACCTGCGCAAAGTAAGGCAAATCCTTGCCCTCCTTCAGTAAGCTCTCCAGCTTTTTGCGTCCCTCGTCTGCACCTAATCCCGGTACAAAGAAGCGCAGCATAGCGGTCATGTAGGCCATGGCTTTTTGCTCAGAGGCGTTCTGATCCGGGCCAGGCAGTGGCAGCCAGGTGATCTGCAGCGTCTTGATTTTGCCGGTACCGGGCTCCAGCGCGGTAGACGCATAGAGTGTCTCGTTAATTTTGCTGGCAGCACGCGTCAGGTTACTTTTGTCGCCCCGATTATCAATGGCGCGATATTCCGGCAGCATCAGCGTCGCATTAGCCAGATTATACTTTTCGCGAAACTGGCCGATAGTCATATCAAAGGTGGGAGCACCCGCCAGCAGGTAGGGCGCGGTGGGTAATGCATCGGGCCGTTCCTGCGGTGGCGGATCGGCGGCAAAGACCGGAACCGTCAGCGCAAACGATAACAGCAGTGCGCCAGGCAAATTCTTCATTTTGTCGATCCTAACCCGTAAACTCAGGCGCAAATTAAAACGGTTTTTATCCGCAAGGTCAAAAGCGCGGCGATTCTTTTCTCTCTGGATGATAATGCATGACGTTACAACAATGGTGTTTTTCCTGGCGTGGCAGGCTGGGACGACGTGATTTCTGGATCTGGCAGGCAGTCTGGTTGCTGACAACGACACTGTTATTTACCCTGGCAGCAAACGACTGGGTTGATACCCAGATGGCGGCTTTCGGCGTGGTCTGCCTGCTGTGGCCCGCCAGCGCGGTCATTGTAAAACGTCTGCACGATCGTAATCGTCCCGGCTACTGGGGATTTCTGGTGATAGTGGCCTGGCTGCTGGTGGCGGGAAACTGGAGCATGCTGGGCGGCATTCTGCCCTGGCTGCTGGGTCGCGCCATTCCCTTTGTGTTATTCGCTGGCCTGCTGCTCGAACTCGGCGTTTTTCGCGGCACCCCCGGCGCTAACCGGTTTGGTACCGCGACGCAGCCGGTGCGATACCGGCAACTGGCTCACCAGTAATGTTCGCTGGTGATATGGCCCGGCTTGCGCTTCAGGTGTTTACGCATTTCGCGCGTCTCTTTCAGTAATTGCTGGGTGTCGCGCACCATCTGCGGGTTGCCGCACAGCATCACATGGCTGCTGTCGGCATCCAGCGTTAATCCGGTGGCACGCTCCAGCTCGCCATTTTCGATCAGCGCCGGAACCCGGCCCGTCAGCGAACCGGGGATTGTTTCGCGGCTCACCACCGTCTGGATGTGCAGCTTGCCCTGATAACGCTGTTGCAGCTGCTGCATCAGTGGCAGAAAGCTCAGGTCGTCCGCATAGCGTGCGGCATGGACCAGCACGATGTTTTCAAAGCGATCCAGTCCTTCGCCCTGCTGAAGCATAGAAAGGTAAGGGCCAATAGCGGTGCCGGTTGCCAGCATCCATAATGTTCTGCACGCCGGAACTTCATCAAGCACAAAGAATCCTGCGGCTTCTTTCGTGACCATCACCTGATCGCCAGGCTGAAGGGCCTGCAGATGCGGACTCAGCTTGCCATCGGGCACGGTAACCAGGTAAAACTCCAGCAGGTCATCCTTTGGCGCATTGACGAAAGAGTAAGCGCGCTGCACCCGCTCGCCGTCAATTTCCAGAGCCAGTTTGGCAAATTGCCCTGCGATAAAGGGATCGATGGGCGCTGTTACCCGCAGACTGAACAGCGCATCCGTCCAGTTTTTCACTTCCTTTACTTCAGCGTTGACCCACTCAGCCATAATCACTCCCTGGTTGTTGATTATTCCGGCAGGTTTCTATTTTCGCGGCTGCCCGATGAGATTGCCAGCTTGTGGCCGGGCAAAGGCTCTAATCGACAAACTGTTGCTTTGTCTTTACAGGCTGGTGCATAAACTTGACAGGCGCAAGCCGGGACCTTTCGGCCTGCCTCTCGCTTTGTCATCTAATCCTGATATTTTGCCCGCCATAACAAGATGACTGGCGGGTGAACCGCTGTGTTAACCTCCTTTCACAGAAAGAAATTTTGCATAATCATGATTAGTAAACTGGAAAATCGCCCGCTGCTGGTGATGCTCATTGTGCTGGTAGCTGTCGGGCAGATGGCGCAGACCATCTACGTCCCGGCGATGTCGGTGATGGCGGACGCGCTGAATGTGCGGGATGGCGCGCTGCAGCGTGTGATGGCGGCCTATCTGATGACCTATGGCGGATCCCAGCTGATCTACGGCCCGCTGTCAGACAGTGTCGGTCGGCGTCCGGTGATCCTTGCAGGCATGATGATCTTTATGATCGGCGCAATCACGGCATTGATGGCGACCTCACTCGATATGCTGGTGCTCGGCAGCGCGATTCAGGGACTGGGAACCGGCGTAGCTGGCGTAATGGCCCGCACCATGCCGCGTGATCTCTATGAGGGGCACGCACTGCGCCGTGCCAACAGCCTGCTTAATATGGGCATTCTGGTCAGCCCGTTGCTGGCACCGGTGATTGGTGCACTATTGACCCAGCTCTTTGGCTGGCACGCCTGTTTCGCCTTTCTGCTGCTGCTCTGTCTGGCGGTTACTTTGTCTATGGCGCGCTGGCTGCCGGAAACCCGGCCACAGAGTGCTGAAGTGACCCCGTTCTTCAAACGCTATGCCCGGCTGCTCAGCGACGCAAATTTCGTTCGCTACATTGTCCTGCTGATTGGTGCGCTGGCGGGTATTGCGGTATTTGAGTCGAGTTGTGGCGTGCTGCTGGGCGGCGTGCTCGGCCTGCACAGCCTGACCGTCAGTATCCTGTTCATTCTGCCCATTCCGGCGGCGTTCTTCGGTGCCTGGTTCGCGGGACGCGAGCAGGGTTCATGGCACAGTCTGATGTGGTGGGGCGTGAATAGCTGTCTGCTGGCGGGCATCCTGATGTGGATCCCGGCATGGTTTGGCGTAATGAATATCTGGACGCTGCTGGTTCCGGCCGCGCTGTTCTTCTTTGGGGCTGGCATGCTGTTCCCGCTGGCGACTTCAGGGGCAATGGAGCCGTATGCCTGGCTGGCTGGCAGCGCGGGTGCACTGATTGGCGGAATGCAGAACCTGGGATCGGGTCTTGTCGCGTGGCTTTCAGCCATGATGCCGCAGCGCGATCAGTTCAGCCTTGGCATGCTGATGTTCTTTACGGCACTGGTGATGCTGCTCTGCTGGTTGCCACTCTCACGTCAGCCGGAGCGCGGCAACCAGCCGGTTACAGGATAAACGGATGGAGCGCCGGATCCTTACGGTCAAGATAATGAATCGACTGGATGCGGCGAATAGTGCGAGATTTACCGCGAATCAGCAGGGTTTCGCTGGTGGCGATATTGCCCTGACGCGTAATGCCTTTCAGTAGTTCGCCACTGGTAATGCCGGTGGCGGCAAACACCACGTTGTCATTGCGCGCCATCTCACCTAGCGTCAGCTTCTTACCCGCTTCGATCCCCATCTCCGCACAGCGCTGCAGCTCCTGCTCGCCGAGGCGACGGTTTTCAGCACTATCGCCTTTGACGTGATGACGCGCCAGCAGCCGACCCTGCATATCACCGTCCAGCGCACGGATCACCGCTGCTGAAACGACGCCTTCCGGTGCGCCGCCGATGCCATACATCACATCGACTTCGCTGTCTGGCATGCAGGTCAGAATTGAGGCGGCAACGTCACCATCCGGGAAGGTAAATACCCGCACGCCCAGCTGCTGTAACTCGCTAATCACCACATCATGACGTGGCTTAGCCAGGATGGATACGGTCAGCTGTGACAACGGCTTGTTCATCGCTATTGCGATATTACGCAGGTTAGTTTCAAGCGGCAGGTCGAGGTCGATCGCGCCCTGTGCTGCAGGACCCACAATCAGTTTTTCCATATACATGTCTGGAGCGTGCAGAAAGCTGCCTTTATCGCCCACGGCCATCACAGCCAGCGCATTCGCCTGGCCCAGTGCCGTCATGCGGGTACCCTCAATCGGATCGACGGCAATATCAACGGCATCGCCGTGACCGGTACCGACTTTTTCACCGATATAGAGCATCGGGGCTTCGTCGATTTCACCCTCACCGATCACAATCTGACCGTCAATTTCAATGGAGTTCAGGACATGACGCATGGCATGGACAGCCGCACCGTCAGCCGCATTTTTGTCACCGCGTCCTAACCAGTGATAGCCTGCCAGGGCGGCAGCTTCGGTTACGCGGGAAAATTCAATGGCAAGTTCTCGTTTCATGGCATCTACCTGACAAAAAACCGGCAGGCAGTGTAACACAGCGGGGGAGTGGGGCGGGGAAAAGGCCCGCGACGGCAATGTCGCGGGCGTTGATATTACTCCTGTTCTTCCCACGCCTGTGCGCGGGCAACCGCTTTTTTCCAGCCAGCATAACGGAAGTTACGCTCGGTGGTTTCCAGGCTTGGACGGAACTCACGCTCAATAACGGCTTTAGAGCGCACTTCATCAAGATCCTGCCAGAAGCCAACAGCCAGACCCGCCAGATACGCAGAACCCAGCGCGGTCACTTCACGCACTTCCGGACGCTCAACACGGGTGCCGAGGATGTCAGCCTGGAACTGCATCAGGAAGTTGTTGGACACCGCACCGCCGTCTACACGCAGCGCCTGCAGGCGGGTATTGGCATCATTCTGCATCGCTTCCAGAACGTCACGTGTCTGATAAGCGATCGACTCCAGCGTCGCGCGGATGATGTGGTTAGAGTTTGCGCCACGGGTCAGACCGAAGATCGCGCCACGGGCATACGGGTCCCAGTAAGGTGCGCCCAGGCCGGTGAAAGCAGGCACCATGTAAACGCCGTTGGTATCTTTCACTTTCATCGCGAAGTATTCAGAGTCAGCCGCTTCACTGATCAGCTTCATCTCATCACGCAGCCACTGAATAGAGGCACCACCGATAAACACGGCACCTTCCAGCGCATAGTTCACTTCACCGCGCGGGCCACAGGCGATGGTGGTCAGCAGGCCGTGGGTTGAGGTCACCGCTTCAGTACCGGTGTTCATCAGCATGAAGCAGCCGGTGCCGTAGGTATTTTTCGCCATGCCAGGCTGTACACACAACTGGCCATACAGCGCGGCCTGCTGGTCACCGGCGATACCGGCGATAGGAATACGTGTACCGCCTTTACCACCAATGTTGGTCTGACCGTAAACTTCAGAAGAGGACTTCACTTCTGGCAGCATTTCACGCGGGATATCCAGGATATCCAGCATGCGCTGATCCCACTCCAGCTTGTGAATGTTGAACATCATAGTACGGGAGGCGTTGGTGTAGTCGGTGATGTGCACGCGTCCCTGAGTCATTTTCCAGACCAGCCAGGTATCGACGGTACCGAACAGCAGCTCGCCACGTTTTGCACGCTCACGCGCACCTTCAACGTGATCCAGAATCCACTTCACTTTCGTACCGGAGAAGTAAGGGTTAATCACCAGACCCGTGGTGTGCTGGATGTACTCTTCCAGACCCTCTTTCTTCAGTTTGTGACAATAGTCAGCGGTGCGGGGATCCTGCCAGACGATGGCGTTGTAGATCGGCTTACCGGTCTCTTTTTCCCAGACGATAGCGGTTTCGCGCTGGTTGGTGATACCGATTGCCGCAATCTCATCAGAGCGGATATCGGCATGTGCCAGCACTTCAACCAGCGTAGAGCTTTGTGAAGCCCAGATATCCATTGGGTCATGCTCAACCCAGCCCGCTTTCGGGTAGATCTGGGTGAATTCGCGCTGCGATACCGCGACGATGTTGGAGTCGTGGTCGAGAATGACGGCGCGTGAACTGGTTGTACCCTGATCGAGTGCGACAATGTATTTTTTATCTGTGGTAGTCATAAATTCATTCCTGATGATAAAAAGTGAAACTTACGCTTTACGCTGCTGAGCGCGTGCAACCGGTTTGTCTGCTGGAACACTCGGTTCCTGTGCGGCACCTGGCAGGTAGCGGCCAATCAGTGTGCGGTAACCTACTGCACCCAGGCAGGCACCCACCAGCGGGCCAAAAATTGGTACCAGGAAGTAAGGGATATCTTTACCACCCGTGAAGGCAACGTTACCCCAGCCAGCGAAGAAGGCGAACAGCTTAGGTCCGAAATCACGTGCCGGGTTAAGCGCAAAGCCGGTCAGCGGACCCATTGAGCCACCAATGACTGCGACCAGCAGACCGATCAACAGCGGCGCCATCGGTCCACGTGGGACACCGTTGCCATCGTCGGTCAGCGCCATAATCACCGCCATAAGCACTGCGGTAATAACCATTTCAACCAGGAACGCCTGGCCTACGCTGATGTGCGGATTAGGATAGGTTGAGAAGATACCCGCCAGGTCCAGACTCTGAACCGTACCGCGTACCATCTGATGACTCTGTTCGTAATCGAAAAACAGGCTGTAGTAGAGACCATAAACCAGCGCGGCCGCGCAGAATGCCCCGGCGATTTGCGCCAGAATATACGGCACCACTTTACGGCCTTCAAAGTTGGCGAACAGGCAGAGTGCAACGGTAACGGCAGGGTTCAGATGCGCGCCAGATACCCCAGCGGTAAGATAGACAGCCATTGAGACGGCTAAGCCCCAGATGATGCAGATTTCCCACTGACCGAAGGCGGCACCGGCAAGTTTCAGCGCAGCTACACAGCCTGCGCCAAAGAAAATAATCAAGCCTGTCCCCAGAAATTCGGCAATACACTGACCTTTGAGCGTGTTAGTTGTCTGACTCATAATAGTGGTTCCTGAAGCGAGGTTAAATTTTATCAGTTTTTGTTCTCAGTCCGTGAGGCACCCAGCTTTAATGTAGGGCTGATGTGAATTTATCGTTAACGAACATAAACGAGAAATAGCGAAATCATTTTTTGTGTACTGCGTCATAAAAATGCGCGTTTTCGCGTATTCTGGCTTTCCTTAGCCCATATTCGCGCCTGATGACAGAGAGGGTGGACACGTGCTGGAAAGCAGACGCAGTAAGCGCAGCGCAAATTCAGGGATTGGCTGAAAAGTGTTACAGACTGCGCTCGCAGCGGCCGCGTTGCTGGACTTGAGGGGTGAGGCTACATACAATCGGGACAACGTTGCTGGCTTAAGCTGGCATCATCAACGCCTTGCAGGAATTTAGGAGAGGTCAGAAAGATGTCATTTGAAGTATTTGAGAAACTTGAAGCGAAAGTACAGCAGGCGATTGATACCATCACGCTGTTGCAGATGGAAATCGAAGAGCTGAAAGAGCAGAACAACTCACTGCGTAACGATGCGCAACAAGTCGCGGGTAACCACGATGCGCTGATGCGCGAAAATCAGCATCTGAAAGAAGAGCAACACGTGTGGCAGGAACGTCTGCGTGCATTGCTGGGAAAAATGGAAGAGGTTTGAAGCCTCAGCTGATGTGAAAAACGGGTGCTCTGGCACCCGTTTTCATGTCTGGCCTATTCGAGGTCCAGCGCATCCTCTGACAGAATGATACCGGTGTTGTCGGCATAGAGATGGTCACCAGAGAAGAAGGTGACGCCGCCGAAGTTGACGCGCACATCGCTTTCGCCAATCCCTTCACCCGCAGCGCCGGCCGGAATCGCGGCAATGGCCTGAATGCCAATCTCCAGCTCTTCCAGCTCATCAACCTGACGTACCGAACCGTAAACCACCAGGCCTTCCCATTCGTTAGTTGCCGCCAGGCGTGCCAGTTGGGCATCGACCAGCGCACGGCGCACTGAGCCGCCGCCATCAATCACCAGTACGCGACCACGGCCATTCTCTTCCAGCAGATCGTAGAGTAAGCCGTTGTCTTCAAAGCATTTCACTGTGGTAATCTGACCACCGAATGAAGTGCGCCCACCAAAGTTTGAAAAAAGCGGTTCAACAACATTCACTTCTTCATGGTAGATATCGCAGAGTTCAGATGTATCGTATTTCATAAGGGTTTCGTCTGTTTGCCACAGGAAGGGTAAGTATATCGCTATATGCAGATTGTTGGCAAAATCATCAGTATGAAAAAAGCATCGTTCGATCAAGAACATGCATAAAAAAGCCCAGCCGGGTGGGCTGGGCTTCGGAAAAGCGCTGAATCAGTGAATCAGAGAATGAAGCGGCTAAGGTCTTCGTCAGCCACCAGTTCATCCAGGTGTTTAGCCACATAGTCAGCATCAATGGTAAAGGATTCACCGTGACGATCGCTGGCGTCATACGAGATATCTTCCATCAGACGCTCCAGCACGGTATGCAGGCGGCGCGCACCGATGTTCTCGGTGGTTTCGTTAACCTGCCATGCGGCTTCAGCGATCCGGCGAATACCCTCTTCGGTGAACTCAATGTTCACGCCTTCGGTATTCATCAGTGCTTTGTACTGCACGGTAATCGAGGCATTCGGTTCGGTCAGGATGCGCTGGAAATCATTGACTGTCAGCGCCTGTAGCTCAACACGAATCGGCAGACGACCCTGAAGTTCCGGAATCAGATCGGAAGGGCTGGCAACCTGAAACGCGCCTGAGGCGATAAACAGGATATGGTCGGTTTTGACCATGCCGTGCTTGGTGGAGACGGTGCAGCCTTCAACCAGCGGCAGCAGGTCGCGCTGAACGCCTTCGCGAGAGACATCGGGTCCGCCCGCATTCTGGCCGCCGCGCTTACAGATTTTATCGATCTCATCGATGAACACGATACCGTGCTGCTCGACCGCTTCAATCGCATCCTGCTTAAGCTCTTCCGGGTTAACCAGTTTTGCCGCTTCTTCTTCGATCAGGAGCTTCATCGCTTCTTTGATCTTCAGCTTGCGGGCTTTCTGCTTCTGGCCGCCGAGGTTCTGGAACATCGACTGCAGCTGGCTGGTCATCTCTTCCATGCCCGGAGGCGCCATGATTTCGACGCCTGGGCTGCTGGCCGCCAGATCGATTTCAATCTCTTTATCATCCAGCTGGCCTTCGCGCAGCTTCTTGCGGAATGACTGACGCGCTGCAGAGGGTTCAGCACTCTGCTCAGCCTGACCCCAGTTGTTTTTCGCGGGTGGAATCAGCACATCAAGAATGCGCTCTTCTGCCATCTCTTCGGCACGGTATTTATTCTTTTCAATCGCCTGACTGCGCACCATCTTGATGGCGGAATCAGTCAGATCACGAATGATAGAGTCCACTTCCTTACCGACATAACCGACTTCGGTAAACTTGGTCGCCTCGACTTTGATGAACGGTGCATTCGCCAGCTTTGCCAGACGACGTGCGATCTCGGTTTTACCGACACCGGTCGGACCGATCATCAGGATATTTTTTGGGGTCACTTCATGGCGCAGCTCTTCGTCGAGCTGCATGCGGCGCCAGCGGTTGCGCAGTGCAATAGCCACGGCGCGCTTGGCGCTGTCCTGGCCGATGATAAAGCGGTTCAGTTCGCTAACGATTTCGCGTGGAGTCATCTCAGACATATTTATACCCTTACGCCTTAGACGTTAATTCTTCGAAATTAACGTTGTGGTTAGTGTAGATGCAGATATCACCCGCGATATTCAGCGACTTCTCGACGATGTCGCGTGCGCCCATTTCGGTATTCTCCAGCAGCGCACGTGCCGCTGCCTGGGCGAAAGGCCCACCGGAGCCGATGGCGATCAGATCGTTTTCAGGCTGGATGACATCACCGTTACCGCTGATGATCAGTGAGGCTGACTCATCCGCGACGGCCAGTAAAGCTTCAAGGCGGCGCAGCATACGGTCGGTACGCCAGTCTTTGGCCAGCTCCACCGCTGCTTTCACCAGGTGGCCCTGATGCATTTCCAGTTTACGTTCGAAAAGTTCAAACAGGGTGAAGGCGTCTGCGGTGCCGCCAGCAAATCCGGCAATCACCTTATCGTTGTATAAACGACGCACTTTTTTAACGTTGCCTTTCATCACGGTATTGCCGAGCGTAGCCTGGCCATCACCGCCAATCACTACCTGGCCGTTGCGTCGTACACTTACTATTGTTGTCACGGGCAGACCCCTTGTTGCTGTCGGAAAAGGACTCCGCGCACGGGGCGCGGAGTATCATGCAACAGATATGGGGCGGGTTTGACGGGTTTCAACCCCCAACGGAGAGCGGAATACAGCTGGAGTGTCCGGAACTGCGAAGACGTTTCAGGGTGCTGTCAGCGGATGCGCGATCTTTATACGGACCAATCACCACACGATTCCAGCCGCCACCGGTGGTAATGCGGCTTTCAAAGCCTTCAAAGGCTAAGCCCGCACGTACCGACTCAGCCTGGTCAGTGCCTTTGAACGAACCACACTGCACCATCCAGCGCTGCGAAGAGGCTTTCTCCGCCGGTTTCGCCTTCGCGGTCTCCTGTGGCTTTGTCTGCACGTCTGGTTCCCGCGTTACTGGCGCAGGTTGCGACTGGCGCTGTACGTTTTGCTGCTGCTGCTGCTGCTGCTGCTGCTGCTGACGTTGCAACTGCTGCTGTTGTTGACGCTGTTGCTGTTGCTGCAACTGCAGCTGGCGTTGCTGTTGTTGCTGAGCCTGCAACTGCTGACGTTGTTGCTGAACCTGTTGCTGCTGCTGAACCTGCTGCTGTTGCTGAACCTGCTGCTGTTGACGTTGCAGTTGTTGCAATTGCTGCTGATGCTGCAGCGTCTGCTGACGTTGCGCCGGCGTCTGTTCATTCCACGGCACTTCATTGAGCTGTGTTGGCTGCTGACGCATATCAGCCTGCATCTGCTCCAGCAACTGGCGCTGTTCATCGGTCAATTGGGTCTGTGACTTCACTTCGCCACCCGAAGAGGGTTCGATCGGTGTCGGCACAGTAACCTGACGGTTTTCCAGCTCTTTAATGTATTTCCAGCGTTCTTCAGGCTTCGGCGGTAAGCCATTGCCGTTGGCTTTATGATCCGTAATGACCGGCACGTCTTCTTTCTTATGATGCGCCAGGAACCATAAACCACCGGCAAAGGTCACCAACACAGCGACCGCCAGTACAATCATCAATTTAGAAGTTCCCGAACCGCCTTTGCTCTTCTTGCCACGGCTGGGGCTTTTTTTGCGACGCGTCCCTGTTGAACGCCCGCGGCCTACATAATCTTTTTGTGCCACTCTCGTTCTTATACCCTTCAAAAATAGTGCCAGTTGGGCGAAATGATGATTTTTACGCGCCCGGCAAGGAGTCCGCCATGTTACTTAAGGGCCGGAACTTTGACCAGCTGTGTTCGCCTTAAGAATCTACTGAAAAAACCAGACGAATACGCTTATTTTTCACGCTTTTTTGCGCGTGCCGTACTGCCCCGAATCGTTAAACCGGCATCCAGCAGCCGCGAGCCGCTGATCACCCGTTTGCCATTTAACTCATCCAGCAGCAGAAGCATCGCTTCCCGGCCTATCTGATAGCGTGGTTGTGTGACCGTCGTCAGCGGTGGCTCGCAGTAACGTGATAACTCAATGTCATCAAATCCCACCACAGAGAGATCTTCCGGTATCCGCAGCCCGCAGCGTCTGGCCTGATTCATCGCGCCCAGCGCCATAATGTCGCTGTGACAGAACAACGCGCGCGGCGGTTGCGGCAGAGTCATCAGCTGATTCATGGCGGCAACGCCTGCTTCAAAGGTGAAGTCACCGCGCACAATATAGGTGGGATCGACCGTCAGCCCGCTGCGACGCATCGCCTGGACATAACCCTGTAAACGATACTGACAGAGTGGCATCTCTTCCGGCCCGGCGATACAGGCGATCTGCGTATGACCTAACTGCAGCAGATGATTTACCGCTTCAAACGCGGCAGTCAGGTTATCAATGTGAACCGTGGGCAGCGACATTTCCGGTGCAAACTCATTCGCCATCACCATGGGTGGCAAGTTGCGTTGCTCATCAATGCTGGCATCAAAAGGCAGTTGTGAGCCAAGCAGCACCATGCCATCGATCTGTCGTGTGACCATCAGGTTAAGAAAGGTTCTCTCCTGCTGATTCTGATGGGCGCAATCGCCGATCAGCACCAGATAGCCCTCTTCGGCGGCTGTGACTTCGACGCCACGAATGATTTCACTAAAGAAGGGATCGCAGATGTCAGGGACAATGACCAGGATGGTACGCGTCTCATTACGACGCGCGTTGCGTGTGGGGCCATGGGCCGCATAGCCGACGGCGGCAACCGCCTTCTCGACTTTATGGCGGGTAGCCGCAGAAACCTTCTCTGGATTCATCAGCGCACGCGATACGGTGGCGGTTGAGACGCCCGCGTGTTCCGCGACATCCTTCATCGTGGCGGCGGGCGGTTGTTGATTCTGCTCCAACACATGCTCCTGACGCGTTATGGCGCGTTCGATTTTGTTTTTGCCTGACCTGAAAGCAAACCGGGCAACATTGTTAACGATTGCCCGGCTGGTTGTTACTTAATTTGCATAAAAATTGTGACTTATGCGACATTTTTCGATCTGGCTCGCAGTGTCAGAAAAAATCAGCTCTCTGTCGGGTCAATATCCAGCGTCCATTTCACTTTGCGCGCGGCGGGTAGCGTGGAAACCAGCGGCAATGAATTGCTCAGCAGCTGTTGCAAACGCTGTCGGGAAGGATGCTGCAGCAGCAGTTGCCAGCGCCAGCGTCCGCTGCGTTTTGGCTGCAGAGCCGGCAATGGACCCATAAACCACATCGCCTTGTCATTGAGCGGGCTCGCCTCCAGCAAGTTACGGAGTTGTTGCAGAAATTCCGCCGCCTGCTGATTGTCCATATCTTCCGCGCGGAACAGCGCATGGCGGCTCCAGGGCGGCAGGTGAACTGCCTGTCGCTCCAGCAGCGCCTGCTGCGCAAATGCCGAATATCCCTGGTGCAGCAGTGTCTGAAGCAGAGGATGTTCCGGATGATGCGTCTGTAATAACACCTCGCCCTGCTTGCCAGCGCGGCCAGCACGACCGGCGACCTGAGTATAGAGCTGCGCAAAGCGTTCTGCCGCGCGAAAATCGGCTGAGAACAGTGCGCCATCAACATCCAGCAGCGACACCAGGGTGACATCCGGGAAATGATGCCCCTTGGCCAGCATCTGGGTGCCGACCAGAATGCGTGCGCCGCCGCGATGAACGTCAGCCAGATGCTGCTCCAGCGCCCCTTTGCGGCTGGTGGTATCACGGTCAATTCGCGACACCGGCACGCCGGGGAAGAGTGTACCGAGCTGCTGCTCCAGCTGTTCGGTTCCGACACCTACCGGCAGCAGATGCGTTGAACCACACTGCGGGCATTGATTAGGCAGCGGACGCTGGCTGTCGCAATGGTGGCAGCGTAACTGGCGATGATGCTGGTGCAGCGTGTAATAGCGATCGCAGCGGGTACATTCGGCAATCCAGCCGCAGTCGTGACAGAGCAGGGCGGGCGAAAAGCCGCGGCGGTTAAGAAACAGCAGCACCTGATTATCGGCCTGCAGATGCTGGCGCATTTTACCAATCAGGCCCGGTGCCAGGCCGCCGATCAGCTGCACACCTTTTAAGTCGATAAGCTGTTGCAGCGCCGGTCTGGCATTGCCGGCGCGCTTTGTCAGGTCGAGCTGGCGATACTTGCCGCTGCGGACATTGTGCAGCGTCTCCAGAGCGGGTGTCGCCGATCCCATAACAATCGGGATATCCTCTTCATGCGCGCGGAAAACGGCCAGATCGCGCGCCTGATAACGCCAGCCTTCCTGCTGTTTATAAGAGCTGTCATGCTCTTCATCAATGATAATGACGCCAGGACGGGCCAGCGGCGTAAACAGCGCCGATCGCGTGCCAATCACAATCGCCGTTTCACCGCGCCGTGCACGTAACCACACCGCCAGCCGCTCACTGTCATTTAAGGCGGAGTGCAGCACATCAATGGGCGCATCGAAACGTTCGCGAAAGCGGGCGATAGTCTGCGGAGTTAAGCCAATCTCCGGCACCAGCACCAGCGCCTGTTTACCGCGAGCCAGCACATTTTCCAGCACGCTGAGGTAAACCTCGGTTTTGCCGGAACCGGTAATGCCCGCCAGCAGCCACGCAGCATAATGCTCATCATCTGCCCGAATCGCACCTACGGCCATCGCCTGATCCGTATTCAGTCGCAGACGCTCGCCTTTCACGGCATAGGTAGTACGCCAGTCGTGCATCTGCGGCTGATGCTCATGCAGTTCGCACAACCCTTTGGCCCGCAGAGCCTGCAGCGTGGCTTCCGTAAGATCATGTTCACTGACCTGATGACGATAGAGGGGTTGCTGACGCAGTGCTGCCAGTGCCTGCTGCTGTTTCGGGGCCCGCTTTAAACTTTCGGGTGCCGTTGCCCGGCCCTGCTCGGTGATTTCCCACCGCCATAAGGGATTATCCTGCGCCGCTTTGCCCTGGCGCAGCAGCACTGGAATGGCATGGCTCAGCACTTCTCCCTGCGGCGAATGATAGTAGCTGGCGGCCCAGTTAAGGATGCGCCACAGCGACGGCGGATAGAGTGACTCACTATCCAGCACCTCGATCACTTGCCTGAGTTGTGCTTCCGGCAGATCGCTGCTGTCACGAAAGGCGACTACAATCCCGATCATCCTGCGATTGCCAAAGGGCACACTTACGCGACCGCCGATGACCGGCTGCGCACCCTGTGGCGGCAGATAGTCAAACAGGCGGGGCAAGGGGACGGGCAGGGCGACCTGGACTACGGGCATAACTCTCTCTTTCCGGCATCATCATCGGGGAAGCTAGTGTACACGCTGACCCTGATGGCGGGTATCTCAGGAGATATTTGCAGCAATCGAAACTTACCTGTATAATATGCCGCCTTCGGTGAGAAATATTTGGCCGGAGTACACCCTATAATGTTCAACCGCGTGTGGTGCTGTGCAGGTCAAAGCCTGGCACGGAGAGCGACACGGCCTTCTATGAGGTTTCCCCATGAAACAAGGTATTCACCCGAAATACGAAGCAGTTACTATCAAATGTACCTGCGGCAACGAGATCCACACCCGTTCAACACTGACTCACGAACTGAACCTGGACGTTTGTGGCAAATGCCACCCGTTCTATACCGGTAAGCAGCGTGAAGTGGCAACTGGTGGCCGTGTTGACCGCTTTAACAAGCGTTTCAGCGTGCCAGGCGCTAAAAAATAAGATTAAAAGGCACCTGAACCTGTGGGTTCGGCGGCAAGAAAAAACCCAGCTTCGGCTGGGTTTTTTTATGCGCTGACGAATCAATATTCCCAGGTGTCGGGATCGATGCCCATATCGCGCATGATCTTTTTCGCTTCTACAGGAATTTCATCGCTGCGTTCTTTACGCAGGTCCACGTCGTCTGGCAACGGTTGCCCGGTAAAGGCATGCAAAAAGGCTTCGCAAAGCAGCTCACTGTTGGTGGCGTGACGCAGGTTGTTCACCTGACGACGGGTACGCTCATCCGTTAAAATCTTCAGCACGCTCAATGGGATAGATACCGTAATCTTCTTGACCTGCTCGCTCTTCTTACCGTGCTCAGCGTACGGGCTGATATATTCGCCGTTCCATTCAGCCATGGGTTACCTTAATTAATAAACGTTAAATGTGAGGAAATCAGCGAATTATGCCTGATTTTTTCCTGCCTGACCCCTGATATGGCGGGTTTTCTTCGCTCACTGCCTCTGCATCACAGAGGGGAACGCCAGGCGATGACGCATAATTTTAGCGGTTATTGCGTTTTTGCTCAATCTATACGCAAAGACATTTAGATGTCCAGATGTATTGACGTCTAATTAGAGGGTGATATCCTGTGGCCTACATTTTATTCACTCTTCAGGAACAATTCGCTCATGACGCGTAAACCGGCAACCATCGCAGTGCGCAGCGGTTTGAATGATGACGAGCAATATGGCTGCGTTGTCCCGCCAATCCACCTCTCTACGACCTACAACTTCCTGGATTTTAATGAGCCTCGTGCGCATGACTACTCCCGTCGTGGCAACCCCACGCGTGATGTCGTACAGCGTACCCTGGCCGAACTGGAGGGAGGAGCGGGCGCGGTATTAACCAATACCGGGATGTCGGCGATTCACCTGGTGACGACGGTGTTCCTGAAGCCTGGCGATCTGCTGGTTGCGCCACACGACTGTTATGGCGGCAGCTATCGGCTGTTTGACAGCCTGAGCAAGCGCGGCGCGTATCGGGTTAAATTTGTCGATCAGGGCGACCCGGTGGCGCTGCAGGCGGCACTGGATGAAAACCCTAAACTGGTGCTGATTGAAAGCCCCAGCAATCCGCTGCTGCGCGTAGTGGATATCAGCGCGATTTGCGCCGCTGCCCGCGCAGCAGGTGCTATCAGCGTGGTGGACAACACCTTTATGAGTCCGGCGCTGCAGAACCCTCTGGCGTTGGGTGCCGATCTGGTGATCCATTCCTGTACCAAATACCTCAATGGCCACTCCGATGTGGTAGCGGGCGCAGTGATTGCCAAAGATCCGCAACTGGCAACCGACCTGGCCTGGTGGGCGAATAATATTGGTGTAACCGGCGCGGCATTTGACAGCTATCTGCTGCTGCGCGGAATTCGTACCCTGTCGCCGCGCATTGCGGCCGCACAACGCAACGCACTCGCGATTGTTGAGTATCTGAAGCAGCAGAAGCGGGTGAAAAAGTTGTATCATCCTTCGCTGCCGGAAAACGCCGGACACGAACATGCCGTACGTCAGCAGCGCGGCTTTGGTGCCATGCTGAGTTTTGAAATCGACGGTGATGAGGCACTGCTGCGCCGCTTCCTGAAAGCGTTGCGGCTCTTTACGCTGGCGGAATCGCTGGGTGGCGTGGAAAGTCTGATCTCCCATACCGCCACCATGACGCACGCGGGTATGTCAGCAGAAGCACGCGCGGCAGCGGGCATTTCCGATACGCTGCTACGGGTTTCTGTTGGTATTGAAGATCACGAAGATTTAATTGCCGATCTGGATAATGCATTCCGGATCGCAGCCGAGGGTTAAGTATGACGATTTCAGCAGGCGCGGGAACGCCGACTATCAGGCAGTTGCATAAGTTTGGTGGCAGCAGTCTGGCCGATGCGCGTTGCTATCAGCGCGTTGCCAGCATTATGGCGGATTACAGCCAGCCGGGCGACCTGATGGTGGTCTCTGCGGCAGGTTCAACCACCAACCAGCTGATTAGCTGGCTGAAGCTGAGCCAGAGCGATCGCCTCTCTGCGCACCAGGTGCAACAGGCCTTGCGTCGCTACCAGAGCGAACTGATCGGTGCGCTGCTGCCTGCTGAGATCGCCGAACCTTTAATTACTGCGTTTATTCGCGATCTGGAAAAGCTGGCGGCCCTGCTGGATGCGCCGATTACCGATGCGGTCTATGCCGAAGTGGTCGGGCACGGTGAAGTCTGGTCAGCACGCCTGATGTCAGCGGTCCTGAGCCAGCGTGATCTACAGGCCTGCTGGCTGGATGCGCGTGAGTTTTTGCGTGCTGAACGTGCCGCTCAGCCACAGGTGGATGAGGGTAAATCCTGGCCACTGCTGCAGACTTTGCTGGCGCAGCATCCCCATAAGCGCATCGTGGTCACCGGCTTTATCAGCCGTAACGATGCCGGTGAAACCGTCCTGCTTGGCCGTAACGGCTCCGACTATTCCGCTACGCAGATCGGTGCGCTGGCGGGTGTCGGACGTGTGACGATCTGGAGCGATGTGGCGGGCGTTTATAGCGCCGATCCCCGCAAAGTCTCTGATGCCTGTCTGCTGCCGCTGTTAAGGCTGGATGAGGCCAGTGAGCTGGCGCGTCTGGCGGCACCGGTGCTGCATACCCGTACGCTGCAGCCGGTTTCCGGCAGTGATATCGATTTGCAATTGCGCTGCAGTTATCAGCCGGAGCAGGGCTCAACCCGAATTGAACGCGTGCTGGCCTCCGGAACAGGCGCGCGCATTGTCACCAGCCATGACGATGTTTGCCTGATTGAGATTCAGCTGCCAGAGCAGCATGACTTTGCCATCCTTCACAAAGAGATCGACCTGTTGCTGAAGCGCGCGCAGCTGCGACCGCTGGCGTTTGGCGTTCATCCTGACCGTCAACTGCTGCAGCTCTGTTATACCTCCGAAGTGGTTAACAGTGCCTTTACGCTGCTACAGGATGCCGGTTTACCGGGCCATCTGCAGCTGCGCGATGGCCTTGCGCTGGTGGCGCTGGTTGGCGCAGGCGTTACCCGCAATCCGCTGCATACCCATCGCTTCTGGCAGCAGTTAAAAGATCAGCCGGTTGAGTTCATCTGGCAGTCAGAAGAGCACATCAGCGTGGTCGCGGTGCTGCGCGTCGGCCCGACGCAGCATCTGATTCAGGGACTCCATCAGTCGCTGTTCCGTGCAGAAAAGCGCATCGGCCTGATGCTGTTTGGCAAAGGCAATATCGGTTCACGCTGGCTGGAGCTGTTTGCCCGCGATCAGGAAACGCTGTCAGCGCGGACCGGCTTTGAATTTGTGCTGGCGGGTGTCGCGGATAGCCGTCGCAGTCTGCTGAGCTATGAAGGGCTGGATGCCAGTCGGGCACTCGCCTTCTTTGATGATGAAGCGGTGGAACGCGATGAAGAGTCGCTGTTCCTGTGGATGTGCGCGCATCCGTTTGATGACCTGGTAGTGCTGGATGTCACAGCCAGCACACCGCTGGCACAGCAGTATCTCGACTTTGCCAGCCACGGCTTTCACGTTATCAGCGCCAATAAGGTCGCGGGTGCGTCAGACAGTCAGACCTGGCGGCAGATTCGTGATGCCTTTACCAAAACCGGGCGTCACTGGCTCTATAACGCCACCGTAGGCGCAGGCCTGCCGATCAACTACACGGTACGCGACCTGCGCGACAGCGGCGATACCATCCTGGCAATCAGCGGGATCTTCTCCGGTACGTTGTCCTGGCTGTTCCTGCAGTTTGATGGCACGGTGCCGTTTACCGAGCTGGTGGATCAGGCCTGGCAGCAGGGCTTAACCGAGCCGGATCCGCGCGCCGATCTCTCGGGTCAGGATGTGATGCGTAAGCTGGTGATCCTGGCGCGTGAAGCAGGCTACAACATCGAGCCGGATCAGGTACGGGTGGAATCGCTGGTGCCAGACAACTGTCAGCAGGGCTCAGTAGACCACTTCTTTGAAAATGGTGAAGAGCTGAATGAGCAGATGCTGCAGCGTCTGGAAGCCGCGCAGGAGATGGACCTGGTGCTGCGTTACGTTGCCCGGTTTGATGCCAACGGTAAAGCACGTGTCGGGGTCGAAGCGGTGCGTCCGGAACATCCGCTGGCTTCGCTGCTGCCGTGCGACAACGTCTTTGCGATTGAAAGTCGCTGGTATCGCGACAATCCGCTGGTCATCCGCGGACCCGGTGCAGGCCGTGATGTTACCGCAGGTGCAATACAGTCAGATATTAATCGCCTCGCACAGTTGCTGTAATTTCTCTTTAACAGGCGCTTCGGCGCCTGTTTTCAATGCGTTATCTCTCCTCTGTTGAAACTTCTTCAAGTTGATTGAAAATTGATCACGGCTGTTGATCATTTTTAAGTTGACGGCATCCGCAGATTACGTCATTTTGAACATCTGGACGTCTAAACGTGTAGATGTTCGCAGGCCGATTGTTAATCGATGAGGGTGCAGGATGAGTTTCTTTCATGCCAATCAGCGCGAAGCGCTAAACCAGAGCCTGGCTGAGCTGAACGGGCAAATTAATGTTTCATTTGAGTTCTTCCCGCCGCGTACCAGCGAAATGGAAGAGACCCTGTGGACCTCCATCGATCGTCTGAGCAGCCTGAAACCAAAATTCGTTTCTGTTACTTACGGCGCGAACTCAGGGGAGCGCGACCGCACCCATAGCATTATCAAAGGCATTAAAAATAGAACCGGGCTGGAGGCTGCACCCCATCTGACCTGTGTTGATGCCACGCGGGATGAACTGCGCACCATTGCTCAGGATTACTGGAACAATGGCATACGCCATATTGTGGCGCTGCGCGGTGACCTGCCTCCCGGCAGCGGCAAGCCTGAGATGTACGGCAGCGATCTGGTGTCGCTGCTGAAAGAGGTCGGCGATTTTGATATTTCCGTCGCCGCCTATCCCGAAGTCCATCCCGAAGCGAAAAGCGCCCAGGCCGATCTGATTAACCTGAAGCGTAAAATTGATGCGGGCGCAAACCGGGCGATTACCCAGTTCTTCTTCGACGTTGAAAGCTATTTACGTTTTCGCGATCGCTGTGTTTCGACCGGTATTGATGTGGAAATTGTGCCGGGCATTCTGCCGGTCTCTAACTTTAAACAGCTGCAACGCTTTGCCACACTGACCAATGTGCGTGTGCCGGGTTGGATGAATGCGATGTTTGCCGGTCTGGACGATGATCCAGAAACGCGCAAAATGGTGGGCGCCAATATCGCGATGGACATGGTAAAAATCCTGTCACGCGAAGGGGTGAAAGATTTCCATTTTTACACGCTAAACCGTGCCGAAATGAGTTACGCCATCTGTCACACGTTAGGTGTGCGTCCTGCCGCTGCGGCTTAACCCTCTTGTTTCAGCCAATAAAAAAGTCGGGAACGTCCCGACTTTTTTGTTTTTCTGGCGGGCAGCGCTGACCGTTGTCAGCGCCCGGCCACGATTAACCGGTATTGCGCATACCTGCCGCCACACCTGCAATCGTTACCATCAGCGCCTGCTCTACGCGGGCATCCGGCTCCTCACCACGGGCTTCCTGCGCACGTGAACGATGCAGCAGTTCTGCCTGGAGTACGTTGAGCGGATCGGTATAGACGTTACGCAGCGCAATCGACTCGGCAATCCACGGCTGGTCAGCCATCAGGTGTGAGTCATTGGCGATGGTCAGTACCGCTTTGATATCCGCAGCAAGCTGTTCGCGCAGCTGTTTGCCCAGCGGCCAGAGTGATTTATCGACCAGACGCTGATCGTAATATTCCGCCAGCCACAGGTCGGCTTTCGAGAAGACCATCTCCAGCATCCCCAGACGGGTGGAGAAGAATGGCCAGTCGCGGCACATCGCTTCCAGCTGATCCTGATGACCGGCTGCCATCGCCTGCTGCAATGCAGCACCGGCACCCAGCCAGGCAGGCAGCATCAGACGGTTCTGCGTCCAGGCAAAAATCCATGGAATCGCACGCAGCGACTCTACGCCACCGGTAGGCCGGCGTTTGGCCGGACGTGATCCCAGCGGTAATTTACCCAACTCCTGCTCCGGCGTCGCCGAACGGAAATAAGGGACGAAGTCAGCGTTTTCACGCACATAACCACGATACATCGCACAGGAGTCAGCTGAGAGCTGATCCATAATGTCGCGCCATTCGCGTTTTGGCTCTGGCGGTGGCATCAGGTTTGCTTCCAGAATTGCGCCGGTGTAGAGCGACAGGCTGGCGATGGTCACGGCCGGTAAGCCATATTTAAAGCGGATCATCTCACCCTGTTCAGTTACACGCAGACCGCCGCGCAGGCTGCCTGGCGGTTGTGACAGCAGTGCGGCATGGGCGGGCGCGCCGCCACGACCAATGCTGCCGCCGCGTCCATGGAACAGCGTCAGTGAAATACCGGCCTTCTCGCAGGTTTTAATCAGGGCATCCTGTGCCTGATATTGCGCCCAGCTGGCGGCCATGACACCGGCATCTTTCGCCGAGTCAGAATAGCCAATCATCACCATCTGTTTGCCCTGAATAAAGCCGCGATACCAGTCGATGCTCAGCAGCTGGCTCATCACGTCGTTCGCGTTATTCAGATCATCAAGCGTTTCAAACAGCGGTGCAACCGGCATGGCATAACCGATGCCCGCTTCTTTCAGCAGCAGATGCACGGCCAGCACGTCGGAAGGGGTTTTCGCCATCGAAATAACATAGGCGGCGATAGAACCCTGCGGGGCTTCCGCCGCGACACGACACGTCTCCAGCACTTCACGCGTCTCATCGCTGGGTTCCCAGGTACGAGGCAGCAGCGGGCGCTTGGAATTCAGTTCACGGATCAGGAACGCCTGCTTGTCCGCTTCAGACCAGCTTTCATAATCGCCGAGGCCCAGATAACGGGTCACTTCGGCAATCGCCTCTGTGTGACGGGTGCTCTCCTGGCGCAGATCGATACGCACCAGCGGCACGCCGAAGCATTTCACGCGGCGCAGCGTATCAAGCAACTGACCGTTAGCGATAATGCCCATGCCGCACTGTTGCAGTGACTGATAGATGGCAAACAGCGGGTCCCACAGTTGATCGTTGGAGACCAGCAGATCGGCCGGACGCGGCAGGCGTTCGCCTTTCAGGCGGCGTTCCAGGAACGACTGGGTCGTCATCAGCTGACTGCGCAGACGTTTCAGGATCACACGGTAAGGTTCCAGCGCTTCCGGCTCGCCGCTGAGTTCGCGGATCTCTTCACTGCACTCGGACATCGACAGCTCGGAGATCAACACGCCGATATCGCGCAGGAACAGGTCAGTGGCTTTCCAGCGGCTCAGCTGCATCACATGGCGGGTAATCGACGCCGTGACGTTCGGGTTACCGTCGCGGTCGCCACCCATCCACGAGGTGAACTGAACCGGCACGAAATCGACCGGCAGCCTGATGCCAAACGCCTCTTCGACCTGCTCGTTCAGCTCACGCAGGAAAGCAGGAACGCCTTCCCACAGGCTGTTTTCTACGACGGCAAAGCCCCATTTGGCTTCGTCTACTGGGGTCGGACGATATTTACGGATCTCATCGGTGTGCCACGCCTGCGCCACCAGCTGGCGCAAACGGCGCATAATCTGGTTGCGTTCGTAGTCGGAGACATCGCTGTGATCAAGCTGCTTCAGGCAGCTGTTAACTTCAACCAGCTTGTGAATCAGTGTACGACGGGTGATTTCGGTCGGGTGCGCAGTCAGCACCAGCTCCAGAGACAGTGATTCAATGGCCGCAAGGATGTCGCTTTCGCTGATATCTTTCTGCTGTTTCAGGGTATCAAAGGTCTTTTTCAGCAGTTCAGGATGGTTCTCACCCTCACCACTTTGCGAGATGGTCTGATACTGCTCAGCCACGTTAGTGAGGTTCAGAAACTGGCTGAAAGCGCGTGCAACCGGCAGAAGCTCCTCGTTGGAGAGGTTCTGCAGCGTATTGAGCAGTTCTTTACGATGAGTGTCATTTCCTGCACGGGATGACTTGGAGAGCTTACGGATGGTTTCAACCTGGTCGAGGATGTTCTCTCCCAGTGCATCCTTAATCGTATCCCCGAGCAGTTTGCCGAGCATACTGACATTACTTCGCATTGCGGAATATTGTTCGTTCATTGGACCCTGACACCCTTATCGTCTTGAAAAACTCATACACCCGACCTTTCAGGCAGCAGAAAAAACAGCAACATTGTGTCCCCGATAATCTACAGGGAACCGGCTCCGTTGCCGCCTGTCCACATTCTGAAACGTTCTGGATAATCACCCGGTGGGCATAACATCGTCTTTTATCTAGCCACGTAATGCTGCGTTCGTCAAATGCGTTAAAGTGCACTGAAGATGTGGCTAACTAACGGAAATTCGTAGAATTTATAGAGAAAGAAGCGGGATAAGTTATTCTTATTGTTAAATCCCGCAGATTGCGGGGGCATTTTGCTGTTAATACAGTGAAATGCCCCATTTGCTGTCAATCAGTGACAAAAATGCTGCACAACCTGACTGATTAGCGCCCGTGTCGGCTTAATAAATGCCGTATCAATAAATTCGTCGGGCTGATGCGCCTGATTGATTGAGCCCGGGCCCAGGACCAGTGTTGGGCAGAGTGTTTGAATAAACGGCGCCTCGGTACAGTAATTCACTACCTCGGTTGGCGTACCCAGTAATTTCTCAACCACACTCACCAGTTCATGATTTACCGGACACTCATAGCCCGGAATCGGCGGATGCAGTTCGGCCACGGTGACCCGGCCCGGCCAGCGTGCACTCACCGGTGCCAGCGCCTCGTTCAGCAACCCATCCAGATCGCTCAGCGACAGGCCCGGCAACGGACGAATATCCATATGCAGTTCACAGCAGGCGCAGATACGGTTCGCGGCGTCTCCGCCATGAATATGGCCGAAATTCATGGTCGGATAAGGGATAGCGAAGCCGTCATGGTGATAACGCTCCTGCAGCGTCGTGCGCAGTTGCATCAGATGAGTGATCGACTCATGCATCAGTTCAATGGCGTTGACACCGCGTGCTGGATCGCTGGAATGGCCCGATTTCCCCTCGATGCGAATCACATTCGACAGATGGCCTTTGTGCGCGCGCACCGGTTTAAGCGAAGTCGGTTCACCGATGATGGCACAGTCGGGACGCAGCTGCGTCGATTCAGAGAAATATTTGGCGCCAGCCATGGTGGTCTCTTCATCGGCCGTGGCGAGGATATAGAGCGGTTTGCTCAGCGTGCTGACATCCACATCGCGCAGCGTGTCGAGAATAAAGGCGAAGAAGCCTTTCATGTCTGCTGTGCCCAGGCCGTAGAGCTTGTTGTCGTGCTCGGTCAGGGTAAAGGGATCGCGCGTCCAGCGGCCATCATCAAAGGGAACGGTATCCGTATGACCGGCTAACAGCAGGCCGCCCGCACCGGTGCCGGTTCGCGCCAGCATATTAAATTTATTGCGGGTGCCGGGCACCGGCTGCACTTCAACGCTGAAGCCAAGGTCGCGGAACCAGCCGGCCAGCAAATTGATTAAAGTTTCATTACTCTGATCCAGTGCGGCATCGGTTGCGCTGATCGACGGCGTGGCGATCAACTGGCGGTACAGTTCAATAAAAGGCGGTAATTTTGTCTTCACTGTTGGCGGTCCTTGGGTTAGGATGTATCCATATTCATGCAGTAATAGTGAATAAAAATACATTAACGTCCTCTGCAAGGGAACCATAAATCACTGCAGATGACAGGGTGGGTAACGGGGCAAGGCCGCGACCCGGAACGTGCGACTGTAAAAAGGGTTACAGCCTGATGTTGAATACGCTGATCGTTGGTGCCAGTGGTTATGCCGGTGTAGAGCTTGCCACCTTCCTGAATCGCCATCCACATATCAACATAACCGCTTTGGCGGTTTCTGCGCAAAGCCCTGATGCTGGCAAGCGCCTCTCTGACCTGCATCCACAGCTGAAAGGCGTAGTGGATTTGCCGCTACAGCCGCTAAGCAGCGCAGCTGAGTGGGCAGACAAAGTGGATGTGGTGTTCCTGGCGACGGCGCATGAAGTCAGCCACGATCTGGCGCCGGAATTCCTTAAGGCCGGTTGTGTCGTGTTCGACCTGTCAGGCGCGTTCCGCGTTAATGACGCTGATTTTTATACCCGTTTCTATGGCTTTACCCATCAGCATGGTGACTGGCTGGACAAAGCCGTGTACGGCCTGGCGGAATATCAGCATGAGAAAATTCAGCAGGCGCAGCTGGTAGCGGTACCGGGTTGCTACCCGACCGCTGCGCAACTGGCACTGAAACCCCTGGTGGATGCCGGACTGTTAAACGATGCGCAGTGGCCGGTTATTAACGCCACCAGCGGCGTGAGCGGTGCCGGGCGTAAAGCCAATGTCGGCACCAGTTTCTGCGAAGTAAGCCTGCAGCCTTATGGCCTGTTTAACCATCGTCACCATCCGGAAATTGTTGCGCACCTCGGTACACCCGTGATCTTTACGCCGCATCTGGGCAGTTTCCCGCGCGGTATTCTGGCAACGATTACCTGCCGTCTGAAAGCGGGTGTCAGCCGCGAAGATATCGCCGCTGTTTTCCATCGCGCCTATGACAATAAGCCACTGGTGCGGCTCTATGATAAGGGCGTGCCGGGGCTGAAAGCCGTTGTGGGCCTGCCTTACTGTGATATCGGTTTTGAAGTACAGGGCGAACATCTGATTGTCGTCGCCGCCGAAGATAATCTGCTGAAAGGCGCGGCATCGCAGGCGGTACAGTGCCTGAACATCCGGTTCGGCTTCCCTGAAACGCAGTCACTGATTTAACGGACAACTTAACCATGACCAATCCATTGATTATTAAGCTGGGCGGTGTGCTGTTAGACAGCGAAGAAGCGCTGGCCCGTTTGTTTGAAGCGCTGCTGAAATATCGCAGCGCCCATCAGCGTCCGCTGCTCATTGTCCACGGCGGCGGTTGCCTGGTCGATGAACTGATGAAAAAGCTGGCGCTGCCAGTCATGAAGAAAAATGGCCTGCGCGTCACCCCAGCCGATCAGATCGACATCATTACCGGTGCACTGGCGGGAACCGCAAACAAAACGTTGCTGGCCTGGGCAAAAAAATCGGGCATCAACGCGGTCGGCCTCTGCCTGGGCGATGCGGGCATTGTGAATGTCGCTCCGTTTGATGAAGAACTTGGCCATGTTGGCCACGCAACGCCGGGTAATCCGGCCTTGCTGAACACGCTGCTGGCGGCGGGTTACATGCCGGTGGTGAGCTCAATTGGTATTACTGACAGCGGCGACCTGATGAACGTCAACGCTGACCAGGCGGCAACCGCGCTGGCTTCGACGCTGGGTGCCGATCTGGTTCTGTTGTCTGACGTCAGTGGTATTCTCGACGGCAAAGGTCAGCGCATCGAAGAGATGACCGCCGACAAAGCTGAGCAGCTGATTTCCCAGGGCATTATTACCGATGGCATGATTGTTAAAGTCCACGCGGCACTTGATGCGGCGCGTACACTGGGTCGCCCGGTCGATATTGCCAGCTGGCGTCACGCTGAGCGGCTGACTGATCTTTTTAACGGCGTGTCGATTGGCACCCGGATTCTCGCTTAACGACTCTGATTCAAGGATTACGAAATGCAAACGCAAAACATCAAAAAAATCGTTCTGGCTTACTCCGGTGGTCTTGATACTTCGGCCATCATTCCATGGCTGAAAGAGAACTACGGCGGCTGTGAAGTGGTCGCATTTGTAGCGGATATTGGTCAGGAGCGCGGCGATCTGGAAGGTGTTGAGAAGAAAGCCCTGCAGTCTGGCGCCTCTGAATGTCACGTGGTTGACCTGCGTGAAGAGTTCATCAGCGACTACGTTTATCCGGTACTGCAGACCGGCGCGTTGTATGAAGGGACCTATCTGCTGGGCACCTCTATGGCGCGTCCTATCATCGCAAAAGCGCAGGTTGAGCTGGCACTGAAAGTAGGCGCGGATGCGCTGTGTCATGGTGCAACCGGTAAAGGCAATGACCAGGTGCGTTTCGAAACCACCTACACTGCGCTGGCACCACAGCTGAAAGTCGTGGCACCGTGGCGTGAATGGAACCTGCGTTCACGTGAAGCACTGCTGGACTATCTGAAAGAGCGCAACATTCCGACCACCGCTTCGCTGGAAAAAATCTACAGCCGTGACGAAAACGCCTGGCATATCTCCACCGAAGGCGGCGTGCTGGAAAGCCCGGCCAATGCACCAAATAAAGATTGCTGGGTCTGGACTGTCGATCCGCTGGAAGCGCCTGACCAGCCTGAAGACGTGACTGTAACCGTTGAGAAAGGTCGTGTTGTGGCGGTTAACGGCGAAAAACTGAGTCCGTTCCAGTGTCTGGAAAAACTGAACGTGCTGGGCGCAAAACATGGCGTCGGCCGTATCGATATCGTTGAAAACCGTCTGGTAGGCATTAAATCCCGCGGCTGCTACGAAACCCCTGGCGGCACCATCATGGTGAATGCGCTGCGTGCGGTTGAGCAGCTGGTCCTGGATCGCGATAGCTTCAAATGGCGTGAGCAGCTGGGCCACGAGATGTCTTACGTCGTTTATGATGGTCGCTGGTTCGCTCCGCTGCGTAAGTCGATTCAGGCTGCTGCCGAATCGCTGGCGGAAGAAGTTAACGGTGAAGTGGTGCTGCAGCTCTACAAAGGCCAGGCGACAGCCACTCAGAAGCGTTCTGCGAACAGCCTCTACTCGGAAGAGTTCGCTACCTTCGGTGAAGATGAAGTTTACGATCACCGTCACGCGGGCGGCTTTATCCGTCTGTTCTCGCTCTCTTCGCGTATCCGCGCCCTGAACGAGCAGAAGAAGTAATTTTTCAGGCGGGGTGCGCCTCGCCTCACAGTTTTGATTCAGGGGCGGCATTTATGCCGCCTCTTGTTTAACGATTCAGAGGAGTTTTCACATGGCACTTTGGGGTGGACGGTTTACTCAGGCAGCGGATCAACGTTTTAAACAGTTCAATGACTCGCTGCGCTTCGATTACCGCCTGGCAGAGCAGGACATCATTGGCTCTGTTGCCTGGTCCAAAGCGCTGGTGACGGTCAATGTGCTGACTCAGGATGAGCAGCAGCAACTTGAAGCGGCCCTGAATTCGCTATTGAATGAAGTGCGTGAAAATCCTGAACAGATTCTGCAGAGCGATGCCGAAGATATTCACAGCTGGGTTGAAGGTAAGCTGATCGACAAAGTCGGCTCGCTGGGCAAAAAGCTGCACACCGGCCGTAGCCGCAACGATCAGGTCGCGACCGATCTGAAACTGTGGTGCAAGGTACAGATCGAAGCCCTGCTGGGCGCCACACGTGAGCTGCAGCAGGCGTTAGTGGTTACCGCGGAAGCCAATCAGGATGCAGTGATGCCAGGCTACACCCACTTGCAGCGTGCGCAGCCGGTGACGTTTGCGCACTGGTGTCTGGCCTACGTTGAAATGCTGGCGCGTGACGAGAGCCGTCTGCAGGATGCCCTGAAGCGTCTTGATGTCAGCCCGCTGGGCTGTGGCGCACTGGCCGGTACCGCTTACGAGATTGATCGTCAGCAGCTGGCAGGCTGGCTGGGCTTCGCTTCCGCCACACGTAACAGTCTGGATACCGTATCAGACCGCGATCACGTGCTGGAACTGCTCTCTGACGCGGCCATTGGCATGGTGCATCTGTCGCGCTTTGCGGAAGATATGATTTTCTTCAACACCGGCGAAGCAGGCTTTATTGAGCTGTCAGATAAAGTGACCTCAGGCTCATCACTGATGCCGCAGAAGAAAAATCCGGATGCGCTGGAGCTGATTCGCGGCAAATGCGGTCGTGTGCAGGGTGCACTGACCGGCATGATGATGACGCTAAAAGGTCTGCCGCTGGCCTACAACAAAGATATGCAGGAAGACAAAGAAGGGCTGTTTGACGCGCTGGATACCTGGCTCGACTGTCTGCATATGTCAGTGCTGGTGCTGGATGGCCTGCAGGTTAAACGTCCGCGTTGCCAGGAAGCCGCTGAACAGGGCTACGCAAACTCTACTGAGCTGGCCGACTATCTGGTCGCCAAAGGCGTGCCGTTCCGTGAAGCACACCATATCGTTGGCGAAGTTGTCGTGGCGGCTATCGGGCAGGGCGTAGCACTTGAAGCGCTGTCGCTGGCACAACTTCAGCAGTTCAGCGCGGTGATTGGCGAGGATGTCTATCCGATTCTGGCGCTGCAATCGTGTCTGGATAAGCGTAATGCGCAGGGCGGTGTTTCTCCGCAGCAGGTTGCCCGCGCTATCGGTGACGCTAAACAGCGTCTGGCGTGATCAGCAGGTAAAAAAAAGCGGGCACATTAAAATGCCCGCCAACCTCTAGCTTCAGAACTACTATTTTTTATAGGCACATCATCAAAGCGCCCGCTCTCCCGGCCGACGCTCAGACTCTCTTACGCTGACAGCAAGTATTGACGCAGATCCTCACTGCCGCCAGCATGACGACCGCCCATGAAGACCTGCAGTACCGTCGCCAGGCCTGAAACGGCTCCTGAACTGACGGTTGTCGAATCCTGTCCCATCACAATTTTCGTACTCAATGACATGCTCACTCAGCCTCTGTATGGCCTGCGCACAGAAGCCGCAGCTGGCTTTATAGAGATGAAGACAGACTCCTGAGCTTTTTGTTGCGCGCATTATTCCCAACCACCCTTGATAGGGCCAATCGTTCATTGCTATTCTATCTATCGCCACGGGCTATCGTGGTTTGGAGGGTAATAATGAATATTCGTGATCTTGAATATCTGGTTTCGCTTGCTGAACACCGTCATTTCCGCCGTGCGGCGGATGCATGTCATGTCAGTCAGCCCACGTTAAGCGGGCAGATCCGTAAGCTGGAAGATGAGCTGGGTGTGATGCTGCTGGAGCGCACCAGCCGTAAAGTGCTGTTCACGCAGGCAGGTTTACTGCTGGTGGATCAGGCGCGTACGGTGCTGCGTGAAGTGAAAGTGCTGAAAGAGATGGCCAGTCAGCAAGGGGAAGCGATGTCAGGTCCGCTGCATATCGGCCTCATCCCGACCACCGCGCCGTATTTACTGCCACAGATTATCCCGACGCTGCACCAGACCTTCCCGAAACTGGAGATGTATCTGCACGAAGCGCAGACGCAACAGCTGCTGTCACAGCTCGACAGTGGCAAGCTCGACTGTGCGATTGTTGCGCTGGTCAAAGAGAGTCAGGCCTTTATCGAAGTGCCGCTGTTTGATGAGCCAATGAAGCTGGCTGTCTATGCCGATCATCCGTGGTGCGATCGCGATCGTGTGCCAATGTCCGATCTGGCCGGCGAGAAATTGCTGATGCTGGAAGATGGACACTGTCTGCGTGACCAGGCGATGGGATTCTGCTTTGAGGCGGGTGCCGATGAAGATACCCATTTCCGGGCGACCAGTCTTGAGACACTGCGCAATATGGTGGCGGCAGGCAGTGGCATTACGCTGTTACCGGCGCTGGCAGTTCCACCAGAGCGTATTCGCGACGGTGTCTGCTATCTCACCTGCTACAAACCGGTGCCACAGCGCACGATCGCGCTGGTCTATCGTCCGGGTTCACCTCTGCGCAGCCGTTATGAACAGCTGGCAGAGGCAATTAAAACCCACATGGCACACTATTTCGACGCTGCGTTAAAACAGGCGGTTTAAGCCGTTTAACGCCGCAACGCGATAGGCTTCGGCCATCGTCGGATAGTTAAAGGTGGTATTCACGAAGTACTCAATCGTGTTGCCACCATTTTTTTGCTCCATGATCGCCTGACCGATGTGAATGATCTCAGCGGCACGCTCGCCAAAGCAGTGGATCCCCAGAATCTCTTTGGTTTCCCGATGGAACAGAATCTTCAGACTGCCAACGTTCATGCCCACAATCTGCGCGCGTGCCAGATGTTTAAACTGCGCGCGGCCCACTTCGTAAGGCACCTTCATTGCCGTCAGCTGCTGCTCGGTTTTACCCACGGAGCTGATTTCCGGAATGGTGTAGATACCGGTTGGGATATCTTCAATCAGGTGTGCTGACGCTTCCCCTTTGATAATCGCCTGTGCGGCAATACGGCCCTGATCGTAGGCGGCTGAGGCCAGGCTTGGATAGCCAATCACGTCACCGACGGCATAAATGTGCGGCTGCGCTGTCTGATACATGCTGTTCACTTTCAGCAGGCCACGCCCATCGGCTTCCAGACCGACGTTTTCCAGCGAAAGGGAATCGGTGTTACCGGTACGGCCGTTGGCGTACAGCAGGCAATCCGCTTTCACTTTCTTCCCCGACTTCAGATGCATGATGACGCCATCTTCCACGCCTTCGATCTTCTCAAACTCTTCATTGTGACGAATCACTACGCCGCTATTCCAGAAGTGGTATGAGAGAGAATCCGACATCTCCTGATCGAGAAACGCCAGCAGGCGATCGCGGGTATTAATCAGGTCAACTTTGACGTTGAGACCACGGAAAATCGATGCATATTCACAGCCGATGACGCCAGCGCCGTAAATAATGACGTGACCCGGTTCGTGGTGCAGATTAAGGATAGAGTCGGAGTCGTAGACGCGGGGATGCGTAAAGTCGACATTATCAGGATGGTAAGGCCGTGAACCACAGGCGATAACAAACTTCTCTGCAGTCAGCGTCTCACGCGTGCCATCAGGTTGTTCAATCTCAATCGTATTGGCATCAACAAAATGGGCATCGCCCTGATAAAGCTCACAGCGGTTACGCTCGTAGAAGCCCTGGCGCATGGCTGTCTGCTGGCTGATCACGCTTTCAGTGTGATTAAGAATGTCGGCGAAAGAGGAGCGAAGCAGTCGGGTATGATCGCTGTAGAGCGGGTTTTGGTTGAATTCGATAATGCGACTGACGGCGTGGCGAAGGGCTTTGGAAGGGATGGTTCCCCAGTGCGTACAGCCGCCGCCGATGTTGTGGTAGCGTTCGACCACGGCGATGCGCGCTCCCTGTTTTACCAGCCCCATCGCCGCCCCTTCACCGCCGGGCCCTGAGCCAATCACAATGGCATCGTAATCGTAAGACTTTTGCATACCGATACGTCCTATTATTTATACATTTTTACAACGAGATTCTAACATCTCGTCGCGCACTTCTGAATTCTATCAGCGATTTTCATCACATTTTGACAAAGTGTGAGGTTCACAGGCAGTGACAAAGAATGCCAATCTGTACGCTGAAAATTTTGCTATAGTGCCCGCTCAACACCGCTAAAGGCAGAGAGAATGGGCGTCAGAGCGCAACAAAAAGAACGTACACGACGTACACTGATTGAAGCAGCGTTCAGTCAGCTCAGCGCCGAACGCAGTTTTGCCAGTTTGAGTTTGCGGGAAGTTGCCCGTGAAGCGGGGATTGCACCCACCTCCTTTTATCGTCATTTCAAGGATGTTGATGAGCTTGGCCTGACGATGGTGGATGAAAGTGGGCTGATGCTGCGACAGCTGATGCGTCAGGCACGTCAGCGTATCGCCAAAGGCGGCAGCATCATTAAAACGTCGGTGTCGACCTTTATGGAGTTCATCGGCAACAACCCCAACGCTTTCCGCCTGTTACTGCGTGAACGTTCCGGCACCTCTGCTGCTTTCCGTGCCGCCGTGGCGCGTGAAATTCAGCACTTTATCGCTGAACTGGCTGACTATCTTGAGGTCGAAAATCGCATGCCGCGCAGTTTTACCGAAGCGCAGGCTGAAGCGATGGTGACCATTGTCTTCAGCGCCGGTGCAGAAGCACTGGACGTTGATGCTGAGCAGCGACGTAAGCTTGAGGATCGGCTGGTGTTACAGCTGCGGATGATCGCCAAAGGCGCTTATTACTGGTACCGCCGTGAGCAGGAACGACTGGCGGTCACCCTGGAAAAACCCGAAGAGCAATGAGTAAGGATCAGTTCATGACCCACCCAGGTACCCGCGATAAAAGCACTCTGGCACTGGCTTTTATTACCGGCTTAGCGATTAACGGTTCGTTTTCTGTGCTGTTCAGCGCCTTTGTTCCCTTTTCGATTTTTCCGCTGATTGCGCTGGGTCTGGCGGCCTGGTGTCTGCATCAGCGGTATCTCAACACCAACATGCCGGACGGCATGCCAGGTCTGGCGGCGGCGTTTTTCCTGCTGGGGATTCTGGTTTATAGCGCGCTGGTGCGGGCAGAATACCCGGACATTGGCTCAAATTTCGTTCCCACCGTTCTGATGGTCGCGCTGGTGTTCTGGATTGCGACGCGGTTTAAGCGCAAGCGTAATCAGTAGGGATATCGGCAGGGAAAAAAAACGGGAACCTCAGGGTTCCCGTTTTTGTTTACGCTTTACGCGTCAGCAGCACACCGCATTCCATGTGGTGGGTGTAGGGGAACTGATCAAACAGCGCCAGACGCGTCACGTCGTGCGTTTCTGACAACGTTTGCAGATTGTCACTCAGGGTTTGTGGGTTGCAGGAGATATAAAGGATGCGCGGATACGCCTGCACCATTTTCACCGTCTCTTCATCCAGGCCGCTACGTGGTGGATCGACAAATATCGTCTCGCACTCGTAGCTGGTCAGATCAATCCCTTCCAGACGATTAAAGCTGCGCACGCCATTCATCGCCTGAGTAAACTCCTCCGCCGCCATGCGAATGATCTGCACGTTATCAATCTGGTTCACGGCAATGTTGTATTGGGCCGACGCAACAGAAGGCTTGGCGATTTCCGTTGCCAGAACGCGGCGGAAATTGCGCGCCAGCGCCAGCGAGAAGTTGCCGTTACCGCAGTACAGTTCCAGCAGGTCACCCTGTGAATCCTGCGTCACATCCAGCGCCCACTCCAGCATCTGAATATTCATTGCCGCGTTAGGCTGGGTAAAACTGTTCTCGACCTGACGATAGATAATCTCGCGACCTGCAACCGGCAGACACTCATCGACATAGTCGCGATCCAGACAGATTTTGGTTTTGGTCGCACGGCCAATTAACTGCACATTCAGACCTTCCGCACGCAGTTGATCACGCAGCGCGGCGGCGGCCTGCTGCCACTCATCATCCAGCTTGCGATGATAGAGCAGTGAAATCACAATCTGATTGCTCATGGTTGACAGATAGTCGATCTGGAACAGCTTGTGACGCAGGGTACGGTTATCACGGATCGCGGCGATCATCTTTGGCATCAGCTGATTGATCAGCTGGCTGGCTGCCGGGAACTGATCGACCCGGATCCGCTCGCGCGTCTGCTGATCAAAGATGATGTGATAGATATCATCACCGTCGTGCCACAGGCGGAATTCGGCGCGCATCCGATAGTGGCTGACCGGCGAACGGAACACCTCCACGTCGGGCGCAGCAAACGGCGTCATCATCGTCTCTAAACGACTGACTTTTTCCGCCAGCTGTGCGTCATAGTCTTCAATGGGGAGATGTTCGGGTGTCATGAGTAATCCTGATTAATAGCTTACCAGCGGGCGATTGTAGGCATTCACTTGCTGATGTCCAGTCCCACAGCGATAAGATATTTAGCAGTCTGGACTTCCGTATCTCCACTCCGTAGACTGCAGACGCCGGCCTCAAGCCCGAGTTAATAGGGAATCCAGTGTGAATCTGGAGCTGACGCGCAGCGGTAAGGAATGTCGTGATGAGTGCAATTGCAGACACTGTCCTCCGGGATGGGAAGTCATCATCATTTATGGTTCCCAGCCCGAAGACCTGCCGGTGTAACGTCGCTACTCGTACAATCATCGCGTTCTATTGATTGTCGGCCTGCGGCATCCTGCTTCGTCTTATGGATGCGATTAAAATGACAAAAAAAACTGCATCGCTGTTCGCTCTGAGCGCAACGGCGATTTCTCTCTGGGCGCAAAACGGTTTTGCGCAGGGGAATGATGATACGCAAATCGTTACTGCCAACCGTTTTGCCGAACCTGTTTCCGGGGTGCTGGCGCCGACAACCGTCGTCACGCGTGATGAGATTGATCGCTGGCAGGCCAAAAGTCTGACAGATGTGATGCGCCGTCTGCCGGGTGTCGATGTCGCGCAAAGCGGCGGGCTAGGGCAGCAGAGTTCGCTGTTTATTCGGGGTACTGAGTCCAGACATGTGCTGATCCTGATTGATGGTATCCGGCTTAATCAGGCGGGTATTACCGGTTCGTCCGACCTCAGCCAGATCCCCCTGTCGCTGGTGCAACGCATCGAATATATTCGCGGCGCACGTTCCGCGGTTTACGGTTCTGATGCCATTGGCGGCGTGGTGAATATTATTACGGGCCGTTCGCAACCGGGCACGACGCTGACGGCGGGCATGGGATCCAACGGCTATCAATCGTATGACGGCTCAACCCAGCAGATGCTGGGCGACGCGACAAAGCTTACCCTGGCAGGCAACTATACCTACACCAAAGGGTATGACGTGGTGGCGGGCTATCCCAATGACTATGGCCCGGCGCAGCACGATCGCGACGGCTTCATGAGCAAAACCCTGTATGGCAACCTTGAGCATCAGTTCAGCGATGAACTCAGTGGTTTTGTGCGCAGCTATGGCTTTGATAACCGCACTGCCTATGACGGGTCTTACACGTATGATGACAGCTTCACGAATATCATCGGCCTGGCGGATACCCGTCAGCTCTACAGCCAGACCTGGGACACCGGTTTACGCTTCAACCGCGACGTCTACTCCACCCAGCTTATTGCCAGTTATGGCCATACCAAAGACATTAACTACGATCCGCGCAATGGCCGCTACGGCGCTGCATCCACCTTTGATGATGTCACCCAGTACAATCTGCAGTGGGGCAATACCGTGCAGGTGGGGCAGGGCGCCGTCAGTGCGGGTGTTGACTGGCAGAAAGAGACAACGGAACCGGGCACGAACTATTTATCAGATGGCTATGAACAGCGTAATACCGGCCTCTACGTGACCGGGCAGCAACAGTTCGGCAGCGTCACTCTTGAGGGTGCGGTACGTGGTGACGACAACAATCAGTTCGGCTGGCATAACACCTGGCAGACGGCGGCGTCATGGGAGTTTATTTCCGGGTACCGCGCGTTCGCTTCGTATGGTACTGCTTTCAAAGCGCCTAATCTGTCGCAGGTATACAGCCCATTTTATGGCAACCGCGACCTCGATCCTGAAAAAAGTAAGCAGTGGGAAGGCGGCTTTGAGGGGCTGACCGGGCCGGTGAACTGGCGCGTGTCGGGCTATCGCAACGACATTGATGACCTGATTGAAGGCGATCCGCAGACCTTCCGCTACTACAACATTGAGAAGGCACGTATTAAAGGCGTTGAAGCCACCGCTGGATTCGATACCGGGCCGCTGACGCATCAGCTCTCATATGATTATGTCGATGCGCGGGATGGCAGCACCGATCAGCCGCTCGTTCGCCGGGCTAAGCAGCAGGTCAAGTATCAGCTTGACTGGACACTGCATGAGTTTGACTGGTCCGTGACTTATCACTATCTGGGCGACCGTTATGATACCGACTTCAACAGCACGCCCAGCCGTCGTGTGAAATTAGGCGGTGTCAGCCTGTGGGATCTCGCCGTCTCATATCCTGTCACTTCACAACTCACGGTTCGTGGTAGAATTGCCAACCTGTTCGATAAAGATTACGAGACAGTGTATGGCTATCAGACTCCAGGACGAGAGTATTACCTCAGCGGCAGCTACAACTTCTGATTTGCGTCCCACCGTGCTGGTGTTTGATTCCGGCGTCGGTGGGCTTTCTGTCTATGATGAGGTCCGTCAGCTGTTGCCGGATCTTCATTATCTCTATGCCTTCGATAACGCTGGATTCCCTTACGGCGAGAAAAGCGAAACCTTCATCGTGGAACGGGTGGTCGCTATCGTTGAGGCCATTACACAGCGTTATCCTCTCTCATTAGTCATCATCGCCTGCAATACAGCCAGCACGGTTTCATTGCCTGCTTTACGTGAACGCTTTGCGTTTCCTGTCGTGGGTGTGGTTCCGGCGATCAAACCTGCCGCGCGCCTGACGCGAAATGGTGTGGTCGGGTTGCTGGCGACGCGGGCTACAGTACGCCGTCCTTATACTCACGAGCTGGTGGCGCAATTCGCCGGGTCCTGCAACATCGAAATGCTGGGATCGGCGGAGCTGGTGGAACTGGCAGAAGCTAAGCTACACGGTGCTGAGGTTGCACTGGATGAGGTGCGCCGTATTGTTCAGCCGTGGCTGCGGATGGCTGAACCACCGGACACGGTGGTTTTAGGCTGTACGCACTTCCCTTTACTGCGCGAAGAGCTGCAGCAGGTGTTACCTGAAGGGACGCGTCTGATTGATTCCGGTGCGGCAATTGCCCGACGAACAGCCTGGCTACTGGAACATGAAGCGCCTGAAGTAAATTCTTCGCAACAGAACGTCGCATTCTGCACGGAGCTGGATGGTGAAGCGGTACAATTATCACCGGTTTTACAGCGTTATGGCTTCCCGTTGCTTGAAAAACTGGCGCTTTAGCGGCTTTTCGCTGAAAAAAGAAGCACTCGAAATTTTATTTGAAATTAGCACTTGTCAGCCTCCGAGAACTCCCTATAATGCGCCTCCACTGACACGGCACAACGGCTTACGAAGCGCCGGGTTGAGTAGGTTCGAAATCATACGAACCAGTGAGTTAAGCGAAAATAAATGCTTGACTGACAATGCGGAAAGCGTAATATACGCAGCCCGCGCCGCAGTAAATCGCGGCATGCTCTTTAACAATTTATCAGACAATCTGTGTGGGCACTCGCAGGATTGATATCAGCGTCTCCGGACGTAAAAAAATATCAAAGCCTCACGAGTGAACACATAATGAAATTCATTATGACGTTTTACAGATGAGCACCGCTTAACTTGTTTAAGCAAATCAAACTTAAATTGAAGAGTTTGATCATGGCTCAGATT
>Ga0209437_100190_pt1 | contig 125000 bp, 102 predicted proteins | sample AraplaL_Cvi_mTSA_FD_184266 | JGI IMG/M metagenome (GOLD analysis project Ga0209437, IMG submission 184266) | Arabidopsis root microbial communities from the University of North Carolina, USA - plate scrape CL_Cvi_mTSA (SPAdes) (version 2) | ecosystem: Host-associated > Plants > Roots >...
CTCGGGTGCCCGTTACGCGGGTTTGCCCGATGATCATATCCATTTTATGGCTTTGCCTTTTTATGAAACCGGCAAGACCAAGAAAAACGCGGTGGGCGAGGAAGACATTCTTTTAACCATTGAGCTTTTACAAAAAGTAAAGCCGCAGCAGATATTTGCTGCCGGTGATTTTGCCGACCCGAATGGTACGCATTTGGTATGTTTCAACATTATCCTGGCTGCTTTGGCGAGGTTAAAAGGTAAAGAGGCCTGGGTGGATGATTGCTGGTTGTGGATGTACCGCGGTGCATGGCATGAGTTTGAAACCTACGAAATTGAAATGGCTGTGCCTCTTTCACCTCAGGAGGTGATCCGTAAGCGGAATGCGATCTTTAAACATCAATCGCAAAAGGATCGGCCTGTGTTCCCGGGTGATGATGCAAGAGAGTTCTGGGTAAGGGCTGAGGACCGTACCCGTGACACCGCTCAACGTTATGATCGCCTCGGATTGGCTGAATATGAGGCTATGGAGGCGTTTAAACGGTATATATTTTAAGCAGGTTAGACGCATGTGATGCGTCTCTACATTTTTTTATTTTCGTAGTCAGGGACACATGTAATGTGTCTCTGACTTTTTTAACCAGGATATCATGTCTTGTATACTTAGAATAACAGGTAAAAATTTTGATGTGGACGATTTTATCAGGCAAAGTAAAATATTGCCATATGATACATTTTATAAAGGTATACCCAGAACCAAATCCGGACCCAATGGCGAAAAACTAAATTTCTCTGGCTGTAGTTTAGAAGTCAGTAAAGCTAATTTTGACGAGTTCAATCAACAAGTACAGGAAGCCGTTGATTATTTAAACAATCATCAGCAAAAATTACAACACATAAAGCTGACGCCTGAAATTCAATATGCAACTTTAGATTTCGCGGTATAATATAATCCTGATAAATTTACGCAAACACAGTATCTGCCCACTGAGCTGCTAAAACTTAGTGTGGATCTGGGAATAGGGATTGAAATCTCAATTTATCAACAGAGTGAATAGTAAGGTAAGCGGGGAATGTGCGATTCCCTCCCCTCGGGAAGGGGCAGGGAGGGGTTTCATTAAGCGCACAGTTTGATCGCTTGTATAAACCCCTCCCTGCCTTTGCACGCAAGCCAACCGCACCCCTCCCGTGGGGAGGGAATTAAAAATAAAACGAAAACCTAATGACCGCCACGCAAAATAAAATGCAAAACTCAAGACTAATTTCTCTTGACGTGATGAGAGGAGCTACCATCGCCGCCATGATATTAGTAAATGATCCCGGCGATTGGGGGCATATCTATGCACCATTGGAACACTCCAAATGGGATGGCTGTACGCCTACCGACCTGGTGTTTCCTTTCTTCCTGTTTATGGTAGGCGTATCTGTGGTATATGCTATGGAAAGCAAAAAGGCCACGGTACCACATGGTAAACTGTTGCTAAATGCTTTGCGCCGCACACTTATATTGATCGCCATTCCCTGGATCACGCAGTTGATATTTCATCCGGATGGCGGATTGTCGCATCTGCGCCTTCCGGGTGTGTTGCCGCGTATCGCGCTGGTTTATTTTATCTGTACTATCCTCTACCTCAAAACATCGCAAAAAACCCGCGACTGGATATTTGCCTTCGCGCTCATTGGTTATTTTATCATCATGACCTGCATACCGGTGCCTGGCGTTGGCTACGCCAATCTGAAACCCGAAACCAACATGGGCGCCTGGATAGACAGGCTGGTATTTGGTACCAACCACCTCTGGCGCGAATCGCATACCTGGGATCCCGAAGGTTTACTGGGCACATTACCAGCTCTGGCAACAGGTCTGTTCGGCATAAGGGTTGGTACATGGTTAAAACGTAAGGATCGCGATGATAATGTTAAAGTAAGCTGGATGTTTACCTATGGCGTAATAGCTGTAGTACTTGGCCTTATCTGGGACCTGTTCTTCCCCATCAACAAAGCGTTATGGACAAGCTCATTTGTGCTATACACCGGAGGTTTGGCCACTATTGCGCTGGCCATGTGTTATTGGCTGATCGATGTGCAGGGCCGTAAGCGGTTCACCTATTTCTTTGTGGTTTTTGGGGCTAATGCTATTACCGCCTATGTGTTATCGGGCTACATACCGCATTATATGGGGATGATTAAAATTGGCGGGGCATCTATTTATCAAACTTTATTTGCACCTTACTTTTCGCCTATCAACGCATCATTGGTCAGCGCCATATTTACGGTAGCTATATTATGGCTGGTGATGTGGGTATTCTATATCAAAAAGATCTTTATCAAAATCTAAGCATGAAACTCAACCTTATCACAATTGCCACACTACTATTTTTATCGATTAGTGGCCTCAGAGCCCAAACAACATCTTCAACGTTAGCGCCATCACATTTAAAAGCGGCAGAAACTTTTTTAAACGCGATGGGTTTAAATGTCCAGTTTGAAAGTATGACCCAAAAGATGATCAGTGCTTCAAGTGCCCAAATGCCCGAACAACAACGGGCTTCCTACATAAAGGTAATGGAAACATTTATGCAAAAGTATTACACCTGGGATAAACTAAAGGATAGCTTTTGTAAAATATATGCAGAAGAGTTTACAGAAGATGAACTTACTCAATTAACCGCCTTTTACAACACTCCTCTGGGGAAAAAGGCAAGCTCTAAAATATCTTCATTAATGCAAAAAGGGATGGTCATAGGTCAGCAAATAATTGCCGATCACCGCCCTGAACTGGAGCAAATGATGAAAGACGCGTTTCAGGCTGATGCTGCTCCGGCCCCAAAGAATAATTAACATAAAGTAATTTGTAACTAAGAATTTCGTTTTGCATCTTAGTAATATATATCCCCATTATTAATATGAATTTAAACCTTAAGCTTTCTGTTCTAGCCCTGGCCATAGCCCTCAGTTCGGGAAGCGCCTTTGCACAAGTAAAAAAGAAACCGGTTACACCGGCAAAAAGCAAACCAGCTTCCGCTGCTGCGCAGGCAGCGCCAAAAGGGAATACCTTGCCGGTTGATGAACAGGTGATCATTGGCAAACTGCCTAATGGCTTAACTTATTACATCCGTAAGAATGTAGAGCCTAAGAACAAAGCCGAACTATACCTGGTAAATAAAGCCGGATCGGTTTTAGAGACCGACGATCAGCAGGGTCTGGCTCACTTCACCGAGCACATGGCTTTTAACGGTACCCGCGATTTCCCGAAGAATGCCATGGTTGATTATCTCCAAAAATCAGGTGTAAAATTTGGTGCCGATCTGAACGCTTATACCTCCTTTGACGAAACCGTATACCAGCTGCCTATTCCATCTGATACGGTTAAAATATTTGAAAACGGCTTTAAAATATTGGCCAACTGGGCTGGTTATGTAAGCTTTGACCCCAGCGAAATTGATAAAGAGCGCGGTGTGGTGTTAGAGGAAGAACGCTTGCGTGGTAAAAATGCCCAGGAACGTCTACGGGTGCAAACCTTACCGGTACTGTTGAATAATTCGCGCTATGCATTGCGTTTGCCTATTGGTAAAGAGGATATATTGAAAAACTTTAAACCGGAAACCATCAAAAGTTTTTACCACGACTGGTATCGCCCCGATCTGCAGGCTATAATAGCCGTAGGCGATTTTGACCCTAAGCGCGTAGAAGAGTTGATCAAGCAAAATTTTTCGCAACTGCAAAACCCAGCCGGCGAAAAACCACGCACCAAATATACTGTACCGCCAACACCTGGTACAGCGGTTAAAATAGCTACTGATAAAGAGTTTCCGTACACGCTTGCCCAAATTATTGTAAAACACTCAGGAACGCCTACCAAAACTACTACCGATTACATGCAACAAATGCGTGAGCAATTGTTTAACCAGATGCTAAATGCCCGTTTGGGTGAACTCAAGCAAAAACCTAATCCGCCGTTTTTATATGGAGCCTCCAGTTATGGTGATTTTATTGGCGGGCAGGATGCCTTTACCTCTATAGCCGTATCCAAACCCGGCGAACTGGAAGCTGCTGTTAAAGCAGTGGTTGCCGAAAACGAACGTGCCCGCAAGTTTGGCTTTACCCTTACCGAACTGGAACGCGCCAAACAAGATGCTTTGGTTGGTATAGGTAACGCTTATAAAGAACGCGATAAAACCCGCTCTGTAAATTTTGTACGGGAATATCAGCAAAACTTTTTAACCGGCGAAGCTATCCCCGGTATTGAATTTGAATACAATTTTTATGTAAACAACATTGGCAAAATAACCCTTGCCGAAATGAACGCCCTTGCCGGTAAATTCATCAGCGACCAAAACCGTGTGGTAATTGTGGAAGGCCCGGATAAGGATAAAGACAAACTGCCCGATGAAAAAACCATTCTGCAATGGATAGCTTCGGCAGGCCAAAACATTACCGCGTATGTTGACAATGTATCGTCAGATCCACTAATCAGCAAATTACCCGATGGTAGTGCCGTGACCAGCGAAGTAAAAGATGAAGCCATCGGCACTACTACGCTTACCTTAGGCAATGGTGTAAAAGTGGTTTTAAAACCTACTGAGTTCCGCAACGACCAGATTCTGATTAATGGCTATTCCTTTGGCGGTACCTCATTAGCCAGCGACGATGATTTTACCTCGGCCAACTTAGCGGCTCCTATAGTAAGCAGCAGCGGTATTGCCCAGTTTAACCAGGGCCAGCTGGATAAAAAGCTGGCAGGTAAAAACGTAAACATATCACCATATATCGGTGAGTATGCGCAGGGCATCAATGGTAACTCATCACCGGCGGATTTTGAAACGGCTATGCAGCTGATCTACCTGTATTTTACACAGCCGCGTAAGGATAAAGATATCTGGCAGTCACAAATTGACCAAACACGGTCGTTGCTGGCCAATCGTGGGCTGGATCCGGTAAATGTGTTCCAGGATACCGTGTCGGCTGTTTTGAGCAATCATAATTTCCGGTCGATGGTAACCACGATCGATAGGTTAAACAAGGCTACATTAGATAAAGCTTACGACTTTTACAAAAGCCGTTTTGCTGATGCCAGTGGGTTTACTTTTACCCTTGTTGGTAATTTCGATGTAACCGCTATCAAACCTTTGCTTACCCATTACCTGGGCGGTTTACCATCAACCAACAGCAACCAAAACTTCAAGGATCTCGGGATCCATCCACCGGCAGGCATCGTTAACACCACCGTAAACAAAGGTGTTGGCGAAAAAAGCAGCGTACAACTGGTTTTCAGCGGCGATTATGAATATAACGATGCCAACAACCTGCAAATGGACGCACTGGAAGAGGTATTAAACATTAAGCTCATAGAACGTCTGCGTGAGCAGGAAAGTGGCGTATATGCACCGGGTGTGCGTGCCTCCTATCGCAAAATTCCGGGTGGCCGTTACAGCATCACCATATATTTTGGTTGTGCTCCTGAAAATGTGGATAAGCTGATCAATGCCACCATCGAGGAAATTGGCAAGATCAAACAAAACGGAGCTCAACCAACAGACATCCAGAAGTTTGTGGCCAAAGAAGCTCGTTCAACACAGGAACAATTAAAAGAAAACTTCTTCTGGGCAAGTTACCTGGCCTCTTCGTTGCAAAACAAAGAAAACCCAGACCAGATCCTCACCCATGTAAGCAGTCTTGACCAGGTAACTGTTCAAAGCACCAAAGATGCCGCCAACAAATACCTGAGCGGTAAAAACTATATCAAACTGGTACTTATGCCAGAAAAAACCGAAAAGAAATAGTTTTTTATTCAGCGGTACAAACAAAAAAGCCCCGCCAGATAAACCGACGGGGCTTTTTTGTAACGTTAAGTCATCCTGAACTTATTTCAGGATCTCACAGGACAAGTTGACCATCAAGTTATAACTTTATTTGTGGAATGCCGAAACAAGTTCGGCATCACTTAATAGTATAGATTCCCCTCAATGCATGTTTAAATAAGCAACTGACGTATCATGTAGCTGATGAACCACCACGCCCACGCATTTACCGGCAGCATCTATCTCAAAAGAGATCCCTTTATCCAAATCGGTATAAACCTGTACTTTGCCATCCTTATTTTTGTAATCGCTGGTTGGTTTTAGGTTATAGCTCTTTTTGATCTCATCGACAGTGCTGCCAACTCCAAGGCCTTCGGCGGTTTTATACTCGGGTGAGTTAATTAATATCTTCTTGACGCGACTAATAATCTCGTCCTTATCACCCATTTTACGATGCGCAAACACGCTGGTACGGTAACCATCGGCTTTATGCCCCGCGTACCACACCATTAGTGAACTTCCCATTGCCGCGTCCGAGCTATCTGGCCTGCCCAATAATTGACTCACATTGGCTACATCCTCGCTTAATACAATATCGCCAATACTCCTGCCCGGGGTAATCAGTTTATTGGTTACAGCGGTTTTGGCTTTAGCAGTGTCAGCAGCATTCGCGGTGTTATCGGCACTGTTTTGTTTTTGTCCTGGCTGCTTACAGGCAAACAGGGCCGCACAGCATAATAATAGCACACTATTTTTCATCCTATTTTTCATAACGGTATTATATTTATTTTGTTGGGTAGATCTAATCAAAAAACAAAAATCTTTCATTTTCCCGATTATTTTATTTATTTTGTATAAAAAAAGGCTATTCCTCCTGGAGGATAGCCTTTTTCGGACTCTAAGGTTTTCGCTTAAATTTGAAAACTTTAGATTTTTTTGGATATACCCTTTTACCCTTCACAGTTATATAGGGTGTATAAATCCAATCGTCCTGAGGTTGATTTTTTCTCCTCATTACAATGAACAATTAGCCCAGTTGTTAGAGCAACTGGGTTTATTTTTATATTGAGAAGTCAAATTTCTTTTTAATTTTTTTGATCATTGCTTCTAATATTATAAAATCTTCTTCTTCTCTTATTGCTATTCTAGAATTAATACCAGGTCCTGTTATATGAAAAGTAAACTCATCTAAATCAGACAAACTAATAACCCCCCCTTCTGCAGACGAGTCAGAAATATCTTTTTGGATAGCAACATCATCAGTATTCGATTCCTCTACTTTCAAACTATTACTATTATCCAATGAGACAAGTTGGTTTTGCGCATTTAACAACTCAGTTATTTTGGCTCCCTCGATGAAGTATTTCTTAATTCTACCAGCCGCACTTTCGTCGACTTCATATTCTTTAATCAACATTTTATCAAGCATTGATATGGGTAATTCTTTTCCTTTAAATCGCTCATATAATCTTGAAAATACTGGGGGTGATAAAAAAGACCTCACTAAAAGAGACTTTCTCTCATCCTCAGTATAAGCGAGTTTAATATCCCTATATAAAGAAGTTAAAGTTAACTGTCCGGATTTTTGACTTACCAAGTTAAATTTTTGAGCAGAGCTAACGATATAAAAAAAACCCCCGCCTAATTTATTGCCCATTTTTTCCGCACACAATTCAGATGAACAGGTGCCTCCTAATGAATCAACTGCGCTTGCTAATTCTTGAGCAGATTTGAATGAAGCATTAGGATAATCTATACGTTTCCCCATGACTAATTATTTTTATCCAAATTAAGTTATAAAAATTTGGAATTCCAAATTTATTACCAAAATATATTTGGAATTTTAAAATAAACTTTTAGCATTATCTTAGGTTATCTTTTTATGATATCAAAAGGCCAACAAGTTATACAGCAGTGGTACAGGCAAAAAAACTGGCAGCAATTCTCTTTTCAGCAGGAAATGGAGACGGCCTACCTGTCGGGTTATTCCGGCTTGCTTAATGCGCCTACAGGTAGCGGTAAAACATTTGCTCTGTTTCTGCCCTTCCTGGCCGGCTTTATCAATCAACATCCGGATACTTACACCACCCAAAAAAATAACGGCTTGCTCATGCTGTGGATAACACCCCTGCGTGCGCTTACCAACGATATCCGCAAGGCCATGCAGGAAGCCTGCGACGAGATCGGTCTGCCCTGGCACATCGCCACCCGCACCGGCGATACGCCTGCTGCCGAGAAACAGGCACTCAAGAAAAAGCTCCCTGAAGTACTGCTCACCACCCCCGAAAGCCTGCACCTGATGCTGGCCCAAAAAGAGTATCCCAAAATGTTCAATCGGCTACAGGTAGTGGTGATCGACGAATGGCACGAGCTTCTGGGCACCAAACGCGGCGTACAGGTGGAGTTGGGATTGTCGAAGTTGAAAGTTTTGGGTGCGGGGTTCGAGGAGCGAGGTGCGGGAAATGAAAATAAAATAGTATCGAGAAACTCCGACTCAAACCTCACGCCCCGAGCCCCGAACCCCGCACCCGGCACCCAGAACCTCGCTCCCCGCACCCCACTTCGCATCTGGGGTATCAGCGCTACCATTGGCAATCTGGAGCAGGCAGCCGAGGTTTTGTTAGGGAATGATTTCCCACCTGATCGCATTAAAATGGTGAGGGCCAACCTGGATAAAAAGTTGGATATCCGGTCGATCATTCCCGAAAATGTCGAGAACTATTCCTGGGCCGGGCACATTGGTTTAAAATTGCTGCCCGAGGTAATGGAGATTGTGGCCCGGAGCAAAACCACCCTCATATTTACCAATACCCGTTCCCAGTCCGAGATCTGGTATCATGCCATCCTGGATAATTACCCCGAATACGCGGGCATTATGGCCATGCACCACGGTTCGCTGGATAATGAGCTGCGTAACTGGGTGGAGCAGGCCTTGCACGCAGAGGCCCTGAAACTGGTGGTATGTACTTCGAGTTTGGATCTGGGGGTCGATTTTCGTCCTGTAGATACCGTGGTGCAAGTGGGTAGCCCCAAAGGAGTAGCCCGTTTTATGCAGCGCGCCGGTCGAAGCGGTCACCACCCCGGCGCGGTATCCCGGGCCTATTTTGTACCGACCCACTCCCTCGAACTGTTGGAAGGCGCCGCCTTGAAAGAGGCTATTAAGAAAGGCATTTTTGAAAGCCGCGACCCCATGCTGCTCACCATGGATGTGCTGATACAATATATGGTTACCCTGGCTGTATCAGACGGTTTCCGTGCAGAAGAATTGTTTAACGAAGTAAAAACCACTTATGCCTTTGCCGATCTGAGTCGTAACGAGTTTGGTCAGTTACTGGAGTTTATCACTACCGGCGGCAAAACCCTGGCCCAGTACGATGAGTTTTTAAAAGTGGAGGTAGAGAACGGCCTCTATAAAGTAAACAACCGCCGCGTGGCCATGCGCCACCGTCTCAGCATCGGCACCATCACCAGCGAACTCAGCGTACGTGTAAAATGGTTGAGTGGCGGCAGCCTCGGTACCATCGAAGAATCGTTTATATCCCGCTTAAAACCGGGCAACACGTTTTGGTTTGCGGGGCGCAGCCTCGAGTTTATCCGGGCAAAGGAAATGACAGCCTATGTCAAAAAATCAAATTCCACCAAGGGCATTATCCCCAGTTGGAACGGTGGCCGTATGCCTCTGTCGTCGCAACTGGCGGCGGTGTTCAGGGATAAGCTGGATGAGGTAGCGCATGGGGTAGAGAAGGATGAAGAAGTGATAGCTCTGAAACCCCTATTTAACATGCAGCAAGAACTTTCGCACCTGCCGCAAAGTCATGAATTCTTGATCGAGTCGTTCAAATCGCGCGAGGGGCACCACCTGTTATTTTATCCTTTTGAAGGGCGCTTGGTACATGAGGGTATGGCATCATTATTGGCTTTCCGCATCAGCAAAATAAAACCGGCCAGCTTCTCTATCGCCATGAACGATTATGGTTTCGAGTTGTTGACCGACGAAGACGTTCCCATTGAACATGTACTGGAAGATGCCACCTTTTTTTCGATCGATAATCTGCTGGATGATATTCAACACAGCCTCAACGCCAATGAAATGGCGCGCCGGCGCTTCAGGGATATCGCCCACATCGGCGGATTGGTATTCACTGGCTATCCCGGTCAGCCCGTAAAAAACAGGCACTTACAGGCATCCACATCACTACTGTTCGAGGTATTTACCGAATATGAGCCCGACAACCTACTGGTAAGGCAGGCTTATAACGAAGCGCTGGCTTTTCAACTGGAAGAGTTTCGGCTGAGGGCGGCCCTGCAACGCATCGCCACACAAACTATCATCCTCAAAACCATTGAGCGCCCAACGCCATTCGCATTCCCTATTATGGTTGATAGCCTGGGCCGGGAAAAGCTCACCACCGAAACCCTCGAAGAGCGCATCGCCAAAATGGCCCGCAGCTACGGCGCCGAAGGCTTTGCCGAACCCGCCGAACGCAAAACCCGTAAACCGGGAGTTACCAGGAAGAAGGGGTTTTAAAGTTGCTGGCAACCAAATCAAAAGACGGCCTGTCATCCTGAGCTTGTCGAAGGATCGCGCGGAGAGGCCTGCCCACCATGCTTCGACAAGCTCAGCATGACAGCCTCTCCCATCGACTCACCCCGGCGTTGCTTCTTCGCTCGCGCGAGGTTAGCGCAGCGTATCTCGTGGGTTGCATGGTTAAAGCTTCCAGCTTTTTTTCAGTTGAAAGCTGAAGCCATGATTAGCACGGGCTGAAAGCCCGCGGCAGCGAAATCTTACTAACTAACAAATTTGTTACCACAACCCGCCCTACTCTTTTTAAACTATTGTACCATTTCTGTATCTTATACCTAAATAACCGACCATCATGAAAACCTTAAAATTATATCACATCATCATTACTTTTAGCCTTTTTTTGGTAGCCTGCTCGCCCATTACCTATATAGGCGATACCTATCCGGCCACACCAAAAGCCGATGTTTATTATGATGCCAAAGACGTTAAGCAGGATTATAAAGTAATAGGCCATTTATCGATGGAGTTCACTAATAATCCTGATTGGATTAAAAGCAAGCTAGCAGAAAAAGCGAAACCGCTGGGTGCCGATGGCGTTATTATTTTGCAAACCACCGGTCACGACGAGAAAGAAACCGTAAAAGCCGACGCCATAAAATACAACACGAAGAGTAATTAATTAGTGATTTATTGATTTTTCTTCCCCGTTGTTAATTACTGAATTTCCTTCCCCGTCAGCAGATAAGCTTCGGGCGAAAGCGGGCAGAACGATGATGGCTTGTGCGGCTGTAAGGGCATAGCGAACCTTACCTGAAGCGGAGGGTAATGAGCGAACGAAGTGGAGGTAAGGTTTAGCAGCCCGTGGTTCTGCCCGCTTTGCAGGGCAATGGCCAAGAGCGTAAAGAAGCATTTCTGCTGACTTGATTTTTGGTTACTTTTCATCAAGGAAAAGTAACTGGCCCTCCCGCGGCCAAGAGCGGGTATACGCCCGGTAAAGCGGCTCTGCATATCGGGGATTGCCACGTCGTTCCTCCTCGCAATGACATATTTTTTATCACATCTACACATCTATTTTTACCTTTGCCATTATGGATACGATTACCTGGCACGATTTTGAGCAAGTAGAACTCCGCATCGGTACCATCCTCGAAGCAGTAGAATTTCCCGAAGCACGCAAACCGGCCTTTAAAGTGAGGGTTGATTTTGGCGAATTTGGCATCAAATGGTCAAGCGCACAGATCACTAAACATTACACTTTAGAACAACTCCCCGGGCGCCAGATTATCGGTGTGATCAATTTCCCTAAAAAGCAGATTGGCAAATTCATGTCGGAGTTTTTGGTAACCGGCTTTGCCGACGAAAACGGGGATATTGTTTTAGCCGCTGTGGATAAACCCGTGCCCAACGGCAGCAAATTGGTTTAGGATGAATTTAGCCAGTTGGATAATAGGACCGCAAATGGTTGGCGTGATTTTACTATTGCTGGGGGCCATCTTATGCAGCTTCCCACCCAAACATATCAACAAGTGGTACGGTTATAAAATGCCATCGGCCCAAAAAAATCAGCAAGCTTGGGACGAGGCCAATCGCTATTCGGCTATTTGTATGCTGAAAAGCGGAATGGTTTTACTGATCTCGGGATTTTTGGTTACTTTAATATTAAGGGAACTAAGTATTCAGGCACGACTAAAAGAAGGCCTGACCGCGTTCTTTCTTATCGCCTCCGGACCGATCCCATGCTTGTATATCATTGTATCAACAGAAAACCATTTAGAAAAAACCTTTAATAAGGAACAAAAATGAGATACTTCAGTTTTGAGGACGAGCCAACGATATCGCCTGATGAATTTTTTATGGGCGAAGCTCTAAAGGAAGCCAAATATGCCCTGGAAGAAGATGAGATACCCATTGGTGCAATTGTGGTGCATAGCGGCAAGATCATTGGTCGCGGACACAACCTTACCGAGCGGCTGAATGATGTATCGGCCCATGCCGAAATGCAGGCACTTACCGCGGCGGCTAACTCCATGGGCGGCAAATACCTGCAAGGTTGTACCCTTTATGTAACTATGGAACCCTGCGTCATGTGCGCCGGGGCATCCTACTGGTTCCAGGTAAGCCGGATTGTATTTGGCGCTTATGATGCCAAATTAGGCTTTGGCAGGCTCAACCAAAAAATAACCCACCCCAAAACAGTGATCACGGGCGGCATCCGTGAAAACGAATGCTCAGAACTGGTGAAGAGCTTTTTTAAAGGGAAGAGGAAGAGATAAGTCCATAGTTCATAGTTCATAGTTCATAGTTCATAGTTCATAGATTGAACAAGATTTGCAACCAGTAAATTGTAGTCGAGAATCAATAATATATGTACTTTTTTCCCAACCATGGTCTATGGACCATCGACTATGGACCGCAACGCAACTTATACAAATACCTGACAAATTTTTTAGAACAAAAACTCAGTTCATCTCTTATATTTGTTACGTCACAACATTAAACTTTTAAACTTAATAAATAACTATTATGGCATTTACACTACCGGCGTTATCCTACGCTACCGATGCATTGGAACCGCACATTGATAAACTAACCATGGAAATTCACCATGGCAAACATCACCAAGCTTACGTAACCAACTTAAATAAAGCATTAGAAGGCAAGCCAGAGGCGGATAGCAATATTGATGATATCATCAAAAACATTTCTAAATTCCCGGCTGCTGTACGCAACAATGGTGGCGGTCATTATAACCACTCTTTATTCTGGACTTTGCTTTCTCCAAGCGGAGGCGGCGAACCTACAGGCGCTCTGGCCGATGCAATCAAAAGCACTTTCGGTTCATTTGCCGATTTCAAAACCAAAGTATCAGAAGCTGGTGCAACCCGTTTCGGATCGGGCTGGGCTTGGTTAATTGTTACTGCCGATAAAAAACTGGCTGTAACTTCAACCCCTAACCAGGACAATCCACTAATGGACATCGCCGAAGTAAAAGGCACTCCAATTTTAGGTATCGACGTTTGGGAACACGCCTACTACCTGAAATACCAAAACCGTCGCCCTGATTACCTGGCGGCTATCTGGAACGTGATCAACTGGAAACACGTTGCCGAACTTTACGCAAAAGCAACCGCTTAATTAAAATTAAGCTAAGCATATAAAAAAGCTGCTGGATCAAATGATCCAGCAGCTTTTTTAATTATTGAATTAGCGATTTAGTGAATTACTGAATTTTCTTCCCCGTCAGCAGATAAGCTTCGGACGAAAGCGGGCAGAACAATGGGGGCCTGTGCGGCTGCAAGGGCATAGCAAGTTTTTGCTGAAGCGTATGGAAAAGAGGGAACGAAGTAGGGCAAAATAATTGCAGCCCGTGGTTCTGTCAGGTTTGCAGGGCAAAGGCTATGTGCGGCAAAATAAGCATTTCTGCTGACAGCCTTTTGGGTTACTTTTGTGGCGACAAAAGTAACTGGCCCTCCCGCGGCCAAGAGCGGGTCTGCGCCATACAAAGCCGCCCTGTATAGCTACGAGATTGCTACGCTACGCTCGCAATAACATAGTTGTAATTTATATAACCTGATAAAGTCACCCTAAACTTTTATCCCAAAGAAATTCCGTATATTTACATATATAGCAGCCCGGTTTTCTAAAAAACAGAAAACTGGGCTGTTTGGTTAAGGGAAAAAACAAACCAAAAACAGCCGTTTAGTATGTAGTTATTTGACAATCAATTATTTAATACTTTTTAAACCTTTCAAAACGTATCGAAAATTTGTTAAAAAGTGTTAAAATAGATGGTTTTGAATAAATTTTAAGCAGTTTTTGATGCGTTTTTGCCCCGTTTTTGACTAAAAATTGTTAAAATTTTAACTTTAAAAAGTTTTCCGGGCAGACATGCAAATGAAAACCCCGCAGGAAAACATCACTAAATCAATAATTCAATAATTATGAAAGCCATCGTTTTAGAAGATGTCGATAAACCTCTGGTATGTAAAGAAGTTGAAAAACCAACCCTTGCCCCCGGCGAGGTTCTGGTACACATCAAAGCAGCAGCTCTTAATCGCCGTGATTATTGGATAACGGTAGGTAAATATGCAGGCATCAAATATCCTACTATACTTGGCTCAGATGGTGCCGGTGTAGTGGCAGAAGTTGGCAGTGAAGCGGATAAACACTGGATTGGCAAAGAAGTGATCATTAACCCCAGCAACAACTATGGCAAAAGCGACGATTACCAGGGTGCCGATTTTAAAATATTAGGCCTGCCAGATGATGGCACTTTTGCCGAATATGTAAAAACCCGGGCAGAATACCTGCATCCCAAGCCCAATCACCTCACCTGGGAACAGGCAGCTGCTATTCCGCTGGCAGGTTTAACCGCCTATCGAGCATTGTTTACTAAGGCCAGGGCCAAAAAAGGTGATAAAGTTTTGATATCTGGCGTAGGCGCAGGTACGGGTGCTTTTGCCCTGCAATGGGCAGTGGCCGCAGGCTGCCAGGTGTTTGTAACATCGGGCAGTGGCGAAAAAATTGAACGCGCCAAAAAATTGGGTGCGGCAGCCGGCGTAAATTACAAAGCGCAGGACTGGGCCGAACAACTGAAACTGATGGCTCACGGTTTTGACATTATTATCGACAGCGCGCTGGGCGCCGGTTTTGCCAAATTTCCAGATCTATGCAACCCCGGCGGCCGTATCGTGATATTTGGAGGAACGGCAGGCAATATCCCCCCGCTGGATGGGCGTAAGGTATTTTGGAAACAGCTACAGCTACTGGGCACCACCATGGGCACACCTGATGACTTTACCGCGATGATCAACTTTATAAACAAACATGAAATAGTTCCGATAGTTGATGAGGTGTTTGATTTTAAAAACGCGCAAAAAGCCATCAACAGAATGGAGAAATCCTCACAGTTTGGTAAAATTGTGCTGCAGAATTTATGGTGTTAATAACTAACTTCCAGTAATTTAAATATTAACACACATCTTATTTTCGTGCCTTGCCTCCACTATATAAAGTGATTGCAAAATAATCTACTAATTTTGTGGACTTTATTTCAGGCATGATCAAAAAACCCATCGACCTGCTATTGCAGGAATCGGCAGAGGAAGGTGAACACTCTTTAAAACGCACATTAGGCCCGGTTAACCTTATCCTTATCGGGATAGGCATTATCATTGGGGCTGGTTTATTTTCATTAACAGGAATCGCGGCCGGGCAACATTCGGGGCCAGCGGTAACCATATCATTTTTAATAGCAGCCGTAGGTTGCGCCTTCGCGGCCCTTTGTTATGCCGAATTTTCGGCCATGATACCGGTGGCGGGCAGCGCCTATACCTATTCCTACGCTACTATGGGCGAGCTTTTTGCCTGGATCATTGGCTGGGACCTGGTACTGGAATATTCTGTTGGCGCGGCAACAGTGGCCATCAGCTGGTCGCAATATCTCACCAAGTTTTTGTCCTGGTTTGATCTTTATCTACCGCCACAGTTGATTCTGTCGCCTTTTGAAACTTCTAAGGCAGCCAATGGCGATGTTGTGCATGGCATCATTAATCTGCCTGCTGCGTTGATCGTTATTGTAGTTACCAGCATCATTATCAGGGGAACTAAGGGCTCCGCACTGGTTAACGCTATTATTGTAAGCTTGAAGGTAGGCGTGGTATTGGTATTTATAGCCGTGGGCTGGTCGTTCATCAATCCGCAGAACTATCACCCTTATATACCGCAAAATACTGGCGTATGGGGCGATTATGGATGGTCGGGCATATTAAGAGGCGCAGGACTGGTATTCTTCGTATTCATCGGTTTTGATGCGGTGTCAACGGCGGCGCAAGAGGCCAAAAATCCGCAGCGCAACATGCCCATTGGTATCATTGGTTCGCTGGTGGTGTGTACCATTTTATTTGTGATCTTCGCCCATGTTATGACGGGTATGGCTAACTATAAAGAGTTTATTGGTTCAGGGGCACCGGTTGCCATCGCCATCGAAAAAACACATTATCAGTGGCTAAGCAAGGCTATTGTACTGGCTATACTAATAGGCTATACATCGGTTATCCTGGTTGATCTGCTGGGCCAGTCGCGGGTATTTTTCTCTATGTCAAAGGATGGTTTGTTGCCTAAAGTATTTTCAGATGTGCATCCCAAATTCCGCACTCCATGGAAATCGAATATTGTACTTTGCGCCTTTATAGCCTTGTTCGCGGCTTTTGTACCTATCCGGGTGGTTGGCGAAATGACCAGCATAGGCACACTGCTGGCCTTTGTGATGGTATGCGCGGGTGTACTTGTTTTACGCAAACAACAGCCTAATATTCAGCGGCCATTTAAAACGCCATGGGTGCCGGTAGTACCTATATTGGGTATATTGGTTTGCTTTGCCATGATGACATTTTTACCCGGCGATACCTGGCTGCGATTAATAATTTGGTTGGCAATTGGTTTAGTCATATATTTCACCTACGGTAAAAAGAACAGCGTAATACGCAAAAGGTTCGCGGCAAAACATGGATAGCTTTCATGAATGAGGATATACTACAACTAAAAATTGAACGGATAAAGTGGGAAACAAAGGATACGGCTACCTTTTATTTAAGCAATTTTTCGGGTAAGCCTATCACCTATAAGGCTGGGCAATTTGTTACCCTGATATTTAACCATCGTAACGAGGAGATCAGGCGATCATACTCATTAGGTTCATCACCCGATGAAGAATTGTTATTTATCACCGTAAAGCGCATTACCAATGGTGAAATATCCCGCTTTATGCTCGCTAAAGAACATCCCGGCGATGTTTTGACTGCGCTAGCCCCGGCCGGCCGGTTTACCATCACTCACTTTGAACAGGAAAAGGATATTTTACTTTTTGCAGGCGGAACAGGTATTACACCTATATTTTCGCAGATCAAGTATATACTCAAACGCTCTGGAAAAAGCAGGCTTACCCTCATTTACAGCAACCAGGATGCCCATTCCATTGTATTTAAAGAGGAGCTGGACCAGCTGGCTACGCTACATCCCGATAGGTTTAAGATCATTTACCTGTTAAGCAGTGAGGCTAACCGTCTGAATAATGATAAGGTAGAAGCCCTTACCCGCCAGCTTGTACAACAGGATATGGATAAAGCGGAATTTTATCTCTGCGGACCTTTTCCCTATATGCGTATGATCAGGTTCGCGCTGGTATACATGGGGATCGATCCTAAACAGATTCGCCGGGAGAATTTTGTGATAGAGACCGTAGCTGTTACCCGTACCGCACTGAATTTCCCACCACGAACTATCAGGATCAGGTTTAAAAATGAGCTGCATGACCTCGCCGTTGGCGAAAATCAGTCGATACTACAGGCGGCTTTACAAAACAACGTACAGCTTCCATACAGTTGCCGGAATGGGGTATGCTCTACCTGTACTGCCAGATGTGCCAGTGGAAAGATCGAGATGATAAAAAATGATGTGCTCACCGATGCTGATATTGCCGAAGGCTGGGTGCTTACCTGTACAGGTCACCCGGTAAGTGATGATGTGGTGATAGCGTTTGGAGAGTAATTTAATCAATAGGGTGTCATGCTGGGCCCGTCGAAGCATGGCGGGTAAGGCCTACGCATGTCCTTCGACAGGCTCAGGATGACAGGCACCCTTTTGACATCAAGCCAAATGCTGTTTATGCACCCTGCGATGTACCACTTCCTTTACTTTCTTTGACTTTGATTTGGTTTTCTTACGTTTCCCCAGCCAGATGATAAAGCCGGTTATGGGTAACGAAGCGCAGATTAAACTGACTAAAAACGCGATGATCTTGGTGGTTAGGCCGCCTATTTGCCCTACGTGCAGGTCATAGTTCATATCATTCATCTTCATGCCCGGGCTTTTCTTGTCATGTGGGGTTTGCTTTAGGAGTTTGCCGGTATATTTTTCAAAAATAAACTCATCACTCCTGTAATAATGCAGGGTTTGGGCGTAGGCGTTGATACCAATTGTTCCCGCGGCGGATGCATCCTCCATAATGGAGTACATCTCTGCTTTGGGGGCCCATGCCTGCGACATTGCAAATACCTGGTCAATAACAGGTTTACCGCTTAATTTGTTCTTCAAAAGCGAGTCGGACTTGAGTACTTCTTTTTCTGAAGGGAATGAGCGGCCCAGGTTAGCGGTAGTATAAATACCTTCCCTAACCGATTGAAACACCATGGATAAGCCAGTTATGGATAATATAAGCGCTATAGACGTAGCATAAAAACCCAATACATTATGCAGATCATAATTTACCCTGCGCCATCGCCCATTCCATTTGATATTGAAACTACGCTTGCGGTCGCTTTTGCGCTTAGGCCACCACAGGATTAGCCCGGTGATCATGATCACCATGAATATAATAACGGATATACCTACTACCAGGCTACCTATTTTGGGGGGCAGCAACAGGTAAAGGTGTATAAATTCTACCACTATAAAAAAGTTCTTGGCAGGGTTTTCTATGTGAGTTACTTTACCGGTATAGGGGTTAAGATAAACGTATAGCATCCCGTCTTTAGGCAGGTTGACCAATATCCCGGCCGGACGGTTCACTCCGTAATAATACATATAGGTGGCTGTAGCCCCTTTATGCCCTTTTAATGCCTCGGCTTTTAAAATTGATGGGGCAAGATAAGGTTTATGTTGTATCTCAACTTTGCGGTAACTGTAAAACGCATCCTGTATCTCATCCTGAAAACAGAACAGGCAACCGGTAACACTCACTATAAACACCACCAGCCCAGATGTAAATCCGAGCCAGCGGTGACAAAAAAGTATGACTTTTTTAAATTTCGTCATCAGGATTAAAACTTATAAGCAAATGTAAGTGCGTAGCTTCTTAACTTTTGCGGATTAACAGTGGTATAACCTATCCAGTATTTTTCGTTAGTAAGGTTATCCATTTTAAACCCTACCCTGTATTGACTTGCATCATAAAATACAGAGGCATTTAATACCGTGTATGCAGGCAATGAAAATACACCAAGCGTTTTACTGTTTATAATTTTGTTATCGCTGGCGTAGTTACCGCCAAAACCAAAGCCCAAACCTTTTACAATGCCTTTTGAAATACGGTAGCTGGCCCAAAAGTTGGCTGTATACGGTGATCCGGCAGTTGTTGGGCGCAAACCTTCCACCGTCAGATCAGCGGTTTTCTCCAATTTTGAATCATTGTATGAAAAACCAGCAATAATATTTAAGCCCGTTACTGGATTAGCTATTACTTCGGCTTCAAAGCCCTTGCTTAGTTGTGTGCCGTCTTGTACGGATAGGGCCTGGTTAATGGTTGATTGACGAACGATGTCTTTTACCTTAATATCATAATAGCTTAAGGTACTGCTTAATTTGCCATCAAACAGATCAATTTTAACCCCGCCTTCAATTTGGTTAGCTTGTTCGGGCTTCAATGGCTTATTATCTTCACTTAATCCGTTTTTATTGGTAAAGCTATTCTGGTAGTTGGCAAATAATGACACGTGATCTTTAACCGGCTGATAGATCAGGCCAAATTTTGGCGAAAAGGCGGTTTGTTTAAACGCTCCAGAAGTAGTGTTGGTTGCCGGGTTGTAATTACCTTTATTATCAAAACGATCCACGCGGATAGCGGCCGAGGCTATTAACTGATCGGTGATATTAAATACATCAGAAATGTAAGCGCTATAAGTATTTGTTTTATAAACAGATGGATAAACAAAGGCAGTACCTTTTGCATAAACGGCATCCATATTCATCTGGTTAAAGTTGGAGTAGTCATGGCTTCCCAGTGTAGAAGCCCTATCAAACGCTGTGCTGAAAAAATGTTGATTGGAGTTTTCCCTGAAAAAATCCAGACCGCCGACAACTCTGTTCCTGAATTTGCCGATCTTGAAATCGCCATTAAAATTTTGCTGAATCTCGATCATGTCATCAGTACTGTTTTTTGTTGACTGATCTTCACGAGAAATTGAATCCTTGGGAAGTAAATAAAAGTAAGGATTAAAACCGTTTGAAAAACTGTGGGTCGCGCTGATATTGGTGCTGGTTGTCCACTGATCGGATATCTTATACTTTACCTGGCCAAAAAAGCTGGTGCTTCTTGATGTTTGCGTCAGATCATCGCCGTGATAGGTTTGTTTATAATCTAATTTTAACTGATCAGCGCTGGTGTATCCCAGATCCGCAACCGACTGGTTATATGGCATAAAGAAGATAGATTTACCAATATTTTTACCATAAGACAATTCCGCATCAGCTGATATAGTTAGCCTATCGGTAACTTTATAAAGCAGGCTTGGCGCAATGGCCCAATAACGGTTAAACCCATTATTCTGGAAACTGCCTTCATTATTAAAGGCAGTATTTAAGCGGAATAACACTTTTTTCTGTATATCCAGAGGTGTGTTTATATCAAGGGCAACACGGTGAAAATCATAATTACCATCGGCAAATGAAACCTCGCCGCCAAAAGAGTCGTAAGGAGTTTTAGTTACCCGGTTTATTAAACCGCCGTATGAAGTTAGTGTACTTCCGAATAAAGTTGCAGATGGCCCCTTGATCACTTCTATTCTTTCTAAATTAACCGCATCAATAGTTGAAGTTACATTACCGGCAATACCATTACGCAGCTTGCTTTGAACAATAAAGCCACGGGAATTATAATAACTGCCACCATCGCCACCACGGCCGGTTGCTTCCCACATTTTTTGTATACCCGGGGCGTTCCGTATAGCATCATCAACCGAGAATACCTGTTGTTCTTGTATTAACTGGTTAGATATAGTGGTATATACCTGCGCGTTTTCCAAATTGCTCAAAGGCATTTTAGCAACGTCGACACTCTTTTTGGTTTTAAACTTATTTACCTTGCTGCCACTGATACTTACTTCCTGCAAGTTATTGGAGGCTTTACTAACGATGAATTGTGGCAATGTAAGTGTTTGGCCATTTGCCAGCTCGATAGAAGTTTCCTGGCTTTTGCTACCTACTTGTGATATAACCAGGGTATACTTACCCTGGGGCACCCTTAAAGTAAAATCACCTTCTTCATTGGTGACGGTACCGTATTTGGTACCTTTTAAAGTAACCGAAACGTTTTCGGCCGGTCCGTCATTCTGAATCTCAACATGACCTTTGATGGTTCCCTTGGTAGATTGCTGAGCAATTGCAGTTGAATTGAAGAGCAGTATAATCGCGAAAATTGAGAGAGAAAATAGTTTGTGAAAATTAAGTTGGGGTTGCGCCATTTTATTTAGACTAATTATAAATAATTCGCCAAAAATAAGACACAGACCCTAACAATCCAAATTATTTAGAACAATTATAAATAATGAGATTTCTGATCTTCCAAATGGCTAAACCCTTTTATAAGCCTAAAACTTTAATATCCATTACCTCTTTCTTCATTTGCTTAGGTACAAATTCAAGTATTTCATTCTTTGAAACCCTCTCGGGTCGCACAAAGAAAATTCTGAGGTATAAAGCTTGGGCAGCCTTGCAGATGGCCATAAAGTGGGTTTACATGCAAACCCACTTTATGGCCACAAAATACATATAACTATTTAATTATAAATACATTAATTACATATTAACTATAAAAAGTGTAAACCATGTAAACCCACTTTTTAATAAAACGCCTACCTGTTCAGCAACTTACTTTGAAACCTTTACTAAGCTATTTACAAGCTTAAATGTCCATCACCTCTTTCTTCTTTTTACTCTTCATTCGTTTGGGTACAAATTCAAGTATTTCATTCTTTAAGGCCTCGATCATTCGGCGTTTTAAAAAATTGCGTTGTATCACTATACTTACTTCGCGCGCCGGCTCCGGTGATTTAAAATAGCGCACTTTATCCAATTGTTTTTCAGTTAGTTCGGCTAAAGCCAGCTCGGGTAATATGGTAGCGCCATTGTTTTGATCAACCATACGCTTCAGGGTTTCCACACTGCCGGTATTATATTCAAAATGCATAAAACCCTTGGTCGATTTACGCCGCTGGCAAATATTTAAAACCTGTTCACGCATGCAGTGCCCTTCGTTAAGCACCCAAATCTCTTCCATGTCGATATCTTCGGGGTTGATGTTTTTCTTTTTGGAGAGTTTGCTGTTTTTAGACACATAGGCTACAAAGTTTTCATAAAAAACCGGAATCTCGGTCAATGAGCTTTCATGGAGGGGGGTCGACAGGATACCGCAGTCAATCATACCCAACTTTAGTTGCTGTATGATATCTTCAGTGGTTTGTTCCCAAACTATCAGTTTAACCTGAGGATATTTTTCAATAAAACCACGAATGATCTTAGGTAATATATAAGGCGAAACCGTTGGGATGATACCAACCCTTAATTCACCCGATAATTCTTTCTGGCGGTCGGTAATAATTTCTTTTATTTTTTCGCTTTCCGACAGCATGATACGGGCCTGGCTAATGATCTCGATGCCTATTTCTGTAGGTGTTACCGGTTGCTTGCTACGATCAAAAAGCTTCACGCCCAGGGTATCTTCCAGTTTCTGCACCTGCATACTTAAGGTAGGTTGCGTAACAAAGCATTTTTCGGCAGCGATCACAAAACTACGATAGGTGTCAACAGCTACAATATATTCCAGTTGGGTAATAGTCATATAGATAAATTCTATCCAAATATAACAATTATTGATTTTTTCTATTGAAATATTATCATGAAGTTTGAACCAGAAACCCCAATAACTATGGAAACTAATAAAAAGAAATTGACCACAGCCTCTGGCAGACCATATGCGGAAAATGAAAATTCGCAAACAGCAGGTCCACGCGGCCCCATCCTGTTGCAGGACTATATTCTTCATGAAAAAATGGCTCATTTTAACCGTGAACGTATTCCTGAGCGTGTAGTTCATGCCAAAGGATCGGGAGCCTATGGAACACTAACTATAACTAATGATATTTCACAATATACCCGTGCAAAAGTATTTAACCAGATAGGCAAACAAACCAAATTGTTTCTGCGCTTTTCGACAGTTGGTGGAGAAAAAGGCTCGGCCGATACCGAACGCGATCCACGGGGGTTTGCCATCAAATTTTATACTGAAGATGGTAACTGGGATCTGGTAGGTAATAACACACCTGTGTTTTTTATAAAAGACCCTAAGAAGTTTGGTGATTTTATACACACTCAAAAGCGCGATCCATATACCAATTGTAAAAGTGCAACTATGGTATGGGATTTTTGGTCATTAAATCCAGAAAGCCTCCACCAGGTAACTATTTTAATGAGCGACAGAGGCACGCCATATGGTTATCGGCATATGGATGGATTTGGCAGCCATACCTTCTCCTTCATCAATGCAAAAAATGAAAGATTTTGGGTGAAATTTCATTTTAAAACGCAACAAGGCATTAAAAACTTTACCGATGCAGAAGCCGGTGAAATGCGTGGTAAAAACCCCGACTTTGCGCAACATGATCTGCTAACAGCTATTGACAACGGTAATTTCCCCAAATGGGACATGAAAATACAGGTAATGCCCGAAGCTGATGCCGCTACTTACCATATTAATCCATTTGATTTAACCAAAGTTTGGCCCCATGCCGATTATCCATTAATTGATGTAGGTGTTGTGGAGTTAAATGAAAACCCGGACAATTATTTTGCTCACGTAGAGCAAGCGGCTTTTGCTCCGGCACACTTAATCGACGGAGTGGGCTATTCTCCTGATAAAATGCTACAGGGTCGTATTCTTTCTTATCCCGACGCGCAACGTTATCGTCTGGGCGGCAACTACGAGCAGATTCCGGTTAATAAATGTCCGTTTATGGTGAACAATCACCAGCGGGATGGTCAAATGCGTGTGGATGGCAACGGAGGATCAGCTCCAAACTACTTCCCAAACAGCTTCGATGATATTGAAGCGGATCAAACCTACAAAGAACCTGCATGGGATTTTGGTAACTCAGTTGGCGATTGGTATGATCGTAATGGAGAAGGTGAAAATGATCACTATACGCAGCCAGGTAACCTATACCGACTAATGGATGCCCAGGCTAAAAAAGACCTGATCAACAATATCGTAGGTTCTATGAGTGGTATCGACGGGCCAAAGAAAGATCAGATCATTAATCGCCAGCTATGCCATTGGTTCAGGGCGGATATCAATTTAGGCATGGCTATTGCCAAAGGTCTTGAACTTGATCTGGCCGAAACCATGAAGCAAATGCCGGCTTCGGTATAAAGTCAAAAGCCGGAAGTCTTAAGTTGAAAGTATTCTTAATACAATCAGAGACTTAGGACTTCCGACTTAGAACCTGCGACGTGGAATCTACTCTACCGTAACAGATTTAGCGAGGTTACGCGGCTGATCTACGTTACAGCCCCTCATTACAGCAATATGATAGGCCAATAACTGCAAAGGAATAGTAGCTACCAAAGGCACGAACGCTTCGTTGGTTTGCGGTATCTCGATCACATAATCGGCCATATTTCTTACTTCGGTATCTCCTTCGGTAACAATAGCAATTACATGGCCTTTGCGGGCTTTTACTTCCTGGATATTACTGATCACTTTTTCATATGATGAGTGTTGGGTGGCTATAAACACCACTGGCATTTCATCGTCAATTAAGGCGATGGGACCGTGTTTCATTTCGGCAGCAGGATAGCCTTCGGCATGAATATAAGATATCTCCTTAAGCTTTAAAGCGCCTTCTAATGCTACAGGGAAAGAGCTTCCCCTGCCCAGGAACAGGCAATTGGTTGAGTCTTTAAACTTGGCGGCAATTTCCTTTACCCTGTCATTTGATTTTAGGGCTTTTTCTACCAGTTGCGGAACCTCGTTTAACTCCGTAAGGTATTCTACCAGTTTGCTTTGGGTTATGGTGCCTCTTTGCTGTGCGATGTAAAATGCCATTAAGGTTAAAACACTTACCTGTGCCGTAAAAGCTTTTGTTGAAGCTACACCTATTTCGGGCCCGGCATGGGTGTAAACTCCCGCATGCGTAATACGGGGGATAGATGCACCCACCACATTACAAACACCAAATATGGTGGCACCCTTTTCCTTTGCTAATTCAATAGCGGCCATGGTATCGGCAGTTTCGCCCGATTGTGAAATGGCTATTACCAAATCCTTTTCTGTGATGATAGGGTTACGATACCTGAACTCGGATGCATACTCTACCTCAACCGGTACACGGGCGTATTCCTCTATCAGGTATTCGCCTACCAAACCTGCATGCCAGGAAGTACCACAAGCTATAATAATGATACGATCAACATTTTTTAGCTTCTCGGCATATTCCTTTATTCCACCCAATTGCACTTTACCCTGCTGAGGGTATATACGACCGCGCAGACAGTCACGAATAGAGCGGGGTTGCTCATATATCTCTTTAAGCATAAAGTGATCATAACCGCCTTTTTCAAGCATCTCCAGCTTTAAGTCAAGCTCTTGTATATATGGAGTTTGGACAGAGTTGTCAATATTCTTGATCAGCAGGTTTTCCCTATTGATGTACGCTATTTCATTATCATTTAGGTAAATCACATTTTTGGTATATTCTACAATTGGTGTAGCATCTGAGGCTATAAAGTATTCCCCTTTGCCAACACCAATCACCATAGGGCTTCCCTTACGGGCAGCTATCAATTGATCAGGTTCATCAGCGCTCATGATCACAATAGCGTAAGCCCCTATCACTTTGTTCAAAGCAACCCTCACGGCTTCGCGAAGTTCAAGCCCACCCTGTAATTGAATATCCTCAATCAAATGAATTAAAACCTCAGTATCCGTATCACTTTTAAACACATGTCCTTTGGCTAGTAACGTTTCTTTAATAACGCCGTAGTTTTCAATAATACCATTATGAATAATGGTTAATTTACGACTTCCAGATGAATGAGGATGCGAGTTGCGGTCGCTTGGTTCACCATGTGTAGCCCAGCGGGTATGCCCCATTCCTATTGACCCTTTCAGGTCAATATCTTTAACAAACTTTTCAAGATCATCAACCTTTCCTGCTTTTTTATAAACTCTCAGATCCTGATCAAGTAAAGCGATCCCAGCGCTGTCATAGCCCCGATATTCTAAACGATGAAGCCCTTTTATAATAATTGGATAAGCATCCCGGTAACCTATATAACCTACAATTCCGCACATAATAAATTTAATAAAATGTAAATGGAGCAAAAATAATTAGCTATATAACATAAATCGCACCTTATTATTTTGATTTTTTCACAAATAGGAAGAGTTTTTCCCTACTTCAAAACAAATTTTAAAAAGTAGAAAAGGCTTAAATAAAAAATCCCCTTAACGGGGATTCTTTTTATTAAATATATCGCTTTACTTATTTACGTATCCGGGTATAAATAATGTTTAATTTGATCTTATATGGAGAGGTCTTATCGCTCCCAACCAGAACGGCACGGGCAGCCGTTTGTACACTCGGACTAATACCAGTAGTGCCTACACTGCTACCGCTTATAGTAGTAATTTCGGTAGTATCAATCGGAGCGATAAAAGTTCCGTAGTCAACTGTTTTTTTACGTATCAAATCCTGAACATAAGCCGTTACTAAGAAATGATACTCCTTCTTGGTTTTATCGTACCTGCCTCCAAACGAAGATATTTGATTACGTGAGTCGGCTGGTGAAGCATCCTGTATATAGGTTCGTTGGTGAGCTATATCCAATTGGTACATCGTTAACTTTGGCAACGGTGCATAAGGTATACCCGAATTAGGCTGAGGGGTAATAACCAGCTCGGCCCGGTTAAGCACAATAGAATCCGGATTAAATTTATCAAGACCAGGGAAGCTTACCTTAGCCCGTAATCCGGCCAATCCTTGCAGATAGAATGTATTTTGCGAGTTCACCTTGTCATCTAAAGCTGCCTGAATAGCCGTTGGATAGGGCTTAGGATACCTAATTTCGGCACTATGTGATACAAAAGGTAAAGTTACTGTAGCGGTATCAATTGTTGAACCATTAACTGCTTTATAAAATACATCTAACCTTGAAGAGTCAAGTGCCAATTGCATAATACCTCCTGCATCAGTAGCCTGCCCTTTACTCAAAGTTATATATAAACCCTTAACCGCATTTTGAAAAAGCAATGTAGAGGCTAATTGTGACCCATTTGCATTAAACAGGTTACTGTATATGAACGCTTTGCTAAAAGGTATACGTACCTGCGGCCCAACCTTTTGTATAGTATCAACCTTGCCTGTTCTTATATTAGCAATAGTTACACTATCATGGGTGCGTGCGGTAAATGTTCTTGTACCTAGCGCAGTTCCCATATTCACTTGCCAGCGTTTGGTATTATAATAAGTTTGCACAGCCGCTTTTTCTGCCAACTGATAAACATTGGCAGTATAACGTGTGGCAACTGAATCGCCATAGAATCCATTAGCATATCGTAACACAAGTACTACTGAATCAATAGTCAATGTACCTGCGGGTACTGTATAAGCCGCATCATTTGGCAACGAAAGCCCAAGGGCTACATTTGAGGTAATAGTACCAAATGTAGGATCAGAAAAATTACCAAGTGGTGTTTTTGCTAATCCAGACGTTACTGCCGTAGAATCAACTTCTGTACGGATAATGATATTGGTATCCACAACCAGGCTACCATTGATCTGGTTATTTGGATCGATACCCAAGCCTATCCCATCCTGCCGTTTACAACTATTAAAAATAAAAAGACTTATTAACAGGGTCAATAAGTCTAATCTTAAAAATTTCATATATAATATTAAAGATTAAGCAACATGCACCAATTCGTCGTTGGTAATTTCGTCGTAAAAATTGTAATAATTTTCGAAATCTGCGGTAGAATCAAATTCTAAAACCGATTTATTGCTGTTTTTAACATTATTTAACACATCTGCATCTATATTCTCGCTGCCTAAAACAATTCCGTCAGAGTACTGAATGGCCCCGGCATATAATGCAGAATTAGAACCTTCTTTATAAGCTTCAACGTGCTGTTCGGTCATGTTGCTCATTACAGCTTTTTGCGCGAAATCAGCATCTAATTTCTCTTTAAAATCATTTTCGTAGATAGAATAAATGATCTTGGAGTTTTTAAAGGTTGGATCGTCTTTATACGTAGTTTTCAGGTACGCCGGAACCAATGCACTTAACCAGCCGTGGCAGTGGATAATATCCGGTGCCCAGCCTAATTTCTTTACCGTTTCCAACGCGCCTTTACAGAAAAAGATCATTCTTTCATCGTTATCAGCATAAAACTTACCGTCTTTATCACCAAACACATGTTTACGCTGAAAATATTCCTCATTATCTAAAAAATACACCTGCATACGCGCCGCCGGGATAGATGCTACTTTAATGATCAGCGGGTTATCATTATCGTTGATAATGATGTTCATTCCCGATAAACGGATCACTTCATGAAGTCTGTTCCTGCGCTCATTGATATTGCCAAAACGCGGCATAAGGATACGGATCTCGTAACCTTTCTCCTGCATAGCCTGCGGAAGTTGGCGTGTTATTTCAGCAATTTTTGTGAGTTCGAGAAAGGGAGACATTTCATGAGTTATAAACAAAAGCTTAGATTTACCCATCACTTAATCAGTATTAAATATTTAAAGAAGTCAAAAAATTTGAGTCTGCAAATATAAGCATTATTATATGAACTGTCAACGAATTACGCAAGTAACTTTTGGTATTTTTTATACAAATGCACACCTTTACCAAAATTTGTAATAACTTTTACGTTGAAGATATTTACCACCAAAAATGAAATAGCTCAGTATTTCACCTCTAAACAAGGCAAAATAGTGGGCTTCGTTCCCACCATGGGCGCCCTCCATCAGGGCCACATATCATTAATTAAACAAGCACAGCAAAATAGCGATGAAGTAGTTTGCAGCATTTTTGTAAACCCTACGCAGTTCAACGATCCTAAAGATCTTGAAAAATACCCCAGACCCATAGCTGCCGACATTGCCATGCTTGAACAAAACGGCTGCGATGTACTGTTTAACCCTACGGTTAATGAAATGTATGATAATAATGAGAAATGGCATTTAGACATTGGCGATCTGGAGTATTTATTGGAAGGCAAATTCAGACCAGGACATTACCAGGGCGTTACGCAGGTAGTTTATAAACTCTTTAACATCGTTAAGCCCGATCTTGCTTTTTTTGGGCAAAAGGACTATCAGCAATTTATGGTGATCAGTAAAATGGTAGACCTCCTGCACATGCCTGTTCAATTGATCATGTGCCCCATTCAACGTGAAATTGATGGATTAGCCATGAGCTCAAGAAATATCCATTTAACCCCTTATGATCGCGAACACGCGCTTATACTGTCAAAAACCTTAAATTGGGTAAAAACTCATTTTGACGCTGGCAGTATCCCTCAAATCAAACAGGAAGCCGAAACTATGATCAATAACGAACCGGGCATCGAACTGGAATATTTTGAGATAGTTGATGGCAAAACACTGAACACTGCAAATGCTGATACCAGAACTATAGTAGCCCTTGTTGCCGCCCGGGCAGGCAAAACAAGACTGATAGATAATATATTAATTGGCTGAGTGTTCATAGTTGATGGTTCATCGATCATAGTAAAAAATATGTAATTTACTATGCCACTATGTTTTGCTATGCGCTAATCTACATCTAATTGTAAATTCTCCGCTATGAACCATCAACCATTAACAATGAACTTCTAATCGACTAATTATTCCTAACTTTGCACCATGATTATTGAAGTATTAAAGTCCAAACTTCACCGGGTTAAGGTAACACAGGCCGAATTGAATTACGTGGGCAGTATTACAATCGACGAAGATCTGATCGAGGCCGCTAATATTATACCTAATGAAAAGGTGCAGATTGTAAATAATAATAACGGCGCCCGATTTGAAACTTATGTAATAAAAGGAGAACGCGGCAGCGGAACTGTATGCCTTAACGGAGCCACTGCTCGTTTAGCTCAGGTTGGCGACATTGTGATCATCATGTCATACGCTTATATGGAGGCTGAAGAAGCCCGTTCTTATGAACCTATATTGATATTCCCGGATTCAGACAATAAGTTGATCAAGTAAACCCATTTTTTGCAAATCCCCCCTTTCTTAACTCCTGGTAAAAAGGATCCATGTATCTTATTGCTTAAATTTTTCACTCTTACGCCTCCGATCAAACATACAGCCACCTAAAAGCTCGATTCTATTTGGCTAACATCGCATGATATTACCTATTAATTAAATTTTATTAATGTAAACTTGACATTAATAAAATTTAATTAATATCTTTATAAAGCAACCAGAACAATCCTTTGTCCTCGTCGCCAACATATCTGAATTAGTTATCACAACGCCGGGTAACAATTTCAGGTTATACCAATTTAAACCAATTAAACTAAATCTTACACTATGAAACAGGTATGTTTTATTCGACCTGCTCTGCAGCAGAATCTCCAAAAACTATTCACTGCTTTATTCATGACTCTGCTACTTTTCATTACGCAAGCAGCATTTGCACAGACATTATGGACTGAAGCAGAATCGGGCACAACATCCAATGGCGCGGCTATACAGGCCAATAGCAGTAGTTCCGGCGGTCAGCAGGTGGGTAATCTTGGCGGCCCATCAAATGGCACAGTGACTATCCCTCTTAATGCGACTACTGCAGGTCAATATACCTTATCCATCAATTACCTGACAGCCGATCCGCGTAATTTATACGTAACCGTAAACAATGATGCAGCTGTTATAATAGCCTGCAATTCGGGTAGCTGGAGCACTGTAGCAACTGCTACCCTGGTAATTAATTTGCAGGCTGGCACCAATACCATAAAACTCAATAACAATGCCCTGCAATGGGCCCCAAATGTAGACCGGATAGGCATTGCGCCCATTTTTTACGAAGCTGAAGCCGGTACATTAGCTGGAGGGGCCAATGTACAGTCGTGCCCGTCCTGTTCGGGCACATCTATGGTGGGCAACCTGGGCACAGGATCTGTAACCAATACAGTGAATGTAAGTGCAGCCGGCAATTATATACTGACTGTTTATTACGCCACTCAGGACCCGCGCTCATTTTTTGTATCGGTTAATAATGCAACTGCAACAGAGTTAGCATGCGTTCCGTCAGGCGGGTGGACTACTGTTGCAACGGCCACATTAACTGTAGCACTAAATGCTGGCAATAACACCATTACCTTAAACAACCCGGGCTGGTACGCTCCTAATGCCGATAAATTAAGCTTAGCAACAATACCGGCTACCACAAAAAATATAAACTTTGCGCCCAACAGTCGTATCGAATATGATTTGACTACAGGTAAATACAATGTCTATTTCAACGGTACCAAAGTTATTACCGATGCGTATGCTACAGCGCAATCAAACAACTCATACTCAAGCTTAAATTATACTACCCGCACGTATAGTACCACACCAGTTTCCGATGGCCTGGGTTCGGGAACCAAACATATTATATCCCTATCAGGCAGTGGTCTTATACCCATGCAACAGATATTTTATGTGTATAACAACCGTAGCTATTTTTATACCGAAGTTGTGTTGAATGGTACAGGAGCCAATTGCTACGGCATGGCTCCGTTGGTATCCAATAATGTTGTTTTACCCGTGAGCGGCGACAACCGGGTATTAAAATCGCCTTTTGATAATGATACTTTTATTTCATATGATGCGCAATCATTAGGTAGCTCGGTAAATGTTACCAGTTCAGAGGTGAGTGCTTTGTATGACAATAACAGTCGCAATGGTTTGGTATTGGGCTCTATAGAGCACAGTAACTGGAAAACCGGGGTGCAGGTAGTGGGTTCCGCGGGCAATACCTTATCGCAATTGAACCTTTTCGGAGGTTTTACTAATGTAAATATCACCCGCGATGTTAGGGGACATGGCTGGGTTGGTGTCGGCTCAACTACCTGCAAATCACCCAAAATGATGGTTGGTTTTTTTAGTGACTGGCGCGATGGCATGGAAGAGTACGGCAAATCAAACCGGATAGCCGAGCCTCCATACATTTTTAACTGGACCCTGCCTACACCATTTGGCTGGAACAGCTGGGGAGCGATACAAAGCAGCCTCAACCTCACCAATGCCAAGGGTGTAGTTGATTTCTTCGCTAATAACCTTACCGGTTTCCGGAATGGCAATACAGCTTATATCGATCTTGATTCGTACTGGGATAACCTGAACGACAGTGAACTGAAACAGTTTGCCGATTATGCTAAAAGCAAGGGATTAACCCCAGGAGTTTATTGGGCTCCGTTTGTCGATTGGGGCAAAAGCAGTCGTACGGTTGAGGGCAGCAACTATAACTATACCGATATCTGGGCAAAAGAAAACGGCGCATATCATGATCTCGATGGATGTCGCGCCCTGGATCCCACGCATCCAGGCACCAAACAACGGATCGCTTATATGATAGGGCGTTTTAAAACAGCGGGGTTCCAGATGATCAAAATTGATTTCCTGGGGCATGCTGCTATCGAGGCAGACAGCTATTACGATGGCAATGTCCATACCGGTATGCAGGCTTATAAACAGGGCATGGAATACCTCACGGATCAGCTTGCCGGGCAGATGCTGGTGTACGCGGCTATTTCGCCCAACCTGGCAACAGCCCGTTACGCGCATATGCGGCGGATAGCCTGCGATGCTTATTCATCAGTAAACGATGCAAAGTATACGCTTAACAGCACCAATTATGGCTGGTGGCAAACGTATATGTACAACTTTATTGATGCAGATCACGAAGTTTTATCCACCGAAACATTAGGTACTAATCATATACGGGTTACTTCGGGAGTTATTACCGGCACGGTAATTACAGGTGATAATTATTCAACAACCGGCCAATGGACAGGCCGGGCACAAACCCTTTTCCAAAACCAGGATGTATTGGATATTGCCCGCAATGGTGTAGCGTTCCGACCAGTTGATGGTAATACTGGTACGGGTACAAGTGAGCAGTTTGCCCGCAAAATTGGCAATTATTTATACCTGGCAGTACTTAACTATGGTAGCGGTAGTAAATCCTACACAGTAAACTTTAGTCGTATAGGCTTACCCAACGGCACCTATACCATGAAAGAATTATATACCGGCACTACATCAAACATCAGCAATAACTCCATGAGCGTTACTGTTGATGCTGCCGATGCAGCCATATATCGCATAACCGTTGGCGCAAGTACTATAGCCGATGTAAAAAACATCCAGACCATTCCAGCTAAGCTGCAATCAACCACAAAGCTCTCGTTTTATCCCAATCCGGCAACCACTGTATTGCATTTAAATAACTCTGTTGAGATAGTAGGACTGCAACTTACCGAGTTCGGCACCGGGCATACCGTTAAAAAATTCTCGAACATCAATAACACACATTATGAGCTTGACCTTAACGGCTTATCTCCTGGCTATTATGTAATCAATGTAACCGACAATAAGGGCACAACCAAAGGCTACAAAATTTATAAATATTAAAAAAAACGGGGGCTTGCTTATTACTCAGGCCCCTTAATTATCTTCTATTTCAAAGCCCAGGTATAAACCGGGTAGATTACTTTTATTGAGAATAATCATAATTATTGCTGTAGCTTTGAGTGCTAAACCGTCACTGTTTTGATGAAATTATTTTTTACTTCTCTCTTTCTATTAACTGTAAGCATATGCTTTGCGCAAAGGCAAAATGTTTACTTCCTGAAAAACAATGGTAAATATGTAAATATTCGGGACAGCGCAGACTATATCAGGATAGTTAGAGAACCCGATTCAGCTTCAACACTATACAATGTTATTGAATTTTACCTCAATGGCGCCCAAAAACTTGTCGGAAAATCAAGAAGTATCGATCCGCCAAAATATGAAGGGCCATGTATTACCTATTATGCTAACGGTCTAAAACAACGGCTATCGAACTACAAAAACAACTCAAAAACCGGGAACGAGGTCCTGTACTATCCAAATGGCAAACGCTACCTTTTATTAAACTATCCGGAAAAAGAAACCCGTGAAAGCGAATACCGGAATGATGCACTGATAGAATCATGTAATGATTCGTTGGGAAATGTACTTGTAAAGGACGGGAATGGTTATATGAAAAGCTACGATGACAAATTTAATTACGTTGAGGAGGAAGGTAATATCAAAAACGGTCGAAGAGATGGAAACTGGAAAGGCGAATATAGGGACAACCACATCACTTTCACCGAAAGTTACGACAATGGCAAACTGCTAATTGGAAATGCATCGAACCGATATGGCAAAACCAGCACCTACTCAGGCACAAGAGGAGTGCCGCCGGAGTTTAAAGGAGGCATCGAAGGCTTTGGACGATATTTGTCGAGAAACATTAGATACCCAGATCTGGCTCGTCAAAAAGGCATACAAGGCCAGGTGATACTCTCATTTGTAGTTGAAAAAAATGGTGAGCTTTCTGATATAAAAGTAAGCAAATCGGTGATGCCGCTTTTTGATGACGAAGCCATACGGGTGCTTAAGGAATCACCTAAATGGATACCAGGCACACAATTCGGCATGCCTGTAAGAGTGCAATATAGCGTCCCTATTACTTTTACACTTGGCAATTAACTAACGCCGGTCAGCAGCGATACCCAGCGATAGTTTCAGACTTACATCTACATCATTGGCTTTACGTAATTTGTAAACCATCCGGATGCGCACACTGGGTTGCCGCACCAACTCGTCAAGAAAGTGTGAATTATCAATATCCAGTACAATACTGTTACCCGAGGTAGCAGCAATATCTTTCCTTATGGCTACCATTACTTCATCACTCCCGTCGGCCTTAGCCATATATACCCGCAATGAAGCAATATTACCAATGTTATAGTTAGCTGGCTCTTTTGATTCCAGTTTGGCCGATACCGTGCGTACCTCACTTATTTTGCCTGCATTATTGCCATCCCTGGTAAAATCCTGGTCAAAACTATTGGCGGTACTTATAGCAGTATGGGGCTCACCTATACTTGCTGATGCCGGGATTGCTATATTGGCTGTATATGGGAAAGTTCCTTTTACAACACGTTGCATCATAGCGCAGCTTCCAAAAAATAAGATTGAAGCAAGCAAAATAAATGTAAGTTTCTTCATCATTTTAATTCAGATGGTTGACCGGTAAGCTACGGATAAAAATTCTGCGATTCCCATACGCGGGTATCGGCTTAAAATTCGGTATAATTTACCGTAAAATCTGGTAAAAACACAATATATGCAGGTTTTGAACTGGTTTATCGCAACAATATTTAAAAATACATTTTTTGCATTTAAAAAAACATTTTAGCGCATGAAAAGCAATGTAAAATCGGACTACAGAAGCTTTCTGAAATTTTGTAAAAAAATACCAAAAAAAGTTTAACAAAAACATATCTTTGCACCCCGACACTGAGGTCGGGATTTCTCGCCTTCAGTGCATAGGAAAAATCGTTTACGGGCCTTAAAAAGCCTTTAACTTTTGACTTAGAACTTTTGACTTAAAAAAAGCCCTATGCCCAAAGATAATTCCATCAAATCAATTCTCATCATCGGCTCCGGCCCTATTATTATCGGCCAGGCCTGCGAATTTGATTACGCCGGCTCACAAGCTGCCCTTTCCCTGAAAGACGAAGGTATTACCGTATCCATCATCAACAGCAACCCTGCCACTATCATGACAGATAAGGTTATTGGCGATCATGTTTACCTGTTGCCGCTTACCTGCGCAAGTATTGAGCAAATACTTACCGAACAAAAAATTGATGCCGTACTGCCTACTATGGGCGGCCAAACCGCGCTTAACCTTTGTATAGAGGCTGCCGAACGCGGAATTTGGGAAAAATACGGTGTAAAGATTGTTGGTGTGGATATTGCCGCCATCGAAAAAACAGAGAACCGCGAAGCTTTTCGTCAGTTAATGGTGGATATCGGTGTAGGCGTGGCTAAATCAAAAATTGCCAACTCTTTTCTGGAAGGTAAAGAAGGCGCCCAGGAAATCGGCTTTCCGCTGGTTATCCGCCCAAGCTATACACTTGGTGGTAAAGGTGCTGGTTTTGTGCACAGAAAAGAAGATTTTGATGCCGCTTTAAGCCGTGGCCTCCAGGCATCACCAACCCACGAGGTTTTGGTGGAACAAGCTGTTTTAGGCTGGAAAGAATACGAGTTGGAGCTGTTACGTGATAATAACGATAACGTGATCATCATCTGCTCTATCGAGAACTTTGATCCGATGGGTATCCATACCGGCGACTCGATCACTGTGGCCCCGGCCATGACCCTGAGCGATCGCTGCTACCAGGAAATGCGTAACCAGGCCATCAAAATGATGCGCGCCATTGGTAATTTTGCAGGTGGTTGTAACGTACAATTTTCGGTTAACCCTGCCGATGAATCTATCATCGCCATTGAAATTAATCCGCGCGTTTCCCGCTCATCTGCCCTGGCATCAAAAGCAACCGGTTACCCCATTGCTAAGATCGCTGCCAAACTGGCTATAGGATATAACCTTGACGAAATTGAAAACCAGATCACCAAAACCACCTCGGCTTATTTTGAGCCTACACTGGATTATGTGATCGTGAAAATACCTCGCTGGAACTTTGATAAATTTAAAGGCGCTAACCGCGAGTTGGGTCTGCAAATGAAATCGGTAGGTGAAGTGATGGGCATTGGCCGCAGCTTTATTGAAGCATTGCAGAAAGCGTGCCAGAGCTTAGAGATCGGCCGTGCCGGCTTAGGTGCCGACGGTCGTCAGAGCCGCAACCTGGAAGAAATCATGCACAGTTTGGAGCATCCAAGCTGGGACAGGTTATTCCACGTATATGACGCGTTGAGCCTCGGCGTTCCGATCGAATCGGTACGTAAAGTGACCAAGATCGATCGCTGGTTCCTGAACCAGATCCAGGATGTGGTAAATCTGGAAAATGAACTGCGCCGCTATTCATTAACTAACATTCCAGAGGAGTTCCTGTATACCCTGAAACAAAAAGGTTTCTCAGATACGCAGATAGCCTACATACTGGGCAATGTAACTGAAGAGGATGTTTACCAGCGCCGCAAAGCTTTGGGCATCAAACGTGTTTACAAAATGGTGGATACCTGCGCTGCAGAGTTTCCGGCCAAAACACCATACTACTACTCTACTTACGAAGGCGAGAACGAATCGGTATCGTCTGATAAAAAGAAAATAATTGTATTAGGCTCTGGCCCTAACCGTATTGGTCAGGGTATCGAATTTGATTACAGCTGCGTACACGGCCTGCTTGCCGCCAAAGAATCAGGTTTTGAAGCCATCATGGTTAACTGCAACCCTGAAACTGTTTCGACCGACTTTAATATGGCCGATAAGCTTTACTTTGAGCCGGTATACTGGGAGCACGTACGTGAGATCATCGAGCTGGAAAAACCATATGGTGTAATTGTGCAGCTTGGCGGACAAACAGCCTTAAAAATGGCCGAAAAAATGCACGAGCATGGCATCCGGATCATTGGTACATCATTCAATGATATGGACATCGCTGAAGATCGCGGCCGTTTCTCAGACCTATTGAAAGATCTGGAAATCCCTTATCCTAAATACGGTGTTGCCGAAAGCGCCGAAGAAGCACTTGAAGTAGCCCATCATGTTGGCTACCCGGTGTTGGTACGCCCAAGCTATGTATTAGGCGGACAGGGCATGAGCATCGTAATTAACGATGAAGACCTGGAAAAAGCCGTAGTTAGCCTGTTGAAAAACCTTCCGGGAAACCGTGTACTGATCGACCACTTCCTTGATCGCGCTGCGGAAGCTGAAACTGACTCGATCAGCGATGGCGACGATGTACACATTATAGGGATGATGGAACACATCGAGCCTGCGGGTATCCACTCAGGCGACTCATTCTCGGTATTGCCACCGTTTGACCTGTCAGACAATGTGATCAACCAGATGGAAGAATATACCGTAAAAATTGCCAAAGCGCTAAACGTACGCGGCTTGCTCAACATCCAGTTCGCGGTGAAAAATGACCAGGTATATGTGATCGAGGCAAATCCACGCGCATCACGTACTGTGCCTTTCATAGCCAAAGCTTATGATGTACCTTACATCAACATTGCCGCCAAAGTAATGCTGGGTGTTAATAAACTGAAAGATTTTACCATCGAGCGTAAACTTTGGGGCTATGCCATCAAAGAACCTATATTCTCCTTTGATAAATTCCCTGAAGTAAATAAGGAGCTAGGCCCAGAGATGAAATCAACCGGCGAAGCTATCCGCTTTATCCCGAATCTGCAGGATCCTTATTTCAGAGAGTTGTACAAAGAAAAATCGATGTACCTAAGCAAATAAATTATTTAAAACATTAGATTGCGCAGGCAGTTTAATTACCGGATAACATTTCCTGGCAGCCCCTCCGGCTGCCGGGAAATTATTGTTGAACTAAGTTAGTATAGATTGAAAGTTAATTCGAATAATACGCAGGCATTCAACCTCAATAATGTTGATCCTGAGGAGATAGGTGATGTTTTTGTAAAAATTGAAAGATCCTTTAATATCCGTTTAGACGACACATCCTGTAAAGATGTAAAAACCTTCGGCAAACTTTGTGATATTGTTGTTGAGAAGGTAAAACAAACCAATAACGATAGCTGTACTACCCAGCAGGCATTTTATAAAATACGCAATGCTATTAACTCTACCATTTCTCCACCAAAAGAGTTAATAAAACCCCAAACCAAACTGGCCGACATTTTCCCCAGGGATACCCGTTTACAGGTGATCGCTGAGATTGAGCGCGAGATGGGTTTCAAGATCAATCTTTTACAGCCTAAACAGGGCGTGGTGGGCACCTTTATTTTTGTATTACTGGCATCGGCAGTTGGCTTCTTCTATCAGCCTGTAATGGCTTGTGTTGGTGCCCTGGTAGCCATGAGCGGACTGATGCTCGCGGGCAGATTTGGCAAGGAGCTTAAGGTAAAAACACTAGGCGATCTGGCCGAGAAAGTAGCACGCGAACATTATATCAAATGCCGCCGGGATGCTTCAACCGTTAACCGTAATGAGGTATCACAAAAAATAAAGGAACTATTTACAGCCGACCTGTATCTGGAACCATCGGTATTAACCCGCGACGCTAAGTTTTAAACAGCAGTAAAATAATTTCTTAAAATAAAAGGGAATCCATACCTAATGGATTCCCTTTTATTTTAAGGCACTATATTGGCTCTGCAAAAGAACCTGAGTGAACAGAATTCCGAAGCAGGCGCCTATTTTGGTAAAAAAGTGGGTTTACATGGTTTACACTTTTTATGGGTTAAAATTAATATATTTATCTTACAATCAAATAGTTAAGTAAATTTTTACGGCATATTTGGCCAAAACATGTTAACCATCTTTTGTCATTAAATAATGGCTTATGAAGTATTAAATATCGGGCATCGAATAATGATTTCGATATTGGAAATTCATTATTCGATATTATTCCCCTGATAAAGATCAAATTCCCCCTCCGGGGGGTTAGGGGGCCTCACTTAGCCACCTGCAAACCCTTCACCTCAAAAGTTACTTTTCTTTTAGTATCCGTTTTTACCTGATGCTGTTTCTTGCCGGTAACCGTATCACCGGCCAGGTGCTGAAGATCGTCGGCAATGAATTGTTTTTGGGCCACACCTTCAATGATCACCGTACGTCCGGCTAAATTACCCGGAATATTGATATTGTAATCTTTAAAATGCGCCGCTATAACTTTGCCACTACCGGCATCCAGCTCAAACCAGCCTCCCTTTTCATGGATCACCTTAATTACGCGCCCCTCAATAGTGGTACTGATCCTGGTCTTCTTTCCCATAAAAGTTTCCAGTTTAGTGGCGCTCATCATAGCCAGTGTATCTGGTTTTTTGCCATAAACCATGCCGTGAGGCAGCGGAGTATGTTGCTGTGCAAAAACAACGGTCGAAAGTAAAAGAGCGATTAGCAATACGGAGGATTTCATGCTTATTGTTTTTTGAATTGTAACAATTATATAAGCAAAATGTTATACCTCCTGTTAATACCCCTCTTCTTCATACTATCCTCATTCAAAAACATCTATTTAGAGGCTGCAAAAGGCATTTTCAGACTATAATAAAGGCTTTTAATGCCATTTGTTAAGATATGTTAAAACCCATGTTGCTAAATAATATGCAGCAACGTATAGAGTTAATAAAGTGCTTAATAACATACTTATTACTTAATCTATTAACACATGAACAAAACCTTAACTAGATCCTTCTTTTTTGCTGCCTGCTTGCTGTCGGTTTTTTTAACAATTGCCGGATGCACTAAAGGTACCTCAAGTACACCCGGAACACCGCCAACTTTAGTAACAATGGATGTAAGCACTACCGCCAGCGGAACGGGAGCATATAGCGGCGGATTGATCACAACAACCTTAACCGAAACTCTGAGCGGGCTTGGCGTATGTTGGAGCTCAAGTAATCAAAATCCAACCACTGCTGATTCTAAAACCACCGACACGGCTACCGTGATGAGCTATGCGAGCAAAATAACCGGTTTAACGCCCAAAACAACCTATTATTTGAGGGCCTATGCCATCAGTGCTTCCGGAACTTCATATGGCAATACCATACAATTTACCACCGGTGCTGATCTATCTGGATTGGGCGGTACAGTAAGCACTGTGGCCGGTAGCGCGACTACCGGATTTGCCGACGGGACCGGCTCAAGCGCGGTGTTTGACAGTCCGCAGGGTTTAACTATTGATGCCTCAGGCAATATCTATGTAGCCGACTCCTTTAATAGTGCCATCAGAAAAGTTACGCCATCGGGCGTGGTAACAACCGTATCAGGCACGGGCAGTATCGGTTATATTGACGGACCGGTTGCCAGCGCTAAATTTTATGCTCCTCAAAGCCTGGTGGCCGATGCAGCAGGCAATATTTATGTAGCTGATTTTGGCAATAACATGATCCGCAAGATCTCTGCCAACGGCACGGTAAGTACCCTTGCTGGAAGCGGTGATGCCGGCTATGCCGATGGCACAGGAAACAAAGCCACATTTAACAGCCCACGTGGCCTGGCACTGGATGCACAGGGTAATCTATATGTGGCCGATCAGGGTAATAACCTTATTCGCAAGGTTACCGCAGCGGGTGTGGTAACTACTATTGCAGGCAAAACAACGGCTGGCTATGTAGATAACGCGACAGCTACAACCGCGCAATTCAATCAGCCAAATGGCATTGCATTGGATGCCCAGGGCAACATTTATGTAGCCGATCTGCAAAACTATGCCATCCGTAAAATCACCTCAGCCGGGGTAGTAACCACCGTTGTTGGCGGTCTTAAATTATCTACCCTGATCAGTAATCCTGGAGCCCTTACTTTTGATGCTAAAGGGAACTTATTTATCAGCGATCAAAATGGCCGCGTGTTAGAACTAACTGCCAGTAAAGTTTTGCTTTCATTAGCCGGGAAAACAGCGACCGCGGGCTTTACGGATGGACAAGGCACCAGTGCTCTATTTAACGCGCCACAAGGTCTTGTAGCCGATGCCAGCGGGAATATCTGGATAGCAGACAGCAACAATAACAGCATACGTAAGCTTGTTCCACCATCGGGAATATAATTTGGGGGGTTATAGAACTAAGGGCCTATTGGATTTTAGGGACGAAAGATAAAGGACGAAGGGATAAAAGGATTTTAATCATCCTTGTTCTTTCGTCCTTTATTAGTATATAAGGATAACGGATATTTTATCTTTCCATTCTGTCGTTCAGTCCCCTTATCTCAAAGTCCAATAGTCCCTTTGTCTAAAAAGTCCAAAAATCATCCAAAAAGCTGGCTGAACACTTCTTCAATACTGCTTACTATTTTTATATCGATATCATAGCGCGACAGGTCCATCCGTTTTTTATCCTGCCCCGCCGATGGAAGGTTATATTTGGATATAAATATCTGGTTAAAGCCCAGTTTTTGAGCTTCGGCAATACGTTGTTCTACCCGGTTAACAGCTCTTATTTCGCCGGATAAACCTATCTCACCAGCGAAACAGGTTTTGAATGGTATAGGCATATCCTCATGCGATGATATGATAGCTGCTGCTAAACCCAGATCGATGGCCGGATCTTCAACCCTGATGCCGCCGGTAATATTTAAAAACACATCTTTAGCCCCTAATCTGAATCCACAACGTTTTTCCAACACGGCCAGCAACATGCTCATGCGTTTGGTATCAAAGCCTGTGGCCGTACGCTGTGGTGTGCCATAGGCCGATGTACTTACCAGGGCCTGTGTTTCTATCAGCATAGGGCGCATACCCTCCAAGGTGGCAGATATGGTGATGCCGCTCAAGGGTTCATCCCGTTGCGATAATAGTATTTCTGACGGGTTGGAAACTTCTCTGAGCCCTTCGCCCAGCATTTCATATATACCCAATTCCGATGCCGAACCAAACCGGTTTTTAACCGTGCGTAATATGCGGTAAACATGGTGCCTGTCGCCTTCAAACTGTAAAACGGTATCGACCATATGCTCCAGTATTTTAGGGCCTGCAATCATCCCATCTTTGGTGATATGACCTATCAGGAATACTGGGGTCGATGTTTCCTTAGCAAAGCGCAGCATCTCGGCAGTACACTCCCGTACTTGTGATACACTGCCAGGGGTTGATTCGATATGTGAGGAATGAAGCGTCTGTATAGAATCAATCACGACCAGGTCGGGTTCCAGGGCCTCTATTTGCTTAAAGATGTTTTGGGTTGATGTTTCACAAAGCACATAACAGGCTCCCTCGGCCCCTGAAGGCGAAGTTTCATTATGCGCAGTGCTTATAACTCCCCCTTCAGGGGGCAGGGGGGATAACCTCTCCGCCCGCATTTTTATCTGCCGTTCACTTTCCTCGCCCGATACATAAAGTACTTTCAGATTGGGCATATTAAGCGCCAGCTGCAACATCAGCGTTGATTTGCCAATACCCGGCTCACCGCCAATAAGCACCAACGAGCCTGCTACTATACCGCCACCCAACACCCGGTTAAATTCTTTATCGGGCGTTTGCATGCGGTGTTCTTCGCTAAAAGTAATATCGGCCACCTGCACCGGCTTATTGGCCCGTTGCTGCGTATTAGAGGTAACTTTCCAGGTAGGTACAGATGCCGAGTTGCCCTTATCAATGATCTCTTCAACAAAAGTATTCCATTGTTGGCATGAAGGGCATTTGCCCAGCCATTTAGCCGATTCAAAGCCACAGCTTTGACAAAAGTACGCGATCTTGGTTTTAGCCATGTTTCAGATATACAAATTTGTATACGCAAATATGCTGAATTAAATAATAAATATTACTAATTTATTTAGCATTTTCAATTAAAGCAATACATAGCCTCTGTACATTTTTGCATCGGATATAAAAGCCTAATAGAAACATTAAGCTACCTTTTGGCGTATACGACACTGTTTCCTGCCAAACTAATGTTCATGATACTGATGAATGGCTTTTGAATTGATATAACTAAACCTGTATGAATAAAACTTTATTTTTTGCCATTATTGGCTTTCTATTTTTCAACATTTCTTCTAAAGCCCAGGATACAGGAAACAGTATTGAAATAAGCGGCACCGGCGGTATCAAAATATTCACACCCGAGAAAAACACCCTCAACGGCCCCCTTTTTGGTGGCGAACTGGCCTATCATATTAACATGGCCGATAATAAACGAGATTTCATCCGGATACTGAATATCAAAAGTATCGACGCTGTATTTTCTTACCGTAATATGAGCGGGGTGATATTAAATCATGATCAAAGCACCAAAGGAGTTATCGGCAATACCTATGCTGTACTCGGCCGTTTAGAAATTGGCCTGCTCAAGATTGATCGTACCGAGCTGTTACTTACTCCCGGCTTCGGTTTTTTATATGCCTCCGAAACTCATGTTACCAATAGTCAAAATATTATCATAGGCAGCCACATCAACCTTGCGGCACAGGTGGGCCTTAAAGTATTTACACCCATAACCCAATCAACTGGCATACAGGTAGGCGCGGAGGTGTTTCATTATTCAAACGGCGCCGCTAAGTTGCCTAATAACGGGATAAATGCGTTTGCGTATACACTGGGGCTGGTACAAAAGATAAACCAGGATGGTCCTTCCACATTTTACGAGCCAGAAACCGACGATAAGCACTCCTTTGAATTCGGCATCAATGTAGGCCGGCGTGGGAGTAAATACTCGGACCAGGGACTTTATAAAACCGGGTTTTATGCCGGCTATAATTATAAATTTAACCCGGTATTGAGCATGAAGATCGGTACCGACGCGGTTTACTATAACACGGCTTTCAATACCACTAATTTGCAAGATGCTTTGAATACTTTTCAGAGCAAAGCTACGTCATATGATCGCTGGCGGGTTGGTATATCAGCCGGGCCGGATATATGGCTGGGTAAATTTGCTGTAATGACCGGTTATGGTTATTATGTGCATTATCATAGTTACTTCCCGGTTAAAACCTATTGGACCGCTGGCTTAAAATATTACATAACACCATACCTGGCTATACAAGCCAAAGGCTATATCCATAATACCGAGGCTGATTTTGTTGGTTACGGTGTACAATTCAGGATACGCTAAAGTTAAACAAGAGGTTATATTCAAAAAGGTTAAAACAAAAAAATGCAGATGCTTTATCAACATCTGCATTTTTAAAATCTGCGGAAGTGCAGATCAATCTCTTTACAATTTTATTTCTTCGTCTTTTGAGGTGAAGAAACGGAACTCGGTGATCTGGTATGCGGGATTACTCTTAACCTTGATCCATTGGCCATATTTAACAAACCACTTCATTTGGCGGTTGTAAATGCCTTTTTTAATGTAAGCTTCAATATACGGATGTACGCATAAGGTAATACCCTTTTCGTTTTGCTCGTCCAATATGTAATTGAAGTTATTTTCAATATCGTCCATCAGCAAAATAGTTGGCCTTATGGTACCTGTACCGTTACAGGTTGGGCATACTTCGCTGGTAACAATATTCATTTCGGGCCTTACACGCTGACGTGTAATTTGTACCAAACCAAACTTACTTGGTGGTAAAATGGTATGTTTGGCCCTATCGTACTGCATTTCGGTACGCAAATAGTCAAATAACTCCTTGCGGTTCTGCGGTTTGTGCATATCAATAAAATCGATCACCACAATACCGCCCATATCGCGCAGGCGCAACTGACGGGCAATTTCTTTAGCCGCTTCCTTATTTACCTGGTAGGCATTCTCTTCCTGGTTTTCTTTATTGGCCGTACGGTTACCGCTGTTAACGTCGATAACGTGCAGGGCTTCTGTATGTTCAATTACCAGGTAAGCGCCACCGGCAAGATTAACAGTTTTACCAAAAGCGCCCTTGATTTGCTTTTCGATCCCAAAATGTTCAAATATAGGCTCCTTATGCTTATGCATACGGACTATACTTTCCATATCGGGCGATATTTCATGGATGTATGAACGAATTTCTTCGAACATGCCATTGTCATTCACATAAATATGCTGAAAATCGGGGTTCAATATATCCCTGAGGATAGTTGAGGTACGCCCAATTTCGCCTAAAACCTTTTTTGATGGTTCAACAGACGGCAGCTTGGTTATGAATGATTCCCATTTAGATATCAGATCGAGCAGGTCTTTTTGTAATTCATCAACCCCTTTGCCTTCAGATACTGTACGGATAATAACGCCAAAATGCTTTGGCTTAATGCTTTCAACAACCTTCCGTAAACGATTTCGTTCTGTATTGCTCTTTATTTTTTTGGAAATAGAGATAGCCTCCGAAAATGGTACCAATACCACATAACGGCCGGCTATTGAAAGATCAGAACTTAAACGTGGTCCTTTGGTTGATATAGGTTCCTTAGCTATTTGTACCGGTATAAGTTGGTTTTTTGATAATATCTCCGAGATCTTTCCTCCCTTATTGATATCACCTTCCAACTTAAAGCCGTCCAAAAGCTTCGATTGGTATCCCCCGCTACGTACTTGCTTGGTTAATTTAAGCAGGCTCTGCACCTGCGGACCAAGATCAAGATAATGCAAAAAGGCATCCTTCTCGTAGCCAACGTCTACAAAGGCTGCATTTAAACTGGGCATGATCTTTTTGATACGCCCCAGGTAAATATCACCAACAGTATAATTGTTGCTGACCTGCTCTTTATGAAGTTCTACGAGTTGTTTATCCTGTAATAATGCAATGGTAGCCCCGTTTGGGGATGAATCGATAATTAATTCTTTTATCAACTGCTACTCCATTTCTTAAAACGGTAAAAACCGCGTGTTAATAAGTGGGTAAAAAACACTACTAAAGTTACCTGCTTCATAAAAAAGCAGGTAAGCTGCTTAAATAAGCAGCTTATTTCTTTTTATGTCTGTTTTTTCTTAAACGCTTTTTGCGTTTGTGGGTAGCCATTTTGTGTCTTTTACGTTTTTTACCGCTCGGCATAATAATAATTTTTAATGTGTGATTAATTCTTTAATTCCTTGATATATTCATCAATGCGTTGCCCGAATACAGGATCGGGCATCATTTCTTTACATTTTTGGTAAGCTTCGATAGCTTCCTTTTTCATGCCCAGTTGCTTGTAGCTTTCGGCCAGATAAAAAGTTGGCTCCAATTCCTGCTTTTGGGCAATTAATGTTTTAAACCTGCCAACCGCTTTTTCGTACTGGCCCGATTTCATGGCAAACATTCCTAAATTAAGGTTCGCGTTCCAATTGTTGGGATCCTTTTTTACTACTTCAAGCAATAAGGCTATACCTTGCATAGGGCCGGCGCCGCCATTTACGTAGGCAACACCTAATCCTGTTTTACCCTCAAGGCTTTCGGGTTTTAGTTTAAGGGCACTCTGAAAAGCTTCTACCGAATTAGTTACAAATGCGGGCTGCAATAAAGTGTCCTGTGTAAGTTTGTAAGCATCGTTAAAACGATTACCTGCATTTAACCAATCCTCCAGCTTGTTTTCCTTACGGGCCAAAGCCTGATAGTAAAATGCCGCCGGGGCCGGCTGGTTAACATCATCCCACTGATGGGCCAATTGCTGCTGCAATTTTTGCTCATCGGCGCCTGACGCGTTTTTTAATTGCCCTTCAAGGTCGTTTATCTTTGCTGTTAACGCCGCCCCAATTGCGGTTTTAGCAGTTGCAGATACCATATCAACCGTTACAGCGGTGGCCGGCTTGCGGCTGGCTGTCATTACGTTTGTTTTGTCTGGTTTAGCCTCTTTGGGTTTTATTAAACCTTTAACAGGTAAATAATACAAATAGCCCATAATAACAACTACGGCTGCACTAATGGCTATTTGTTTCTTATTCATGCTTATAAATTATTTGCTGTTTTTGTTACCTGTTTTAACTTTTTCAACAAAAGTTTTAGCTGGTTTAAAGCTTGGCACAAAATGCTCTGGAATAATGATGGCAGTATTTTTTGAAATATTGCGGGCTGTTTTTTTCGCTCTTTTCTTTACAACAAAACTTCCGAATCCTCTTACATAAACGTTCTCGCCGCCAACCATTGAGCTTTTAACTACTTTAAAAAATGCCTCAACTGTTTCCTGCACGTCTACTTTCTCTATACCTGTCTTAGATGAGATTTCAGTTATAATTTCTGCCTTAGTCATATCTGATTTACTTTTATTTAATATATAAACACTTAACTGTTTTGGGGTTGCAAAAGTATCGCTTTATATTTTAAGAGCGAAATATTTAACAGTTTTTTTTTCGTAAGTAATAAAAACGGACAATATCGTTACAAATTGCATGCTAAATCGTTAAGGAGCAAGGATTTTTGGAGCAAGGATAAGAGACTTGAGAACAAGGATTTCGGGACTAAAGAACAGAGACAAAAAATCTAAAAAAATACTTGCTTTTGTTCCAAAAATCTTTGCTCTATCAAAAAAACCTTCCTCCTTACTCCAAAAATCCTTACTCCTTGCTCCCCGCAAAAGTCCTTACTTTTACAGCTATGAATTTTACTGACGAACTGGTACAATGGTATCTTCAAAATAAACGCGACCTGCCCTGGCGCAATACCACCGATGCTTATGTAATATGGCTTTCGGAGATCATACTGCAACAAACGCGGGTAGAACAAGGCTTACCATATTTTTATCGTTTTTTAGAAAGATACCCTACGGTAAGTAGTTTTGCAGCGGCCCAGGAGGATGAAGTATTAAAATTATGGCAGGGCCTGGGCTATTACTCACGTGGCCGCAACATGCTTAAAACAGCCCGGCTGGTGCAGGAACAATTCATAGGTAAATTCCCGCAACGTTATGACGACCTGATCAAGCTAAAAGGAATAGGCGAATACACAGCTGCGGCTATTGCCTCATTCTCGGCAAATGAGGTAAAAGCCGTTGTTGATGGTAATGTTTACCGGGTACTTGCACGTTATTTTGGCATTGATGAGCCCATCAATTCAACCGGTGGTAAAAAAACATTCCAGGAGCTTGCCAATAATTTAATTAATAAGAAAACTCCAGGATTACATAACCAGGCCATGATGGAGTTTGGCGCCATGCTTTGCAAACCCAAAAATCCGGCTTGCGGTATTTGCCCGGTGCGCATGAACTGCTTTGCTTTTAAAAATAATGCTACCACTACGCTCCCGGTTAAATTAAAAACGGTAAAAATTCGCGAACGCTTTTTTAATTACTTTTTGATAACCGATGGCGACTCCGTATTGATGAATAAAAGAGGAGATAAAGATATTTGGGCAAATTTATATGACCTCCCGCTGATAGAAACAGCGTCTTTGCTCCCTATTTACGAACTTGCCGACCATCCCCGGATAAAGGAATTTTTCGGCAACCAAATCAAAATAGCTCCTGATAATGTACAGGTTCACAAACATCTGCTCACCCACCAGCGCCTTTTTATCAGGCTCATCAAAACTGAATCAAAGCCTCTTAAACTCGATCCTAATTGGTTTTATACCCCAACTGAAAACCTGCCAAACCTGGCTCTTCCAAAACCTGTAGTTATATTAATAAAAAATATTTTTAATTTATAAATTAATTTTTCGTTATTTTATGGCATGTCTGGAATAAATAAAGTAATACTTGTAGGTCATTTAGGTAAAGATCCCGAAGTGCGAGTTTTAGAAGGTGGAGTATCCGTTACCAGTTTCCCTTTAGCTACTTCTGAAACCTTTAACAAAGATGGCCGTAAAGTTGAACAAACCGAATGGCATAATATTGTAATGTGGCGTGGTTTGGCCGATATGGCCGCCAAATTCCTGCAAAAAGGCAAGCTGGTTTACATTGAAGGGAAGCTTCGTACCCGCTCATTTGAAGACAAAGAAGGATTCAAAAAATACACAACCGAAGTAGTGGCCGAAAACTTTACCATGCTTGGCCGTAAAAGTGATTTTGATGGCGATATCCGGTCAATTGCCAAACCCGAAGATCAGCTCTATACCGATGGCGAAGCCAACAATCAAGCTTATTGATATAATTAAAAAACGCCCCCTGCACAAGCGTCAGGGGGCGTTTTTTAACCTATTGCAGAAAGACTTATCTGCCGCCCGGCGGGCAATGTTCTTTCAGATATTTGGTAAACAGGGTTCGTAAGTGCAAGCCTGTACCCTCGCCTTCAGAAATACTATGCGTACGATTAGGGTACGACATCAGCTCAAACTGGCGGTTGTATTTTACCAGCTGATTGATCAGCTCTTCGGCGTTTTTATAGTGCACATTATCATCGCCCGTGCCATGGATATACAACAAATTGCCACGCAGATTTTTGGCATAGGTAATTGGCGACCCTTTGATAAATGCCGCGCGGCCTTCATCATCAACCGGCACGCCCATGTAACGCTCCTGGTAGATATTATCATAAGTAAGCTGATCGCCAACGGCGGCTACTGCTATGCCCGTTTTGTAAATATCCGGATACTGGAACATCAAATTAAGGGTTGATGAACCACCACCGCTCCAGCCATGAACAGCTATGCGGGTTGAATCGACAAAGGGCCATTTCAAGATCTCTTTTGCCGCCATGGCCTGGTCGCGGATATTGATGATCCCTATGTTTTTATAGATCGCTTTACGCCAGGCTGTGCCTTTTGGCGCTGGCGCGCCGCGCCCTTCAACCGACATGTAGATGTAGCCATCGTCGGCCATACTACCCACATAAAGCCTGTTATTGCCTGCCCCCCAGGTATCGGTAACGGTTTGTGATGCCGGTTCGCCGTAAACCATAAATACTACCGGATATTTTTTATGCGGATCAAAACTGGAGGGCTTTTTCATCCAGCCATCCATTTCAATGCCGTCAACGGTTTTAACCTTGAAAAATTCAGTCTTATTTTTAGCGTTTTTGTCCAGAATTATAGAATTGCCCCCAATATGCTTGTGCTCTGGCAGGCTCACTACCTCGCTTGCCGGAGGTGTGTAACTGTTGGAGAAATTATGCAGTGCCACTTTACCATTTGGCGATATATCATAACCATGTGTACCAGGCTCATCGGCTGGCGAAACACGCTCTGGTTTTGCAACGCCGGCAATTTTTATACGATACAAATACTTCTGGGTAGCATTATCAGGCGATGCCATAAAATAGATATACCCAGATGTCTCATCAATTAAATTGATGCTGATCACATCATAATCGCCTTTGGTTACCAGCGTTTCTTTACCCTCACGAGTTACACGGTAAATATGTTTCCAGCCGTCTTTTTCGCTCACCCATAAAAACTCTTTGCCTTTATTTATCCATTCCCAACCTGCGGGGTCGCCACCATTCCAGCGCTCTTTACCATCAATCCAGGCATTGCTCTTTTCTTCACAGATCAACCGGGCAGTACCATTGGATACATTGCCGATAAACACCCTGCTTTCTGTTTGCGCCCTGTTCAACTGCTCCAGGATGATTTCATTGGAATTCAATGTCCATTCCATTCGGGGAATGTAATGCTGTATCGCGTCACCAGGTGTATTTATCCAATTGGTTTTACCTGTAGTAATATCTACAACACCTACTTTGCAAGAGCTTGGATCCTGCCCGGCAACCGGGTATTCAACAGGCACCACATAGGGGTAGATGGAGTCGGTAGTATTCAGCATCAGGTAGCTTTTTATTTTGGTAGCATCTATCTGCCAATAGGCTATCGATTTGCTATCGGGCGACCACCGGAAACCATCCCGGCATCCAAATTCTTCCTCATAAGCCCAGTCGAACGTTCCATTGATCAGCCTGGTGCTGCCATCGGTAGTTAACTGTTTAACTGAGGCATCAGCCAAATCCTCCACGTAAATATTATGCCCACTTACATAGGCCGCCTTAAGTCCATCAGGCGAAAATTTGGCAAACATCAATGATGCTTCCGGCAGGTTTTTACCCAACTGCCACAGCTTTTTGGTATTGGTATCATACACCCAGTAATCGCCCCGGGTATCATAGCGCCACACTTTTTTGGTATTGGTATTGATCAGCAATTTTTGACCATCGGCCGATACCGAGAACCTTTTTACGCTCAACGGCGCCTGGCCCTGCGGGGTAAGTTCGGCCTTGCTTATCCACAAAGTTTTTTTACTGGTATCGCGGGTATCCAGTATCCTGATACCATCACCGGTGATTTTGTAATACTGGTAGCCATCCTTTGTCCAATGGGTTGGCAACCGTTGCGCGTTTGCCGTATATATGCCCAAAATGAAGCACACTACGGTAAGGAATGATGATCCCGAACGGAAAAATTTCATATACTTAGTGTTTTATTGAAGATTGCGGCGTTAATTTACAATTAAGTAAAGCCGCTGTAAATTTTGCATTAAATTAGCACAAATCAAGCACGTAAATTATCCAGTGTAATGAAAAAATTATTGCTATCTTTTATTATTTGTACCACCTTTTATACCAACATACAGGCCCAGCACGCCGACCGTTCCAAATTTATCAGGGACAGTTTAGATCTGTACATCAGCCGGGCCTTAACCAATTGGCGAGTGCCCGGCATTGCCGTTTGTATTGTAAAGGATAATAAAATAGTACTGGTAAAAGGTTATGGCATCAAAGAGTTAGGGCTGCCTAATACTGTGGATATTAATACCCTGTTCATGATTGGCAGCAACACCAAAGCTTTTACCGCTACCGCCTTGGCTATGCTGCAGGCCAACAACAAACTATCGCTTGATGATAAAGTAACCAAATACATCCCCGAGTTTAAACTGGAAAATAAGTTCGCCGGACAGGAGGCTACGGTACGAGATCTGCTATGCCACCGCCTTGGCTTCCAGACCTTCCAGGGCGATTTTACTTTTTATAACACTAACCTTACCCGTGCACAGGTGATCGAAAAACTGGGCGAGCTGAAAGCTACCTATCCTTTTCGTACCAAATGGGGCTATACCAATGCCGCCTTTTTAACCGCCGGTGAGATCATCCCCCGGGTAACAGACAAGCCCTGGGAGGTATACCTCAAAGACGCCATTTTTGCGCCGTTGGGCATGACCAACACACTGGCACTAAGCAAGGAACTGCCCAAATCTCTTAATCGTACTGTAGCGCACACCCTTACCGACGGCAGGCTTGCCCCCATACCCTATTGCCAGTTAGACGGGCTTGCGCCAGCCGGATCTATCAGCTCATCGGCCAGCGACATGGGCAAATGGGTACTGGCTTTGCTCAACAACGGCAAGGTAGGTAACCGCCAGGTTATACCGCAGGCAGCCATTGCAGCCACCCGCGAACCTCAGGATATTGTAGGCAGCCAATACCACCTAACCGGCGAAAACAATTTTGAACTATATGGCCTGGGCTGGTTTATACAGGATTATTCAAATCACCGACTGGTTATGCATGATGGCGGTGTAAGTGGCTATCTGTCATCAGTTACCCTTTCGCCGCAGGATAACCTGGGCATTGTGATACTCACCAATACCGATCAAAACCAGCTTTATGAAGCCCTGCGCTGGGAAATTCTGGATGTTTTTTTTGGCAGGCCCTATCGCGATTACAGCGAGGCCTATCTGAAAAACTTCAAAAACCATACAGCAACCGAACAACAAACCGAACGTAAACTGCGTGATACTGTGGCACTTCTCTTAAAGCCCGCGCTACCTCCGGCTTCCTACCTGGGCAAATACACCAACAGTTTTTATGGTAGCATGACTGTAACCCAGGGCGAAAACAGCGATCTGGAAATACGCTTTGAACATCACCCTACCATGTTTGCCAAATTGCAGCCGTTGGGGGGCAACCGCTTTTTTGTAACTTTTTCTGACCCGGTAATGGGTAAGGCTGTTTTTCCGTTTAATGTACAAAATGGCCGGGTTACAGGTGTAAAGGTTAAGGTAGCCGATTTTGTAGAACGTGGAGCCTACGAGTTTAAAAAGGAGTAGTGAGTGATACCCAACGCCAAACACCCTCGAAAAACTTTTTAAACCTTAAATTTTAACAATTTTTAGTCGAAAACAGGGGTAAAAACCCTTGCTTTTTGGTCGTTTTAACTAAACTTTAACGCCATTTTAACACTTTTTAACAAATTTTTGAGGGGCTTTGAAAGCTTTAAAAAGTATCTAATAACAACATACCAAACGGTCGGTTTTTTGGGCATTTATTCCTTTAACCACAACGGCCCGGTCCTCCTTTTTACAGAGAACCGGGCCGTTGTGATATATACAAATATACGAATTTAAGTCGGGAGTTTTAAGTTCCGAGGTATCAGATTTAAGGCTTCAACCATGCATCTAACAAATACCGATCAGACATAGAATCCCCACTCCCATATATGGGATAAATTTGAATTCTCGAATAAGCTGGTAAACGTTTTATATGATGTTTAAAACTTCAAATTGGCTTTAAGCCATTGCTGCACATCTTCTTGCAGAATGATATTGGGAGGTAACTGATCATGAATCAGTTTTTCCATTTTGTTACCGGTATTGGCAAAGCGGTAATCCCAAAGTATCATTAATTTATTAATCAGGTAAACTACTTCATTGCCCTCATCCTTTGTAAACGGCGTAGCGTCAGGTTTACCGTTCACGCGCGGATCGTTTTGGTTATATACGCTCCATTTGTAATCGGTATAATGTAAATTTCTTCTTGAAAAAAGGATCATGAGCTCAGTATTTGTTTAAATATACGCATAATAGTTCAGATGCGATTTAAATTAACATGGAATGGGCTCTGCTGGTCGTCCATAAGAGCTCAAACGAATGAGTTGCTCTCACTTTGTCCCTCCCATCAATCAACAAATTGATGCTCCATTTTTCTCCGATTAATTTGTATTTTCAGCCCTGTAATACTGATCTTCATGAAAAAAATATTTCTAATTACCGTTGCCGCTTTATTGAGCACTGCAGCTATGGCGCAGGATAAACAAAAGCCAATCTATTATTCTATATCTTTTCCTAATGCCGCTCATCATGAGGCAGAAATTGTGATGACCGTGCCCCAGGCCCCCCAAAGTTTACGTTTCCGCATGAGCCGCTCATCGGCAGGGCGTTATGCTACTCACGAGTTTGGTAAAAACATCTATAATGTTAAAGTAACCGCTATTGATGGTACCGATATCCCTTTTACGCAAATAGAGGGCGACCTGTATGAAGTTGGTTCACACCCGGAGAATATCAAAATAAGCTATACCCTGTTTGGCAACTGGACCGACGGTACTTACGCCAGCATTGATCCCAGCCACGCCCACTTGAATATGCCCGCTGCTTTTGCCTGGGTAATTGGCCAGGAAAAAAGACCAGTAAAATTTGAATTTAACGATCTGGATAAATATGGCTGGAAAGTATCCACACAATTAAAATCTGAAGGAGCCAATGTATACAGCGCTCCCAATATGCAATACATGATGGATAGCCCTACCGAACTGGCCAACTCCAAGGTAACCAGCTGGGACGTGGTGAATACCGATGGTAAAAAGCAAAAAATAAATGTAAGCATCCACTCCGATGACGACCAGGCTACGGTTGATAACTTTGGTAAAATGGTACAAAAGCTGGTACTGGAAGAAAAAGCTGTTTTTGGCGAACTACCTGCTTATGATTATGGCGAGTATACCTTTATAACCGACGTGTACCCAACAGACTCTGGTGATGGTATGGAGCACCGCAACTCTACCTGCATTGTTGATCCGCTGGAGAAGGTTGCCGGTAACGAGAACGATTTGCTGGATATTTTTTCGCATGAATATTTTCACAGCTGGAACGTAAAACGCATCCGTCCAAAATCATTGGAGCCGTTTAATTTTGAGCATGCCAATATGAGCAGCGAGCTTTGGTTTGCCGAAGGTTTTACCCAATATTATGGCGACCTGCTGCTTACCCGCGCCGGTTTTACTTCGCTCGATGACTATACCCGTACATTAGCGGGCCTGGTTAACCAGATCCTGAACACCCCGGGGGCCGCTAAATATCCGGCAACGCAAATGAGCCGCTACTCGGTATTTGCAGATAACGGCGTATCTATCGACCCGAATAATAACGTTAACGACTTTACCAGCTACTATACCTATGGCGGCGCCATAGCACTGGCATTGGATATGCGCCTTCGGGGCGAATTTAAGCTGACGCTTGATGATTATATGCGCCAGGTTTGGTTAAGCCGCGGCAAGGTGATGAAACCTTACACTATACCTGATTTGCAAGCCGATCTGGCCAAGGTGACCAACAACCCTAAGTTTGCCGCCGACTTTTTTAAGCGCTACATTTATGGTATTGATAAAAATAATTACGAAGAGCTGCTGAACAAAGCCGGATTGGTACTGCGCAAAATACAGCCGGGCAAGGCCTGGGCTGGCTCACTGGCTACCAATGCGGGTCGCGGCCGTTCGGGTCAGCAGCGTGCTGTCGGCACCGAGGGTTTAGCAATCCTATCGAGCACCACTACAGGTACCCCCGTTTATAAGGCGGGCTTAGATGCAGGCGATATTATCCTGAAAGCCGATGGTCAAACCATTACCGATCCAAAATCATTTGCCGATGTACTGGCGGGCAAAAAACCAGGCGATAAAATAACCGTAAACTATAAAAACCGCACAGGTGCTCATGAAACTACCATCGCGCTGGAAGAAAGCCCATACTTTGAAGTGGTTACTTACGAAAAAGCAGGAAAACAACTGAGCAAAGAGCAGGAAGAATTCCGTAACAATTGGTTACAATCAAAAGTCAAATAAAATTTACAAACTCAAATGAACACCCTGCCTGTCATTTCGACCGGAGGGAGAAATCTTATACGTTCAGCATATCGCTTGTAAAAGATTTTTCGCTGCGCTCAAGAGGTAGTTTCTCCTCGTACCTCGTTCGAAATGACAAGTGAAGAAAAACTAATACTCATGAAAAAACTCACCGTAATAACCGCTCTTTTAGCTGTATCAACCTACAGCTTTGGGCAAGATGTTAACAAGCTCATCAATCAGGATGATGTAACCCGCATTATTAAAACCCTGAGTGCCGATGATATGCAGGGCCGGGCAACCTTTACGCCGGGTATTGAAAAAGCCGCCAAATTTATTGAAAGCGAATATACCAAAGCAGGTCTAAAACCATTGGCCGGCAATACGGGCTACCGCCAAAATTTTACCATGATACGCTCAACCCCTGTAAAAATAACCGCAGCTATTAATGGTAAAGCCATTATAGCCGATAGTGTTTTTGCATCGGGTGCAGAATCATTTACCTGGGCCAGCGACAAGGAGGTGCAGATAGTGAATGTAACGGCCGACAAAAATTTCAGGCAGGAATACATGAGCGCCGAAAAAAGCGGCAAAAAAACCTTAATGATCGTTGATCCAAAATTCCTGAGCCTGTTTAAACGCATCCGTGATTATACATTGAGGGGCAATGTGAGCTTTAAAGGTAAAACGGCGTCGTCCATCGCGTTTGTATTGGGCAAATTTGATAACATCAGTTCCTTTGATATCAGCTACGAAAGTAAAAGCGAAGAACTGCCTTTGTTTAACGTAGCCGGCATTATCCCTGGTAAAACCAAACCCAATGAGTTTGTTGTTTTTTCGGGACATTATGACCATCTGGGGATTATCAAAGCCATGGAAGGCGACAGTATAGCCAATGGTGCCGATGATGATGCTTCGGGTACCACAGCGGTGATATCCTTAGCCAAATACTACAAAAAGCTAAATAATAATGCCCGCACCCTTATCTTTGTAGCCTTTACCGCCGAAGAAATAGGCGAATACGGCTCACAATATTTTGCCACCCAGGTTGATCCGGATAAAGTGGTAGCCATGTTCAATATCGAGATGATTGGCAAGGCTTCTAAATTTGGCGAAAACTCAGCCTTTATTACCGGCTTTGATCGTTCCAACTTTGGCACCATATTGCAAAACAACCTTAAGGGAACCAAATTTGAGTTCCATCCCGACCCCTATCCGGATCAGGACCTGTTTTACCGCAGCGATAACGCCTCACTGGCCGAAAAGGGTGTACCGGCACATACCATCTCAACCGACCAGATAGATATTGACAAACTGTACCATACCGTAAAAGATGAGTTTAGCTCGCTGGATGTAAACAATATCACCTCAACCATCAGGGCCATAGCGTTAAGCTCCCGCACCATCGTTTCGGGACAAGACACACCTACCAGGGTACCGAAACTGGAAAGGTAAAAATTATCTGAACCTTGATTTATAGGATTAAAAGATTTTCATGATTTGTGTTAAAGTGTTTCATTAATCATGAAAATCATTAAATCAAGTGTATCAAGGTTCAGAAATACAAGCTTCCACATGAAACACATCCCCAAAATAGCAGTTGTCGGGCCCGAATCAACGGGGAAATCAACCATGTCTGATTACCTGGCGGCTCATTACCGTACCATCGCCGTACCCGAATTTTCCAGGGAGTATTGCGCAGCGCTTACTGGCCCCTGTACCTGGCAGGATGAGATCAATATGTTTCAGGGACAACTGGCGCTCGAAGCTAGCTTACTGCCCAAAGCCAACGGGCTCCTGATATGCGATACCACCTTTTTAACCGTAAAAATATGGAGCGAGCACATGTTTGGCCAGGCACCGCAGGAAGTACTGGACGAATTACCCAAACACCCCTATGATTTTTATTTACTGTTAGATATCGACCTGCCCTGGCAGGATGACCCCCTGCGCAATTTCCCCGAACTGCGCGAACATTTTATGCAGGTATGGCATAAAGAACTCACCGCCCTGCAGGCAAACTATGTAGTGATATCCGGCACGGGCCAGGATCGCTATGAAAATGCGGTGAAGGCTGTTGATGCCTTTCTTGACCGTTGATTTATATTGATTTCATTGATTGCGCTGATTTTTTCTGAACCATGTGATTAACTCCGTTGAGGGCTACGCCGTTTTTCGGATTAAAAGATTTCCATGATTTTGTAATATCCTCTTGATATCCTAAAATCCCTAAATCAAGCGTATCAAGGTTCAGAAAAAATCAACGATCCAAAACGCTTATCTAAACAAAAAATTATTGCTTATATAAATTATTTTTCATGATGATGCAACGTTGCTAAAAATGATGCGTCATTTAATCTGAAACCTGATCAGAAATTTGGAAGCCATATATGTAGATAAGCATTATAACCTGGTGGTTGAATGCAAACAGGGAAGCAAAAAGGCCAGTTACGAGTTGTACCGGTTGTATTCTAAAGCGATGTTGAACGTCGCCTTTAGGATCGTGGGCAATATTGCCGAAGCTGAAGATGTTTTGCAGGAGGCTTTTCTGGATGCTTTTAACAAACTGAAAGATTTTAGGCAGGATACCACTTTTGGTTTATGGCTGAAGCAAATAGTGGTGAACCGATCCATCAACCTGCTGCGCAAGCGCAGGCTGGAGCTGATTGAACTGGAAGGCGACCACCTGGAAAATATACCAGATGAAGAACCGGAAGATGATGAAGAAATACAGTACCAGGTGGCCTGGGTAAAAGAAGGCATGAAACAATTGCCCGATGGATACCGGGTGGTACTGTCGCTTTACCTGCTGGAAGGTTATGATCATGAAGAAATAGGACAAATATTGAATATATCAGAAAGCACCTCAAGAACACAGTTTTTGAGAGCTAAAAGAAAGTTAATGGAAATTTTAAAAAGGAAAGGACCCGAATTATGAGCAAGCGATTTGAAGATTTCATTAAAAACAACAGGGAAGAGTTTGACGAGATCGAACCATCGGTTGATCTGTGGAGCAAAATTGAGCAAAGCCTTAACATGCCGGAGGAGTTGCCAAAAAAGCCGGAAACAAAAACTTTTTCGCTTGCTTTCGTTCTTCGCGTGGCCGCATCAGTGATCATTGTTATGGGCATAGGCTTCGGAATATACCTCCAAAGTCAAAAAAGCGCAAAAACCGTGGACCTGGCCGCCATAAACCCTGAGTATGCCAAACAGCAAATGCACTATGCATCGCTTGTTGAAACTAAGCTCACCGAGCTAAAATCGGTTTCCAAAGCCGATCCGCAGCTGTATAAAGAGTTTAGCGCCGAAATAGCCAAAATGGATTCTACTTATAAAAGGCTTAATGCCGATTTAGCCACCAGCCCCAACCAGGAGCGTGTTTTACGTGCCATGATCCGGAACTTGCAGGTACAAACAGAGGTGCTTAATCAGCAATTGAGTGTGATAGAACAGTTCAATCAAATGAAAAAAGAGCAAAAAGATGAAATCAAGAATATTTAAACGGTCGATCCTTACACTAATGGCCCTGTTAGCCATTAATACGATCAGTTTTGCGCAGGAACCCCCTGCACCCGTTCCGGCTCCGGCTCCAGTGCTTCCGCCTATGCCTCCGGTTTCCCCTTTAAACAAGCTTACACCTCCGGACAGCAAAGATTTTCAGCTAAAAATGAAGGATCTGCATGTTAAGTTAAAGGATCTGCAAATACGCATGGGCAAACTTAACCTGCAACACCAGCAGCAAATGAACCTGAAATTCAAGAATTTTAGTAAGCAGTTTAAACAGCTGGATAAAAATTTTACCTATAAGCTGAATGACAGCATCATGAACTTTGCCTATGATTTCAGCAATATAGCGCCGCAGGTAGCTTTAGGCTTTAAAGATTTTGATACCAATTTTAGCTACAGCACCGATACTGATAAACAGCATGATGATGGTGTTGAAAAGGTAAAAAACTACAGTAAAAGTTATTCGATAGATGGTAACGACGTGATCAACCTGGATAACCGCTTTGGCCGGATTACGGTGAACACCTGGAACAAAAGCGAGGTTAAGGTTGATGTACAGATAAAAGTGGGCGCCAACGATGATGATCTGGCTCAGAAACTGCTGGATAATGTAACCATCAGAGATAGCAAAGATGGCAATGGTGTTTATTTTAAAACCAGTATCAACAGCGACGACAATGGTGGCTCATGGTCGTTATTTGGTGGCAAACGCAATAATGTGCGCAAAATTGAGGTGAATTATACGGTATATATGCCATCCAGAAACCCATTGAATGTAAGCAATAAATATGGCGCCACCAGCCTGCCCGATCTGGATGGAAAGCTTACCGTTAACAACTCCTATGGCAGCCTGGTGGCTAAAAACCTGAGCAGTCCGGGTAACCAGATCACGGTAAAATATGGCAGCGCTACTATTGGCTCACTTAATGGCAGCGACCTGGATGTTGCTTACGGCAGCCTTAGCCTGGGAGAATGCAATAAACTCAATGCCGACATCAGTTACGGCTCGGCCAAAATTGGCCGTATTACCACTTCGGGTAATATCAACGTAAAGTTTAGCGGCAATTTGAATATTAATGAGGTTGATAAAAACATCAAAAGCCTATCGGTAAACTCCTCTTACTCCAGTGTAAAACTGGGTATCAGCAATGAGCAAAATGCCGACTTTGATGTAACGGTACGTTACGGTAGTTTTAATTACGGGGGGCATGATATCAACATTACCAGCAAAAGCCCATCTGATAACGATAGGGGTTATAACCCAACTAAAAATTACAAAGGCCATCTGGGTAAAGGATCAAACGATAAAAACATAACTATTAACACCAGCTACGGCAGCGTAAGCTTTGATTAAAAGAGTCAAGAAATAAGAGTCAAGAATCAAGAAAAACAGCCTCACTCCTGGCGCTTGATTCCTGACTCTTATTTCTTGATTCTCTTCACAAACACCTTATATTTTAACATTGATAGCAAGCCTCTGCCATTTTCGGCAGGGGTTTTGTTATTTTAGGGGCAACCAAATCCAAATTACCCTGCTATGGAAATATTCGCTCATGCCGAATCCTGGATATCGCTCATTACCCTAACCCTGCTGGAAATTGTACTGGGGATAGACAATGTGATATTCATATCCATTTTATCTGATAAACTCCCTGCAAATCAGCAAGCAAAAGGCCGCAGGCTTGGTCTGGGCATGGCCATGATCACCCGGGTGCTGCTTTTATTATCCATCAGTTGGGTAATGACGCTTACCTCCCCGCTGTTTAACCTTGCGCATTTAATTAATATTACCGATGCCGATTGGGTAGAAAAATTAGCCATATCCGGCCGCGACCTGATCCTCATCATCGGCGGATTATTCCTGATATACAAAAGCACTGCCGAGATACATCATAAAATTGAAGGCGAAGAAGAAAATACTGATAAAGTAAAAAAGCACAGCTTTTGGGGAACCATCGTCCAGATCATGCTGCTGGATATCGTTTTCTCGCTCGACTCAGTGATTACCGCGGTGGGTATGGCCAGCCATGTAGAGATCATGATACTGGCGGTTGTAATAGCCGTAGGCATTATGATGTGGGCATCAAACGGGGTAGCCAGCTTTGTAAATAAGCATCCAACGGTAAAAATGCTGGCGCTGTCGTTCCTGTTATTAATAGGTGTTTCGCTTTTAGCCGAAGCCTTTGAACAGCATATCCCTAAAGGCTATATCTACTTCGCCATGGCCTTCTCGGTACTGGTGGAAATGCTGAACCTGAAAATGAAAGCAAAAGCGGTTAAGAAAGCGGGAAGCAAGAAATAAGAGTCAGGAAGCAAGAGATTGAGCAATTAATAAATACGTCATTGCTGTAAGGAACGAAGCAATCTACTCGCGTGCTCTTCAACGAAAATTTCCCTTTGTCATGCTGAACGGAGTGAAGCATCTATTTTTAGAGATGCATAGTTCGTTAACAGATCCTTCGCTCCCCTCAGGATGACAAAATAGTTATAATAAGATTCTGGCCTTATATTTTTGTCTTGATTCCTGACTCTTATCTCTTGATTCTAAATCAAAACACCCTGCACAGCAATCCCTTCAAATATTCGCCTTCGGGGAAGGATGCCCGTACGGGGTGGTCTTCGGGTTGGTGGAATTGGTAAATGAATTGAACCTGCTTGCCTGCATCCAGCGCGGCCCAGGCAATTACCTGTTTAAAGGTTTCCATATCCATGGCGCCCGAGCAGGAATAGGTGGCCAGTAAGCCGCCTTCATTCAGTAACAGCATGCCTAAACGGTTCAGGTCTTTATATGCCCTGGATGCCCGTGTAAGGGCGGAGCGGGAAGGCGCGTATTTTGGCGGGTCAAGTACAATAACATCAAATTTTTCGCCCTCATCCCTGAATTTGCGCAGCTGCACATTTACATCTGATTTTATGGCCGTGTGTTTACCAGCATCCAATTTATTTAACAGGATATTTTCTTTCAATGTTTCAATAGCCAATGCCGAGCTATCCACACTGGTTACCGATGCAGCTCCGTTTTTTAAGCTATTGAGGGTAAAGCCCCCGGTATAACAAAAACAATCCAGCACTTTTTTACCATTGGCATAGTTGGCTACTATATGGCGGTTATCGCGCTGATCGCAATAAAAGCCAGATTTTTGACCTTCGGTGATATTGATGCCGTAAACAATATTGTTCTCCAATACTTCTACTATCTCTGGTGGCGGGTTACCAAAAAGCACCTTATTTTCGGCTTCGGTCAGACCTTCATGCGCCCGGGAGGAGTTATCGCTTTTATCAGATATGCTTTCGGGGTTCAGCAGCTTTTGCAGTTCATCAATAATTACCGGCATCACCCGTTCCATACCCGAGGTGAGCACCTGTACGGCCAGGTGACCTGCATATTTATCAACAATCAGCCCCGGCAAGTAATCCGCTTCACTGAAAACCAGGCGGCATGTATTGGTTCCATTATTTAACACATGGGCACGGCTTTTAATAGCGGATACCAGTTTACGGCGAAACCAATCGTCGTTAATTTCAACGGCTTCGCCCCATTCCAGCAGGCGCAGCGCCACCCGCGATTGATCGTTATAAAAACCATAGGCCATAAAATCGCCTTTTGCGTTAAGCAGCCGTACCACATCGCCATTGGCAGGTTTACCCTTTACTTTTTCAACAGCTCCCGAAAATACCCAGGGGTGTTTTTGCAAAACAGCTTTCTCTTTACCTTTGTTTAATAACACATCAATCATAACCGCAAAGGTAATAAATTAGTGAATTGTGAGTGGAGAGTAGTAAGTAGTTACTTTTTTCACTGTTTGATATTAGATTGTTACATAAAAACCGCTCTCTACTCTTGTAACTCGCCACTTACCTCATTAAACTTTCATAAAATTTATTACTCCAATACAATATTTACCGAATAAAAACATTTGGTATCTTAGTATCGAAAACATAACATGAGAAAGACTTACTTATTTTTAGCAACCATGCTATTGGCATGTGCAAGCTATAAAAGCTTTGGACAGGCAGTACCCCGCATTCCTGAGGCCAGTTCAACACAAACCATTATCCAGGATTTTGGATTGGGAAAAGTGACTATTACCTACTCACGGCCAAACGTTAAGGACCGTAAAATATTTGGTGGTATAATACCTTATGGTGAAGTTTGGCGCACAGGGGCCAATGCGGCCACAACCATTACCTTTACAGAAAAAGTAATTATTGAAGGGCATAATGTACCAGCCGGCACTTATTCCTTATTCAGCATCCCACAAAGAAACGGATGGACCATCATCCTGAACAAAACCGTTAAGCAATGGGGCGCTTACAGCTATAAACAAGCCGATGACTTTTTACGTTTTGAGATAAAATCCATCCGCGTAAACGAAAAACGGGAAACATTTACCATGGCTTTTGCCAACTCTAATACCCGGTCAACAGATCTGTACCTGGTTTGGGACCATACAGCTGCCTTTATACACATGGAGACCGACGATGACGCCAAGATCATGGCCAATATTGATGAGTTGATGAAAGGCGATCGTAAACCCTATTATTTTAACGCCATCCAATGGTATTATGAAAACAACAAGGATACCGATAAAGCATTAGGCTGGGTAGCCGAGGCCGAAAAGGAAGATCCTAAAGGCCCATGGTTTAAACTATGGGAATCGCGCTTATTATTAAAAAAGGGAGATAAAGCCGGCGCTGTAGCTGCCGCCGAAGCCGGAATTGAGCTTTCAAAAGAAAGCAATGATGATGAATATCTTCGATTAAACCTGGAGGCGCTTAGTCAAGCCAGAAACTAATTCAGCATAAAAAATATTACAGGCCCGGTTCTATCAGACCCGGGCTTTTTTGTGGCAACAATTTATTGATCAGATAAGCTACGATCATTACTAAAAAGCAACCTATGGGGTTAAGCCATAAATAAGCAACTGTTTTACTCAATCCTAAATATAATATGATTACTTCGCTTATAATGGCGCCAATAAAAACCGGGGTTCCGCTTACCCGTTTCATATAAAAAGCTACTACAAACACGCCCAATACGGTTCCATATATATAGGAGCCCAGTTGGTTCACGGCTTCCAGTAAATTGCCAAGTTTACCGGCATATAAGGCCATAATTACGCACACTATACCCCAAAATACGGTTGACATGCGGGATACCAGCAAATAGTTTTTATCAGACGCATCCTTATTGATGGTGCGTTTGTAAATATCGATCACGGTAGTTGAGGCCAGTGAATTAAGCGCGCTTGCTGTTGACCCCATCGAAGCCAAAAATATAATAGCTATCAGTAGGCCCACTAGTCCCTGGGGTAAGTATTGCTTTACAAAGGTCAGAAATACGTAATTGGTATCGTTTTCATCAGCGCCTGCATTATTCTTTTTCATGAGCGCAATGGCGTCCTGCCGTATAATGCGCGATTGCTTATCGGCTATCTTTAAGGCACCTTTAGCGTGATCTATCTGTTCCTCATTTTTGCCGTCAAGCGCTTTTACCAGTTCATTCGCTTTTGCTTTCCGCTGTTCAAAAGCCTGGGTATATTGCCGGTCGAGGTAATTATATTGTGTAGCATAGCTGCTTTGTTTTACCCGCGCTACCTCGTAATTATTAAAAAACATGGGTGGCCGGTTAAACTGATAAAAGGCTAAAACCAATACGCCAATGAGCAGGATGAGGAACTGCATAGGAATTTTGATAAGCCCATTCATAATAAGGCCCAGTCTGCTTTGCCCAATGGAGCTGCCCGTTAAATAACGGCCAACCTGGCTTTGGTCTGTCCCGAAATAGGATAACTGCAAAAAGAAGCCGCCTATCAGGCCGCTCCACACGGTGTAGCGGTTACTCCAGTCAAATTTCCAGTCTATCACATTCATATGGCCAAGCTTGCCCGCCATTTTCAGGGCATGTGTAAAACCCACGCCCGATGGCAGTAAGCGTACCACCAGTATCCCGGCCAAAAACATACCTGCAAATATGATACTCATTTGCAGCAACTGCGTGTATGATACCGCTTTACTGCCGCCATAAACGGTGTAAAATATTACCAATCCACCTATAAACAAGGTGGTATAAACCGTATTGATATTAAGTATGGTTGATAAAATAATGGCTGGCGCATAGATAGCCACACCTGTTGACAGGCTGCGTAATACCAAAAAAAGAAACGAAGTAAGCGCACGGGTCTTGAGATCAAAACGTTGCTCCAGGAACTCATAAGCCGTATAAACTTTTAGGCGGTGGAATATAGGGACAAAGGTTACGCACAGCACAATCATGGCCAGCGGTAAACCAAAGTAAAACTGTACAAAACGCATCCCATCTGAATAAGCCTGGCCGGGAGCCGAAAGAAAAGTGATGGCACTGGCTTGGGTAGCCATAACCGAGAAACCCACATGGTACCAGGGTAACGAGCGGTTACCCATCAAAAATTGATCGATATTTTTATTGCTGCCGCTTTTCCATACGCCATAAGCTACTATGGCCAACAGCGTAAGTCCTAAAACTATCCAATCGGGTAAACTCATTCAAAAGATTTTGTAATGAGCCAAAATACTAAAATTAAAAAAACCAGCCACACGACTACAATGCCGTAAAACTGGTTCCAATTTTTTATAAAAGAGGGCAGATCAGGATCAGGCCTTTTCACCACGGCCTTTAACCAATACAGTTAAAAAGAAACCGGCGGTTAATAAGCCCAAAACACCACCAACGGCTATCCAGGTAAATCCTTTATCAATTATAGCTCCTGTAAAAAGCCCGGAAACTAAGCCAACAAGATAAAATACAAAATCAAGGCTTTTTTCTTCTTCTTTGTGTTGTTCCATATTACTGTTATTATAACGTTTGCAAAAATAGATGATTAATTGATTTTTTCAACATTTTATTTAATGGTGATTTACAATTGTTACGCATAGCTGCTTATTGAAGACTTACAAAGTTTTTGAAACTTCGTAAGTCTTATCTGTCTGCTGCCGCGGGCTTCCAGTCCGTGGTAACTATGGTTTCAGCTTTCAGCTGAAAATATAAGCTGAAAGCTTATAACATGCGCCCCACGAGATACGCTGCGCTAATCTCGCGGGAGCAAAAGAGGTGTCATGCTGAGCCTGTCGAAGCATGGCGGGCAGGCCTCTGCGCCCGAGTCTTCGACAAGCTCAGACTGACAGCCCCCTCTTTTTCTTATTACAACGACTGCCCCTTCGGCTTACTCAATAAATTGATGAACAAGCGATAAGCTCCCGGTACACCGGCAGGTAATTCCCTGAAAAAGGCCAGCGAGGTGTATACAAAACGTCCTTTACCATAATCGCCTACTATTAACGATCCGTTATTGGGCTGCTCGCCTTTATCGTTCATCTGTAAAACGGTTTTATATTGTGAGTCGATATCGCTTACAAAATATAGCCCCCGCTCCTGGATCCAGCCTTTAAAATCGTCCTGGGTAATTTTGTTGGGATAGTTGAGCACCGGGTTTTGTTTGTCTAATATGGTTACTTCGGCATTTTCGTCGGTAACCCTTTCGTTTACCACCCGGAAAGGATATGGACCTATTTGTTTTATTACCAGACCCGCGTTATTATTGTATTGTACCAATAAATTACCCCCGTTTTTAACATAATCCATCAGGCGGCTTTGCTCATAGCGCAGGCGCTCATTCACATTATAAGCGCGTACCCCGGTAATGATGGCATCATATACAGAAAGATCGGCATTCATGATCTCATTTTCCGAAAGCAGGTGTACATCATAGCCTACCTGGCGCAGGGCCTCGGGCATCAGATCGCCGGCTCCTGTAATGTAAGCCAGTTTTTTACCCGCGATTTTCAGGTCGAGGTTTACCAGCCTGGTTTCGGCGGGTGGGAACAGCGTAATAGCCGGCACATGATCATACCGGATGCGGCGCAGAGCCAGCGAAAAAGTTTTCCCGTTTACCGTTACCACAGCCTGTAAATTATTAACGCGGGGTTTATTATCTGTTGGAGCGATGGAAAAAGTCACCGTCCATTCATCGTTTTTATTTTTCCCGGTAAACTCAATTTTTTTGGGGTCGATCTTCCAGCCTTCAATAGGTTTTAAGCTGATGTTACCACTGGCAGCGGTAAAGCTTTTTAATTTGATTTGAACCTGCTGTTCCTGCTGCGAGTTAAAAATATAATCCTGGTTTTCGATATTGGCGGTAACCGGCGGGGTTATTTCCAACGGCTGGTATACTTCGCCTCTCACCGGGTCGACATATTTATATAGCAATCTGCGCTCAAAACGCACCGGCTTACCTTCTATAATAAATTCAAAATCAACTTTGGGCAAATCGGGGTTTTCGGGATTGCCTGCCAGTGTTTCGTCAGCTAAATTATAAGCACCTAAACTGTGAGGTGTTTCCAACCAGTAAGGCTGTGTCAGTTTATCGGCAGTACCGCTTTGCTCAAATGTTTGTTGCTGATTGGCCGGGATCACCTGGCTGTTGAGGTTGGAAACATTGTTTTGAAATGCGATGCTATTGATCTTTACGCGGTTGCTATAACGGTCAACCACCTGGGCGCGTACCTGTATCTGATCGCCAAGAGCATAAGTTGGTTCGGTGGCGTAAGCTTCAAACCACAAGCCAGAGCAGGCGGCAATCAGTTCGCTTAGTTCTTTTGTTTTTTGGGTGCGCCAGTATATATCAGAGATCTTTTCCACCTTGCTCAACAATTGCACCAAAGCGGGAACTGATTTTTCAGGGGCCTCCGGATTAAAATCACGGTTAACAATACCTATACCGGCGCCGATAGCCTCGCCATCCTTCACCCGTTTCCAGGTAGTATTTACGCCATCCATCAGATCGTTCTGCGGGGCATCACCCAAAATGGTCTTGAAATATTCATAAAACTCACCACGCTGCTTAGCTGAGCCAAAACCCTGTGTTTTATGGTTGCTGCGGCTTTCGGCAGCAAGTTCGCCATACCCCTTACCTAAAATGGGGTTATAAACACCTACATTGATCTTAAACTGATCGCTTGCCGTGGTATTTACACTGCCAAAACTAAAAGTGTTCCAAAGCAGGCGTTTGGCTTGCCAGGGCTGTACGTATTTTAATTGTTCGGGATAACGCTTAGGATCGGCGGCGGCGGCGAATGCTTCCTGAGCCAATATAGCCGATGAAGTATGATGACCATGGCCACCTTCGCCGGTGGTTGGGAAACGGCATATCATCACATCTGGCCTGAATTTGCGGATCACCCAAACCATATCGCCCAGTACTTTATCCTTATCCCATATTTTCAGCGTCTCTTCGGGGCCTTTAGAAAAACCAAAATCATTGGCGCGGGTAAAAAACTGTTCGGCGCCATCCACACGGCGGGCGGCCAGTAACTCCTGCGTGCGGATCAATCCCAAAAGTTCACTTTGTTCATTTCCAATGAGATTTTGGCCTCCATCGCCCCTTGTGCAGGAAAGATAACCCGTACGGTAATGTTTTTCCTGGGCCAGGTAAGCCAGCAAGCGGGTGTTCTCATCATCGGGATGAGCGGCTATATACAGCACGCTGCCCAGTGTATTGAGCTTTTTGAAATTTTGCTGTATGGCAGCCAGATCTGCCGGCGGCGAAGTTTGTGCTGATACTATGCTGGTGGAAAGGTATAAAAAGATGGTAATGAGGTTTATCCGCTTCATGCTGGCAAATATATTTGAAAGATGGAAATTTATTATCTTTATATCAATAATATAACATTGCATCAATATGGAATGCATTATATTTCAAAAGGATAAGGGACAATCCATAATAGCTGCAATAACCTAAAATTTCGGCTGATTAGTAAAACAAATCTGTCATTCATGAGTAATCTTAATCAAGTGATTAGCTTTTTGGCCAAGATTACTATGCTTTAATCAATCGTTTGATTAATTTTGTGCCGTTAAAAGAAAATGGACAAAGATAAGATAGATAAAAAAGACCACATCCTGGACGTAGCCGAGCGCGTGTTTTCAGAGATGGGTTTTGACGGCTCTTCCACCCGCATGATCTCGGGCGAAGCCGGCGTGAACATGGCCATGCTCAATTATTATTTTGGTTCAAAAGAAGGTTTATTCCTGGCGGTTATTGAACGTAAGATCACTTCGTTTCAAAATATACTGCAAATTTTAGGTAACGACGAAAGCATCAGCTCCTGGGCAAAAATAGAATCATACATTGATATCTATGGCGAACGGGTAGTGAACCATAACTGCTTCCAGAAATTACTTTACCAGGAACTCACCATGAACCGCCGCACTGAGCTTGCCGAAACGATACGCAACATGTTGATGAAAAGCGTATCCGAACTGTTCAGGATAATACAGGAAGGAATAGATAATGGTGAATTTCGTAAAGATACCGACATGCAAATGGTTGTATCTACGCTTTACGGAACCAAAAACTTCATTTTAAATACCCCGCTAATGTCATCAACCATGCTGGGGTACGATATACAGGACGAAAAAGTGCTGGAGGAACAATTTAAGCCCCGTATTAAAAAATATTTAAAAACCCTCTTAAAAGCGTACTTAGTTAATGAAACCATCATGAGCTAAAGCTCACCAACCGAATGTATAAAACGGCTCATGATAGCTTCATTACCTTTAAAAAACAAATTGCTCCAATGAAAATGACAACTCTAAATAAAAAACCCAAGCACCTATCACTGTTTAATGCAGTGCACCCCTTCTGCCTGTATGCTGTTACGTTTGTAATAACAGCTACGCTATTTGTGGGAACCGCAAACGCGCAGGACAGAACCATCACCCTGGATGAGGCTATAAAACTTGGTCTGGATAACAGCAAGACTTTAAAGCTTTCACAATCAAAAATTGACCAGGCCGTTTCTGAATACAATCAGGCTAAAGACCAATCGTTGCCAACCGGTAAAATAAGCTATGGCTACACCCATGCCGAGATTCCGGCCAACAGGCTGGCTTTAGGTCCCGAAAGCTTTAACTTACCAAACAGAGCTGACGCTTACCTGGGTATACTGACCTTGAATCAAACCATTTTTGAAGGCAATAAGTTGAAGTATGCCCGCCAGTCGACCGATCTGTTAACCCAGGTTGCCCGTTTGGATGTGGTGAACGATAAAGATCAGATCACTTATGACATTATCAGCTCTTACTACAGCTTGTATAAAGTACTGCAAAGCGAAAAGGTAGTTGCCCAGAACTTAACCACCGTTGACGCCCAGATAAAACAAGCGCAAAGGTTTTTTGAGCAGGGACTGGTAACTAAAAATGATGTACTGCGTTTTCAACTGCAACGATCAAACATTGAGATTAACGGTGTTGATCTGGAAACTAATCGCCGCATTGTTAACTACAATTTGAACGTGCTGTTAGGGTTACCAGAAGGCACACAGCTCAACATTGATCAGATAACCGAAGCCGACAGGCAGATTGCTCCATTCAGCAATTACCTGGATACCGCTATGAGCAACAGGCCCGAACTGCAACAATTTGATCTGCGTACCAAAGTAGCCGAAACAAACATTAAAAGCATCAAAGGTAATACGTTGCCTACACTGGCAGCCTCTGTTGCAGGCTATTATGTAGATGCCAATATCAACCCTATACCTAAAAGCGGCAACTACATTACACCGCTAACAGGTGGTTTAACCCTGTCATGGAGCTTTAGTTCATTATGGACCAACAAAAACAAGGTTACCGAAGCCAAGATACAGCGCGAACAATCTGTTATCAACAAAAACATCATGGTTGACCGTATCAAGGATGAAGTGAACCAGGATTACCAGAACTATACTTCGGCTTTAAACAAGATTAAACTTTTACAGGTAGCTATTGAGCAGGCCGGTGAAAACAATAAAATACTGGAATCGAAATATAAGAGCAATATATCATCAGCTACAGACCGTGCCGATGCCGAAACATTGCTTTATCAGGCACAGATAAACCTGGAACTGGCTAAAGCCGATGCAGGTTTGGCTTACTATACCTTATTAAAATCAACTGGAAAAATTAACAAACAATAATACTAAACCAATCAATACTATATACAATGGCAAAGGAACAAGAAACACAGGAACAAGCACCAAAAAAGAAACCGAATAAAGTTATCCCGATTATATTAGGCGTATTACTTATTGGCGGTATCATTTTCGGTATCAAAGAATATATATATTTCGGTAAACACATCGATACTGATGATGCGCAGATCGACGGCGATATCAGCCCGGTTGTTACCCGCGTTGGTGGTTATGTAGATTCGATATATTTTGAAGAAAACACCCACGTAAACGCCAACCAGGTACTGGTTAAAATAGATGACCGCGACTATAAAGTTAAACTGGAGCAGGCACAAGCCGCGCAGGTGGGTGCAAGCGCAGGCATTAACGTAAATCAATCACAGATCTATGCTAACGAAGCCAACTCGTCAAGTGCAAGGGCAGAAGTTGCTTCAAATGTTGCCAAGTTAGAGAAAGTGCAAAAAGATTACGTGCGTTATGCCAACCTGGTAAAAGATGGTTCTGTAACCCAGCAACAATTTGATCAGGTTAAATCTGATCTGGATGTGGCTAAAGCTAACCTGCGTGCTTCACAAGATCAGTACAAAGCCGCTCAGGAACAAATTGGCACCACACGCAGCCAGTTAAAGGTTACCAATACCGGCGTAAATCAAAGACAGGTTGATATTGATTTTGCTAAACTGCAGTTAACCTATACCACTATTAAAGCGCCTGCAGGTGGCCTGGTATCTAAAAAAAGCATCCAGTTAGGGCAATTGGTGCAGGCTGGGCAAACACTGTTCTCGATCATTAACGATAACAGCCTTTACATTACCGCCAACTTTAAAGAAACTCAGCTTACTGATATGAAAAGCGGCCAGAAAGTTGACATTGAAGTTGATGCTTTCCCGGATATGAAACTGGAAGGTGAAGTTTACAATTTTTCGCCTGCTACAGGTGCTAAATTCTCTTTGCTGCCACCAGATAACGCTACCGGTAACTTTGTAAAGGTTGTGCAACGTGTGCCTGTTAAAATCAAAATAAAAGGCACAAAAGAACAAATAGAGAAATTACGCCCGGGTATGAGCGTAAATGTATCTGTAATTAAAGGATAATCGAGGGTTTGGGATTTCGGGTTTAGGATTTCGGATTTATTATTCTGTTAATTCTCTAATTCTGTAAATTCTGATTCTGATTTAAAGTTTAGGAATTTAGAATTTAATACATCATGGCTGAAACAGGCTTTAAAAAATGGATCATCACGATCACGGTAATTACGGCTTCGTTACTGGAGCTGATTGATACCACCATTGTGAATGTAGCGTTGCCCAAGATACAGGGTAACCTTGGCGCGACTCTCGAAGACGTTGCCTGGGTGGTTACCGGTTATGCTGTTGCCAACGTAATTGTACTTCCGATGTCGGGATGGCTCGGCAACCGTTTTGGGCGTAAAAATTATTTTATAACATCAATTATCGTTTTTACCATCGCTTCATTCTTATGCGGTAATGCTACAAGCCTTGGCGAGCTGGTATTGTTTCGGATTATACAAGGTATAGCCGGGGGCGGTTTGATATCAACCTCACAGGCTATCCTTATAGAAACCTGGCCGCGCGAACAAATTGGTACAGCTACAGCTTTATTTGGTTTAGGCGCGGTAGTGGGGCCAACTGTGGGCCCTACCATAGGTGGTTATATAACCGATCACTTAAACTGGAGCTGGATATTTTATGTAAACATCCCGGTAGGTGCCGTAGCCGCGTTTTTTGCTTATACCTTTGTGCGCGAAACCCCTAAGGATGCGAAAGGAAAACCGGTAGACTGGTGGGGCATCCTCTTCCTGGCCATATCTGTGGGTAGTTTACAAACCATCCTGGAAAAAGGTGAAACCGAAGATTGGTTTGCTACAACCTATATTACTGTACTTACCATTACCGCCATATTGGGACTGCTCCTTTTTATATGGCGCGAAATGAGCATAGATTACCCGATAGTAAACTTTGCCATATTGCGGCACCGCAGTTTCGCGGTAGGTATGTTCACCTCTTTCATTCTCGGATTTGGATTGTACGGGTCGGTATTCGTTTTCCCGGTATTTTGTCAGAACCTGCTTGGTTTTACGGCACAACAAACGGGCGAGATCTTGTTTCCGGGCGGGTTATGTACCATTATCATGATGCCGTTCATCGGTAAAATGCTTAATAAAGGTATCCCGGCACAGTTTATGGCTACGGCGGGTATGTTCCTCTTCTTTGTATTTACTACCATGCTCAGCAATTCAACGCTGGCGGTGGGTACAGGCAACTTTTTTATACCATTGGTAATACGTGGCGTAGGTATGGCTCTGTTATTCGTACCGCTAACCACGCTGGCTATTGCCGATCTGAAAGGTGCCGAAGTTGGACAGGGAACCGGCTTAAACAACATGATGCGCCAGTTGGGCGGTTCATTTGGTATTGCTACCCTTACCACTATTATTCACGTTCGGCAGGGGGTGCACCGTAATAATTTGTTAACCAATATTACGACAACCAACCCTGCCTTTACCGAGCGTTTTAATGCTTATTTGCATGGCTTTATGGCCAAGGGACATTCCTTAATAGATGCTACCCGCATGGCTTATGGAGCAATTGAAGGTGCCGTTACCCGGCAGGTATTGCTGTTAACCTATGATGATGCCTACTGGATATCAGGGTTGGTGATGCTATTCTCGATACCGTTACTGTATCTGCAGCCGTTCAAAAAAGCTGTTAAAATGCCGGTCGACGCGCATTAATAAAATGATAAAAGCCGTTCCTCTATTACCAGGAACGGCTTTCCCCAAAAAAAATTAACAATTAAAATTTAAGTACTGCCCCCAGTAAACACTTTGCTTTATGAAAAGATTCCGCAGATCCAGGGGGCGTTTAATCTTAGGTATAAATTTAGAAGTTTTTAATTAACAAACGCAAATTTAATTAAGCAATTAAGCATAATTTATGAAAAAGGCATGAAATTTTTAAACCTCATGCCTTTTTTTATTAAATCCTGACTTATTCGTTCAAAAAATCACCTTACCGGCAGATGTTACCAATGATGCGATACGTACCGCGTCAAAAATACGCTCTTCGGTAGTAGATAATTTGATCAGTGAATCCTCATGAGCGTTCACACACATCTCGCAACCATTAACCGCGGATATAGCCAGACTCATTAATTCAAAAAACTCCTTGCCGGTTACCGGCTTCATCATCAGCTGCATGCGGATACGGGCCGGGATCTGCGTATATTTCTCTTTCTGAGTAAAATGCCTGAACCTGTAGAATACATTGTTTGAAGCCAGCAAAGAGGCGCAACCAACGGCTTCTGCTACTTCTGCAGCATCAGCGCCTTGTTCCTGAGCATACCTGGTAAAAAACACGGTAAGCGGTGTATTGTTATTATTAACAGCGGTGCTTAAACCCAGCAGTGCGCACTCTTTAGTGCTTAAATGAGCCGAGGTAAGGGTGCTCGTAAAATTCAATTTCAAATCACGCAGATAACGCGACTCGCCTTTTTCCAATAGGGTAAGGGCTTCTGTTCTGTAGTTTTTATCTACTCCAATACTCTCCAGCAGTTCCTGGATCACTTCGGTACTTTCGTTCATGTCTTTTATGCTTAAAGCTAAAAGCCGAGGGCCTAAAGCTCTGATTAAATGATGGCTGCAAAACAGCTTTCAGCTTGTATAAATGGTATAAAAAATCCCCGCACAAGTTTGCTGTACGGGGACGTATCTTATATATCGGTATTAAACGGTAAGGGTTTCTTGTCCTTTTTCCCAGTTGCAAGGGCAAAGCTCATCTGTTTGCAAGCCGTCAAGTACGCGTAAAACTTCGTTAACGTTACGGCCAACGCTTAAATCATTAACTGATACCCAACGGATGATACCTTGAGGATCGATAATGAAAGTAGCACGGTAGGCAATTTTCTCGGTTGGCTCTAATATACCCAGATCTTCTGCCAATGATTTTGAAGTATCAGCAAGCATCGGGAATTTCAGGTCGCGCAGGTCGTTATGATCACGTCTCCAGGCAGCATGTACAAATTCAGAATCTGTAGAAGCACCAATTAAACGGGTTTCACGATCACGGAACTCGCCATAGTTTTTGTTGAATTCAGCAATTTCTGTTGGGCACACAAAAGTGAAATCTTTTGGCCACCAGAACATTACAGTCCAAACGTTATCGTCATTCACCAGGTACTCAGAAGTTAATGTTTCAAACTCTTTACCTTTTTCAAGACTTACCACAGCGGTTTTAGAAAATTGAGGGAATTTTTGTCCTATCGTTAACATATTAGCTATTTTATTATTATTTATGCAACAAAGATACACTTTTTAAAGAAAGCTATTAATTCTAAAAATCTATACCGTATCGATTTTTTCTATATATGATCTATATCATATCATGCTATTCTATCCCCCTGACCTTCATCGGTTTTCGACGATTTTTTTCTATTAAAAAAAATACTTTACCTTGGTTGTATGAAAACTAAACCTGTAATCATAGTAGTAGCCGCCGTGGTGATTTTGGTATGCGGCTTCCTGTTTATCCGTAGCAAGTACCTAAGCAAGCCCGAAAAAGGCGAAATAACCCAGTTCTTAAACGCCTTTAACGCGCAGATAAAGGCTGGCAATATTGATTCGGCAAGCCTTTATTTTGAGGCAGATCAAAAAAGTGGCCGGCTGGTAAAAACCCTGCTTAAAGTGCTTACCAATAAAACCAACACCGGCGGTAAAGAAACTCCTATCTTTAAAGTAAGTTTAAATACCGAAGATGCGACAGTTAAATTTGTAAACCCCGAACTGGCCACTGCAAATATCACTGCAAATTTCAATCATGATGCGCTGAAGGCAGAAAAAGCAACCCTTGTATTTACTATTCACAAAACGGGCAGTCATCAATATAAAATAAGCCAGGTAAATGCCACCAATTTTGTAAAAGGCTACATTGCTTTTCAAAACAAGGTGATCAACAAAACCATACCCGAAAAAGATATTTATGACCCTATCACCCTGGCAGCCTTTAAAACAGCCGATCAATTAAAAACCAAATATGATACCGTGTTGTGGTTTGAGCATATAAATGGCAAAACCTATTTCTACGTATCAAAAAGCCCGCTTGAAAAGGAAACTTATTGGGGAGCTGACAATAAAGATGGTAAAGTACCTACCCACCAGATGGCCCTTTTAAATCCTGAGCTTAAGGAGATCATCCCGCCGGAGTACGACCTGATACACAATATCGGAGGTACCGTAGATGGCCTGATAGAGGTTGAAAAAGGCAGTAAAAGAGGCTTTTTTGACTTGACCGGCAAATTGGTAGTACCTGTGGATTATGATCAACTTTATCCCCTGAGCGATGAGGAGAACCTGGCGTTACTCAAAAAGCAGGACGATTATTTTTATCTGAAAAAAGATCTGACTGTAAGCGAAAAGCTAACTGACTTTAAAATAGCCGATGTTTTATCTAAAATAAAGCTCTACGGATCATCTGTTAAACTTTCAGACAAGAGCTCAAAGAACATTATGGAATACAATAGCAGAGAAAGAACCTCCTCTATATTGATACCTCCCTCTTATTTGACCGATTGGCAGATCACCTCCAAATTGATCGACTTCCAAAATCCTTTAAGAAAAGGGGTAAAAAGTATGGATGAGGGCGATGGTGAGGGCAGTTTAAGTTTGGCTATTACCTTTGGCGGGACAAAGCAACCAGGTGATAATTGGTTTGAAAGCGCTTTTTACTCTATTGCAGATGACTACCTGGGCGGGCGGTCAGGTCTGTACACCACCAAGGAAGTGCTTTTGGTTGACAAAAAACAAAACCGCATATTAGGTTTTAATGCAAGCACTTACATGGGCGATGGTGAAGGTGGCGGTGCCTTATCCGGTCCATGTAATGAAAATACATTGAGGGCTATCAACGATTCGTTGTTTGAGTTTAAAACCACATCGCAGCTTTATCAGCCCCTGTTAGACACTACTGAAACCCTGGACGAAGGACCATACTACCATTACCTGCAAATAAAAGATGGTAAACTGGTACCCGCATTTCAAAAGGGCGACCGCATATTTCCAACACAATATGTAAAACTGGATGATTCTTATCTGCAAAACTGTTATGTACTGTCGCACTATACTAACAACCAGTCCACAAGCAGAACCGTTGACCATGTTACCCCGGCCATCTTGCAGCTGATGAAAAATGAGATCTATGCATCGTACCAGTACAAATTTAAAAACCAACGCTGGAACGACGTATTTATGAACAAATTTAACAGGTACGAAAAAGGCAATCTAGCAAACGTTGATGATTCCCTTACCGTTATTGATAAGTACAATATCAGCTTTATCAACAGCAAACTAAACGCGCAAAAAGGCAATACGCTTGCGGCTAAATGAGTATTACCGTGCGCTTATTACGGTATTTTGCTTTCTTCTGGATCGCGGTATTGAGCCTGGGAACTCTTTATCAATATCTTGACTTTAAGCAGGATACAGTCTTTTTAGGTTTTAAGCAGGCGGCCATTAAAACAGGCTGGTATATGCCGGCCTTTTATTGCCACATTTTTGGCAGCAGCATTATTTTGCTGGCCGGCTTTTTCCAGTTTTCAAAAAAGGTGTATAACAACCGTCCCTTGCATAAGGCGCTAGGCAAACTATACGTTTTTGGTGTTTTGTTTTTCGCAGCACCTGGCGCGTATGTCATGACACTATTTATTAACCGGGGCAAGGGCGTATTCGCCTCCTTTTTAATACAAAATACCTTGTGGGTGACTTTTACCTTATCCGCTTTCCTGCTGGTGAAGAACGGCGAGATAGACGACCACGTTAAAATGATGCGCCGTAGTTACGCACTGGCCTTTGCCGCGGTAACGCTGCGCTTTTATATTTGGCTGTTCACCGTTTTAGGCAACGGCGTAAACTTTGAGAACAATTACCTCATTATCGCTTTTTTAAGCTGGGTGCCTAATTTAGTGCTGGTGGAACTGATTAACAAGTATTCTAAGTCTCCTTACGAAATAATATAAAGCCATGTCATTGTGAGCGATAGCGTGGCAATCCCCTCGCTTGTTCATTGGATAAGAATAGCTACGAGATTGCTTCGTCGTTCCTCCTCGCAATGACATGGTTCAAATTTGGGCTCTACAGTATAAACTTCGTGCTCAGGAAATTGGAATCGCTGCTGTTCACAATTTCGTTGATGATCTGTTTATTTGTTTCGTTCAGTTTGGTAGCCACCAATGAGCGGATAGAGAATGCCCGTAGCGCGTCAAATACAGAAAGCGTACCCTCGGCACTGTCTTTACGACCGGTAAACGGAAACACATCTGGCCCACGCTGACACTGGCTGTTGATGTTTACCCGGCTCACCAGGTTCACAAAAGGATCAATCAACGACGAGATCTCCTGCGCATCGTTACTGAATATACTCACCTGCATACCATGCGGCGAATCGATCTGGTATTCGATCGGTTCTTCTATCGATTCAAACGGGATAACCGGGATAACCGGGCCAAACTGCTCTTCGCGATACAGCTTCATTTTTTCGTTCACCGGGTAAACTATAGCCGGGTAATAGAACGAAGCTACGCTTTCGCCGCCATTTTCATTGATGATTTTCGCGCCATGAGTTATGGCATCGTCCACCATTTCTGTTAATGATTCGGCTTTGTTCAGCTCGGGCATGGGGGTCAGTTTTACGTCCTTATCCCATGGCAGGCCAAATTTTAGTTTGGATACGGCATCGCTGAGTAGTTTCAAAAACTCATCGGCAATATCTTTATGTACAAATATCACTTTGATGGCTGTACAACGCTGTCCGTTAAATGAAAGGGCGCCCAAAACACATTCGCTCACGGCCAGTTGCAAATCGGCATTTTTGGTAACGATAGCCGCGTTTTTCGCATCCAGGCTTAACACCGCCCGTAAACGGTTTATTTTAGGGTGGCGCTTTTTCAGATCGTTGGCCACTTTGCTGGAACCAATAAAGGCCAGTACATTTACCTTACCGGTTTGCATCAAGCCAGGTGTAACCACCGCGCCACGACCATAAACCGTATTCACCACACCCTTAGGAAACGATTCCTGGAAGGCTCTTAACAGTGGGTAATGCAACAGCGTACCATGCTTTGGTGGTTTAAATAAAATGGTATTGCCCATAATAAGGGCGGGGATCAGGGTGGTAAAAGTTTCGTTAAGCGGATAGTTGAACGGCCCCATACACAGCACCACACCCAATGGCGAGCGACGGATCTGGGCTATCAGGCCTTCGGCCATTTCAAAGCGGGATGATTTACGGTCGAGCGCTTTCAGGGCATCAATAGTAGCGTTGATGTATTCGATGGTACGGTCGAACTCTTTTGCTGAGTCGCCATATGATTTACCAATTTCCCACATCAGGAGCTTTACCACCAGGGTGCGCTGCTCAATCATTTTGTAGATGAAACGTTCCATGCATTTGATCCGTCCATCAACACTCATGGTAGGCCATTCGCCGCGACCATTGTCGTAAGCTTTAATGGCTGCCTCCAGGGCGTCGTTAGCTTCGGTTTCGGTACAAACAGGGTAAGTACCTATTAGCTTGCGCTTAAACCCATCCGGGCCGGGAAAACAAACAGGCGAATACACCTCGGTCACAGGCCCGTTCCAGGGCTTCATCTCTCCATCACACAGGTATTCACGCTGATGCACTTCTGATATCTGGAATTCGGCCGGTATCTGGCTTTCCTCCACGAATATCGAACTGATCTGTTCTTGAAAACTCATATATTAATTGGTGTTTGATTTCTATAAAGGTAAAAAAAGCCCGCTTTTATTAGCAAGACTTTTTATTGCGATACGCATTATTAACAATTTCATAATTTAAAACGTAACAACGGTATCGGAATCCACCTTTTTATTAATACCTATGGACATAAAAAAATCAATCCATCAGTAAAACCCGAAAAATCTTTTTTTAACTGTCGCGAAACAACCTTTACCGAATCACGGGATGGCTCTGCTTCCAGATAATGGAACATAGGTTTATAGTTTTCCGAAATATCGGGTGTTTTCATCTCCCGGGACAAGGGCTGATGCGGACCTCCGCCACCGCCTATCACCAGGAAATCTTTACCCCGCACCTTAAAATGTTCAAAATTATGGGAGTGCCCCGACAGAAAAAGTATCCCCTTTTTGGAGCTTACAAAAGCAGGAACGAATTTTTGCTGTACCAGGTCTGCCGGCGCCACTACTTTGCTGTTAGTATAAGGGGAATGATGGCAGCCGACGATAACCCATTTTATCACCGCGTCTTCATCTAAGCGATGCATCGTATGAATATACCAATCATCCTGCTTTTTGATAAGGGAATCGGGCATTTTACTAAAATTGGAATTCAGTAAAACCACCGCAAACGAATCAACTACCTCTACATAACCTGCTGGATCATGCATCGGGAACCTCGATTGAAATTGCGTGGCTCCCTTTCGGGCGTTGAGCATGAGCTCGTGGTTTCCCAATAGGGCATATACCGGGATATGATTTTGGCTGCACACCCTCAGATAAGCATCCATTTTTTGCCATTTGCTGTTTTGGTAGCCTAAGGATACCACATCGCCCAGTATAAACAGGCTTGAAGGATGGGTATTGATAATGTCCTGGAAGATGAGTTCTGTTGCTCTGGTATTGTGCTGCAACTTGCGTATCACATGTTCAACCAGCAGAGGCGCCTGTGTATCGCTGACAAAAGCTATGACAGGCCTTTTATCCTGGGCCTGAACTGGGGCAACAATCCCCAGCCATAAAATATACACGCAGAAATTACGCCATTTGATCATGCTACCTGGCTGTATTTTAATAGGATACCTTTTGTGAAGATACCATAATATTAAATACAATTAGTTAGCCTAATGGTAAGCCGATTCTTTGTATAAAACCATGCCCGCATGGTAAAATACATTGCCATCAAAATCGCCATCGGCGGTAAAACCGGTATCGTCCAGGTATTCGATATGTTTACCCCTGATACTGTAAAAGCCGGTGTAGGCTATTTTACGGTTACCGCGGGCCTCAACATAGCGGCCGTTTGGTAATAACTCGTGGCGTATGTAACCATCACTTGTTACCCAAACGCCTATATGCTGATCCTTTTCCATATTTATACTATTGCTGTTGAGGTTGTTAATTCTTTCCAGGTTTCCAGGTCGCCCTGAACAAAAGCTATCTTGTTATTTGCTGCATTGTAGGCATCTTCACCCAAAAACAAATTAACTGGTGGGTTTTCGGCCTGCACAATAGCTATCATAGCATCTGCTGCTTTATCCGGATCTCCGGCTTGCTGCTGATTCAGTTCGTTTTGGTGCAGCTCCTGCGAAGCGCGCACGTTTTGGTAAGCATCTATCTGGTGCTTTGGCGCCACCAATGAACCTTCTGACAGAAAGTTGGTGCGGAAATAACCCGGTTGTACTATAGTTACCTTAATACCAAATGGCCTCACCTCCTCGGCTAATGACTCAGAAAAACCATTCACCGCGAACTTGGTAGCGCAATAGATACCAAAACCCGGGAAGCTACCCGTAAAGCCACCAATAGATGATATATTGAGAATATGACCCGATTGCTGTTGGCGCAGGTAAGGCAACGCTTTACGGATCACATTCAGGGAACCAAATACGTTTACATCAAAATTGTCGCGAGCCTCCTTATCGGTTAATTCTTCCAGGCCGCCAACCAAACCGTAACCCGCATTGTTCACCACCACATCGATCTTGCCAAACGTGCTGATCGTTTTTTCAATGGCTTCCTGTACACTTTCTTCGTTTTTGATATTCACGGCCAACGGCAAAAACTGCTCGCTATGAGTGTCAACGGCTTTGCTCAGATCGCTCAGGTTTCTGGAGGTGGCAGCTACAGAGTAGCCTTCGTTTAATAATTTTTTTACTAAGGAGAGTCCCAGTCCTTTGGAGGCTCCGGTTACAAACCAAACTTTTTTATTGCTCATTTTCTTGTTTTCTAATTGTTTAAAATATTACTGTTATTGCTTAACGGGTTTGCCCCAGCGGTCGTAATACCAGATCGTTAATAACCACATTGCCCGGCTGACTGATCGCATAGATCACCGCGTCGGCAATGGCTTCTTCATCCATTTTGGGCATGTTTTGCAGGTTACCATAGATGGCTTTGATCTTAGGGCTGGTAATATCATGCCCCAATTCAGATTGTGTAGCACCCGGGAAAATAGTAGTTACTTTAATGGTTTGTGCTACTTCCTCACGCAGGCCTTCCATAATAGCCCGCACCGCGAATTTGGTACCCGAGTACACGCCAATTCCGGGAGAAGTTTTTAGGCCCCCTACCGATGAGGTTGACAGGATATGCCCTTGTCCGCGTTGCAACATGTGCGGCAGCACCGCGTTGATGCCATACAATACGCCCTTGATGTTAATATCGATCATCCGGTCCCATTCTTCCACTTTTCCCTCATCAAAAAAGGAGATCGGCATCACACCGGCATTGTTCCACAGCACATCCACATGGCCAAATTTGTCAATAGCCTGCGCAATCAGATTATCCAGATCGGCACGTTTGCACACGTCTGTTACTACATACAGGGCGTTTTCCCCTAATTCGTTTACGAGCGTTTTCAGCTGATCTTCGCGACGGGCAGCCAAAACAACTTTGGCGCCCAGCTGTGCTAATTTGCGTGCCGCAGCTGCACCGATGCCACTGCTGGCACCGGTAATTACAATAACCTTATCTTTAATATTTTCCATTGTTTTATAGGTAGATATAGGGCTTGCAGGTATTATTAAAGATCAGTTGAGCAGGTGAGCTCCTCCCACTCGTGAACCTCTTTGTATAGCGAATCCAGTTTGGCTAAAGCCCGGTTGTAGGCATCGCCGCCCAAAAGCAAGTGCAGCGGAGGATTTTCCATACCGGCAACTTTAATGATAGACGCGGCAGCTTTTTCGGGGTCACCGGCCTGCTCGCCATCCATTTTCAGGTATTTGGCATGTGTTTCCCGTACATCCACATAATCAGCTATCGGGTTTTCGGTGATGCTTAATGAATCAGGTGTCAGGAAACTGGTTCTGAAAGCACCCGGTGCAACTACCGTAACTTTAATACCGAGAGCTTTTACATCAGCTGCCAATACTTCAGACAGACCGATCACCGCGTATTTGGCAGCACCATAAATGGCCCAGCCTGTTCCCGGAGCAATGCCGGCTATAGACGATATATTGATGATATGACCTGAGCGTTGTTTACGCAGATAAGGCATTACAAACCTGATGACATTTAAGGTAGCGAATACATTTACGTCAAATGCTGTGCGGGTTTCTTTATCGGTCAGTTCTTCGATTGCGCCGCCGATGCCATAACCGGCATTGTTGATCACTACGTCTATCTGGCCAAAAGTTTCATGGGTATGCTGCAGGGCCAATGATACACTGGCTTCGTTCACCAGGTCGACTTGCAGCGGTAAAAAATTATTGTTGGTGTTGTTAACTGCTTTTATTAACTCATCCCTGTTTCTGGAGGTGGCGGCAACAAGCTGACCAGCATCCAGTAATTGTTTCACTAAACTGAGCCCAAATCCTTTGGAGGCGCCAGTGATAAACCATACTTTTTTGTTGTTGTCCATTTTTTGTTCTAATTGATAGAACAAAGGTAGGGTGACAGGCAGGCCTTGGCATTACGTCAATCAAACCAATGGTTACGAAATTCAAACAATTTGAAATCTTCCCTGATATTTTGTTTTTGTTGTGAATGGGGAGATATAGCGCAGTTATAACAAATATAACGAATTGTGGTGATGAAAACAAATGGACTATAGTAATTCGAAATAGTATATGGCAGATGACTCACGGCTTACGTTTCGCCGAAAGGAGAGTAAAAACTACGTGCGTCATTGCGAGCGCAGCGTGGCAATCCCCGACTTACAGAGGCGCTCTGCATATTGGGGATTGCCACGTCGTTCCTCCTCGCAATGACGCGCAGAAACAAGAGGCCTGTAAGCAAATTGATTCATTGCGCCGTCCTTTACTTACACGTTCCTGAACGACGAGGGCGTGAGCTGGGTTTGTTTCTTGAAAAAGTTATTGAAATGTGTAGGCTCTTCAAAACCCAGGCAATAGCCTATTTCGGATATGTTCCAGTCGGTGTGTTTGAGGAGTGATTTGGCTTCACTGAGTAAACGCTCGGCAATATGATCGGTAGTGGTTCTGCCGGTGGTTTCGCGGATGGCACGATTGAGGTGGTTTACATGTACCGACAGCTGCTGCGCGAAATCATTGGCTGAGCGCAGCGAAAACCTTTGTGCGGGGTTCTCTATCGGGAACTGACGCTCCAGCAGTTCGGTAAATACCGAAGTAATGCGGCTTTTGGCGTCGGCATGTTTGTATACGTTTTCTGATGGCTGCGTTTTGAGGGCGTAATAGGCCATTTCGGTTACGTAATTGCGGATCAGGTCATATTTAAAATCGTATTCAGAACCTATTTCATCCAGCATTTTGGTGAATAAGCCGGTCACGTACCTGTCCTGATCGTCATTCAAATTATATACCGGCTTGGCACCCAGGGCAAACATCGGCAGTTCATTTAAGCCACCCCGGAACCGTTCGGTAAAGAAAGCTTCGGTGAAGATGCAGAAGAAACCCGTACGGTCATCAGACAGATGCTCAAAAGTATAAGGCACATGCGGACTAAAAAACAGCAGCGAAGTGCCCGTCAGTGTAATGCTTTTATCGGCATAATGGATAATGTTATCGCCACGCATCAAACTCACCTTATAAAAGCTCCTGCGGCTGTAAGTAACCGGCTTGGCGTTGGGGCCAATACAGTCCTCAATCCTGAAAACGTTAAAGTGACCGATGTTCTGCTGCAGGTTATTGGGCAGCCAGTCAAATTTATTCTTGTAAAACTCTTCGAGTGTTTCTGTTGCCATACCCAAAGTTACAAAATTCAAACACAGGCACAAATCAGCATTGTCTACAAAAGGTCATTTTGACCCTGTATTTTAACAAATTTTAACACTTTTTGAGCCGTTTTTGCTCCAAACTCATTCAAAAACCCTTCGTTTTAATCCATTTTAACAAATTTTAACATGGTTTTAGTTAGTTATTGATGAGTTTGGAATAGGGTCAGGATATTTTAGAGATTACAGCATGAGGAAGACTTACTTGTTTGCGAAACCCCTTCCTCCCCTTCCCGAGGGAAGTAATCGCACGGGCTGTTGCCTTGCCTGATCAATTTTGCTTGCGCTCTTTTGCAACCACAGGTGTTGGGAAGACGTAAAAAAAGCGGTGGGCAGTGCGATTCCCCTCTTGAGAGGGGTGGAGGGTTGTGTTCTTCCGCTTCATGAACACACCCCTGCTACTACACAATCCACCGCGCCCCCTCTCAAGAGGGGAACTTAACAACATATTTTCTTCAACTTTGTGCTCTTTTGCAAACGAGTGCAAGTAACACACAAAAAAAGAGACGCATGTGATGCGTCTCTACAGTATTTTTTTATCCGGAAAATCCCTTAATCTATCAAATCGGGGTTCAGGTATTACTCCTGCTCTTCCAGATTGGCCGCGGCGGCTTCGTCTAAAAACCATAGGGTTTCGCCGGCAATGGAATCGATCAGCTGTGCTGGATATTCTTCAATATCCTCGTCATCTTCCAGTACATGGTGTACCGCGATGGCTTTACCTTCGCCATAAACCAGGAACGCGATATGACGGCCTTCGTTGATCAACGGAGCATTCAGTGTAATGCGCCATACCTGCTGATCTTCCAGCCAAACTTCTTTTACACCCACTTTGGTATCATGCAATACCGGGGTGTGCGGGAACAAGGAAGCCGTGTGCGAGTTATCGCCAAGACCAAGCAGTACCAGGTCAAAACTTGGCTCATCTTCATCAAAAAAGGTGCTGATCAGGTTCCAGTATTTGGCCGCCGCTTCTGCCGGTTCAAAGGTAGTATCAACAGCAAATACATTGGCCGGACTAATCAGCAAAGGCTCAAACAAGGCTTTTTTAGCCATCAGGTAATTGCTGTCCTTATGATCCTGCGGTACGTTACGCTCATCGCCAAAAAAGAAAAATACTTTTTCCCAGTCCAGCTGGTCGGCGTAGGATGTAGATGCCAGCAGCTCATACAATTTTTTTGGTGAACTGCCGCCCGACAGGGCTACGGTAAACCTGCCTCTTTCGGTGATGGACTCGTTGCCTATTTTAACAAAATAATCTGCCAACCCGGTTAGTACCTCATCAGCAGTATTAAAAATATTTAATTTCATTATTAGTGCATTAATAGTGTTGAGACCTAATCATTAAGTCTTTATGACTATGAATTTTAGACTTATATTAAAGAAAACTATGTCATTTCGAACGAGGTACGAGGAGAAATCTTATACGTTATGCTATCATTTACAGCATTGAGCAAAAGATTTCTCCTCACCCCATCACACTATCCATCTCTGTTCGTTCGAAATGACATTTAGAGTTTTTACCTGAAACTCCTGTTTTATTAACTTTTCTTCCCATTTACCGGCAGGGTGAACCAGGTAAATCCGTCGCGGGCAATTAATGCTTCGGCGGCTTCTGGTCCCCATGAATCGGCAGAATAGTTAGGGAAATTCAGGCTCTTTTTATTTTGCCAGGTGCTCAGGATCGGCATAACCAGCTCCCATGCAGCTTCTACCTGGTCGCCACGCATAAACAGGGTTTGATCGCCCAGCATGGTATCCAGTATCAGTGTTTCATAAGCTTCGGGGGCTTGGTTGGTATAGGTACCTTTGTAATCAAATACCATATCAACGGCGTTCAGCACCATATCAATACCCGGGCGTTTGGCCTGCACCTGTAAACGAATGCTCATTTCGGGCTGTATGCTGATGATGAGCCTGTTTTGCTGCCAGCTTTCGGCGGCTTCGGTCGGGAATATCAGGTGAGGCACATCCTTAAACTGGATGGTAATAACCGATGACGGCTGGTGCAATCTTTTACCTGTACGTAAATAGAACGGAACACCCTGCCAACGCCAGTTATCAATAAAGAATTTGATGGCTGCAAAAGTTTCGGTATTTGATTCCGGGTTTACTTTTGGTTCTTCGCGGTAGCCGGGAACTTCCTTCCCTTTCATCCAGCCGCTGCCGTACTGGCCCCTAACGGCCGAGTTACGTACATCCTCCGGGCTAAACTTGCGCATAGCCTTTAATACGTCAACCTTACGGTCACGCACTTCGTCGGCGCTAAAGCTAACCGGTGGTTCCATAGCTATGTGGCAAAGTAATTGCAACAAGTGGTTCTGGATCATATCGCGCATAGCGCCCGATCCGTCATAATAATCACCACGTTCTTCCACACCCAGTTGCTCGGTAACCGAGATCTGTACGTGCTCAATATAATTACGGTTCCACAGCGGCTCCATGATGGAGTTGGCAAAGCGGAAAGCCATAATGTTCTGAACGGTTTCTTTACCCAGGTAATGGTCGATACGGTAGATCTGTGATTCATCAAAAATGCCCGACAACAGCTTGTTCAGCTCTTTAGCGGTTTCCAGATCGTGCCCAAATGGTTTCTCGATGATGATCCGTACGCGTTTTTTATCGTCGGCCAGTTTGGCTTTTGATATGTTCGAGGCGATGATCGGGAAGAAGTTTGGCGCTACAGCCAGGTAAAATATAACGTTGGCTTTAGCTTTCCAGTCGGTGTTATGTTTCTCGATGCGTTTGCCAAACTCTTTGTAAGTTTCAAAATCGTTAGCATCCGATACCTGATAATAAATGTTTGCCTGGAACTCGGCCCATTTTTTCTCGTCGACTTTGCCGCTGCGCGAAAACTGGTTGATATCGTTATGCAGGTTCTCGCGGAATTGCTCGTCGGTAAGTTTGGTACGACCGGTACCTATAATGGAATATTGTTTTGGCAGCCATCCATCTAAAAATAGATTATACAGGGCCGGCGCAATTTTCCGTGAATTTAAATCCCCCGTGCCACCAAAAATGATGAATATAGTAGGATCTGATTTAGTTTGTGTGCTCATTGCTTTTTTATTTAGAAGCAAGAATTAAGAGTCAGGAAACAAGATAACAACAATAAAAATTATTATGCTGATTTTTTCTTGATTCTTATCTCTTGATTCTTGACTCTTATTTCTTGATTCTTATCTCTTGATACTAATTCACTCCGCTGCCCATTGTGTGTGGAAGGTGCCTTCTTTGCCGATCAGCTCGTAGGTGTGCGCGCCGAAATAGTCGCGCTGAGCCTGGATCAGGTTGGATGGCATCCGCGCACTGCGGAAAGCGTCAAAGTAACTTAATGATGCGGCGTAAGCTGGTGCAGCTACTCCGGCAGCAATAGTTTTTGACAATACTTTTCTGATGCCCGGCACCACGCTTTCTACAATCGACTGTACGTTTGAATCTAACAGCAGGTGTTCCAGTTTGGCATCTTTTTCGTAAGCTTTGAAAATATCGTTCAGGAATTTTGAACGGATGATACAGCCCCCTCTCCAGATCTTGGCAATCTCGCCCAGGTGCAGGTCATAGTTATACTCTGCCGACGCGTTCGACAGCAAATGCATGCCTTGCGCGTAGCTGATGATCATGGTGAAATAGAAGGCCTGCTCCAAAGCTGCTACCAGTTCGGCTTTATCAGCATCCAATACAATTGGGTCTTTGGCGTACAATGCAGCCGCTTTTTCGCGCAGTTGTTTGTATTTTGACAGGTCGCGCATAGACACCGCGGTATCTACCGTAGGGATAGGGGCCTGCAGGTCCATAGCCACTTGCGATGTCCATTTACCGGTACCTTTAGCACGGGCCTCGTCCTTAATATCATCCAACAATAAATGATCGGTGCCCGGAGCTTTGAATTTGAAAATATCCTTGGTGATATCCAGCAGGAATGATTGCAGACGACCTTCGTTCCACTCGGCGAAAATTTTACCGATCTCGTCGTTATCCAGTTTCAAGCCTTTTTTCAGGATCTCGTAGGTTTCGGCAATCAGTTGCATAATACCGTACTCGATACCGTTGTGTACCATTTTCACAAAGTGACCAGATGCACCCGGGCCAATATAGGTTACGCAAGGTACGCCATCAACTTTGGCGGCAATGGCCTCAAAAATAGGCTTCATTACGTTGTAGGCATCTTTATCGCCACCCGGCATCATACTCGGGCCACGGCGTGCGCCTTCTTCGCCACCAGAAACACCCATGCCAAAGAAATGCAGGCCAATGGCTTCCAGTTCTTCTACACGGCGGTTGGTATCGGTAAAGTGCGAGTTACCACCGTCGATCAATATATCGCCTTTCTCCAATAGCGGAGTCAGTTCTTCAATTACGCTATCCACAATTTTACCGGCCGGTACCAGCATCATGATGGCACGCGGCGTGGTTAAACTCTGGATAAATTCTTTTACATCGCTAAAACCTTTAGCGGCACGGTCGCCGGCTTCTTCGTTCAGTGATGCTACTTTGGTGGTATCTTTATCATGCCCGGCTACTGCAAAACCGTGGTCGGCCATGTTTAGCAGCAAGCTGCGGCCCATAACACCCAGGCCTATCATACCGAAAGCATATTTATTGTCTGTTGCGCTCATCTTTAATAGTTCATTAGTTTATTTGTTCATTAGTTCATTAGTTAGCTTGTTGGTTCATTAGTTCACTGGTTTATTAGTGAATACTTTATTAATATATTGCTCACTGGAAAAGACCAATGAACTAATGAACCAGTGAACTAATGAACGCCGTTCTCTTTCTTCAGATCTTCTAATATTTTTTTGGTGGTTTCGAAATCGGTGTGCTGGAACGCGCGGATCCCCAGTTTCTGGGCCGTGTTCACAAACATGATCCTGTCGTCAAAATACACGCATTGCTGCGGCGAAGCCTGGGCAATACCCATAGCCAGCTGCCAGATACCCGGATCGGGCTTGCGCATTTTAACCTCGCACGATGACACAAAAGCATCAAAGCACTCATGCAGCTTGAATTTCTTAACCCGGTAATCGTTCAGTTCTTTGCCTTCGTTGTTGAGCGAAATAATGCGGAAACCGCAATCCTTTTTCCACTCTTTAAGCCAGGCCAGCGTATCGCCTAACACAACTGATTGAGAAAACATGAACTCCTTAAAATCCTCGCGAACAAAATCGCGGGGATGGTTAAAAATTACCGTATCCAGGTATTCGTCGAGCGTGATGCTGCCAATTTCATATACGTTGAATACAAAGTTGTGCAGCTCATTCACTTCGGCATGATCGAGCCCGAATTTTTCGCAGGCCAGCTTACGCGAATCGCGCCCCCAGCCGTTGGTGAGCAAAATGCCACCAACGTCAAAAAAGAGGATTTTAATATTTGCTGCTTCCATGGTGCAATTAGCTTACTTTGCTTTTTTGCTCCTCGATAGCGTTCAGTAATTTTTCAAATGGCTTGTTGAATTTTTCGATGCCTTCGTCTTCCAGTTGCTGGGTGATAGCGGCAAGATCGATACCTAAGCTTGGCAGTTTAGCTAAAACTTCAGTGGCTTTATCTAAACCGGCTTCTAAAGTATTAGCAGCAATACCGTGATCACGGAAAGCATCAACAGTTTCCAATGGAACGGTATCTACAGTGTCCGGACCAATCAGGGCCTCAACATATTTGGTGTCTTTGAAAGCAGGGTTTTTGCTGCCGGTACTTGCCCAAAGCAAGCGTTGTGGCTGAGCGCCTTTGGCTGCCAGTTTTTTCCACCTTTCGGTGCTGAACACTCTTTTGTAAATTTCGTATGCTTTTTTTGCTGACGCGATAGCAACTTCGCCAACCAGGTCTTTTTCGCCTTTAGCTTCCAACAGCGGATCAACAATAACGTCGATACGGCTCAGGAAGAAACTGGCTACTGATGCGATGTGCGCGATCTCGTGACCAGCAGCCAAATGATCCTCTAAACCAGAAATGTAGGCTTCGGTAACAGCTTCGTAACGCTCTAAACCAAATAGCAAGGTTACGTTGATGTTGATACCTTTAGCGATCGACTGTCTGATAGCAGCTAAACCAGGTTGTGTTCCCGGAATTTTGATCATTACGTTGTTACGATCAACTTTTTTCCAAAGTTCTTCGGCTTGTTTAGCGGTACCTTCGGTATCCAAAGCTAAAAACGGAGAAACTTCCAGACTTACGTAACCGTCAACTTTGTTTGATTCGGTGTAGATACCTTTAAACAAATCGGTTGCCTGCTGGATGTCTTTTACGGCAAGACCAAAAAACAGCTGCTCATTGTCGTCAGTAGTTTTTGACAATTCAACAATATCATTATCATAATCCGAGCTGCTGGTGATGGCTTTTTCAAAAATGGCCGGATTTGAGGTTACGCCTCTAACGCCATCTTCGTCTATCAGTTTTTGTAACTTTCCGGATGCCATGATCTCCCGATCAATAAAATCAAGCCAGATGCTTTGTCCGAAACTATGTATTTGCTTTACATTATTAGTTGCCATTTTATTAGGTTGTTTTAAAGTTCAAAATTCAATTTATGAGGTAGATGTATTTATTGTGCAAATGGCGGTTTCACCTCCCCAACCGCCTGCATTTGTATTATAGGTTAAAGTTCCTAATTTATATTGTAAAATAGGTAACCTGAGTATCATTTAGCCTCAGCCTCACCTAAATCCTCTCCAAAGGAGAGGACTTTGCTTTGCAAGTTTTTCAAAGCCCCATATATTTAAAGCCCTCTCCTTTGGGGAGGGTTTGGGTGGGGCTTTCATCCCCGTTGTTTGTGTCCTCACAAACAACTATTCCTGATTGCCTAAACGCGGGTTGTTTGTGTCCTCACAAACAACGGGAGAGACTGTCACCCTGAGCTTGTCGAAGGGGGGTGCGCAGAGGCCACTACACCATGCTTCGACAAGCTCAGCATGACACCCTTTTTCTTTTCAAAGTCCTTGTTCCTTACTCCCCAAATCCTTGCTCTCTCCTACGTATTCGATGCAACCAAAATTTGCAGGTTGTAGCCTATAAAAAGACCGCTTTCAATAACGCCTGTGATTGATTTGATATCCCGCTCCATGGTGCTGCCAATCTCATCAAATTTGCAATCCAGTATCATGTTGCCGTTCTCGGTAATTACAGGCCCGTCCTTTCCCTTTGCCGGGCGAAGCAGAATGTCGTTAGCGCCTAATTGCTGCAGTTCTTTTTCTGCATACAACAAGGCCTGCGGAAATACCTCAACCGGAACGGGAAAATTCGCGCCTAATTTAGTCACCATTTTCGAATCGTCAACAATAATATAGCTTACCTCGCTCGAGCTGATGAGTAGTTTTTCCTTAAACATAGCCCCGCCGCGACCCTTGATCAGGCTGTTGTTGGGGTCAACTTCGTCAGCGCCGTCAAACAGCCAGTCGGGCTTGTTTTCATACAGGGATGTTAAAGGCACGCCCAGCTTACTGCAAAACATGGATAGCTCCAGCGATGTAGGGATAGCTTTTACGTTCAGCTTTTCTTCCTTTATCCGTTTGGCTATAGCTACAAGGGCCAGGTATGCGGTTGAGCCCGAGCCCACGCCCAGGATATCGCCATCCTTTACCTTCGCGGCAATTTCATCGGCCACCTTCTGCTTACCGCTGATGTGGGTGATCTCCGACGACCATTCCAGGTTTGTGATTAAATTGCTATTCCAATCCATTTTTTATTAGTATCAAGTAATTAGTATCAAGTATCAAGACTTTTCATTGTCCTTTTAATTAGTACCAAATATCAAGATGTAAAACATTTTCTTGATACTTGATACTAACTACTTGATACTAAATCACTATAAAAGTGCTTTAGCGCGGGCTACTACGTTTTCAACTGTAAAACCAAAGTGTTTGTACAGGTCTTCTGCAGGTGCCGACTCGCCAAAGGTGGTCATGCCCAGCATATCGCCTTCGTCGGTAGTGTATTTATGCCAGCCCATTGGGGATGCCATTTCTACAGCTAAACGTTTGCGGCTTGCTTTTGGTAATATTTTTTCTTTATAAGCAGCATCCTGTTTCTCGAACAGCTCCCATGATGGGAAACTTACCACGCGTGTGGAGATACCTTCGGCTTCCAGTTTTTCCTGGGCCTGCATAATCAACGATACTTCAGAACCGGTTGCTATCAGGATCAGATCAGGGCCTTTGCTGCCTTCTGATACAATGTAAGCGCCTTTTTCCAGATCGCTGGCTTTACCATATTTATCCTGATCAAGGATAGGTAAGCCTTGGCGGGTGAACACCAGCACAGTTGGGCCGCCTTTTTTCTCGATAGCCACTTTCCATGCAAATGCACTTTCGTTAGCATCAGCCGGACGGATAACCGTTACGTTAGGGATTGCACGCAAGGTTGATAAATGCTCGATAGGCTGGTGGGTTGTACCATCCTCACCTAAACCGATACTATCATGGGTATAAACAAATATCGGGCTGATCTTCATAATGGCTGCCAAACGGATCGGCGGGCGCATATAATCAGCAAATTGCAGGAAGGTAGCGCCAAACGGCAGCAAGCCTTTTGTTAAAGCCATACCATTCAGCGCCGAACCCATGGCATGCTCACGGATACCAAAGTGGAAGTTACGGCCATGCCTGTCTTCAGATGTAAATGAAGTATACTCTTTCAGGTTGGTTTCTGTTGATGGCGCTAAGTCGGCCGCGCCACCGATCAGGTTAGGCAAAGCTGGGGCAATGGCATTTAATACTTTACCAGATGCCTGGCGGGTTGCCATTTTGGGGTCAGACCCTTTAAATACCGGCAGCTTATCGGCCCAGCCTTTTGGCAGTTCGCCTTTAAAGGCGGCTTCGTACTCGGCAGCTAATTCTGGATATTTAGCTTTATAGTCGGCAAATAATTTGTTCCATTTTTCTTCTTTGCCTTCGCCTTTTGCGCCTACGCCATTGTAATATTTGATTACTTCATCTGGTACGTTGAATGATTTTTCGGGGTCGAAACCGAAGAACTGTTTAACCAGCTTTATTTCGTCGGCACCCAGCGGCGAGCCGTGTGAACCTGCAGTACCCGATTTATTTGGGCTACCATAAGCGATCAGTGAACGAACACGGATCAATGATGGTTTTTGTGTTTCTGATTTAGCGTTGATCAATGCCAGCTCTAAAGCGTGGGTATCATTTACATCGCTTACTTCCTGTACCTGCCAACCGTATGCACGGAAACGGGCGCTTACATCTTCGTTAAAAGCAATATCGGTGCTGCCTTCAATAGAGATGTGGTTATCATCATACAGGTAAATTAAGTTACCTAACTGTAAGTGACCGGCCAGTGATGCTGCTTCTGATGTTACACCTTCCATCATGTCGCCATCGCTGGTGATAGCGTAAATATTATAGTTAAAAAGGTCGAAACCTGGTTTGTTATAACGTGCTGCCAAATGTTTTTGCGCTATGGCAAAACCTACACCATTGGCAAAACCTTGTCCCAGCGGACCGGTAGTAACATCCACACCAGGAGCTAAACCATATTCGGGGTGACCGGCGGTTTTGCTATTTAACTGGCGGAATTGCTTGATATCATCTAAACTCAAATCATATCCGGTTAAATACAAAAAGCTGTACTGTAATATACAGGCATGGCCTGCCGAAAGGATAAACCTGTCGCGGTTTGCCCAATCCGGGTTTTTAGGGTTGTAGTTTAAAAACTTCGACCATAAAACGTGACCCATCGGAGCCAGCGCCATCGCGGTGCCTGGGTGACCAGAGTTTGCTTTTTGTACTGCATCGGCCGATAATACCCTTACGGTATCTATCGCCAATTTTTCAATGTCCTTAGAATTTTCCATTGTTAATTCGGTATTGTATGATTTTATTTAGTTGGTGTTGCTTTTGTAATTCTGCTCTCCGCGTCAGACAGCCACAGTCTGGAGCCGCCTTTTATACCATCGGCATTGGTCACTATCCTCATATTCTTATCCAGCTTAAAAGTAAGCTTGTCTGAGTTGCCGCCGCCAATATATAAAGTATCGTAGTTAAATACAGTTTTTAAAATTTCAAAAACCTTCTCCATGCGTTTGTTCCATCTTTCCTTGCCATGCTTTTCCAGCGCTTTTTCACCAATGTATTCATCATAATTTCTATCAGTTTTAACCGGTAGCTGCGACAATTCCAGGTGGGGCAATAAATGGCCATCCATCAGCAAAGCGGTACCAAACCCGGTTCCCAGGGTTATTACCATTTCCAGGCCCTTGCCATCAACCACGCCCAGGCCCTGCATATCCGCATCATTTACCACTTTGGCAGGTTTGCCCAATGCCTCGCTTAATTTTTTGCTCAGGTCAAAACCGGTCCATAATTTGGTACCCAGGTTAGGTGCCGTTTTAATAACACCGTTTTTTACGTAGCCCGGAAAACCTACCGATATATAATCATAGGAAGGAAAATCCTTTACCAGGGTTTTGATGGCCTTTATTAAATTTTCGGGACTGGCGGGCGCTGGGGTTACAATTTTATCATAATCCATTTTAAGCTCGCCTTTTTCATTCAGGATGGTGGCTTTGATATGTGACCCACCGATATCGATGGAGAGAACTTTTAACTTAGTTGGCGTGTTCTTCATTCGTATAGATTTACAGTATTTAGGTGAGGGATATCGTTATATATAAACCGGTTAAAAAATCCCGCACGTAAATATCACATTTTTAATAATATCTGACTGTTAATTATTCAATTAAATTAGTGTAGTTAATACAATAAGCAACAATCAGTACAAAGGTAAAGTTAGCGCAGCTTTTTTCTTTTCAAACCGAAATCCAAAGTATTTTACTCAATAATGGCAAAAACACCATTAAATGTTATTTCTGTTAGAATTGATTGTTCTTATTACACTTTTTATAAACTTTTAAAAAGGGAAGTTGTTTGAGCAAGGGTTGGATTGAATTTGTCTATTGCTGCCGCAAGCGTGCCGCTTGTGGTAATAAATGCAGCTTTTCTCCCCTGCGTCATTGCGAGGAGGAACGACGTGGCAATCCCCAACTATACAGAGCGGCTCTGCCTCCCGGGGATTATTAATGTTGTTAATTATTTTAAAGGCATTAATGAGCTCCCTCCAGTCGGTTGTCCACGCTATCGCTCGCAATGACGTGATTTTTATTTATCCCGCTACGCTTAATTCCTTTCGTCTGGTCCAAAAGTAAATGGCGAAGCAAACAGATACAGCGGCTATAACTACCCCAAATTCATCGGCAAAATACTTGGTCTGCGCATTCGCGATCGTCATCGGGGTAAAAAAAGTTTGAACAAAAAGATTATGGCTGGCATGCAGCATAACGCCGGTCCACAAGCTACCTGATTTTAGCCTAAACCAGGTGGCAATGAAGCTTGCGCTTACTATCGCTACTGTAAAGCAGGTTAAGCTGTACCAGAAGGGTGTGCCGCCGTTATAGCTTCCCCATACAATTAAAGGGTAATGCCATACGGCCCAGATAAGCCCGGTTACCAATGAGGTAGCAGTAAAGCCTGCAATTTTGCTGAGCTGGGGAACAAGAAAACCCCGCCATCCTATCTCCTCGCCCAGCGCTGTAGACATGCTTGCAAAAAAACCCACAACCCCGTTAACCAGGAAAAATAACGGGATAAAAACACTGTCGGGAAGATTACTCCACCCCAGCGATTGCGCGGCTTCTTTGATGAACTGTTTATTATAAAATCCACCCCATCCCATCATCCAGATAACGCCATAGCTGATTGCCGCATATAGCAGCGGTATAAAATAAGCCCACACCTGGTATTTTGGGTTTCCCCATTGCCAGCCTAAACCCTTAAAGTCGAGTTTGAGGATCTTACACGTTAGGTAAGTTGCCAGGGCAGGGCACCACATAATACCGTATCCATATATACGCCCGCCAATCCTGCCTGTGCCCTGGTGCAGGGTCAATATCCAAACAATAGCACTAAACAATAACGTGAGCAGGAGATATAGGTAGATTGATTTCTTGATTTGTGGTTTTGTTTGACTTAATTCCATCTTCAAATATAAATAAGTACGCTAAACGGTAAATAATGGCGCGGTCACATTTCCGCTGTCAATCGCAACATGATTATCGCTAACAAAAAAGCCCCCTTTTCATTGCAGGCGAAAAGGGGGTACCTCATCCAAAGATGGGGGTGACGGGGTTAACCTAATCTTCAGTACTAATTTCCTTCGTAATATTCAAAGGCATCAATGATATCCAGGTAAACACCATCAAAACCGGCATTGAGTATCTTTTTCAAATACGAAGCATCGTTGCCGTAAATGATTTTTTGCCAGTCCTTATTCCAATATTTCACTTTATAATTTCCTTTCCATTTAGGATTCTCCGCATCCAGCCAAACCGGGTTACCGGGTTTCCAGGTATTTTGCCAGTAATAGCGGTAATTCTCCGCTTCGCCGATAGACATGTAGGAAATAACGATGCGTTTGCCGCCGTTGGCTTTCTTTTTCAAGGCATTAATTTCGGCGCTGGTAAAGGCAGCTTTATCAAAATAGGCATCCATGATCAAAGCATCATAATTTGTAGCTGTAACTGCCTTTATAAAATCAGCTTTGGAATTAAAATTATCAGTATTATTGAGTAGGTACAGGAAATTTTTGGCCTGGCTCAATGAGGTAACGACGTTCGCATTCTCATTATTAATCTTTGCGGGGAAGTCTGGAATGTTATTCAGCTCTCTTTCATCGGCTGCGAATGAAATATACCCGTTAGTAAAGTTAACCTGGTAAGATCGGGTCATGTTTGATGGCGTTGAGCAATAATCGGTTACCAGAATCTTTTTCCCGTTCTTTTTGGAGATATCCAGGAAGCTCCTTAAGTCATTGTTAACGGTGGCAGGTGTAGGCTGGTCATCATTGTCATAACCATAGTACAGGTCTTCCTGCCCGTTGCCATCAATAGCGTTGAGGTAGGCGGTGCTGGGGGCGCTTGTTTTCTCGCCATCAACCGTTACCAATGAAATACCGTTTTGCGGTATAATTGCAAATTTGGGATTAGCACTCTTAGCGTATTTACTTATCCCGATCACAAAATTGCGCATCTCCTGCGCGTAATCAATGTTTACGCTCGCGTCAGTCTTTTTTCTTTCGGCAGTCATTTCCTGGTCGCTTTTTTTACAGGCGCACAGTAGCGCCACGAGCAGTAATAGGGGTATTTTTTTCATACGGTATGTAATTTTTTTGTTACATAACGCTGAAAGACCTGTTAAATTTTGCTGATCGCCTTTTAAAAAAAAAATATTTTATCTGCGCTCGTTTGCAACGAATACTTATTATAGCACAACGATTGCATCGTCATGGCGTTGTAAACGCAAACCGAGGTAAGGATTGCTTCGCGCCTGGAGGGCCTACTCAAAAAACGCTTTAACCCCTGTAGCTACTAAAAATAAAACTATTGGCTTTGCGGGTGTTATGACAGTTAAAACATTGTTCTTTTGTAGGATGCAGCGCCTTTGTGGTTAAACTATCTTTATAGATAAATTCCTCATATCCCCAGCCGCCCGTTTCGTTAAACTGCGAGTTGTTTTTAACCATTACATCTATCAGTTTTCTTTTCCCCTCATAAATATCCCCGTTTTTTTAGGGCAGGGATTCCAATACATCAAACACAATGATAGCGCCATCTGCAAACTGGCCCGTTTTATAACCCTCTAAGGCTTTTGCGTTGGCATAGATATGATGAAAGCCCGAATGTGATGCAAATGCAGGATTGTTGACAGCGGTTTTCACATGGGTCCAATTACGGTAACCTTCCGGAATTAAAATATCTCCCGACGGTTTCTTTTCGGCCCGGCTAAAGGAATACATCATGATCACCACGAGGCTTAACGAGCTAACTATAATTATCTTCTTCATAGGTTTGGGTTTAATTGGCTATATCAAACTTACAAATATTTGATAATAAACACATTATGCCAATATCACCTTTCAGAAGGGTAACGATTCAAAATCTGTCATCCTGAACGAAGTGAAGGATCTATTAACGAACTTTACAAGCGCCCAACAGATGCTTCACTCCGTTCAGCATGACAAATTAGTGCTATTTCTTCACTATTATTATTTTAAATACTCAATTTGTTCTCACCTGCTTTAACCGGGTAACTTTTACCCTTCCATATCAACAGCCCCGATGTATTTGGCGGCAGATTGATCAAAACTGTCCATTTGTTTTTTATCAATTGATACTTTACAGACAGCTTGCCATTAGGATGCGGAATTTCGCCGCTTACGCTTTTCAGATCGCCTAAATGGGGTTCAATCTTAACCTGGTTGAAACCGGGGGCATAGCTATCCACTCCCAATATCGTCCGGTAAAACTCAATATTCGGACTGGCGCCCCAGGCGTGGCAGTCGGAGCGGTTATGTTCCAGGTCGGATATTTCGGCCCAGGTCGTGAGGCCCATATCGATATTCTTGCGCCATATATCCAGCCATTGCAGGTAATTGTTACCCAAACCACCTTTTATTAGAGCCTGGTGCAGGTAGTATTTAAAATAGATAGTGCATTTGGTGATGGAGGTATCGGTAAGCATTTTTTTGCATACCGCTGTAGCATCGGCATCGGCCAGCATGCCGGTTAGTACAGCCAGGGTGTTGGTGTGCTGCGAAAACAGTTGTTTATCTTCTGTATCGCCATATAGTTGCCGGCCCGCATCCCAGTATTTATTTTGTATAGTAACTTTCAACTGTGCGGCTTTAGCCTTGTACATTTTGGCAAAGGCGGGCATACCCATTTTTGCTTCCATCTCGGCCGCCTGGTTGTAGGCCCACATCAGTTGCAGATCCAATACCGCGGAATGGCCTTCTTTACTTTGGGGAGCTTCGCCAAAATCCCAGCCTTTATCGCTTACCCAATCTACAAAGGTCCAGTAGGGTGTATCTTTCAGGGAGCCATCGGCTTGCTGGTATTTGCTAAAGAAAGCGAGTACAGCCCTTGCCCCTTCCAGTTTATCTTTTACAAAGGCGCTGTCGGGCCGGTACATCCAGTAATCATGCAGCATGCCGATGTACCATAAAGAAAAGGTAGAGATGATCTGCGGCGAGAACGACGGATGACGGCTCAGGGTTAATCCCTCGGCAATGCGCGATTGATCCATCTGGTTGATGGCGTTGCGGGCCAGGCGGTCGTCGCCGCTGTTATAGTACGATACCAGGGCTTGTATACGGGTGTCGCCAACATATTGCAGTTGTTCGTAGTAGGGGCAGTCGGTGTAAGTTTCGCCGGCGCAAAGGCGGGCGGTGCGCCAGCCAATGTCCAGGATCTTTTGCATTTCGGGCTTGCCGGTTTCCAATTTGGCATTCAGCTGAAAGGGGTAACCGGTGAAGGTGCCGTAAATATCATCGATGATTAAAGGATCATCCCCCGTTTTAACCTGTAACTGGATGTACCGGTAAGTGCGCCAGGCCAGGGTAGTGAATGTTTGATCGGTCGAGCCATCAGCAATAATACTATCCCGGCGACCGGCAAAAATCTTCCCGTCCACATCGTTCCGGTTACCTTTAACTATACCGTGAGCCAGGCTATTGAACATGGATTCGGCATAGGTTAATTTGATCGATGCATTTTTTCCTTTGCTAAAGTTGAGCGTAACAAAGGCATTGGTTAAATAAGTTTGATCGAGCAGTAAAGTAGCCGTAGCATTCGCGGGTATGGTAAGCGCTGTTTTTGCCGAGGGAAAAGATTTGGGGGCACTTACACCTTCGGCCTTGCGAAGCAGGGGGATGCGCTGATACTTCAATTCCATTTGCGGCAAGGACGATGGCACCAGCATCCAGCCAAAAGCATTCACGGTACCTTTGGGGTTACCATAGTCAACCCTGGTAGCATTTTTCCAGGAGCTGTCGTCAAAATCAGCAGCATTCCAGTTTTTGATAGCGGCGTTCATATCCACCAGTTCGCCCGGACCTGCAACATAATATGGATGATAACCGATACCGGTAAGCGGCCGGTAAGCTTTATCGCGGATGCATTTCCAGGTTTTATCGGTATTCACTATTTCTTCGGCGGCGGTATTACCCTGCATAATAAAACCCGTGCGGATAGAGATCTGCGCTTCGGGCCGGTAATCGTCTTCGTTCCAAACCAGGGCAGCTATACTGTTATTGCCCGTTTTGAGATATGGAGCCAGGTCGACGGTTTCATAATTCCAGTAATAAGTATCACCACGGGCAGGTCCCAATGATACCAGTGTTTGGTTCACGTACAGTTTATACCGGTTATCGGCCGATACATGGACTATGAATGATGCGGGCTTAGCGGTCAGGCTGATGTTTTTTCGAAAATGATAAACGCCATAATCTTTTGCCGGTTCATCGGCGGCGGTGATCCATACGGCTTTCCAATGGCCGCGCAAGAGTGATGGGGAAACGGTTTGCGCATTGGCAGCCGTGGTGATCAATAAACAAAAGAGCAGCAAGATGTGCTTAAAAACTGGCTTCATCATCAGGTTTTATTTACGGTAATTAGCGGCAGGGGAAAGCCGTTGGCATATAATTTATAATGATAGCTAAAGTAATTAATTGATTTAGCCCATATCTTATCTGCAAAATCGAAATACCCGGTATTCTGATGCTATTTTTTTGCCTTATGCAGTTCGGACCGGACACCTATATTGATAAACCAGCCACCGGTAACTTTACCAGTTTTATCGGTTTCAAATTCTATCTGCCTGTCGGTACCATCAGCATAAAAGAATTTGATGTTTGATTCGGGTTTCAGTTCTACATCCTCTGCGCCATGCTGATGGCGATATAGTTTCCCATCTTTTTTGATGATATCGAAATTTAAGGTTAAAGCCTGGAGCTTGCGCGAATAACTACCCAAATACTTATTTAATATAGCAGCATCAACAGTTATTTCTTTATGCACATAGGGTAAGATCACTTGCATATCAAACAAGATCCCGCTAATACCATAAGCTATCGCGGATACCTCCGATTCGTTATTGGATAAAACAATAATGGTAATATCTTGTACCGGGTAACGGGTTAAAATAGTGTGGTATCCCGGCCATCCGCCGCTATGACTGATAGCAACCCCAAACTGATCGGCCCCGATGCTCACACCATAACCGTAATACTTTTTTGTTAAGGTATCCATTAATGATTGTGTGGAAAGCATCTCGTTCTGCGTAGCCAGGCTGAGTAATGTACTATTTTTTATTGCCCTATCCCATTTTAAGAGATCGCCGGTTGTTGAATTAACGGTGCCATCTCCTGAAATACCATCCAGGTAAAAAACAGCATCGTCTTTTTTCGAGCTATCGGGAATTATATATTTTTTCAAACTATCTGCAAAAACATATCCATAAGCATAATTGGCAAGGGTGTCTGTTGATGAACGCCTGGTATTATAAACCTGTGAATGATCCATCCGCAGCGGGCCAAAAATATTTTTATACATAAAATACCGGTACGTTAAGCCGGATACTTTTTCAATGATGCTGGCCAGGATAGCATAACCGGTGTTGGAGTATTCAAACTTTTTACCGGGGGCAAAATTGGCCGGGATTTTTTCTGAAGCCAGAAAATTGATCATATCATCATTAAAAGCGATCTTTTTATGATCCCATTTATTTTCCATGGCGCTCATATAATCGGGCAAACCGGATGTGTGTGTGAGCAGGTTTTGTATGGTTACACCTTTATATGGCAGCTGCGGGAAAAACTTTCGCAGGGTATCTGTTAAGGAGAGTTTGCCTTTTTCCATCAACATCAGGATACCCATGGCCGTGAATTGCTTGGAAACGGAGGCCAGTTCAAACACGGAGTTGGTATCAAGCAATTGTTTTGTATCGTAGTTACGGTATCCAAATGCTTTTTGGTAAATCACTTTTCCGGCCCTTGCAACCAGTACATTGCCGTTGAAGCCATTGATATTAACCTGGGCCTGCATAAAATTATCAATAGTGGCAGGATAATTCTGCTGAGCCAGCGAAGTTAATGGCAGTAAAAAGAGCAATAAAAGTATGTTTTTCATGGCCTTTAAAATTAATAATTACCCCTGTTAATAAAAAGCGAGCCTGACATAATAATACCTATAAGCAAAAATGCGAATCACCTGTAAATCAGCGTTAAATATTTTTTTATGTACTTGCCTTACATAAATCATCTATATTTAACTTTTGCCAAACCTGTATCTATGGAAATTGTAACCGTACTTTTACTGCTGCTTATTATTTATTTGGTGGTAAATAATAAAACCGCTATTAACCATAAAATAGCCGATCTGGAGCTAAAAATACTGGAGCTAAAGGTAGTAATTGAGCGTTTAAAGGCATCGCGTTTTACTGATGAGGAGGCCAGGAAAACGGAGGAACCTAAACCGGCCATCACCCCAACACCGCCTGTTGTTAAAGATGAACCCATTAATGTTCCCCAGCCCGAACCTGTTGCACCTCCCGAACCACAACCGGAACCCGAATTTATTAAACCAGATCATATTGAGCGCCAGCCCGAAGTGATATCAGATAGCCTGTCGGCCATTCACAGACCGGTTAAAACAGGCGAACATACGGTGCCGAAACCCAGGGAACCGAAACCATCTTTCTTTGAAAGTCACCCCGATCTGGAAAAATTCATCGGCGAAAACCTCATCAACAAAATTGGTATCGCCATACTGGTTTTGGCCATCGGTTTTTTTGTAAAATACGCTATTGATAATGACTGGGTAGGCCCTATCGGTCGTGTGGGTATCGGCGTGGTGTGCGGAGCCATTTTAATTGGCATTGCGCACCGCCTGCGTAACAGCTATAAAGCATTTAGCTCGGTACTGGTAGGCGGCGGTCTGGCTGTGTTTTACTTTACCATAACGCTTGCCTTTCATCAGTTTAACCTGTTCAGTCAAACAGTAGCTTTTATTATTCTCATTGTGATCACCATTTTCGCGGTGGTGCTTTCGCTGCTGTATGATAAGCAGGAATTGGCCGTGATTGCCCTGGTAGGTGGTTTTGCCAGTCCGTTTATGGTAAGTACCGGGCATGCCAATTACGATGCTTTATTTATATATCTGCTGATTTTGAATACCGGCTTGCTTGTCATATCTTATTTTAAAGCCTGGCGGGTGCTTAACATTATCAGCTTTGTATTTACGGTTATTGTTTTTGCATCGGTACTATATACGCTTACCGCGCCATCGTACCACATCGGCTTTATTTATGCCAGCATTTTTTATGTGCTATACTTTATTATCAATGTGGCGCATAATGTTAAGGAAAATAAAAAATTCATTGCCTCGGATTTTACCATCCTGCTGAGCAACACTGCGCTTTATTTTGCCGCAGGCCTGTATTTGCTTACGGTGATGAAGGAAGAGCAGTTCCGCGGCTTGTTTTGTATAAGCCTGGGCGTGGTAAACCTGGTATTGTCCTACGTGCTGTTCCGCAATCGCAAGGTTGATACCAATATTTTGTACCTGCTCATCGGCATAACGCTTACCTTTATTTCGCTGGCTGCGCCAATACAGCTACATGGGCACAGCATCACTATATTCTGGGCATCCGAAACGGTACTGCTCTACTGGTTGTATCAGCGCTCATCCATCCAGCTCATGAAACTTACCTCGCTGCTGCTTTGGGTAGCTATGCTGCTGAGCCTGCTGATGGATTGGTACCAGATATATGTAGACAATGATTTAAGCCTTACCGTTATTGCCAATAAGGGTTTTATCACTACACTGGTTGCGGCTATCAGCTCGTACCTGTTATCGGTGCTGGTGAGTAAAGACAAAGCCCCCGCGCCGCAGGAGTTTGCAATCGACCGGCATGTTTTCAGTATCACTGCCCTGGCGCTTTTATTTTTAAGCGGCTTGTTTGAGGTGAACCATCAGTTTGTACATCATTTCCCAAATACCCCGCTTAACATTTTATATATGATGCTGTATACGCCTGCATTTGTGTATGTATATTACCTGGCATCGTTAAAAGTAAAAGCGCTCAATTTTAACGAAAAAATAAGGCTGGCCATACTCCTGATATGCGTTACAGTTTATCTGGCTTTAACCCCGCAGTTTTTCGACTTGCAGCGCCTGATGCTCGAGCAGCACAAAGTGCCTGCCGGTCATTTTACGGCGCATTGGATAGCCGCTATTTTTGTTGGTTTGTTGTTTTACCGCATTATTCGCCTGAGCCAGAAAAACCTGGATGCCGGCATGAAGGTATTGTTCACCTGGCTTATCAGTGCGGCGGTGGTATTGTTTTTAAGTTTGGAGATCAGCCTGCTGAGCAATTTGCTGTTTTATGGAAATAGCCACTCTATAAATCGTATCGAAACGGTTTATATCAAAACCGGCCTGCCTATTTTGTGGGGATTGCTGTCTTTCGCGCTGATGTGGCTGGGAATGCGCCACAAATTAAAAGTAATGCGGATAGTATCGTTAAGCCTGTTTTCGTTAACGCTGCTTAAATTATTTTTGTTCGATATCAATAACATACCGGTAGCTGGCAAAATAGCGGCCTTCTTTTGCCTGGGCATTATACTGCTGGTGATATCATTCATGTACCAAAAGGTTAAAAAAATTATTGTTGATGATGAAGCCAAACCTAAGGATGAATAAAATATTAACCCTCACGGCGCTATTTTGCGGTTTGATGCTGTCGGCATCGGCACAGCAAAATTTCAAGTACCAGGCGGCCTTGCCCAAGGTAGATAGTCCCGGTTTTTATCGTATCAATCTGCTGCCTGCCTTTGTGGCCAAAGCAAAAGCCGATCTGTCCGACATCCGGATAGTTGATGCCAAGGGTAATTTTATCCCTTATATACAGGCCGGAAGCCTGCCGCAGAAAGACCAGAAAAGTTTTGTGGTTTTTAACCAGGTTGATGCAAAGCTAAGTACCGATACCGGCACCACTTTTACCATTGAAAATAAAACCGGACTGGCGCTTGATCGTCTGTGGATAAAACTGCAAAACACGGCAGTACAGCGCAAAGTAAACCTGGTAGGCAGCGACGATCTGAAACAATGGTTCGCCATTCAGGAAGATATCCCATTGCAAGAAGCCGTGGTAAACAGTGAGGGTACTTACATACAATCGCTGTCGTTCCCGGCAAGTAATTACCGTTATCTTAAATTGCTGGTAAACGATAAAAACAAAACACCTATTAAATTTTTGCAGGCCGGTGTGTATACGGAGTACGCCGCTACTTTAAGCTACACCCCGGTTTCGCCCGTTCAACTAACCCGGGCCGATAGCAATAAAACCACTTACATCACCCTAAAACTAAACGACAGTTACCAGGTCAATAAACTGCATTTAAACATAAGCGCACCCAAATATTTTAAGCGGGATGTATGGGTTTACCAGTTTACCGGGCACGATAAACAATTACTTGGCGAAGCGGAACTAAACTCCGCCAAAGCTACCGACCTGCTGATAGCAGCCAAGGCCAGCTATTTGCTCATCCAAATTGACAATGGTGATAATTTACCTTTAACTGTTGCGAGCGTGGATGCCTACCAATCTGCCGAATCGCTGATCAGTTACCTGGATGGCAAACAGACATACCGTTTACTCGCCGGCGATCAATCGGTACAGGCGCCAGAATATGATCTTAAGTTTTTTGCCGATAGTATCCGGGATAACACCCCGCAAATTAGTCATGAAACGGTTGGGCCAAACACAGCCTATCAAGCTAAACAACCAGCCAAAGCGGGTCGTGATTACACGGTATTCATCTGGGTAGCTATTGTGATTGCTGCTGGGCTACTATTGTTTTTAACCTTAAAGATGACCAAAGAGGTGAATAAAAAAGCGGGGGAAAAGAACGAGTAAAAGTTTATCCTACCCGTCATTGCGAGCGCAGCGTGGCAATCCCCTACTTCCAGAGCAAAAATGCTAAAGCTATTCATTAGCCAACCCATCATATAAATCCTTCCATTCAGGATTGAACTTATTGATCAAATCTATCTTTGATTCCCGTTTACGATCTTTAAGAATCTTCTCAGCAGCAATAGCTTCTTCAATGTGTGGGTAAAAATTATAATAAACCAGCTTTGTGCAATTATGTTTGGCAGTGAAGCTTTTAGGGTGGACCTTATTCTTATGCTCCCATATTCGCGTTATGATATCAGATGTTACACCTATATACAAAACCGAATGAGTTAGATTGGTGACGATGTAAATGCATCCACCTCTTTGCATGACCATATCACAATATAATAGTTATTTATGGAAATTATAAGTAGGCTATAAGAAAAGCGCAAGTAACGTGCTGACTGGGGTTACCATGCCATCGCGGAATAAGAAAATAACCATTACGTCATTACAGCAATGACGTGATGTGAAAGGATCCGCTCCCGCGAGATTAGCGTAGCGTATCTCGTGGGTGGCATGATTAAAGCTTTCAGCTTTAGTATTCAGCTGAAAGCTGAGGCCATAATCACCACGGGCTGAAAGCCCGCGGCAGTGGAGAAATAAAAAATATTTGTCATGCTGAACGGAGTGAAGCATCTATTCCGCACCTTGCAAGGTTCATAAATAGATCCTTCGTTCCTCAGGATGACAAATAATATTCTTTATCTACACAAGAAGCGAAAGGCTTCCCACTCACCCCTTTATACTCAAAATATCATGCACCGCATACTCGGCTTTTTCATATTGAAAGGTAAAGCCAGAGTCGAGCAGGCGTTTGGGTTTTACCCAGCGGCTTTTGAGTACCAGTTCGGGTTCGGTACCAATCACTACGGCACCAATGTCAAGCAACCATTCAGGTGCAGGCAGGCCAAATGGCATGCCATAGCTTTTGCGTATGGTTTGCATCATATCGGCATTTTTTATAGCGGCTGGCGCAGTACAGTTAACTACCCCTTCAATTTCGGAATGATCAAGCAGCCATTGGGTACTGCGGGCTACATCCTGCTCATGTACCCAGGCAATATATTGTTTACCGGTACCTTGTTTGCCACCAAGCCCAAACCTAACCAGGTTCAATAAACGTGGAAAAACACTATCGCTGCGGCCCAATACAATACCCATACGTAAAGCTACCTTGCGGGTATGCGGCGTTTCACTTTTCAGAAAAACTTCTTCCCATATTTTACATACATCGATAGAAAAACCATAACCAATTTCGCCGGTTTCCTCATCCTGTGGGCGGTCTTCTGCATAACGGTATATGGTGGCAGAAGTTACATTGATCCACAATTTTGGCGGATTGCTCATTTTATGTATGGCATGCCCCAGCAATTCAGTAGGTAAAACCCGTGATGTAATGATTTCGGCCTTGTTTTTTTCGGTGTAGCGGCAGTTCACATTTTTACCACAAAGATTGATCAGCATATCGGCACCGGCCAGTTGTACTGTCCAGCCATTTTCGGCTTTACCGTCCCAAACTACCGTACGGACGTTATCAACAGTTTTAGCCTGTTTACGGGCCAGTATAACCACTTCGTTTGCCTTGTCTTTATAATAATTCGCCAGTACGGTACCCAGATAACCGTTACCCCCGGCGAGTACAATTTTTTTATAGGGTTTCATTAGTTCAGGTTTAAGATCAGTGCCAATAAAATAATACGGTATGCAACCCAGGTAATGGTTAATGTCCAACCCAGGTTTAGTAACTTAGTTCTGCGGATGTGCTCCAGGAACATTAATCCGGCCACCCCCATAAAATACAAGGCATACACCTCAGACCCGAATTGAAGCCAATGGTTTATTGCCATCGGAATTAAAAGCAATAAACTACCTGCTAAAGAAATGGTCATCATATTGCCCAGGTAGGTCCAGGTTTGCCGGCGATCCCAAAAGCTCATTATCGTTCCCTGAAAAATGATCTGCCCGCCGCATATCATATACTCGCGATAAGCATTGCCCAAAGCTACCATCGGACTTAAGAAATGCGCATAGGCGGTAAGCGTATAGCCCACAATGAACCAGGTAAACAGCAGGTAAGCTATACGGTAATGCAGTTTAAATGTAGGCTGATATTCAAAACCATCGCCAACTTTGGGCGGCGGAATAATAACCCGTCTGTTGTATGATATAAAAGCATAAAGCTTGCTCATCAGCCAAACAAACGGCTTAAACCCGAACAAGGGCGCGAATACAGGACAGCTGTTGCCAATTATTTTAAACAGGCTCCTGATCCCATAACTTACTTCGCCGGTTTTCAAGCTAACCAGAGCAATCTCGTCAACGGCGCGCTGGCGGTCATACACAGGGCAGCTGCTTTCGGGTACCTGCTGGTAAGCCTGCCGGCCACCAGCGGCCAGCATGCCTGTTTTAACAAAAGCATGGGTATATACATTACACATAGGGCATTCGGCATCAAATAGTATCACATGATCTTTTAGCGTTTTCATACTGCTGTAATTTTATGTTCTTGCGATTCAACAACACAAAATTACTATTTATTTTGAATTTTCAATAATTATTGAAAATATAATTAAAATAATCAATGCTTCGATTTCTTCTTATTTCACCACGCCGTATCATCATCTTAGTCATGTCTTATTAAGGCTCTCCGTTTGTTAGCAGGAAAACGCGGGGTGGAGGCGATTAATTAATGAATTAGCGTTAGTGATTTCTGAACCATGATTTTTCACTTATCGTTTATTTTCATTGGTGTTTAAGAGGGCTGCGCCGTTTTTAGGATTAAAGGATTACCATGATTTAATTACTGAGTTGGTAAATTACGGAGTCGACATTATAAGGATTTTTTTCCCTTCAGCAGATAAGCCTTATTAGTTATTGAATTAATGATTTATTGAATTGGTTTTGGCCTGTCTTGATTCTTGTCTCTTGATTCTCACCTCTACATATGGCGTTACCTTCGGCCCGCGCTATCCGCTCATACGCCACAAGGCGTTAGTCACGGGCCGGTATCCACTGCTATCGCTAACGCAGTTTAATTATTGAATTAGTGAATTATTGATTGAAAGTGCTTTTTCTTCCCCTCAGCAGGTAAGCTTCGGGCGAAAGCGGGCAGAACAATGGTGGGCGGTGTGGCTGTGGGGCATAGCAAGTTTTTGCTGAAGCGAGGGGAAATGCGCGAACGAAGTTGGGCAAAATAATTGCAGCCCTGGTTCTGTCCGATTTGCGGGGCAAAGGCTATGAGCGCAAAGAAGCATTTCTGCTGAAAGCCTTTTGGTTACTTTGTGGCTGCAAAGTAACTGGCCCTCCAGCGGCCAAGAGCGGGTATACGCTGTGCAAACCGACGAATAGATCCTTCGTTCCTCAGGATGACAAATCTAAACTTCGTACCTGTAACGTTTTATTCCCTCCGCTTGCAATTCCAAACTATCTTATTAACTTTGAAAATCAAAGCACTTTTAATGGAAGAAAAAGACATTCACGCCGAGCTCAGCTCTATCCGCGACCTGATGGAGCGCTCGGCCAAGTTCATTTCGCTCAGCGGCCTGTCGGGCGTTATGGCGGGTATTTATGCACTTATAGGTGCGGGTATCGGCTACAACCTGCTCAAAACTGGTAATTATGAGGGCGATAATATTGTATTTATCACCGAGTTATTCCTGGTAGCCTTCGCCGTCCTTATTTTTTCCATTGGTACAGGCTTTTGGTTATCGTACAAAAAAGCCCGTAAAATCGGGCGTCCTTTCTGGAGCACCGGTAGCAAAAGATTGCTGATCAATATGGCCATTCCATTGGTAAGCGGTGGCTTGTTTACTTTTATCCTCATTTACCATGGTCATTATGGTATTGTTGCACCGGCCACGCTGATATTCTATGGCCTGGCTTTGGTAGCCGGCAGTCATTACACCTATTCGGGCGTAAAGAGTTTGGGGATAATTGAGATTTTATTAGGTTTGCTTGCCGCGCTGATTCCAGGGTATGGCCTGTTGCTCTGGACCATCGGTTTTGGCGTGCTGCATATTATATATGGTGCTGTGATGCACTTTAAATACGATTCGTGAAAATATCGTTAGACCAATTTGATAAAGCATTTGAAAACCGTATACGCCTGCAGATCATGAGCGTATTGGTTGCCAATGAAAGCTACGATTTTAACTCGCTTAAAGAGTTACTGGAGCTTACCGATGGCAACCTGGCCTCGCACCTGAAAGCATTGGAAAAGGAGGCTTATATGGAGGTGCAAAAAAGCTTTATCGGCCGTAAACCCAATACCCGCTATTCGGTGACTGAAAAAGGTCGCGCCGCATTTAAAAAACACCTGCAGGCACTGGAAAACCTCATCAAACAACAAAAATTATAAGTCTTATTTTCCGCTCACTTCTTTCAGCATAAAATCCAAAGCGGCCTTATCAGGCAGGGTTGTGGCTACCGGCTTTTCGCTTAATATCATAATCTGGTTATCACGCGTATTATAGGCAGGCCACACGGGCAATCCTTTACCATTGGGATTGCCCGTTTTGGCGAAATTCACCCAGTAAGTTGATATTATTTTGGCTAATTGATGATCAACGGGCTGCCATGGGCGGTTTAAAAACCGGAGGTTATCATAAGCATAAGCCACCTCGCCAGAGTGGAAGGCCCTATACTTTACAAAATCGGCAGTGGCAGGCAGGCGGCGGGTAAAGCGGTAAACGTACGCTTTTGCCTTGCCCTTTTCGCTTTGCGCATTGGCCCAGGTATAATTCTGTGTGCCGAATAGTTTGTCGCGGTTTATCCTGATCTGCGCAGTTGCAGCATCGGCATCGGTATTCGCCGGGTAAAGCTGTATAAAAGCATTGGACCGGATCCCGTGTTGTTCCAATACGTCGGACCGGTAATCTGCCGCGTTTTTTAGTTTGCCCACAAACGCGTCGTCTTCGTTCCAACCGGTGAGCAGCGGCACATCGTTCTGTTTACTTTCGGCAAAAATTTGCGCTATACTTTGAGGCAATACATAGCCATCAACAATGGGGCGGTTTTGTTGACCTTTGCCCACCAGTTCGGCTGCTGGTTTTGCCCGTAATTCAGCAATGGAATTTGCGCCTAATGCCTGTGCTGTTTTTACACCATTGGCTTCAGCCCCGGCTAGTTCGGAGTTGTTTTGACCGATAAACCCTGCGCCGCTTTCGGCAATAGCCCTTTGAAATAAACCTTTGCCTAATGGTGATGCCACCAGGTAATTTACACTTATGGAACCGGCAGATTGCCCGGCAATGGTTACGTTATCGGGGTCGCCGCCAAAAGCTCTGATATTTTGTTTAATCCATTTCAATGCCGCCAGCTGATCCATCAGCCCATAATTTCCGGAAGCACTATGGCCCGACTCTTTGCTCAGCTCCGGATGGGCCAGGAAACCAAATATGCCAACCCGGTAATTGATCACCACAAATATTACCCCCTTTTTTGCTGTGGCCTCCCCATCATAAATGGGTACGGCTGCACCTCCTGTCGAAAAGCCGCCGCCATAAATATAAACCAAAACCGGTCGTTTTTCTGCGGATGACCGGGCTCCTGTCCATACATTAAGATACAGGCAATCCTCACTGATGGGTTCAGCGGGGATCAGGAACTCTTTGGTGTAAACCCCAAACTCACGGGGCGTAGGCTGCATGGGGCTAGCCGAAAAGGCTGTACATTGTTTTACGCCTTCCCATGACTTTACAGGTTGTGGCGCTCTCCAGCGCAGATCGCCAACCGGCGGGGCAGCGAAGGGAATTCCTTTAAATATATGTATATCTCCTGCCGCGTTGGTACTACCCGAAACTAACCCTGCATCAGTTTTCACTATGGTCAGCTCATTTTTTTGAGCCTTAACCAAAGTACAGCACAACAACATTACAGATAATAACAAGCAGTTTTTCATAGTCATATTTTAAGGTTTACTATCAGCTAATTTATGGTTTTAACCTTGTCATTTTATACCCATCTGTGCAGACAGCCCCGGATTCATTTTACCCCTGTCGCAAAACACCCTGTAAAATGTCCTTTTCACCCGTTTTACAAATGCTGTTTAGCCGGTACTTTTACTCATCCAATTACCCAAACAAATCATTATGAAAATAGTAAGAGTACAGTATACCACCACACCAGAATTTGCGCCGATTAACCAGGCCAATATCGCGGGCATTGTAAAGGAATTAAAGGAAATTAAGCACCCGGGTATTAAGTACGGCTGCTGGCTGCTACCCGACGGTAAAACATTCATGCATTTTGATCAATTTGAAAATGAGGCAGCCCATGATTTGCTGACATCTTTAGCATCATTCAAAAAATTCGATGCAGACCTATGGGCCAGCAAGCTTGAAATTGAACCTGTGCTTGAGCTGCTTTCTCCGGTCGCATCTACTGAAGAATCTTGGGGATAAAGTAAAAACATTCAGAAGAGATAAAAAAGTTGTCATTTCGAACGAGGTACGAGGAGAAATCTTTTACTATTTGCAATTGAAGCCCTGCACAATGCAGAAGATTTCTCCTCGTACCTCGTTCGAAATGACATGGAGTATTCTTATGTTCAATTTAAGGCTTTACCCCAGTCTTTTTATACTTAGCCGTACGTGCATCATTAATAACACCTTTCCAGTTCAAACCGAAACCAAAATCGTACGTATTGCCCTGATCGTCCACATAGCATTTCATATCATGGGGTACGTCCTCAAATTGTTTTTCAACCGTGTGCATATCCGCGGGCATTTGTAGCGGTAACAGTGCCGATGGCTCACTGTTGCCAGTCAAAATATCTAAGGTAGCTTGTCCCTGTACGCCAAAATCAACCACAATAGCATTAGCATTTTTTTCAAATTCCGAAAACACCATCGGGTTGGCCATATTCACAGAAACAATAACCGGCTTGCCTTTCATTTTGGCATAAGTATCATTCACCATAGCCAGATCAGTTACATTGATGGCCGTTGCGGATTTATCCTTATACGTACGATTGATAAATTTTTCCAGTGGATCACCGCCTGCTATGCTGGTAGCACGGGCATCGGTAGCCATGTATTTTTGATATTGTAAACTTACCGGCACATAACCATTGCCGCCGTTTTTGGCATCGTCGCTATTATAACCACCGCCGCTGTTTGGGCTATTGATAAACACCAATGCGTAATCTGCCTCATCAGGGTTTTCGGTTACTTTAAAATATTTCTTCACCGTTTCAATATTCACCGGGTATTCCAGTTTCTCGGGCGTTGTCATACCCAGGAAGTTTTTGCCCGCCGGGGTAAATTGCTTAGGCACATACACCATTTTGTTTTTGGTAAGCGGCAGCACATTATTTTTGTTCTTGAGCATCACGATGGATTTCAATTGCGCCTGGTAACCAGCATTCATAAAATCCGGATTACCTACAACGCTTTTGGATGTCTCCGGATCAAGATAGGGATTTTCAAAAAGTCCGGTACGGAAGATATTACGCAGCAAGCGCACTGCCGACTGCTCAAACCGTGCACGCATAAAAGTTTCGCCATGTTCTTTTACGCCCATCTGGTAAGCGGCCACTACAGGCGCCACTTCATTATTACCGCCAAACTGATCGACCCCGGCCATCAGTACTTTATAGTGACGTTGTGCAACCGTCAACCCTTCCACACCCCATGATTTGCCCGACAAAAACTGATCAACCGCGGTTTCATCGCCCGTTACCAGCCAGTCGGTACATACCACGCCATCAAAATGATATTTTTTCCGGAGCAGGTCATTGATAATATAAGAGTTATAATTATTGGCTACGTTCTCCTTGTTTTTAGTATCCTGGTTAAAGGATATGGTATAATAAGGCATTACCGATGCGGCCATACCTGTTTTGCCCTTTAGCTTAAAAGCACCTTCGGTAAAAGGGATGAGGTGTTGTTTAAAATTATTACCCGGGTAAACAGCATATTTACCATAACCATAATGCGCGTCGCGGCCACCCTCGCCTGCACCACCACCTGGCCAGTGTTTTACCATGGCGTTCACGCTGCCATATCCCCAGCCACTATTAATCTCTTTATCACCAACAGAAGTTTGAAAACCATCGATATACCCACGCGCCATATCTGCCGAGAGCTGCGGATCTTCACCAAAGGTACCGCTCACCCGCCACCAACGCGGATCTGTAGCGATATCAACCTGGGGCGAAAGCGCGGTGGCAATCCCCAACGCCCGATACTCTAATGCTGCTATATGACCAAAATCTTCCACCACTTTCGGGTCAAACGTAGCAGCAAAACCCAATGAACCAGGCCACATCGAGATCGATCCTCCTGCACCCGCGTTAAACTCAGCTGTAGCTACGGTACCATGCCGCGGGTCGGAACTGTTATTATTGGGGATGCCCAGACCCAAACCTTCTACAAAAGCCTGCGCGTTATTGTTCCATTGCGCCGCCACTTCGGGGCTCAGCACCGATGTGATGAGCACATGGCGTACATTATCTTTTTCCAGGAACTGCTTTTGCTGATCAGACAGGTCATAAGGTTTGGCACCGCTTTCGGCAAATACTTTACCGCCGTAGGTCCCGGCGAAAGGCCCGGCTGGTGCAGCGGGTATAGGCTGATGTTTACTGTACAGCATCAAACCGGCAATTTGCTCCACGCTCATTTTTGATGCCAGGTCCCTGGCACGTATATCAACCGGCAGGCGCCAGTCCTCGTACTTATCCAGTTTGCCATTTTTGTTCAGGTCTTTAAAGGCCAAGCCATCCACCGTTAATATTTTTACGCCCGATGTGGTAGAATACCCCAGGTTTTGCCCGTTGGTATTGGTCACCCAGGCAATATCGCCCGATCTTTTTTCTGTCCATTTGGTTTGCCCCAGGGCTACGGTTGCAGGCAACAGCCCCAGCAAGGCCAGGAGTTTAAATTGATTCGCCATAAAGTTTTAGTCGTTGGTTAAACTTGGTTTATAAATCACTAATTAACAGCAAATAACAATCATTGTGTCAATATTACACAATAATATGTATTAACTTTTTAAATTGCAAATATGTGTAAGCCGAAATAAGTAGCTATATACACTACAGATCACGTAAATGATGTTTGTTGCCGATGCTAAATCCTTTTTTAAAACTTTCATTTGTTTTTTTGATTTAGTATATAATTCAGTAATCTTGAATAAATAATTCTGGTTACCAATTGTAACGCCGCCCCTTTTTATCCCGGCGCTTAAACATCATTTATTGTAAAAAAGATGGGCATTGCCCCATCCTTTATTGAACCTTGATATACCTATGAACAGAACCAAAGTAGCCATACTCGGAGCCGGTTTTATTACCGATATCCACATGGAATCATACCATCGCTTTATACCCGAAGCCGAGGTAGTTGCCGTATACGCACGTAACCTGGACAAAGCCAAAGCTTTTGCCGAAAAATATGACATCGCACAATGGTTTGATGATATCGACAAACTCATTGCCGAATCGGGCTGTGAGGTGGTAGATATCTGCCTGCCTAATTACCAGCATGCAATAGCTACCATCAAAGCGGCAAAAGCCGGTAAACATATTATTATTGAAAAGCCACTGGCAGTAACGCTGGAAGAGGCTGACGAAATGATAGCCGTTTGTAAAGCCAACAACGTAAAACTGATGTATGCCGAAGAGCTTTGCTTCGCGCCAAAATATGAACGTGCCCGGCAATTGGTAAAAGATGGTGCCGTAGGCGAAGTATTTATGCTGAAACAGGGCGAAAAACATTCGGGCCCGCACAGCGATTGGTTTTATGATATAAACCTGGCCGGGGGAGGCGTTATTATGGATATGGGCTGCCATGCACTGGGTTGGTTTCGGTGGATGCTTAACCACGCCCAAGTGAGCAATGTGTACGCCACCATGAGCACCGTATTTCATAAGGGCCGCACCAAAGGCGAGGACAACTCCGTAATTATTGTGGAATTTGAGAATGGGGTAACTGCCGTAGCCGAAAATAGCTGGGCTAAACATGGCGGCATGGACGATCGTTGCGAGATATATGGTACCGGGGGCGTAATTTATGCCGACCTGTTCATGGGCAATGCAGCCGTTACTTATAGCCGCGAAGGTTATGGCTATGCGATGGAAAAGGCCGATACCTCCAAAGGCTGGAGTTTCACCATTTTTGAGGAAGCCTTTAATCAGGGCTACCCGCATGAACTGAAACATTTTATTGATTGTGTACGTCATGACAAAACACCACTGGTAACCGGCGAAGATGGTCGTGCTGTACTGGAGATCATTTACGCGGCCTATGCTTCGGCGGGACAAGGGAAAAAGATCAACCTGCCCTTCTCGGCCAAAGTAGCTAAACCAATCGACCTTTGGTTAAACCATCAATAAGCGGGCATGACGATTCAACAGTATAAAGATTACGATTCATTATCATCGGCAGCGGCTTATTTGATATGGCGACAGATGAAAAAGAAACCCGATTCACTGATCTGCTTTCCTTCTGGCGATTCGCCAACGGGGATGTTCAAATTCCTGGTACAATATGCTAAAGAGGGAAAAATAGATTTTAGTCATGCGCATTTTGTGGGTTTGGATGAATGGGTGGGTATGGATAAAAATGATGAAGGCAGCTGCAGCCATTACCTGCATGAACATTTCTTTTCTAAACTAAAGATAGCGCCAACGCAGGTTCGCTTTTTCAATGCCAAGGCTGCTGATCTTGATGAAGAATGTAGACAAATGAATAAACACATCAAGGATCTTGGAGGGTTGGATATGATGATCGTGGGTATCGGAATGAATGGGCACGTAGGCCTGAATGAACCCGGTACAGATTTTAACACTTATGCGCATCACTCTGCCTTAGCTCCCGTAACCATCGATGTAGCAAAAAAGTATTTTGCACAACAGCCGCAGTTAACTGAAGGAATCACCCTGGGTTTGCGCCATCTGGCCGAAGCACGAACCCCGGTGCTGATTGCCAGCGGCGCAAAAAAGGCGGGCATTATAGCACAGGCTTTAACTGGCCCCATAACTACCGATGTGCCGGCTTCGATCTTTCAAAAGCTGCCAAACGCACAGATCTTTTTGGATCATGGCGCAACAGAAAAGCTCAATAAGCAGTAAAATAAAAGAATAACCACACATTCATATCGATGAAATCTATATAAATAAAATAGCAAATAGTTTTTACATATAACCCTCAATCACCATGCCCGATTCAACAGAAAGACCAATCGCTAACACAGATCATTTAACGTATGATGCCATTGTTATAGGCTCGGGCATTAGTGGTGGCTGGGCCGCCAAAGAATTATGCGAGTTCGGCTTAAAAACCCTGGTGCTGGAACGCGGTCGCAACGTGGAGCATAATAAGGATTATCCCACAGCCACAATGGATCCCTGGCAGTTTAAACATCGCGGACAAATGACACGGGGGTTTTTGGAGGAGAATCCGCTGATCAGCAAAGCGGCCGGTTTTGGTGAAGACGACGCTCATTTTTTCATAAAAGATAAAGATCATCCCTATATACAGGAAAAGCCATTCGACTGGATACGGGGCTACCAGGTTGGCGGTAAATCACTTACCTGGGGCCGTGCCTGCCAGCGCTGGAGTAAATACGAGTTTACCAATCCCGAGCGTTTTGGTTATGGCATAGCCTGGCCCATTGGCTATGACGATGTAGCGCCATGGTATTCGCATGTAGAAAAATTCATAGGCGTATGCGGCAATAAGGACGGTATTGAAGCCATGCCCGATGGCGAATTCCTACCGCCTTTTGATATGAATTGTGTGCAGGAAGTGATCAGCAAAAAGATCAGCGAACATTATCCCGACCGTCATCTGGTACATGCGCGCTGGGCCCATCTAACCAAACCCAACCAGCTTCATTTAGACCAGGGGCGCGGTAAATGCCAGGCACGCAACCTGTGTATGCGCGGCTGTCCATTTGGTGGCTATTTCAGTTCAGTAAGCTCAACATTGCCTTGGGCCAAACGCACGGGCAATCTCACTATCAGGCCTTTTTCAGTAGTACACTCCGTTATTTATGATGAAAAGCAGGGCAGGGCAAGCGGCGTAAAAGTAATAGACACCAATACCAAAGAGGTGATAGAATATAAAGCAAAGATCATTTTCATGAATGCATCAGCGCTAAATACCAACCTCATCCTGCTGAATTCAACCTCGGCCCGCTTCCCAAATGGCCTGGGTAACGATAATGGGCTATTGGGTAAATATGTGGCCTTCCAAAACTATCGCGCATCGGTAACTGCAGGCATGGATGGCTTTCTGGACCGGTATTATTTTGGCCGAAACCCTACAGAGTTAATCCTGGCCAATTACCGTAACCTGCACCAACAGGAAACAGATTATAAAGGCGGTTTTACTACGTTTATGGGGGCTTATCGCAGCCCTATGCCATACGGGCAGGTTCATCCATCCATTGGTGGCGATTTTAAAGATGCCTTAACAGAACCCGGACCATGGCAGGTGTACATGTACTTGCAAGGCGAAACCATCCCCAAAGAAAGTAACCATGTACGTCTCAGTAAAGATCAAAAAGATCAATGGGGCATCCCACTCTTGATCACTTCTGTGGAATACGATGATAATGATGAACGCATGATACAGGATTTTTTAACCCAGAGCACCGAAATGCTGGAGAAAGCGGGTTGCACCAACATCCAGAAGCATGAAAACAAACAAGCGCCCGGACTGGATATTCACGAAATGGGTGGTGTACGTATGGGCAAGGATCCCAAAACATCGCTGCTGAATCAATGGAACCAATTACACCTGTGTAAAAATGTATTTGTTACCGATGGTGCCTGCATGACCAGCACCGGCAATCAAAGTCCATCGATATTATATATGGCTTTAACGGCTCGTGCGGTCAACTACGCAGTAGAAGAGATCAGAAAGGGAAACTTATAAATAAGCCTATTGCCAAAAAGAAAAAGGCCGCATCCAGGTGGAGCGACCTTTTAAATTACAAATTAAACGGAAGAGCTTATCTCTTCTTTGTTTTCTACCCTTGGATCATCCTCAGGCGAATACTTTTGATCGGCCTTTATAAACAGCAACAAACTGATCAAAACCGTCGCTGCGGCAAGCAAAAAAGGCATTCCCGGAAAATAGTTCCCCTGTCCTTGGTGACTGAACGTCGCGAAAATATTGGCAAAAGCCAGCGGTGCTATGATGGTCACCAAACCCTTCAGGCAGCTGAAACTGCCCTGCAGTTCGCCCTGCTCGTTGGCAGGAGCGCTGTTTGACAGGATACCCTGCAATGCCGTCTCGCCGATAGTGCCTATCGCAAAGATCACCAAGGCAGCAAACAGCCCCCATTGCCAGGGCGTTAAAGCAAAACTCAGGTAGGCCAAAAAAGTAAAGAACAAGCCTACATAGGCTGTGCCTTTTTCTTTTAAAGCTTTCAACGAAAAGCCTACCAGCCAACCCTGTACCACAATAAAAAGCCCACCCATGCAAGCCAATGAAAGGCCGGTAAGGCTGCTGCGCCAATGGAACTTTTCGGTGGTAAAAAATGTCCAGATGGTTTCCATGCTGTGGCTCGCGAACGATAAAAACAGCAAAGAAGCGATCAATACCGCCGCGCCTTTAAAATTGCGCAGGTATTTGATGGCGCCAAGTGGATTGGCCTTTTTCCAGTCGAACGGTCTGCGGTTCTCCAAAGCCAGTGATTCGGGCAGGACGAAGTAACCTAATATCAGGTTTAGCGAGCTTAAAGCTGCTGCCGCTATAAATGGCGCGTGCACGCCAAACTGCGCCAGCAAACCGCCAATGGCAGGTCCTAGGATAAAACCAATACCCATGGCGGCGTTAAGCCAGCCAAAGTTTTTGGTACGTTCTTCGCCCGAGCTGATATCGGCCATGTAAGTAGAGCCAACCACATAGCTGGCGCCCGTTATACCGGAGATGGTACGACCAATGAAAAACCAAAAGAAACTGGGTGCAAAGGCCAGGAAAATATAATCCAGGCTAAAACCCAGTAAGGAGCACAACAATACCGGTCTGCGGCCATAGGCATCGCTCAGGTTGCCTAATACAGGCGCAAATACAAATTGCATCAGGGCGTAAACAAAGGTGAGCCAGCCGCCATACCGGGCAGCCGTACCCATATCCGCATGACTCATATTGGCCAGCAGTTTGGGTAAAACAGGGAGAATGATGCCTACTCCGGCGGTATCAATTAAAACGGTTATAACAATAAAGATCACTATGGATCGATGATTTGATTTCATACAAAAAATTGAGCATAGCACAACACCCGTGGTGCATGCACGCGATTGATAATAAAAATGATTAAACAGAGAAATCTGCCCGGACCGGTACGATCGGGGAGCTGATTTGAACAGACGGGTTAGCGCCTGGTGCCGGAAGTAAGAAATTACCTCATAGGAGTATTGTTAAACCGCTACAAAAATATAAAAACAAAACACGTTATCAATACTTTATAAAATTCTGATTATAAAAAAAACGTATCCATTTTAAGATACGGCCTCTTGATTACTTATGTTAAAAAGCAGACTTACGAAGTTTTAAAAACTTCGTAAGTCTTTATGTGTTCCCGAAATAAATCCGGGATTAGGTCTATTTTTATCGCACAAATAAAACCCAGACCAGATAGCCGGCCCATACCAGTATATTGGCGTAAACGCCGGCCAATACATCGTCCATCATAACGCCGGTACCGCTGGGCAGGGCTTCCATTTTGCGGATGCCCAGGGGTTTTACAATATCAAAAAAGCGAAACAGGATAAGTCCGCCGATAAGGGTATAAATATTCATGGGTACAAATACCACGGCTATCAGCATACCGGCAACCTCATCAATCACCACGCGCGAACTGTCTTCGCCCCAATCAGGTTCAACCTTGTTGCTTACGTATACGCCCAGCAGGGTTATCACAATGGTAATGGCAACCAAATACCAGGGGTTTTGCAACACCGGACTTTGCCATAACAGCCAGATAAATCCGCAGGTTACTATAGCCGCATAGGTACCACCACCTTTTAAAAATCCGATGCCAAATATGGAAGCTATTATTTTATTTAAATTCATCTTTATTAGTTCATTGGTTCACTGGCTCATTAGTTCATTGGTTTTAACAGCATAAACCTGCATTGTTGCCGATTTACTACAAATGAACCAATGAGCTAATGAATCAATAAACAATCATTATTGCTTATCCAGCACATCCTCTGCTGCTTCGGCTACTTCCGGCTCGATGGTGTGCCTTTTGGGAAAGTTAAATAACAGCGACGTTAATACCGGGATAATAAATATGCCTACGGTAAATACTGAAGTGAAAATGTCAGCCTTTTCGCTCTCCATAAATTTAGAGAAGGATGATGTTTCGTTAAAATGCACATACAATGATGCCGATAGTTTAATCCCCAGCACACCGATCACTATAAAAGCAACAGTCTCCAGAAAAGTAAATTTCTCCATCAGCTTTACAAAAGCCTGCGCTACAAAACGCATAGCCAGGATGCCGATGAATACACCAATGTATATCAGCACCACGTGATCTGTAAAGGCCACAGCAGCAAACACGTTATCGATAGAAAAGGCAAGGTCCATCAGCTCAACGAGAGCAACAGTAGCCCAAAACACGCCAAATACACCCACCGTTGAGCGGTACAGCCAGTTTTTGCTTTTATCCACCTCTTCTTCTCCGCCATCACTATTGGCCGCTTGTATTTTTCCCTTAAAGTAGTTAAAGCTCAGGTACAGCAGGTATAAGCCGCCAATAGGCTTTAACCACCATATTTTCACCAGCCAGGCTGCTAAAAACAAACATACCCCGCGCAATACATAGGCACCAATGATACCATAACGAAGCGCTTTTTTGCGTTGACTGGGCGGCAAATCCAAAACCATGGTAGCCAGTACCGCGGCATTATCAACAGAGAGCAAACTCTCGATAACAATCAGGTTTAAAATGATGAGCAAGCCGGCTTTAATATCGGGGCCCAGGATGGTGTGCAAAAAGTCCATATAAACAGGGTAAGGAATAAATTTCGGGTTAAATAAACTAAATTAAATCGGTATTCAACATGCTTTTTAAAATATTGGCCTGTACATCAATATTACTAATGTTTTCCATAAAGCTCATGTCTGATATCTTTTTATAATTATCAGCCAGCAGATTTTTAATCTCTGTGGGCATGGCTGCTTTCATGGCGGCGGCATTGCCTTCCAGCTTGTCGTTCTTATCCCGCAACTCATGTACCAGTTTTTCCTTTTTTGATAGGTTATTGGTCATATCAATACCAGCGATCTTAGCGATATCCAGAAACAGGAACAAACTATCTGTTAACAAGTAAATGAAATAACGGTCGTCGTCAACAAACTTATAAACTTCTGCTACCTGTGTGCCGGCCTTCAATCCACAGTAAAACTCGGTTTTAAATTCATATTTACACAAAACGCCCATCAGTTTACGCTGAATGGTAGCATACTCATCGGTGTAAACGTCCTTATCGTTATAGGCAGTTATCTCCTGCAAAAGTTCTGGAGCGACGGGATAAAAAAAGTCGGGCGCGAACCGCGAGCTGAACGCGTTGATATTTTTTGACAGTGGATTATCGGTCGAATTATCTGATAGTACCTGGAACAGTTTCCGCAGTGACAGATTGACCTTTAATGCCTGGCGTTGTTTTTCGAGGTTGAAGTTTGCCTGCGTATAGTAGGGATCATTTAGCCTGTCGATCATTTCCTTATTGATCTGGATCTCGTCAAAAAGCAGGCTTACGTTGGCTTCGTTATTCTTTTTGATCTTGCGGAGCAGATCGATGAGGCTTTGAGTAAACTGCAGGTGAAACAGATCAAGCTTGTTGATATCCAGCTCAGGGTTGGTTTCAAAAAGCTTGTGGATCACCTGGCTGCGCAGGTATATTTTATAAATGATATCATCACCAAAAAAAACAGAAAGCAATTGCAGCTTACTGAGCATCCGGTTTGATTGATTTAAAATATTTAACCTGCTTTCATCCATCAATTTGGCGACCTCAAATTTTGATTAAATGCAAATTTACTAAAATATGAGTGATTCCATTATAAAGCGTCTGTGAGGGCACAGACGATCTGGTAATAAGAAATACGTCATTGCGAGCGCAGCGTGGCAATCCCCTACTTACAGAGCGGATCTGCTTATTGGGGATTGCCACGCTGCGCTCGCAATTGTAAGGGTTAGGTAATTCGGTAACAGAATTAGCTATTGTTTTTTGTTGTTTAGGGCGACCATATCGATAGGTTTCTTTCCGCCGATACCTTGGTGTGGTCTTTCCCAGTTATAATAAACGAGGTATTTAAGGAGTTCATTTTCCAGTTCTTCAAGGCTGTCAAAG
>Ga0209437_100195_pt1 | contig 121761 bp, 103 predicted proteins | sample AraplaL_Cvi_mTSA_FD_184266 | JGI IMG/M metagenome (GOLD analysis project Ga0209437, IMG submission 184266) | Arabidopsis root microbial communities from the University of North Carolina, USA - plate scrape CL_Cvi_mTSA (SPAdes) (version 2) | ecosystem: Host-associated > Plants > Roots >...
GTTCAAGCTCGACGAACAGCACATGCAGTACGAAACGGAGCCGGCACCGTCCATCGCGCTGAAGCCAGGCCGCAATGCAGTGTCGACCCAGGCGGCCCAGGTGCATCATCTGCCCAAGCCAGTCAGCGCATCATCCTTGTCGATGGATAACCTGAGCTACGCCGCATAAGGCGACAAGTGCAGAGAGCAGGTCAACGAATTTGTAGTGGGGGTAGTGGCAGTTAGTAGTGGGGTGAGGGAATGAGGTGCAGCATGCGTAAGCAAGGCCTCATTAACCGATGCGAAAAGCATCGGTGTGCAGGCGGTTCGCAGCGATGCGATCCGCCTTTTTTTATGTGCGTCGACGAAAGAGGGGGATCAGCGCGGCAGCTTGCCGAGCGGTAGCGCGGTCTTGTACTTGACCTGCTTGAGCGCAAAGCTGGAGCGGATGTTCTTGATGCCGGGAATCTTGGTCAAATGGTCCAGCACAAAATGCTCCAGCGCCTGCAGGTCCGGCACCACGAGGCGCAACAGATAATCTTCGTCGCCGGTCATGAGGTAGACCTCCATGACTTCGTCGAAGGCGCTCACCGCTTCCTCGAACTGCGCCAGCGTGGCTGACTCCTGCTTTTCCAGGCTGATCTTGATGAAGACGTTGACCTTGAGTCCGAGCAGATGCGGGTTGCCCAGTGCGACGTAGCGCGAGATGATGCCTTCGTTCTCCAGTCGCTTGACACGCGCCAGCGTCGGCGACGGCGAAAGATTGATCTTGGAGGACAGCTCGAGATTGCTCAGCGCGCTGTTTTGTTGCAGCGTGCTCAAAATACGTAAATCGATGGCATCGAGTTCCATATGCGGAATTTATCTCCGTGAATTGTGTATGGGCGGCATATTGTGCTGTTTATTGTATGCCAAAGCAGCGTTTTCAGTGACTCATGCGGCCCTGTCAGGCGTACAGTGATCAACTTACCCGGAGGAGGTCAGAAAGTGGATCTGTCATCAGCAAGCGGTATCGCCAAAGACATCGATATCGACGCACAAGAAACCCAGGAATGGCTGCAGGCGCTGCAAGGCGTGTTGCAGGAGGTCGGTCCCGACCGTGCGCGTTTCCTGTTGTCGCGCATGTCGGCCGCAGCCCAGCAATGGGGCATCAACTGGCGCGACGCCCGCAACACCCCCTACATCAACACCATTCGCCCCGAGCAGGAACCGCCTTTTCCGGGCGGCTCCGACGCCCAGGCGATTGAAGAGCACCTGGCCTCAGTCATGCGCTGGAATGCACTGGCGATGGTGGTGCGCGCCAACCGCGCCTACGGCGAACTGGGTGGCCACATCGCCAGTTACGCCTCGGCCGCCGACTTGTTCGAAGTCGGCTTCAACCATTTCTTCCGCGCGCGCGACGAGCAGTTCGCCGGCGACCTGGTCTACTTCCAGCCGCATTCGGCGCCCGGCATCTATGCGCGGGCTTTCCTCGAAGGCGCTTTGACGGAAGACGACCTCGGTTTCTACCGCCGCGAGATCGAAGCCAAGAAGCAGGGCAAGCAAGGCCTGTCGTCGTATCCGCATCCGTGGCTGATGCCGAACTTCTGGCAGTTCCCGACCGGCTCGATGGGCATCGGTCCGATCAATGCGATCTACCAGGCGCGTTTCCTGCGTTACCTCGAACATCGCGGCCTGCTGCAAGACCAGGGCCGCAAGGTCTGGGGCGTCTTCGGCGACGGTGAAATGGACGAGCCGGAATCGCTGGCCGCCCTGAGCCTGGCCTCGCGCGAAAAACTAGACAACCTGATCTTCGTCGTCAACTGCAATCTCCAGCGCCTGGACGGTCCGGTACGCGGCAACGGCCACATCGTCGACGAACTGGAGACCATCTTCGCCGGCGCCGGCTGGAACGTCGTCAAGCTGTTGTGGGGCTCGGACTGGGACAGCCTGTTCGCCCGCGACAAGGACGGCGAACTGATCGACGCGCTCAACCGCACCGTCGACGGCCAATTGCAAACCTTTGCCGCCAACGACGGCACCTTCAACCGCGAGCACTTCTTCGGCCAGACCGCCGGCACGCGCCGCATCGCCGAGACGCTCACCGACGAAGAGATCAACCGCCTGCGCCGCGGCGGCCACGACATGAAGAAGATCCATGCCGCCTACGCCGCCGCCGCCAACCATCGCGGCCAGCCGACCGTGATCCTGGCGCAGACCAAGAAGGGCTACGGCATGGGCGCGGCGGGCGAAGGCAAGATGACCACGCACCAGCAAAAGAAGCTCGACGAAGAAGTGCTGATCGCTTTCCGCAATCGCTTCAAGCTGCCGATCAGCGATGAGGAGTGCAAGAACCTGGCGTTCTACAAACCGGCCGCCGACAGCGCCGAAATGAAGCATCTGGTGGCGCGCCGCGCCTCGCTGGGCGGACGCATGCCGCGTCGCGTCGCCAACGCCGACGCCAAGGCCCAGCTGCGCGTGCCGGCCATCGAGACCCACGCCAAGTTCGCGCTCGACGCTGAAGGCAAGGAAATGTCGAGCACCATGGCGCTGGTGCGCATGCTCGGCAGCATGCTCAAGGACCCCGACCTCGGTCGCTATGTGGTCCCCATCGTCGCCGACGAAGCACGCACTTTCGGCATGGCCAACCTGTTCCGCCAGGTCGGCATCTATTCCTCGCAAGGCCAGTTGTACGAGCCGGAAGACATCGGCTCCATCCTGTCCTATCGCGAAGCCAAGGACGGCCAGATTCTCGAAGAGGGCATCACCGAAGCCGGCGCGATTTCATCGTGGACGGCGGCGGCGACCAGCTATTCGGTGCACGGCCTGCCAATGCTGCCGTTCTACATCTACTACTCAATGTTCGGCTTCCAGCGCATCGGCGACCTGATCTGGGCCGCCGCCGACCAGCGTGCGCGCGGCTTCCTGATCGGCGCCACTTCTGGCCGCACCACGCTCGGCGGCGAAGGCCTGCAACACCAGGACGGCAGCAGCCACGTGACCGCCGCCGGCATTCCGAATTGCGTGTCCTACGATCCGGCCTACGCCTACGAAATGGCGGTGATCGTCGACGACGGCATGCGCCGCATGCTGGAGCGCAACGAAGACGTGTTCTATTACGTCACCGTCACCAACGAAAACGAAGAGCAGCCGAGCTTGCCGCAAGATCGCGACGTCAGGGACGGCATCTTGCGCGGCATGTATTGCCTGGCGCCGAAAGCCAATGCGCAGGTACGCCTGCTGGCCGCCGGCCCGATGCTCAAGGAAGCGTTGTCGGCCGCACGTACGCTGCAGGAGCAGTTCGGCGTCACGGCCGAGGTGTGGAGCGTCACCAGCTTCACCGAGCTGGCGCGCGACGGCATCGCTGCCGAACGCCAGGCGCGTCTGCAGCCGGGCGCGAAGGGCGATCTTCCGTATGTCACGCAACAGCTGCAATCGAGTAAGGCTCCCGTCATCGCCGTCAGCGACTACGTGCGCACCTTGTCCGAAAGCATCCGCGCCTATGTGCCGGCGCGCTACGTCACGCTGGGCACCGACGGCTTCGGCCGCAGCGACACGCGCGCCAACCTGCGGGACTTCTTCGAAGTCGATGCCCGCTGGATCGCCTACACCGCGCTGACCGAAGTGTTCGGTGCCGATGCGGGCAAACTCAAGGACGCCGCCGCCAAGTTGGGGGTCGACCTGGACAAGCCATTGTCGACCTCGGTCTGAACGATTAGCTGTAAACGGATTCGCCGCGTATCCGAGCGGCGATCAGTGCATCACCTCGCCACCTGTCGCCACAAGCGCTGGTGGCGTTTTTCGTTACTGACGCCGTCCTGACTTTTATGCAAGAAAGTCCCGCCAAGGAAGCGGACTTTGGCGCAAAACCCCCACCTTGCGCGCCAAGCCAGTAAAATGCTGACTTCGCCCGGCCTTGCCGCCGGCAATCACTGGTTCCGACTCACACACTCCCTCAGCATGGACACTCTCCTCGCGCTCAAAGCGCTCATCATGGGCATCGTAGAAGGCCTGACCGAATTTCTGCCGATTTCTTCCACCGGACATCTGATTCTCGCGGGCAGCCTGCTCAATTTCGCCGGCCCGGGCTTCTCCAAGGAGAAGGTCGACGTCTTCGAAATCGTCATCCAGGCCGGCGCCATCCTGGCCGTGTGCTGGGAATACCGCGTGCGCATTGCCTCGGTGCTGGTCGGCATGTTTTCCGACCGCAAGGCGCAGCGCCTGGTGATCAACCTGATCATCGCCTTCCTGCCGGCGGCGATCCTCGGCTTCCTGTTCAGCAAAAAGATCAAGGCGGTGCTGTTCGCGCCGGTGCCGGTGGCGATCGCCTTTATCGTCGGCGGCCTGGTCATCCTGTGGGTCGAGCGCCGCAACAAGGGCCGCATGGGCTACTCGTCCTCGCGCATCGATTCGGTAGACGACATGACGCCGCTGGACGCCTTCAAGGTCGGCTGCGCGCAAGCCTTCGCGCTGATCCCCGGCACCAGCCGTTCCGGCGCCACCATCATCGGCGGCATGATGTTCGGCCTGTCGCGCAAGGCCGCCACGGAGTTCTCGTTCTTCCTGGCGATCCCGACGCTGTTCGCCGCCACCATCTATTCGCTGTACAAGGAGCGCGCGCTGCTGAGCGCCGCCGACGTGCCGCTGTTCACGGTCGGTACCGTAGCCGCCTTCGTCTCGGCCTTCCTGTGCGTGCGCTGGCTGCTGCGCTATATCAGCTCGCATGATTTCACCGTGTTCGCGTGGTACCGCATCCTGTTCGGTCTGGTGATCCTCGGCACCGCCTATACCGGCGTCGTGGCCTGGGTGGAATAAACAAGACGAGCAGGCAAGCAATAAGGAAAGCATCGTGGCAACTGTGTGCAGCGCCGGTCTGGATATCGGCTTCGCTTCTCTGGATTATCTTCAGATCGGTTTTCTGGGCGTGGTGCAAGGCATCACCGAATTGCTGCCGATTTCGTCAACCGCGCACATGCGCATCGTGCCGGCGGTGCTGGGCTGGCACGATCCCGGCTCGGCGTTTTCAGCGGCGATGCAATTGGCGGCGTTGGCTGCAGTGGTCAGCTATTTCTGGCGCGACGTTGCGGCGGTGACCGGCGGCAGCATCGCTGCGTGGAAGCAGCGCGATTTCAACAGCCCGATGTTTCGCCTGGCGGTCGCCATCGTCCTCGCGACGATCCCGATCGGCATTGCCGGGCTTTCGTTGTCGCACGTGCTCAACGCCTGCGGTTCGCCGCTGCGCAGCCTGTCGGTCATCGGCTGGTCGTGTATTGTCATGGCGATCCTGCTGGCGATTGCCGAGCTGGTGTGCCGCCATCGCCGCACCGTCGGCGAGATGCGTTTGCGCGACGCGCTGATCGTCGGCATTGCGCAAGTGGGCGCGCTGATTCCGGGTGTGTCGCGTTCTGGTTCGACATTGACGGCGGCGCTCTTCCTCAATTTCAAACGCGAAGAAGCGGCGCGCTTTTCCTTCCTGCTGGGCTTGCCGGCCATCGCGCTGGCCGGCCTCAAAGAACTGGCCGTGCTGCTGCACGCGCATATTCCGCTGCATGCCTGGTCGCTGTTGTTGTTCGGCCTGTTGGTGGCGAGCGTCTCGGCGTTTTGCGCTATCTGGGGATTGATGAAATTCCTGGAGCGTTTTTCCACCTGGCCTTTCATTGTTTACCGCGCCGCACTCGGCGTGTTTTTGCTGGTCGCGGTCAGCAAGGGATACCTGCAATAAATGTCAAAAATCGTGTCAGAGCGCGTTCAGGAGCAGCAGAGCAAAGCGCTGCACATACTCGAAACCGTCTTCGGCTACTCGTCGTTCCGCGGCCAGCAGGGCGACATCGTCCAACACGTGGTGCAGGGCGGCGACGCGCTGGTGTTGATGCCGACCGGCGGCGGCAAGTCGCTGTGCTATCAAATACCGGCCTTGGTGCGCGACGGTGTGGGCGTAGTGGTGTCGCCGCTGATCGCGCTGATGCAGGACCAGGTCGATGCGCTCGCCGAAGTCGGCGTGCGCGCGGCCTTCCTCAATTCCACCCAGACCTTCGACGAAGCGATGCAGATCGAACGGCGCGTGCGCAGCGGCGACATAGACCTGCTCTATGTCGCCCCTGAGCGCCTGATGACGCCGCGCTGCCTGGAGTTGCTGGAAGCCGCGCACATCGCGCTGTTCGCCATCGACGAGGCGCATTGCGTATCACAATGGGGGCATGACTTCCGCCCCGAATACATCAAGCTGTCGGTGCTGCACGAGCGCTTCCCCAACGTGCCGCGCATCGCGCTCACCGCAACCGCCGACCAGCAGACCCGCGAAGAAATCATCCATCGCCTGCAGCTCGAAGACGCGCGCCAGTTCGTGTCGTCCTTCGACCGCCCCAACATCCGCTACCAGATCGTCGAGAAAGACAACGGCCGCAAACAGCTGCTCGACTTCATCAAGAGCGAGCATGCCGACGACGCCGGCGTGGTGTATTGCCTGTCGCGCAAGAAGGTCGAAGAGACCGCCGAATTCCTCAAGCAGAGCGGCATCAACGCGCTGCCGTATCACGCCGGCATGGACTACGCCAAGCGCACCGCCAATCAGGCGCGCTTCCTGCGTGAAGACAAGATCGTGATGGTCGCCACCATCGCCTTCGGTATGGGCATCGACAAGCCCGACGTGCGCTTCGTCGCCCACCTGGACCTGCCCAAGAGCATCGAAGGCTATTACCAGGAAACCGGCCGCGCCGGTCGCGACGGCTTGCCCGCCAACGCCTGGATGGCCTACGGCCTGCAGGACGTGGTGCAGCAGCGCCGCATGATCTCCGAATCGGAAGCCGACGAAACCTTCAAACGCGTGCTCGGCGTCAAGCTCGACGCCATGCTCGGCCTGTGCGAAACCCTGCACTGCCGCCGCGTGCGCCTGCTCGACTATTTCGGCCAGCACGGCCAGCAAGCCTGCGGCAACTGCGACATCTGCCTGACGCCGCCGGTGTCCTTCGACGGCACCCTGATGGCGCAAAAATTGTTGTCGACCGTCTACCGCGTCGAGCAGCGCTTCGCCGCCGGCCACGTGCTGGATGTCTTGCGCGGCATCGACGGCGATCGCGTGTCGCAATGGCGTCACGACCAGTTATCGGTGTTCGGTATCGGCAGTGAGTACGGCGAAGCCGAATGGCGCGCCGTGCTGCGTCAGGTTATCGCATTGGGTTTGCTGACCGTCGACCATGAAAACTACAGCTCGCTCAAGCTGACCGAAGAGTCGAAACCGGTCCTGCGCGGCGAGCAGAAAATCCAGCTGCGCCAGTACCAGAAACCGGTCAAGCCCAAGCGCACCTCGTCCAAATCCAACTACGTCGAAACCGACCTTTCCACCGAAGAACAGACCATCTTCGACAAGCTGCGCTGGTGGCGTGTCGAGACCGCGCGCAAGCACAACGTGCCGGCCTACGTCATCTTCCACGACGCCACCATGCGCGAAATCGCCAAGGCCAAGCCGTCGTCGCTGGACGACCTGCGCGGAGTCACAGGTGTGGGGGAAAAGAAACTGGAAACTTACGGTGCGGAAATTATTACCCTTATTCAGGAGTTATCTGTCTGATATACGCAGTGGTATGCATCCTGCTTGGTGATTAGTGGATATAGTGTTAACACGGTGTCTTGTTAAAAAATTAACGGGCGCTGACGGTTGAAGACGCCGTGCAGACCACACTATTTCCGCGCTCACACAAGCAGGGAGGGTATATGAAGCTGACCGATCTCAGGATAGGTACACGTCTCGGTTTGCTGGCGGCGTTGCTGCTGCTGGCGACCATCTTCGTCGGGGTGAGGGGATGGATGACGCTCAACGAGAGTTTCGAACAGAACACGCTGGCAATGCAGAAGGCCGGCACCATCGAGAAGGCCATCGACTCTGCCCGCAGCGCCCAGGTGCAATTCAAGATCCAGGTGCAGGAGTGGAAAAACACCTTGTTGCGCGGCAAGGATGACGCCACCTTCAACAAATATCGCCAGGCCTTCATCGACGAAGGCAAAGCCACCCAGGTCAACCTCGACAAGCTCACCACCTTACTGCCGGCGCTCGGCATGGGTACCGACAAATTGAAACAGGCGCAGAAGGCCCACGCCGACCTCGGCGTCCACTATCTCGCCGCACTCCAGAAAGAATACAAGCCGGAAGACCGCGACAGCGTCGGCCGCGTCGATGAAGCCGTCAAAGGCGCGGACCGCCTGCCGACCCAGATGATCGACGACATCGTCGCTGAGGTGCGCAAGTCCGCCGACAAATTCCGCGAAGAGATCGCCGTCGAAGCGCAGGCCGATTATCGCGAGGCGCGCATGATACTGGTGGTGTCGATTGTGCTGGCGCTAATCCTTGGCAGCATCGTCACGATCTGGCTGGTGACCAGCATCACGCGTCCGCTCAACACCGCCGTCCTGATCGCACAGACCGTGGCCGCAGGCGACCTGCGTTCCGAAGTGATCGTCAGCGGCAAGGACGAGACAGCGCAACTGCTGCAGGCGCTCAAGGACATGAACGACAACCTGGTGCGCATCGTCAGCGAAGTGCGCAGCGGCACCGATACCATTGCCACCGCCTCCACCGAAATCGCCACCGGCAACCAGGACCTGTCCTCGCGCACAGAACAGCAGGCCGGGTCGCTGGAAGAAACCGCCGCCTCGATGGAAGAGATCACCTCCACCGTGCAAAAGAACGCCGAGAACACGCAGCAGGCCAACAAGCTCGCCGCCGATGCCTCCGGCGTCGCCGTCAAGGGCGGCGAGATGGTCGCAGCCGTGGTCGACACCATGAACGCCATCGAGCAAAGCTCGCACAAGATCGTCGACATCATCGGCGTCATCGACGGCATCGCCTTCCAGACCAACATCCTTGCGCTCAATGCGGCGGTCGAAGCGGCGCGAGCCGGCGAACAGGGCAGGGGCTTCGCCGTGGTTGCCTCGGAAGTGCGCACGCTGGCCCAACGCAGTGCAACCGCCGCAAAGGAAATCAAGGAGCTCATCGGTGACTCGGTCACCAAGATCAACACCGGCACCAGCCTGGTCGGCAATGCCGGCCAGACCATGCAGGAAATCGTCGGCGCCGTCGCGCAGGTGGCCGGCATCATGGACGAGATCACGCGCGCCAACCGCGAGCAAAGCGCCGGCATCGACGAAGTCAATCGTGCGGTGGTACAGATGGATATGGTCACGCAGCAGAACGCCGCGCTGGTGGAACAAGCCGCCGCCGCTGCAGAAAGCCTGCAGGATCAGGCGGCCGGCCTTGCACGCACAGTAAGCGTATTCAAACTGCGCAGTGCATGAAGAGAAAGAGAAGGCAGGGCCTGATCAGCCCTGCTTGATGAACACCAGATCCCACACACCGTGGCCGAGTCGCAGGCCGCGGTTTTCAAACTTGGTGACGGGACGATAATCGGGACGCGGCGCATAGCCTTCGGCGGCGTCGGTGCTGTTCTTCAGCGCCGGTTCCGCGCCCAGTACTTCCAGCATCTGGATCGCATACTCTTCCCAATCGGTCGCGCAATGCAGGTAACCGCCCGGCGCCAGACGCGACGCCAACAGGCTCACCAGCGGCCCCTGGATCAGGCGGCGCTTGTTGTGACGCGCCTTGTGCCACGGATCAGGGAAGAACACATGTACACCCGCCAACGAGCCGGGCGCAATCATGTTGGTCAGCACTTCCACCGCATCGTGCTGGATCAGGCGCATGTTGGTGAGACTCTGTTCTCCGATCTGTTTCAACAGACTGCCGACGCCCGGCGTATGCACTTCCACACCGATGAAATTCTTCTCCGGCATATCCGCCGCAATCTTTGCGCTGGTGTCGCCCATGCCGAAACCGATCTCGAACACCGTCGGCGCAGTGCGTCCGAAAGCCGCATCGATATCCAGCGTCTCCTTCGCATACGGCAACAGGAACTGCGGCCCGAGCTCCTCAATGGCGCGCGCCTGCGCACCGGACAAGCGCCCAGCGCGCGTGACGAAGCTGCGGATGCGATGTTCGGTCGGATCGTAAAAAAGCGGTTTTCCGGATTTGTTTTCTGACATGAATAATGACTCGGGAAGCGAAAGATCGGGAGATGGAATTGTTATGCGGGGGTGCGACGGCCTGAAAATAAGGCAGTGATATAAAAAACTGCGGACTTACCCACACCCTGGAGCGGGTGAAGGGGATCGAACCCTCGTCGTAAGCTTGGGAAGCTTCTGCTCTACCATTGAGCTACACCCGCGTTGGGTAGGGATTATACCGGGTTACGGGTGGTTATTTCTGACGTTGGAAATTGCTGGGGACGTTACTGGTATGGCATTTATGCTTGCAAACATAAAACAGCACACTTAAGGTGAAACGACTCTAAACCAGTCACGCATAACTTGTTTCACTCTTTCCATCTCTTCCGGGCTAATTGCAGTCATGTGACAAAGCGTATTTCGCAGGTGCGCAATTAGTCGAGCCTCTTGAATCAGCGCCTTATCTCGCACAATCTCTTGGAAATACGGCTTCCAACAATCATCCATAATTCTCAGCAACTGAGGATAAGTCATTAGTGCGGATTTATCTCGAGATCCCAGCGCCATCCACCTTTTAATTTCCTCGTTATCTTCTATCTTGTTTATTTCTTGTTGGACATCGGCTGGGATTTTATCCCACCAGTTTTCAGTACCATCTTTCGAGAGTGTTTCTACAATGAACTCTCGCAAGTACGTTTCAAAGACGAAAAATAATCGGTAGCCTTCCGCAGCCACCGTCGAAGCCTTGACCGCTTCAGGCAAGGCAGTCGTTAAATCATACGTGTCAGATAACATCAATGGACTTTTATCTGCCACCTCTGGGATTTTGTCGACGGTTTTCGTAGCTGTTTGCCCTAGCATGAGGTACAACGCTAACTTTCCATCATCGATCATTTAAATACCTTTCTGATGGCATTAAATATATTCATGTAAGTTTCTTCGCTACCATTTGATGGAAGATGGACTTGAATATTGTAGTGAAATTCCGGTCTTAAACCTTGAACGCCACTAAGATGATCATCCGTTGGAATCTTAATTTTTAATTCTGTATTTTTTCGATTTTCAGATTCAACATCATCTTTCTTTAACGCTGTATCAGATGAAAAATCTGCGATGGAAGCTAGTGCTCTGAATGTGCCTACTATTTTTCCGGTTGTACCAGTATCTGCACCGGATACTTGTGCGACGATGCCTTTTAAATCAGTAAAATCAAGAGAGAATACTTTTTCATTCGCGTCAAATAATGGCTCGTATGCTTCTCGGATTCCTCGAGCGATTTCTATACCTGCGATTTTTTCGTTTTTTAAAGCGGCGTACCTAGCAGTTGGCTTTCCTCCATTATCTAAAAAGCCAAGTTGCTTAAGCAAATTGATTAAAGGTCTGTCACCCGCACTTTTTAATCCCAAAATATCGTATAGGTATTTGTGCGTAAATATCTCAGGAATTTTTGCCGACTTGATTTTTTCGAATAAAACACCAACGTTTTTATAAGACGGTAAATATGGTAATTCTTGGGCCATTTAGATTCCCCTGAAAGTTTATTTTATGGTGCACTGATTTCACGGCAAATCTATCACACATCCTATTCAGAAATACGCTTTGTCACATGACTGCAATTAGCCCGGAAGAGATGGAAAGAGTGAAACAAGTTATGCGTGACTGGTTTAGAGTCGTTTCACCTTAAGTGTGCTGTTTTATGTTTGCAAGCATAAATGCCATACCAGTAACGTCCCCAGCAATTTCCAACGTCAGAAATAACCACCCGTAACCCGGTATAATCCCTACCCAACGCGGGTGTAGCTCAATGGTAGAGCAGAAGCTTCCCAAGCTTACGACGAGCTATCTGCGTCCATGCTTTCAGCAGCAAACACTTACGTTGCTCTTCAGTTGACCTATCTGGTCTGCCGTCAAATCCCATCCCAGCACCACTCCCATTTAATGCCATCATTGAAGCTGGAATTGAGCTGTATTCCAGTTCAAATTTCTGCGCCAATGGAGTCTTGATTCAAGCCTATTGGGTGCCAGTAAATTCATTGTTATTTGTGTCTCAGAGCATGAGTGAAGTTGTGTCCCCCCTCCAAAGGGCATAAAAACAAAAAAGTGGGTGGCAAGTAGTAAAAATGAGAAGCATTCTTAGAAAACATTTACAATGCGGCTTCCAGTTTTTCTTCAATAGCCAGCCCAGTTCCGGTTGCCGCAAATTATCTGCGGTATGCCTGAACGTCTACTGCCAGCGACTTCATTTCTTAAAGGAAGCGACATGGCAGAACGGACGACAAAGCAAAACCATGCACATCGGCAACAGCGTGCCTGGCATCCCGGCCTCTTGCCGGTGACATTTTCTACACTGCTGGCCGGCGCCGTATTGCCGCAGGTGCAGGCGCAAGAAACTTTGCCGCAGATCGATGTCTCGGCAGAGAGCGACAAGGAAACCGCCAAAGGCCCGGTGCGCGGCTATGTGGCGCGGCGTAGCGTCACAGGTTCCAAGACCGACTCCGCCCTGATCGAAACGCCCCAGGCCATCAGCGTTATCACGCGCGATCAGATCGAAGATCGCGGCGCGCTCAACCTGCAGGAAACCATGCGCTACAGCGCCGGCATTCGCGCCGAGGCTTACGGCTTCGACAATCGCGGCGACTGGAGCACCGTGCGCGGCGTCGCGCCGGTGATTTATCTGGACGGTCTGCAGATGTCCTTCGGCAGCTATACCAATATTCGTCCCGACGTCTACATGCTTGAGCGGGTCGAAGTCTTGCACGGCCCGTCTTCAGTACTGTACGGCCAGGGCAGCGTTGGCGGCATCGTCAACATGACGTCGAAGATGCCGCAGGCCGAGCGCATGAACGAGATCGGCGTACAGCTCGGCTTGAACAATCGCAAGCAGATATCGGGCGACTTCACCGGCGCCTTTGATGACGACGGCAAGCTGCTGTACCGTCTGGTGGTGGTCGGTCGCGAGAGCGATACCGATGTCGATTATGTGCCCGACAACCGCACCCTGGTTGCGCCTTCGCTGACTTGGCGCCCGAATGCCGATACCTCGCTGACGCTGTATGCACGCTATCAGAAAGATGTCAGCGGCTCGTCGGTGGGCTTCTTCCCTTGGCGCGGCACCTTGTACTCTGCACCCAATGGCCGGATCTCCACCAGCCGCTTCATCAGCGAGCCCGGCTTCGACGATTTCACCGCCAAGCAGCGTTCGACCGGCTATCAGTTCGAACACAAGTTCAGTCCCAATCTGGCTTTCCGCCAGAATTTGCGCTATACCAACAGCGAGGTGAATTATCAGAGCATCTACGCGCGCTTCAGTCCGGCGCCAACGCTCAATGCAGACAATCGCAGCATCAACCGCACGGTTTATATCAACCGTCCGCAAGTCATCAGCGCAGTGGCCGATACGCAGGTGGAAGCGCGCCTCAATAGCGGCGCTCTGCAACACACCTTGCTGGCCGGGCTCGACTATCAGCGCGCCGTGACCAATGGCGTCAGCGGTTCCGGCAACACTACGGCGATCGATGTCTATAACCCGGTCTATGGCAATTACACGCTGCCGGTATTGCGCCGCGCAGCCGAGGCAACCCAGCGCCAGACAGGTGTCTATCTGCAGGATCAGATCAAGTTCGGCGCCTGGACCGCCTTGCTTGCCGTACGTCGCGACTGGTCCAAGTCGGACACCGTCAATACGCCGAGCGCTGCGCGTGACGACACCGCACTGACCAAGCGCGCTGGTCTGGTGTATCAGTTCGAGAACGGTATTGCGCCTTATATCAGCTATGCCGAATCGTTCCAGCCGCTGGGCGGCTTCGACTTTTACAACACGCCCTACAAGCCGACGCGCGGCAAGCAGACCGAAGTCGGCGTCAAGTTCCAGGCGGCCGGCAGCCGCTCCTCATACACCGCCGCGCTGTACGATCTGAGCGAGCTCAATCGCAAGACCACCGACCCGACCAACCCCAGCAACAGCATTCAGATCGGTGAAGCGCAGGTGCGCGGACTGGAGCTGGAGGCGACCACCGAGCTGAACCGGCAGTGGACCATGACGGCCGGCTACAGCTATACCGACGCCAAAGTGGCGCGCAGCAACGGCACCGACAACGGCAAGCGTCTGGCAGGTATTCCTGAACACATGGCCTCGCTGTGGGCGACCTATCGTTTCAATGGGGCGTTGGCCGGCTTGACGCTGGGCGGCGGCGCACGCTATGTCGGCACATCCTACGACGGCATGGACAATAATCCGATTCCATCGGTCACGCTGGCCGATGCCATGATGTCGTACAACGCGGGTGCGTGGATGTACCGCTTCAACGTCAACAATCTGTTCGACAAGACGTATGTCAGCGTCTGTCTGGCGCGTGGCGACTGCTTCTACGGCGCCCGTCGCAGCGCGGTTCTGAGCGCCACCTATCGCTTCTGATCGGTTGCTGCCGACATGAACGAGGTCGTCTGCGGACGGCCTTGTTTTTTCCTCCAGTGCAAATGCATAAGCCATTTTTCCGTCTCGAGTTCGCCAGTTCGGCGACAGGCTTGGAAAGAGTCGGGAAATTGCATTTAGTCCTCGATTGCTACGTGAAGACAGGCGGGGACTTTCCCGGTGCAAAATGCATGGTGATTGCGTTCCCGAAGCCTCAATGTTCGCACCCGTCACTGATGTCATAATATCGACCCTCAGACATGCATCGCGCATTCCGCGTTCCAACCACAGAAAGCACCACGATGACACGTGCGGCCCAAGAAACCAAGCCAGCCAAAACAGCATGGATCAGCTTGCCTGACAGAAATATCAGCCCCATCCTGATGACCATTGCCTATAGCGTTGGCGTGGCGGTCATGGCGCTTTTGTTCCTGGCGGCGTACTTTCTTCTAGACAACATCATCGTCGAGCAACGCGATGCCGCACAGCGCATTCATGTCATCGAACAGCAGCGCGTGCTGTCGCAACGCATTGCCCTGCTGAGCACTGACCTGTACGTTGGCGATACCTCCACCGGCGAGGCTTTGCAGGATGCCGTCACCCGGATGGAGCGCTTGCAGGATACTCTCAGCGGCAAAGCCGACCCCGCCGCTCGCCAGCTCACCGCGGCCGAGCATGAATTGTATTTTGGCGGCAATGCCCCGCTTGATGCCGAGGTCCGCAGTTTCCTGGACGATACGCGCCGCTTCATGGCGGCGACCACGATGAGCGCTGGCGACGAGGCCTACAAGGCGCTGCAACACCATTCCCGCGATCTGCTGTTGCCCGCGCTCGATCGCGCCGCTGCCTTGTTCGCAGAGCAAGCCGACGCCCGCATTGCACAGGCGCGCTTGGCGCAACAGGTTTTGCTGGCGGCGCTGCTCCTCGCACTCGTGCTGGAGGCGTTGCTGATTTTCCGTCCCATGGTCACGAAAATCCGCCTCTACAAGGCACACCTCTACGAGATGGCCACTCGCGACCCGCTCACCGGGCTGGCCAATCGACGTCAATTCGACGAATATGCCAACCGCGAATTCCGGCTGGCGCGCCGCACCGCCAAGCCCTTGTCGATGGCGATCTGCGACATCGATCAGTTCCAGAAGATCAATGACAAGCATGGACGCGCCGTCGGCGACGCCGTGTTGCGCCGCTTCGGCGAACTGGCGGCGCGCATTTTGCGCGACACGGACATCATCAGCCGCGTAGGAGGCGAAGAGTTTGCATTGGCGCTGCCTGTCATGAACCTGCATGGCGCGATGATCATCGCCGAAAAACTGCGCCGCGGCATTGCCGAAGATCGCAGCGACAATCTGCCGCCCTTCACCATCTGCGTCGGCGTCGCCGTCAGTGAACATGGCGACAAGAAAATGGATGATCTCTTGCAGCGTGCCGACAGCGCGTTGCAGATGGCCAAGTCAGAGGGACAGAATCGGATTTCCTGTTTGAACAGGCCGATGACGGAAAAACCTACGCCCAGCGATGCTGTTCCTCAACATACTGACATCGCATCCTGAGCCAGACGTAGTCGCGGAGTATGGAAGGATGGTCCGGCGCGCGCTGTTGCTGTCGGCCATCCCGTTGATCTGATTTCAGGCAGTAAACTTCAACGTCATTCCTCGTAGTGCAATCCCGCCGAATTCCATATTCCAGGTTTCACCAGCATTCACCGGCAGTGCAGCAGTCAGCGTGCCGGTCGTGATGATTTCGTTGGCCTGAATCGGGCGGCGGATTGGCTGTTTCGCCAGCACGGCGATCAGGTGCGCCATCGCCGCAAGCGGGCTGCCGAGGGCGTTCTCGCCTTTGCCGGTTTCACGCAGCGCGCCGTCGCAGAACAGATCCACGGAACATGACGCCAGCTGCGTCAACGCATCGCTACCCAAGCCGGCCAACGAGGTGCGTTCTCCTACAAACAATCGTCCATGCAATCCGCCGTCGGCAATCGTGTCGGCGGCTTTGAACTGCCATCCCGGGTAGTGCGATTGCACGATCTCGAATGTCGGCGCGATCCAGTCGATGCACTCGATCAGCGCGGCGATGTCCGCGTCCTCGGGAGGCGCATTGTGAAAGTGCAGGGCGATCTCGGGTTCGATCTTCGGTTCGGCCAATCGAGCGACACTGCATGTCCCTTGCGATCCGGCGACATGAACAATGGTGCGGTCGTACATGTGGCCCCATACCGGTTCCTGCACGCCGTACTTCGCCCACATCGCGGCGTTGGTAAAGCCGATCTTGCGGCCGGCGGCGATGGCGCCTTGCGCCAGTCTTTGCTGATGAATCAACTCGGCGACTTCATAAGCGGCAGCGACGTCGAAGCCGGGCGCCTGCGAGGTGATGGGCGTGATCTGGCGCGCGTGGTCTTGCGCCTGCAGCAGTTGCGCTGCGATAGCGTGCTTGTCGGAGAGATTGTCAGTGGTCATGCGGCCGGCTTCGGTTATCGATTGTTGTATGGCGGACGAGCTTGGAACGGCCATTCTGAGCGCGCGAGCACAGAGGCAGCAAGAGAGAAAAATTCAGCGGAAGGCGACGATGCGCCGTGTTTGTTTCAACAGATGAACGGCGCGTCGGCTTTGCATGAAAAAAACTACAGAGCGCCACGCAGGCGCTGCACTTCGGCGATCACTTGCTGCGCCACTGCCTCCGGCGCGCCCCAATAGTCGAAGATGCCGCCCTGGCCGGAGTTCTGGCCGCAGACCACCAGGATGCCAGTGCCGATGGTCGCCTTGAGATGCGAGGCCAGCCAGCCGACGAAACCGGAGTTGTCGAGCTCGGGCGGGAAGTGGAACGAGAACAGCACAAATTTGTCCGCTGCGGCCACCGTTGCATCGGCAGGCGCGAGGATGCTCCACACTTCTTCGTCACGGACGAAGGCCAGTGCATCGGCGACGCGGTGCGACGGAAATTGCGCGACCGGCGTTTCGTAAAATGCGTAGGCGCCGTCGAAGATTTCAAGCCTGGCTTGCGCCATGACCCGGCGCAGGCGCGCGGTGGTTTGTTCCGGTGTTTCCTGGCTGACGTGCATGGTGAAACGCTCCTGTGAAGTAAGGCGTTATTCGAAACCGCGAATGTCCTTGTCGTTGAATTTGGGCAGCGTCCAGTGATAGCGGATCGCCAGCAGCCGGAACAGAAATCCCACCCCCAGCGCGCTCAGCGTCGCCACAGACGCATCCACATCCAGCCACAGCAAGCCGACGTACAAGGCGCCGGTAACGAGCGAGACGCTGGCATAGACTTCGCGCTGCAGCACCAGCGGGATTTCATTGCACAGCACGTCGCGCAGCAGGCCGCCGAAGACGCCGGTGATCATGCCGAATATCACCACGACAAAGGGATTGAAATGCGCGAAACCGCGCGCGATGTCGCAGCCGATGATGGTGAAGGCGACCAGTCCCAGCGCGTCGACGATCAGGAAAGCCGATTTGAAATGATGCATCTTGCGCGCGGCCACGGCGGTGACGACGGCGGCGCAGATGGTGAAGGCGAGGTACTCCGGATGGGCAACCCACCCCAGCGGATAGTGGCCGATCAGGATGTCGCGCACCGTGCCGCCACCGAGCGCCGCGACCGTGCCGATCAGGCAGATGCCGAACAGGTCCATCTCGCGGCGGATGCCCATGATGGCGCCTGACATGGCTTCGGCGGAAATGGCGATCAGGTAGATTGTGTATAGCAGCATGGGGCGGTTTTTTCGCGTGTGCGACTGAAAAATGCCTGATCAGAAGCCGGTGCAGCTGGGATAAGGCGGCGCCTCACCTGGCACTGGTGTGCATAGTTTAATGGCGCCGATGTTTTTACGTTTGTTCAGCCATTGTGCCGTATTGATTGGCGGCGGGTTTTGCGATGACGCAGAGCGATCGGCGGACTGCACCGTGTAGTAATCGTGCTCGCCTTTGATCACGACGAGCAGCATCGATTCGCCCAAGGTGGTTTTCTCCCTGACTGCGGCGCCGCAGCTGAGCACGGCGATGAACTGATCGTATCCATTGATCTCGCCTTCCGACAAGGTCTTCTTGCTGAATGAGCCCGGGCAGGTGGCCCGCAGATCCTCTGCAATTTTTTCACCGAACAGGGCGGGTGTCATGGTCGGTTCGTCAGCGAGTCCCTTCGCACCGGTGATGGTGAATTTGCGTGTCCAGTGTGTGGCGTCCTCTCCTGCAGGAACTGCTTCGCGCGTATACCGTGCCGACGTCAATTGCTCTCCCACGGTGGCGTATCCCTCGGGGTAATCTGCCTTCAGCAGCTGGCTGAATATGGGCGTGACGGAAGTCGAGGTGTATTTTGGCGGCGCCGAAACCGCTTGTGCAACAGGCGACTCCGTCGGTGCAGCCGGTGGGGCGGTCGCGGGCGGTGGTGACGATGGCGGCGGCGGTGTCGCTAAAGCATCGGATTTCTTTGGATTGTTCGGGATTGCAGGCGCTGTCGGTTCCCATACGACCCGGTTGTTGACCGCGTATATCCTGCAATTGGTGTTTTGTCTTTTGACGCAGCGATCTTCCGCCCGGATAACCGGATCCCGCGACTCTTTCGGATCGGAAGGGGTGTCTCCCCAGGTCGAGACCCATTGATTGTTGTCCGCGATGACGAAGGCTCGTGGTGGTTGCTTTGTCAGCCATAACCGGTAAGCGGCTTTGCCTTGAGCGGTTGACAGCGGCATCGTATTGACGTCTTCAAGTTTGGCGAATCTGGTTGCGCGGTAAACCGGTGCCTTTGCGAGGAAGTCCAACTTGGCGGCGGCAAGATCCTTCAGGTCTTCTTCCGCCACCTGCTGCGTGCGAGGCTCGATCGAGGAACCGATGAAGAACGTATTGGCAAGCAAGCCGGTGGGGAAATCGTATTGGTAAAAGCTGCGGACGCCGGCTTTGACTTCAACGGCGAGATGGCTCGTGATGCCGAAAGGGCCGGGCTTGACCGCGAGATCGTAGGTGCCCGGAGCCAGTCGGAACAGCAGATAGGAGCCGTTGTACAACGTGCCGCCTGCGTCACCCTCCAAGGTCGTTGAAAATCCCTGTCCCATTGCGACCAATGCCTTGGTGCGATAAAGATAGACGTCGCCCGTTTCCGGCTCAATCGGCTGCAAGCCTTTATAAAGCCCACCGGGCGCCGTGGCGCAGCCGCTCAGTAAAAAAGCAAGGATGACAAGAAAAGCACCGGCACAGACACCGCTTATTTTTTTATTCATGATCCGTATCTGAAAGTTTCCCCTCGTCTGATTGTACAGAACGATCTTGCTCCGTCAATGATGGCGAATGCCTATGCCGGAAAGGTATTCACACCAGCAAATCCTGCCGCTCCTGCACGATCTCCGCCACCAGCTCGGCGATGCGTTGCACGCGCGGCGATCTGCGCAGGTCGGGATGCACGGTCAGCCACAGCTCGCGTTGCCACGGCGGCTGGCCGCTGTCGAATTCCGCCAGTTCGGCGTCGCCGCGCGCGATGAAGTGCGGCAGGATGGTCAGGCCGAGGCCGGCGCGGCAGGCTTGATACAGCAGAGAGAAATCGTTGGCCGTCATGACATACGGCGCACCGTCGGCGTACTGCGCCAGCCAGGCCTGGTGCGGACCGCCTTGCAGCGCTTCACCGTAGCCGATGAATTCACGTTTGCTGCGCGCCGTGCGCTTCCAGCGCGCGTGGCCGTACAGGCCGTAGCCGGCGTTGCCGAGACGGCGCGCCATCAGGCCGGGATCGTCCGGACGCGACAATCGCAACGCCAGGTCAGCGTCGCGCCGGTGCAGGTTGGCGGCACGGATTTCTCCGACTACGTCCAGCTGGATTCCTTCCCAGCGTTTGTGCTGCTGCGCCATCAGCGGCATCAGGAAGTGGCTGGCCAGTGCCGGCGGCGCCGATAGCCGCACTGTGCCCTGCATCGCCGTCATGCCTTGCACGGCGCGGCCGAAGGCGTGTGCTTCCAGCTCGATGCGTTCGGCGGCATCGAGCAGGGTCTTGCCCTCGTCGGTCAGCTGCCAGCCACGCGGCAAGCGGTCGAACAGGCGCAACTGGATCGCGCCTTCCAGCGCGCCGATGCGACGCGACACGGTCGAGTGTTCCACCGCAAGTTCGCGCGCCGCCGCCGACAGGCTGCCGCCGCGCGCCAGGCTGAGGAAGTAGCGGAAGTCGTCCCAGGAGAGCTGTTCAGGGGAAAGCGCGGGTTTCGATGATTTTTGCACAGGACTTGCGCCTAAATAGGGAATTCCGTTTGATTTTGCACGAAGTTATTCTGAGCGTCCACTTTCCCTATTCATCGAACGGAGTACAGACATGACTGCCACCACCACCCGTGTTATCGAGCTGTCCGCTTACGGCGACGCCGCCAATTTCGAATCCGTCACGCGCACTCTGCCGCCATTGGCCGCCGGCTCGGTGCGAGTGCGCCAGCACGTCGCCGGCGTCAACTACGTTGATGTGTACCAGCGCATCGGTCGTTATCCTTTGCCTTTGCCGGCGGTGCTCGGTGTGGAAGGCAGTGGCGTGATCACGGAGGTCGGTGCGGGCGTGGACGCGACGCGCGTGGGACAGCGCGTGGCATGGGCGGCGACCAATGGCGCTTATGCGCAGGTGGTCGACATTGCCGCCGAACGCGCCATCGCGTTACCCGACAACGTCTCGTTCGAGCAGGGCGGCGCCGGGCTGTTGCGCAGCATGACCGGCTACCTGCTGCTGAATCACTACGGCCGCTTGCTGCCGGGACAGACGGTGCTGGTGCATGCCGCCGCAGGCGGACTCGGGCTGGTGCTCACGCAATGGGCCAGGGCGATGGGCGCGCGCGTGATCGGCACCGTCAGCAGCGACGAGAAGGCGGCGCTGGCGCAATCGCGCGGACTCGATCATGCGATCAATTATCGAGAGGATGATTTCGTCGCTGCTGTGCGCGAGTACACCGGGGGCCTTGGCGCCGACATTGTCGTGGACGGCATCGGCGGCGCGCATTTCCTGCGCAGCATCGAAGCCACGCGCAGCGGCGGCATGGCCGTCACGATCGGTTCGATTTCAGGCGAAGGTGCGCCGGCCGAGGCGCTGGCGGCAGCGCAGTTGCGGGGGGTATTGATGGAGCGTCCGAGCATCCTGTCCTTTATCAAGGACCTGCAGCAATATCGTCTTGCCGCCGCGGCCGCCGTGACGCGATTGCAGGCAGGGCTGGTCATTGACGTCGCCGGGCGTTTGCCGCTGGCACAGGTTGCCGAGGCGCACCGCTTGCTGGAAGCAGGTGCGGCGCAGGGCGCATTGTTGCTTGAGATGAACTGATTACAGACCATACGACCGCGCAGTTGTGGCCGTCGCGCCACGCAGCACGGCAGCCTAGCTGCGGAACAGGAGGGGCAATGCCACGCTTCTTGTTGTAAAGACAATTTGTGGGCGCGCGCATAATGCATCGATCACTAATGACGCCGCAGCCTTCAAGGTGCGGAAGCGGGTATTCGATGAAACTGAGCATCTTGTTTCCTGCGCTCTGTCTGGCCGTTGCGGCGCACGCCCAATCCATCAGCGCGAACGAACAGCTGGTGCTGGTCGGCGTCGCCGCGCCGCTGACATCGCCGCGCACGGAAAGCGGTATCGCCGCCGTCAGGTTGGCGTTCGATGAAGCCAACCGTCGCGCCATCCGCATCGGCGGCAAGCAGCTGGTGTTCCGCCTGCTGGTGGAGGACGACAAGGGCGACGCCTTGTTCGCGGCTCCCATCGCGCAATACTTCATCCGTTCCAAAGTGGTGGGTGTGATCGGCCATTGGAACAGCGGTCCCAGCATCGCCGTGGCGGAGCTCTATAGCGCCGCCGGCATTCCGCAGATTCCGATGGCGACCACCAGCAGTCGTTTTACGCGGGAAGGTTTGCGCACCATCTTCCAGGTGCAGGGGCACGACGGCGTCGGCGCCGTGCGCCTGGCGGATTTCGTTGTCCGCCATTTGCAGGCCGCACGGATCGCTGTGATCGAGGACGGCACGGCGTACGGCACTGATTTCGCCGACTCCTTCATTTCCGGTGTGCGGCGCGCCGGCGGCGTCGTGGTGAGCCGCGACGCCATCAGCAGCAAGACTTCCGATTTCAATCCGGCGTTGAACAATGTGCAGAAAGCCAATGCCGACGTGGTCGTGTTCGGCGGCGTCGTGACGCAAAGCGCCTTGCTGGCGCGCGGCATGCTGCGCCGGAACATGAACACCAAGCTGGTGGCCACCGGCGGCACCGCAACGGGCTTGTTCCTGCAACTGGCGGAGGGCGTGCAGGACAATGTGTGGGCGCTGGAAACCGGCGTGCCGCGCGATCGCCTGCCGGGCTGGCGCGAGTTCAACGACAAGATGCGGACTCGCTTCAAGGGCGAGATCACGCACTACGCCCTGTTCGCCTACGACGCCGCCAATGTTCTCATCGCCGCCATCCAGAAGGCCGGCTCGCTTGACCCGAAAGCCGTCACCATCGCCTTGCACGAAATCCGCTACCCCGGATTGACCGGCGTCGTGTCCTTCGATGCGAACGGCGCGCTGATCAATCCTGCTTACACGATCTATCGCCTGGAGCAGGGAAAATGGTCGGTGGAAAAAGTGCTGCTCGAAAAGTAAGGCACGGAAGCTGAGTTCAACCCGCGCGCGTGAGACGCTGTAAACCGCGCCACGTCGCCTGCGGCGACAAGCGCACCGGATGCTCAATCTGCGCCGCTTCGATGCACAGCATGCGGGTCCAGTCCTGCGCCGGCATGTCCCCGAGTTGCGCCGCCTTGGCCGGACCCGGGTTCCAGATCACGCTGTCGGCGAAACCTTGCTGCTCGATTTGCAGGAACGGCTTGTCGTCTTGCTGCAAAGTCAGGGCGGCCGGCGGCGCCCAGTAGATGTTGTCGGTTTCGTCGGCGATGCGCAGTACGCTGCCGTCGTGGATCGCCTCGTCATTGCCGACCGTGGTATCGGTGAAGCGCACGTTGCCGAGTTGCGCGACGCCGGCGTTGCGCACGTCGGGCGTGGCCAGGTAGGTATGCAGCGCCGTGGTGAAATCAAACGCGCTGTCGCCGGTGTTGGTGACATTGAGTGCGACGCTGACCCAGCCGGCGCCGAGCTCGACCTGCAACTGCAGGGTGAAGCTGTGCGGCCACAATGCGCGCGTGGCGTCGGAGTCCGACAGCGACAGGCGTGCATAGGCGACGTCCTGGTCGGCGCCGCTCAAGACGTCGCCGTCGACCTGCCAGACCAGGTTGCGCACCAGCCCGTGCTTGGGCAAGGCGCCGCGTCCGGAAAATTGCGGGAAGCAGACCGGTACGCCGCCGCGGATCGACGCGCCGCTTTTGAGCGAGGGCTCGGGCGTGCAATACAGGTGTTCGCGGCCGTCGGCGGTTTGCCATGACAGCAATTGGGCGCCATATAAGCTAATGACGGCGCTGTCGCCGTGGGCATTGTGCAGTTGCAAAAGGCCGGCGACGTCGGGAAGTTTGGCGATAGGCAAGGGAAGTCTCCGTAATGAAAGCATGAGTGCAAGTCCGTATTTTTACACATGGGTGGTTGTGACGCGCCGGAGCTTGTCGTAAAGTGGCTGCTCCGCATTTGCCGGGCCCGCCATTCAAACAATCCGGAGACGACTTCATGACCCTTGTTCGCCGCGCGTATTGCTCATTGACGTTTTTCGTTGCACTGTCAGCGTTGTCCGGCACCGCGTTTTCTACGCAGCAATTGCAGGCACGGCAACCGCAGCCGTCCTCACCATCACAATCGCCGCAGGCGCAACCAGCGCAACATAGCGCGGCGCCATTGCCGCTGGTGACGAAGCAAGTCTTCACGCTGCCGTCCTACACCACCGTCGGCGGCCAGGAAATCCGCAACGTGCGCGTCGGCTATGAGACCTACGGCAAGCTCAATGACACCGGTGACAACGCCATCTTCGTCGCGCATTTCTACTCGGGCACCTCGCACGCCGCCGGCAAATACAAGGACAGCGACGCCGCGCCCGGTTACTGGGACAGCCTGATCGGTCCCGGCAAGGCGATCGACACCGACAAGTATTTCGTCATCAGCGCCGACACGCTGGTCAACATCAACACCAAGGATCCGATGGTGACCACCACCGGTCCGGCTTCGATCAACGCCGCCACCGGCAAGCCGTATGGCATGAGCTTTCCGGTGGTGGCGATGCGCGATTCTGTGCGCGTGCACAAGCAGCTGCTCGACAAGCTCGGCGTACGCCAGCTGGTGGCGACGATGGGCGCTTCGGGAGGCTCCATCCAAGCGATGGAGTGGGCGGCGCTGTATCCCGATTTCGTCAAGCGCGTGGTGCATGTCATCGGTCCCGGATTCGACATCAGTCCTTACGTGATCGGCTTGCTCGACGTCTGGTCGCTGCCGGTGCGGCTCGATCCGAAATGGCGGCAGGGAGATTACTACGGCAGCGGCGATCCGGACGACGGCGTGGCCGCCGCGCTCAAGGTGGTGACCGTGCAGACACGCCACTGGGACTGGGCGCAGGCGACCTTCGGCTACGCTCCCGCAGATGCCGCCAAACCTCCCGGCGCCGCGATGGGCAACCAGTTCAAGATCGAAGCGACGCTGGAAACCGGCGCCCGCGCGCGCGCCAAGGTGGCCGACGGCAACAGCATCATTTACATGTCGAAGGCCAACCAGCTGTACCACCTCAGCGACGACGAGGTCAAAGGCATCAAGGCCAAGATCCTGTTTATCCCGAGTTCGACCGACCTGGTGTTTCCGCTCAAGCTGTCGTCGGAGGCGCTGCAGCGTTTCAAGAAACTGGGCGGGCGCGGCACGCTGTATCTGTTGCAGGGACCCGGCGGCCATCTGGAAGGCGTGCTCAATATCGACAAGGCGGCGGGCATGATCGAGCGTTTCATCAATACGCCGTGATGGCCTTCAGGTTTACAAATCTTTAAATCGTTTTACGTAGAATGACGCCTGCGCGGGTTCCAGTCCGCGCAGCGAATGGCTATGCTGAAGGCGGGGAAAATTACTTCAACAGGGAGTCAGTCATGAGCATTTCATCCGTCACCTCGTCCTACAGCAACGCGATCTACGACAACGTCGTTGCGCCCGTCAAAAACGCCGTCGCCAAAGTCGGCGATGAAATCAGCGACACCGTTGACACCGCTGTCGACGCCGTCAAGTCCGCGGCCCACACCGTGGCCGATGAAGTGTCGGACGGCTTTAAGGCGATCGGCAGCATCATCGATACTTCAGCCTGAACACCAGGCCGAGGAAAAACGGATGCGCAGCGGCGCGCATCCGTGAATTATTTTCAATGCGCCGGGAGAGACGATTTCTGTATGATGTGGCATCCATTGCCAAGAGGAAATCCCGTGAAAAATCTCTCTCGTCGTTCGCTGTGCCTGTCTTTGTCCGCTGCCTGTACCGCTGCAGCGATGCTGTGCTCAACGTCGCTGCAGGCCGCTGAAGTCAGCATCGCGCAGACGTCCGCCGCCGCCAAGGGCACCTTCAGGGAGTGGGCTGAAGTCATCGCCATCCCGAACGACTCCATCGTCGCCGCCGACATCCAACGCAACACCGCCTGGTTCGAGCAAGCCTTTCAGCGCCGCGGCTTCCGCACGCGCCAGTTGGCCAACGACGGCAAGCCGATGCTGTTCGCCGAGCTGCCAGGCAACAAGGCCGGCGCCACCACCGTATTGTTCTACGCCCACCTCGACGGCCAGGCGGTGACGCCATCCGAATGGCAACAAGAAAGCCCGTGGAAGCCGACGCTCAAGCAGCGCAACGCCGCCGGCCAGTGGGAGGCGCTGCCGATCGAGCAGCTCTACGCCGCCAACCCGAATCCGGAGTGGCGTTTGTTCGGCCGCGCGGCCGCTGATGACAAGGCGCCGATCATGATGATGCTGGCCGCTTTTGACGCACTGAAGGCCAGCGGCGCGACGCCGTCGGTCAACGTCAAGATCATGCTCGACGCGGAAGAAGAAAAAGGTTCGCCTTCGCTGGGCAAGGTGATCGACCAGAACCAGGCGCTGCTCAAGGCCGACCTGCTGGTGGTGCTGGACGGCCCGATGCACGCCAGCAATCTGCCGACGCTGGTGTTCGGCAACCGCGGCGTCGCCCAGGCCACGCTGAAGGTATTCGGTCCGCGCCAGGACAGCCACAGCGGCCACTACGGCAACTACGCAGCCAATCCGGCGCAGACCCTGGCGCGCCTGCTGGCGTCAATGAAGGACGACGACGGCCGCGTCACGGTCGCCGGTTACTACGACGCCGTCAAGCTGGACGATGAGTCTCGCCGCGTCATGCGCGCGGTGCCCGACGATGAAGGTGCGCTGCGCAAGCGCCTCGGCATCGCCCAGGCTGAGAAAGTTGGGCAGAACTACCAGGAAGCCATGCAATACCCGACACTGAACGTGCGCGGCATGCAGGCCGCCGATGTCGGCGCCAAGGCGCGCACCATTGTGCCGGGCGTGGCGATTGCGGAACTCGACCTGCGCACCGTGCCGGAAACCAATCCGCAAGTTCTGCTCGGCCTGGTCCAGGCGCACATCGAGAAACAGGGGTTTCACCTGGTGAAGGGCGAGCCTACCGATGACGATCGCGCGCGTTATCCGAAACTGGCGTCATTCGACTACAGTCAGGTGTCCTCGTCCAGCATGGCGGTGCGCACCGACCTCGCGTCTCCGATCGGCAAATGGCTGCGCAGCGCCTTCGTCAAGACCTATGGCAAGGAACCGGTGCAGATCCGCATGATGGGCGGCACCGTACCGACCGGCGCCATGGTCGGCGCGCTGAAGATTCCGTTCGTGATCGTGCCGCTGGTCAATGCCGACAATAACCAGCACAGCGCCAATGAAAACATGCGCCTGGGCAACTACATCGACGGCGTGCAAAGCCTGACCGGCATCCTCACCGAACCGTTCCCGGCAAAATAGGACGCGCAGAAATCCACTCTCCGCGAAACAAACCGATGCCGTCAGCGCAGTATTGCGTGGTTGCGCTAGAATCCCCTGAGGCTCAAATACTTCGGGGGATTTATTTTGCAGGTCGACGCACAGATCGTTAACGCTTTCATCGATGGCGCAGCCGGTGGCAATCCCGCCGGCGTTGTCCTCGACGCCGATACACTGACCACCGAACAGAAACTCCACATCGCCCGCCAGCTCGGCTTGTCCGAGACCGCTTTCGTGTCTTCCTCGCAAAGCGCCACCATCAAGCTCGAATTCTTTACGCCGACGCGGCAGATCCCGCATTGCGGCCACGCCACCATCGCCACCTTCTCTCTGCTGCGCAAGCTGGGCATCATCGGCGAGGGGAGTTTTTCCAAAGAGTCCATCGATGGCAACCTCGATATCCTGATTGTCGGCGAGATGGTGTTCATGGAGCAGCGCGCGCCGCAATACCGCACGCTCGATGCCGGCACAGGACTGGCTGCACGCATTGCCGCCTCGCTTGGCCTCACGCCCGGGCGGTTGCATGCCGATCTCGCGCCGACCGTGGTGAACACCGGCAACGCCTTCCTGATCGTGCCCTTGCCGGATGAGCAGACGGTCTCGATTGCACGCCCGGATGCCACGCTGATTGAGGCGATCAGCAATGAACTCGACGTGATCGGTTACTACGTGTATTCGGACATGACCACGGTGAGCGGACGCCATGCCGGCGTGCGCATGTTTTCACCGCGTTTCGGCATTCCGGAAGAATCGGCCACCGGCACCGCAGCCGGACCTCTGGCGTGCTACCTGCACGACCACGGCGGCGTGAAGGACTGCGAAATCATCATCGAGCAGGGTTACCTGATGCAGCCGCCTTCGCCGAGCGTGATCAAAGTCAGGCTGACAGTGGCCGACGGCCGCATCACGCAGCTGATGGCAGGCGGCATCGCCAAGGCGACGCGCCTGATCAGGCTGGACGTATAAACAATCTTCTTATTGGCTCTGCTCGATCTGGAACATCAATCCCTGCTGGATGATCTCCGCCGACAATAAACGTTGGCCGACGGCGATCGTCATGCGCTGACCGGGATTGTTGATGGCGTTGTTGACCAGTCGCTTGATCTGGTCGGGCAGCTTGGCCTTGTCGCCGTCGGTGAGAATGCGCGCCGCCGTTTCGGCGCACAGGAAGAATTCATTGCGCGCGCCTTCGGTGCGGCTGGCCAGCAAAACGCCAATGGTCTTGAGGTCGCCGTCCTTGGCCAGGCTGCCGATCAGCGAGGTCTGTGCCGGTCCGACCTGGGTCTGGAAGCTGTGCTTCTCGCCGCCACCCTTGTGCAATTGCGTGACGTCGATCGCGTACAGCGGCGCCATGCGCGCGGCGTTGTCGTCCTTGCGGTCTTCCAGCACGTCGCGCACGCTGCGGTTGAATTTGGTGGCGAACAGCGTCGGCGAAATCCCCAGCGATTTTTCGGCACCGGCCTGGGCCGCGAGCTTCTCGTCAACCGAGCGGTCGCAGCCGCCCAACAAGGCCAGTGGCAGCAGTAAAGTCAGTAGTGCGGTCGCGCTGCGGCGAATGATGTTGTTCTTCATGGTTTCCCCTCGTCGATTTTTCTTCATCTTTCCTGCCGTCATTATGTCTCCGCTTCGCCACAGCGTCGCTGCGATATATCAAAGCGCGGCGGTTCGCCTGTGATATCGTCGTGCCCGCGTGTGCCGCGCCGGCAAAGACTTTCCGCCCGGTAATGTCCCACACGCAGGCCGGATTATTCCGGCTCCAACTCAAGCATACTCAAAAATTCCAGATTTTGTTGCCGGGAATAAACACGTTTTTCGGTGCCAAAACCTTGGAACTTCAATTAATCAGATTGTTGATGGGGAATCCGCGTGCGCGCTTTGCATAAACAAAAAATAGGGGTACGCCTCGGCCTGGGGTTCGGGCTGCTGGCTTTCATGATGGTGGCCATGGCCATTTTCGCGCTGTTGCGCCTCGAGTCTATCCTCGACACCGTTAAGTACGGCGACCAGGTCCAGGCCGAAAAACTGCAGCCGTTGTACGTCGCGCGCGAAGCATTGGCGCAAACCGGACTGGCGGCGCGCAATGCGTTTATCTTTACCGACAACGGCGACGCAAACAAAGAACTGGCGATCCTCGATGAGCAGAAGGCGATTTACCTGGCCGCGCTCAAATCAATGACGCCGGCCTTCAAGGGCGACGCCGGTTTCGACAAGGTCAGCAGCGGCCTGCTGAAGATGGCCGAAGAACTGAATCGTCCGCGCAAATACCGCGAGGCCGGGCAGATGCAGGAGTTCGGCGAATTTCTGGTCAAGGAATGCAGCCCGCTGCGTCGCCAGATCGTGCAGGACATGGGCGCGCTCATCAAGACCACCGAGCAGGCCGTGGCCGACGCCAGCAAGGATTCCGACCGCCTGTTCGACCGTTCCATCGCGTGGATTTCCGCGATGACGATTGCGGCATTGCTGATCGGTGTTGCGGTGGCGGTGCTGATCACGCGCGGCCTGTTGCGCCAGCTCGGCGGCGAGCCTGACTACGCCGCCGAAATTGCCGACCATATCGCCAAGGGCGACCTCGCCATCGAGATCCGCACCAAGGACGGCGACCAGTCCAGCTTGCTGGCGTCGATGAAGGAAATGCGCGACAACCTGGCCCACATCGTCGGTGAAATCCGCGAAGGCGCACACACCATTGCCGCCGCCTCCGGACAGATCGCCTCGGGCAACGCCGACTTGTCGGCGCGCACCGAAGAGCAGGCCGGTTCGCTGGAAGAAACCGCCTCCGCCATGGAAGAGTTGACCGCCACCGTGCAACGCAACGCCGACAACGCGCACCAGGCCAACGAACTCGGCGCAACCGCGTCGAGCGTGGCCGAAAAGGGCGGCAGCGTGGTCGGCCAGGTGGTGGAGACCATGGGCTCCATCAACGCCTCGTCGCGCAAGATTTTCGACATCATCAGCGTGATTGACGGCATCGCTTTCCAGACCAATATCCTGGCGCTGAACGCCGCGGTGGAAGCGGCGCGCGCCGGCGAGCAGGGCCGCGGTTTTGCGGTGGTCGCCAGCGAAGTGCGCAGCCTGGCGCAACGCTCCGCTACTGCCGCCAAGGAAATCAAGATGTTGATCGACGACTCCGTGCACAAAGTCGAGAGCGGCACCGAACTGGTCGAACTGGCAGGCAGCACCATGGATGAAGTGGTCGCCAGCGTCAAGCGCGTGACCGGCATCGTCGAGGAAATCAGCGTCGCCAGCCAGGAACAACGCCACGGCATCGTGCAGGTCAACGGCGCCATCACGCAGATGGATGAAGTCACCCAGCACAACGCCGCATTGGTCGAGCAGGCCGCCAGCGCCGCCCGTTCGCTGCAGGAGCAAGCCGAGGCGCTGACGCGCGCGGTCAGCCTGTTCAAGCTGGCGCATGGCGGCGTAGTGGTTGGCGAGATCGACGGCAAGATGCTCAACGCCATCGATGTGCCGCGCCTGGAAGGTGGCCGTCTGGCCATCGCGCACGAGGGCGTCGTTGCGAGCAAGGTTCGCCGCCTGTCGCGCTGATCGCCGCCGTTTCAGCAAAAGCCGAAACCGCCCTCGCGACCGTTGCGGCTTTTTTGCGGGGGGCGCATTACATTCATATGCAATACGAATTACAGGCTATCGAATCATATATTGGACAACTTGCTGCCCCCACGGCACTCTTGCGCACTTGATTTGAAATCCCGATTTTCGTCGTCCGACTTTATATTTCCACTCTGCATTCTGAGGAGACACCCACCATGCCAGTCTATCGTTCCCGCACCACCACCCAAGGCCGCAACATGGCCGGCGCCCGCGCACTGTGGCGCGCGACCGGCATGAAGGACGGCGACTTCGACAAGCCCATCGTCGCGGTGGTCAACTCGTTCACGCAGTTCGTCCCCGGCCACGTGCATCTGAAGGACCTGGGCCAACTGGTGGCGCGCGAGATCGAAGCGTCCGGCGGCGTCGCCAAGGAATTCAACACCATCGCCGTCGATGACGGCATCGCCATGGGCCACGGCGGCATGCTGTACTCGCTGCCGTCGCGCGACCTGATCGCCGACTCGGTTGAATACATGGTCAACGCCCACTGCGCCGACGCCATGGTGTGCATCTCCAACTGCGACAAGATCACTCCCGGCATGCTGATGGCGGCAATGCGGCTGAACATCCCGGTGGTGTTCGTGTCCGGCGGTCCGATGGAAGCCGGCAAGGTGGTCAAGGTTGTCAACAACGACCGCAAGGTCATCAAGCTCGATTTGATCGACGCCATGATCAAGGCCGGCGACAGCACCGTGTCCGACGCCGACGTCGCCGAAATCGAACGTTCCGCCTGTCCTACCTGCGGTTCGTGCTCGGGCATGTTTACCGCCAACTCGATGAACTGCCTGGCCGAAGCGCTGGGCCTGGCGCTGCCGGGCAACGGCACCATCGTCGCCACCCACGCCGACCGCAAGGAACTGTTCCTGGGCGCCGGTCGCCTGATCGTCGAACTGGCCAAGCGCCACTACGAACAAGACGACTACTCGGTCCTGCCGCGCAGCATCGCCACCAAGGCGGCGTTCGAAAACGCCATGGCGCTGGACGTCTCGATGGGCGGCTCCACCAACACCGTGCTGCACTTGCTGGCCGCGGCGCATGAAGCGCAGGTTGAATTCACCATGGCCGACATTGACCGCATCTCGCGCAAGGTGCCGTGCCTGTGCAAGGTCGCGCCGATGACCGACAAGTTCCACATCGAAGACGTACACCGCGCCGGCGGCATCGTCGGGATCCTGGGTGAACTGGCGCGTGCCGGCCTGCTCGACACCTCGCTGCCGACCGTACACAGCAAGACCATGGGCGAAGCGATCGAAAAATACGACATTCGCGTCAGCAGCGACGCAGCCGTCCACAAGCTGTTCCGCGCAGCGCCCGGCGGCGTGCCGTCGCAGACCGCGTTCTCGCAGGCCGAGCGTTTCGAGCACAGTGACCTCGACCGCAGCGCAGGTTGCATCCGCGATATCGAACATGCCTATTCAAAGGATGGGGGCCTGGCGGTCCTGTACGGCAACATCGCCGAAAAGGGTTGCATCGTGAAGACCGCCGGCGTGGATGAAAGCATCCTCAAGTTCTCCGGCAAGGCACGCGTGTTCGAGAGCCAGGACGCGGCAGTCGAAGGCATCCTCGGCGACACCGTGCATGCCGGCGACGTCGTCATCATCCGCTATGAAGGTCCCAAGGGCGGTCCGGGTATGCAGGAGATGCTGTACCCGACCTCGTACATCAAGTCCAAGGGCCTCGGCAAAGCATGCGCATTGTTCACCGACGGTCGCTTCTCGGGCGGTTCGTCCGGCCTGGTGATCGGCCACGCTTCGCCGGAAGCGGCCGAAGGCGGCGCCATCGGTCTGGTGGAAGAGGGCGACATGATCGACATCGACATCCCGGCGCGCACCATCAACCTGCGTGTGTCCGACGACCAGTTGGCGCAGCGCCGTGCCGCGATGGAAGCACGCGGTCACGACGCCTGGCAGCCGACCAACCGCGAGCGCGTTGTTTCGCAGGCGCTGCAAGCCTATGCCGCACTGACTACCTCCGCCGATCGCGGCGCGGTGCGCGACTTGTCGCAACTCAAGCGCTGAGCCTTTCGGCGTTCGATTAACTGACCCGCATCCAGTCCTGTTTCAGGGCGCGGATGCGGGCAGCGCAGTAAATTCCATTCTTTTTCAGGCAGGCTCGTTTGCAGCGCAGACGCGGTTGCGTCCCTGGTTCTTGGCCTGGTACAAGGCCAGGTCGGCTTGCCGGATCAGCGTCTCCGGCACGTCGCCTGCGCGCACCGGCGTGAGCGCATCGATGCCGGCGCTGACGGTGACGTTGCCGATCGGATTGCCGGCGTGCGTGATGTTGAGCGCGGCGATCTTGCGGCGCAGTTCTTCGGCGATCTCCAGCGCCGTCGCCACATCCGCGCCGGGCAGCAGCACCGCCAGTTCTTCGCCGCCGTAGCGCGCGGCCAGATCGCCGGCGCGGCGCGGCACCGTCTTCACCGCCCGGCCGATCTTGCGCAGGCATTCATCACCGGCCGCGTGGCCGTACAAATCGTTGTACTGCTTGAAACGATCGACGTCGATCAGGATCAGCGCCAGCGAACTGGCGTTGCGCGTGGCGCGGCTCAGTTCTTCCTGCAGCGCCAGGTCGAAGTGGCGGCGATTGGCCAGGCCCGTCAGGCCGTCTTCCAGCGCCAGCCGTTGCAAGGTGGCGTTGAGTTCGTTGAGCGAATCGCGCGCCTCGCGCAGCGAGATTTCGGTCTTCGCGCGCAGCCTGATCTGGCGCACCAGCCGCCAGCCGATGAAGGCCAGCGTCAGTACCAGAATGCCGATGCCGCAGGCATGCACGATGGTGTCGCTGACCCAGCCGGCCAGCACTTCATCGCGCGACAGGGCGACAAAAACAAACAGCGGATAATTCTGCAGATGCTCGTAGGCGGTCAGGCGCACTTCGCCGTCGACCGCCGACTTCATGGTCAGCATGCCGGCGTTGTTGAGCGCGATGTGTTCACGGTAGATCGGCAGGTCGACCATGCTGCGGCCCACGTACTTTTCGTACAGCGGCCGGCGCACCAGCGTCGTTCCCGGATTGGTGCCGAGGAAGATCACGCCCTTCTTGCCGATGTCGAAGGTGTCGTAGAACATGCGGAAATATTCCAGCTCCAGCGCCGCCATGATGACGCCGGCGAAGCTGCCGTCGTCGTGGTTGACGCGACGCGAGACGGTGATGATCCAGGTGTTGGTGGTGCTGCTCTTGATGAGCGGCCCGACGTGCGCTTCGCGTGAAGTGTTGTCGCGATGGAAGCGGAAGTATTCGCGCTCGGAGACATCCAGCTGTGCATACAACGGCGTCGAATCGATCACCGAGTGACCGTATTCATCGAAGGCGAAATAGGCGTGGATCTGGCCCAGTGCGGTGGCACTCTGGCCCATCAGCGAGGCCAGCTGTTCGCGCCCGGAAAGGGTGTAGCCCTCGTTCTCCACCAGCTTGACCATGCCGATCAGCGACACGTCGGCCGACTTGAGGGTGTCGTCGGCGTGGCGCTGCAAGGAGCGCGCCATGTTGGTCAGTGCGACGGTGGTGTCGGCCAGTTGTTCGCGGCGCGCGACGCCCAGCTGGACCAGGTCGACGATGATGAACAGCGCGCATACCAGCAGAATGAAGGCGATCGCCAGGTTGGCGACGGCGGCGGGTTTGCGCGTGGAGGGTTCCGGCAGCGGCTCGGTGTCACCCAGATTCATGCTGCTCTCCCCGGTAGTGAAGATGGCACATGAGGCAAGAACGGATGCAGCCGCATGGAAGAGCGGAGAGGCAGGCCGCTCAGTGGCGGTATTTGCGCGGCAGCGGCAGCAGCATGTCGAGCAGGGTGGCGAGGGCGCCGCCGCCGTGATGACCGTGCTGCTTCTTGTCTTCGTACATGCGCGCATCGGCGCGCTGCATCAACTCCGCGATCGACGTCGCGGCGTCGCTGTCGACATGGCCGACGCTGTAGCACAGCTTGTATGCGCGTTTGGCGGTACGGTTATGCAGCTTCACCGCTTTTTCCAGGAAACGCAGCGCGACTTCGGCCTGCTGCTTGCCGGTGTTCGGCAATAGCACCGCGAATTCATCGCCGCCGAGCCGTCCGACGATGTCGGACTGTCGGAAGCTGCGCGACAGGATCGCACTGAAATCCTGCAGCGCGCGATCGCCTTCGGCATGACCGAAGCGGTCGTTGATTTGCTTGAACAGGTCGAGGTCGAAGTAGAACAGCGAGACCGGTTTGTCGAGCCGTTTGCACAGGCTCAGCGCCTGCTCCGACATGGCTTCGAAGCCGCGCCGGTTGGGAATGCGGGTAAGTTCGTCAATGGTCGCCAGTTCCATGGCGAACAATTCCTGTTCGGCCATCTTCGCGAGGTCGCGCAGCAATGCCTGGTCGTCGTCGTCGAAGGCGCGCGGCTGGTCGTCGACGAGGCACAGCGTGCCGAGCTGGTCACCGTTGCCGACGCGAATCGGGCAGCCGGCGTAAAAGCGCACGCGGGACTCGCCCATGCGTAGCGGATTGCCCTGGAAGCGCTGGTCCAGCACGGTGTCCTGCACCACCAGCAGATCGGCGGCGGCGAACGCATGGCGGCCGTCATCGTGTTTTTGCAGCGGCCACGGGCGATGTGCCTCCACCAGGCTCACGAACGCCACCGGCACGTTGAACAGCCGCTTGGCCAGACGCGTCAGGCGCTCGAAGCGCATCTCCGCCGACGAAGCGAGCAGGCCGAATGCATGCGATGCGTTCACTTGATAAAAATCATGCGGCGACATGTCAGGCATCTTCATGGGCTGTACTCGATTCATGGCAACGGGCTAATCAAACTGGTCTTCCGCCCGTCATGTTTGGCAACATTCTTGGCAGAAGGTATTTCCGGTAACGACAGCCTTGCCGTTTTCTGAAGCAAGAGGGATGAAATTTACACTTGTAGCAGGGCTTGCTTGTATGCTCACATTGATCGTCGGCAATAATATTTCCGACTGCGAAAGCGGAAATCACCAAATTGACGGACATGTACCGCCAGGGCGAAAGCGCCACCGGGCGCAGTTTCGGAGTGGAGCGTTTGACTTGCGGCTTTGGCCCGACGCTGGGTTTGAAGATGAAAGATATTGCGCTTGAATCGAGAAACGTTCCGTTTCCGTTAAATATCGGCGCTTTCTATAATCCCGCCAAGCAACCCATAGAATTGCTGTCTGTACATCGCGTATCTGTGAGGGGCCCCGACAGAATCGAGGTCGCGGTTTTTCAGATGCCACCGCAGCCGGCCGCGGTGGCAACCGAAGCTGAGATGACGCGCCGTCTGACCGACATGGCGGACAAGCTGGTCGCGTCTTTGCAATCTTGCGGCAGTGAAATTTTGCCGCGACTGCATCGGCTGACCCGAAGTCCGGACTAGATTTCAATAAAAACAAACAGAGCGCGCGGGTGAAAAAATGCAGAGTTCCTTGATAGCGTTGCGGCGAGGGCTGGCGCCGACTCCCGCAATCGGGAGAAGCTGGCTAACGCGACGTTTCATGAAAATGCGGGCAAAAAGCTGTCATCTGACTCCAGCAGAAAAATGAATTAAATGAATTCTGAGTCACAAAGCGTGAGCTCCACACGATGGCTCGAATGGTCATGTGTTTGGCCGAAATTGCTGTAATTGGCATATTTCGGCCAGGCCGCTTATTTCCGATAATAGATCAACGCTGATCAAGTGTTGTCCCGTTATTTCAGGAGTCAGACCATGAGTATTTTCACCGCTTCTCAACCGCACCCCCCTGTAGCTACATCAATCAAAGCCTTGCCGGTCAATTTATTTGGTGCCGTGATGGGCTTATCGGGCCTCTCACTGGCTTGGAACCTCGCAAGCCGTATGTTGGGTCTCACCAGCACGATTGGTGAAGGCATCGGTATGCTGGCAATTCTGGTGTATCTGTTCTTGTTGCTGGGCTACCTGGCAAAGTGGGCCAAGTTCCCTGCCGCAGTCAAATCCGAGTTCTCCCATCCCATCGCCGGAAATTTTTTCGGCACGATCACAATTGGTACGCTACTCATTTCCGCAGTTTTGGGTCGCTATAGCGCTATTTTGCAGCAGTGGGTGTGGATTGCAGGCGTGCTATCCACACTTGCACTCACCGTGGCTATCGTGAGTCGTTTACTCAAGGGAAGTGTTGCCTTCACAAATGCCGTACCTGCATGGTTGATCCCCGGCGTAGCAAGCTTGGATATAGCTGTTGCTGGTGGCACGATGCCCATGACTTGGGCTCATGAAATCAATTTGCTAGCGGTTGGTATTGGCTCGGTAGTGGCGGTGGTTTTTTTTGTAATGATTTTTGCCCGCCTGGTACATGGTGAGGCAATACCTTCTGCCATGCTGCCATCACTCATGATCATGATTGCGCCATTTGAGGTGGGCTTCCTGGCCTATGTTGGTATGACCAGTAAGGTTGATATGTTCTCCGCCATGCTGTTTTATTTTGGCTTGTTCCTGGCCATCATCGTCGGCTTTAAGATTTTTCGTCGTTCGGTTGGGTTCAGTCCTTCTTGGTGGGCTATTAGCTTTCCACTGGCTGCTCTTAGCAATGCCGCACTGAAATACGCTGATGCCTCGCAAAGCCAAGTGCTCTGGATCATTGCCATTGCAATTTTACTTTTCCTCAGCGTCGTCATCTGCATTCTATTCGTGCGCACGCTTTACTGGTTATGCTCGGGAAGGCTTCTCGCCATCTGATGCTCGGCAGGCATTGCATAGACAGTGCCCGCCTTCTTGTCGATATCGAATCTACTCATTCCAATATGCTTTTTTCCTCGCCGAAACCAGAGGTGATGATACGACTCTCGCTTTTGGAGATCCCTCCTGATACCGCAATGTTGGAGTTGACTATGGTTTTGCCGCTCACCCGTGCGCAGCGAGACACTGTTGACGGAGTGGTCAGCATGTTGGAGGAGGCGCTATTTCTTAATATTTCGCCAGCTCCTGAGATCGATTGTGCGTACTGCTGGCTGTTGCACCCGAACCTGGCCGAGCAATACGTTGAGATGTTCCGCTCCTACCTGGATTTTCTAGGTATCCGTTGCGACGTGGTGGAGCATGCTTGTGACATGCGCAAGTTGTCGGGCACGCCCGCCTAAGTGACCTTGGCGGGGCGAGCTTCGGCTCGGTTGCCAGTGCTGCTCGAAGCACGTCGGCAGTACATGATGGCTACTGACGGCAATTTGTATGTGCATGCTTAGGGGCTAGAGATGATAGCGGCGTCAACAACCTAGCCCTCATGGTAAAGATTACGCTACATCAGATACCACCTTTAAACCAATAACTCCTGCGACGATAATCGCAATGCACAGGAGCCGCGCGGGCGCAATGGAGTCCCCCAAAAACAGCATGCCGATTAAGGCCGTGCCGACAGCTCCGATGCCAGTCCAAACCGCATAAGCGGTACCAATCGGAAGTGTACGTAGGGAGATGGACAGCAAATAGATACTTGCGATACCAGCAGCTGCTGTTAGTGCACCGGGAAGCGGACGAGTAAATCCTTCCGACCATTTCATACCAAAAGCGAACGCAATTTCCAACATCCCCGCAATTCCCAAATAAACCCAAGACATTTAAATCCACACAATAAAAATGAAGAAGCCAATATTGTGCGATCGGTATGTCAGCTGCGTCAGTCAAAGAGATAGCAAATTGGGCCATACAAAAATCAGAGACGAGATCCGGCTGCATTTGCCGTTCATTTGGCTGAAAATGATGCGTCACCAGTGCTCCTGCTGACTGGTGATGGCTGATAATGCTTCTTTGCGCATTTCAGGCCGAAATAATGTGAAGAGGAGCATTTACCATGCTTATTGCAGTGCTAGTCTTGCCTGGCGTCCAAATGCTTGATGTGATGGGCCCAATTGACGTTTTCAACGAAGGGGCACGTCAGGCTGAGCTTCCCGACAAGTACCAGTTTGAACTGATCACAAATATTTCCGGGCCAGTGCGCGCCTCTAACGGCATCCTGTTCCACGCCAACAGCATGTTAGAGACTTGTAGTGCAGGAATTGACACGCTGCTGATAGCCGGTAGTCCGACCATTGCCACGACAAAACACGACCCCGATTTGATCGCCTGGTTACAAGAGCAGGCGCGTCACGTGCGGCGCTTAGCTTCCGTTTGCTCTGGAGCATTCCTGCTTGCCCAGGCCGGCCTTCTGGATGGACGAAATGTGACCACACATTGGAATGTGTCGGCGCGGCTGGCTCGCAATTATCCGCAAGTAAAGGTTCAAGCCGATCAAATTTATGTACGTGACGGCTCACTTTATACGTCGGCAGGCGTGAGTGCAGGAATGGACTTGGCCTTGGCAATGGTGGAAGAAGATCTCGGGCGTAAGGTCGCTCTTAAGGTCGCGCGGGAACTGGTAATGTTTCTCAAGCGTCCAGGCGGGCAGTCGCAATTCAGCGCACACTTGGCGGCTCAGTCCTCCGAGCGCAATCTGATCCGCGAGGTGCAAGCGTGGGTATTGGAGCATCTTGATCGCTCTCTTTCCGTGGAGGAAATGGCGGTACGCGCGGGTATGAGTACTCGCAATTTCTCGCGCCAATTTAAGCTCGACACTGGCATGACCCCAGCTGAATTTGTCGAGAACGCGCGCCTTGACTCAGCCCGTCGCATGTTGGAAGAAACCGCGGCCTCCCTTAAAAGAATAGCTGCGCGGAGTGGTTTTTCTGATCAAAACGGACTGCGTCGGGCTTTCCTGCGCCGCCTGGGGGTATCGCCGTCCGACTACCGTAGCCGCTTCCCAGTCGGAGCGTGACTAATTGCGGGAAACTGTCGCAGGAGTTCTTTATAAATCGCTGATCGAGGCAAGGAGCTGGCAGACCACAAGCGCTTCACGCTCTCGACCGATATCCAGGTCTACTTCTGCGATCCACGCAGCCCTTGGCAGCGTGGATCGAAAGAGAAATATCAACGGGTTGCTACGCCAGTACTTCCCGAAAGGTCTGGATATCTCCGGGTACTCGCAGGCGCAACTCAGCGCAATTGCCGGACGACTTAATGAACGAGCGAGAAAAGACATTAAACTACGAAACATCGGCTCACCGGCTCTATCAATCTGTTGCATCCGCAGGTTGAACTCACCGCCAAGAACGGACTATCAAGCCGCAGTCCTAGCGACTAGTAAGCAGCTATCGATTTTCAAATGCAGCGAAATCGCTCTGTGCTCATTCGGAGAGTACGGAAGGTTCTGTCAGTTTCCATACAGGCTTGCGAAATAAGATGAAAAAGCACCAAAACGGCTTTTTCATAAGACTTAAGACACTAGTCAGGAGACAGACATGACCCGATGGCCCAGAGCACTTGCTCTTTTTCTCACAGTGTTGGCACTCAGTGCCTGCACATCATTCCGTCCAGGCACGTCAGACGCAAACACCCCCCTAGCCATTGCACGCCAAGGTAGCTTCTTTGTTGGCGGCGAGACAATAAAGGCACAAAACCTATCGTTGCTACCGCGATATGCACCAAAGGACGGAGGGACTGTCTCCGTCAATCAGATGTATGTCCACTATCAAATCCCGGTAGGCGCGAAGAGCACTCCTCTGGTGTTGATACACGGCTGTTGTCTTACAGGAAAGTCTTGGGAAACAACGCCAGACGGGCGCATGGGGTGGGATGAGTTATTTGTAAGGCGTGGGTATCCCACATATGTCGTTGACCAGATTTCTCGCGGAAGGTCGGCTGCGACTACCTCGGCAATCGTCAAAGTGAAGAAAGGCGAAGCTCCAGCAGATAGCCTGCCGCAGGTTTTCAGCGCTGCCCGCGAGAGTGCATGGGAGCTATTCAGATTTGGGCCGGAATACCCTATTACATTTCCCAACATGAATTTCCCGCTGGAAGCACAGGAGGAATTCTGGAAGCAACTTGTGCCAGACTGGTTTAACACGTTGCCCACGCCGAATCCTACGGTGCCGGCACTCTCGGCGCTGGCGGGCAAATTAAAAGGCGCTCTCTTGATTAGCCATTCGCAATCAGGTATCTACCCATTTCAAGTCGCGGCCATGAAATCCAAAGACGTGGCGGGAATTGTGGCTATCGAACCTGGTGCATGCCCGGCCCCGACAGCCGATATGACGCCATTCGCTGGCCTGCCGATTCTTATCATCTGGGGTGACAATACTGAGAAGTCGTCCCTCTGGGGGCCGCGACCGAAGCAATGCGCTGACTTTGTCGCAGCGGCAAACCGCGCAGGTGCAAAAGCCGAATCGGTCATGCTGAGCGATGTAGGAATGCCTGGTGCTACCCACATGATGATGCTCGATAAGAATAGTGTTCAAATCGGAGAATGGCTTGCCGATTGGATTGATAAGCATTCGGTCCGATAAATAAATCTATCTGACAAAAGCACGTAAGACAGATGAGTTGGGGAGCCAGTTTTCAAACTTCAGGTTAACTGGCTACCCAAGGTCCGTAATCGGCCAACAGCAACCTGAAATTAATCAAACAGTATCGGGAAACAAACCATGTCTAGTTCAATTGCTATCGCATCGATATTACTGGCACTGCTAATTGGTGCGATTAGTCCCGGACCAAGTTTTGTGCTCGTCGTACGAAACGCGATTGGATTGTCGCAACGAGATGGAATTGCGACCGCATTGGGAATGGGGCTGGGCGGAGCTCTGTTCAGTGTTGTTGCACTGGCGGGCTTCTACTCGTTGCTTGCCGCAGTCTCCTGGCTCTACGCAACGTTGAAAATCATTGGGGGAGCCTATCTTATTTTTCTGGCGATCAAAATATGGCGATCCGCAGACGCTCCCCTTACCATCGACAATCTAGTCTGCACACCATCAAAAGAGATCAAGAATTCGTTTTGGATTGGTGTTGCGACCCAACTTAGCAATCCAAAAACCGCGATTGTTTATGGCAGTATTTTTGCATCGTTACTGCCCCAACAACCGCCTCTCTGGTGCTACGTCGTCATACCGCCGCTGGTTTTTATGGTGGAGTCCGGTTGGTACACTGTTGTCGCCCTCTGCTTTTCAAGAAAAGCTCCCAGAAATCTCTATTTGCGCAGTAAAAAAACGCTGGATCGTCTCGCCGCCGGCATCATAGCCGTACTGGGAGTGCATCTCGTTTTCAGCATTTATGGAATAAAGAGCTAACAAGAAAATTGGCTGCAATCGGCCAGAAGGAAACGTCCCGCACCTCTTTGGTGGAAAAAATATCGCGCCCGGAAAGCCTCCCGACGCCGTGTGTGACTACAGGCCCGGGGCGACGAAGTGCCGTCCTTCCGTCGTGTCGGGGCATAGCGGAAAAGGAGTCAATATTGTGGAGACAGCTACGCTGCTTACGGCCTTGTTCAATGCATATGCCTGTGCTGGCCTCCGCTGCCCGCCTCAAGAGACTCCTTCCCGAAAAGCGCTGGGGTGACAAAGCGCTATGCCCAGCTGGACAAAAAAGGGAGCAGCAAGATTAGGCATAGGCAGAAAAGATAATCTACGTCCGCAAACGGTCGAGGCTGGGTAAAAACGCAAATACCCAAAAATCGTGAGTGGGAATTCTTTCCGATATCGAGAAAATTCAACGAAGGTCGATTTTTCGACGATTTGGAATTCTTCACGCTTCTATCCAGCCTCGGCCATTTGCGGACACCGGAAATCTCCGCCGATCCCGCAGCATTCCGGCACGACCCGCAAGCCGTGCTGGCGAACGGGCCCGGACTGCTTACTTGATCGTATTCAGATACGCAATCAGATCGGCGCGCTGCGTGGCGTCGGCGATCCCGGAGAAGGGCATCAGATTGCCCGGCACCGTTTTTTGCGGATCGGCGATGTAGTTATCGAGGGTCTTTTCATCCCACGTCAGATTGGCACGTTTGAGCGCCGGGCTGTAGCGAAAGCCCGGCGACGACGCCGACCTGCGGCCGACAATCCCCAGCAGCCCGGGGCCGACGCCGTTGCTCGCTGTCACGGCATGGCACGCCGCGCATTGCGCATAGACTTGCTTTCCGGCGTTGACGTCTTGCGCATGCGCAGTGGTCGCAGCACTTGCCAGCACGATCGCGGCAACAAGTGTTGCCTGATGTAGTTGCTGCATTTTATTCATCATTGTTGACTCCTGAAAAATTTCAATCGCGGCTTTTTCATCACAGCATGCGTGGACGCTGCACGTATTGCACCAAGTCGTCGCCCAGTCGCAGCGCCAGCGCCGCCAGCGGGCCGGTTGGGTTGTAGCCGGCGTTGTGCTGAAACACCGATGCGCCGACCACGAACAGATTCTGAGCATCCCAATGTTGCAGGTGCGGCGAGACGACGCTGTGCGACGGATCCGTGCCCATCGTGGTGCCGCCGGTGATATGCGTAGTCTGGTACGCGCGGATGTCGAACGGACTTTTGCGCGGTACCGCCGGACCAACGATGTCTGCTCCCATGGCCTTGGCGATGTCTTCCATCTTCCGGGTGACGTATGCCGACATCTTGGTTTCGTTGTCGCGCCAGTCAAATGTCATGCGTACCAGCGGCTGGCCGTAAGCGTCCTTGTATACCGGATCGAGGTCGAGGAAGTTCTCCGTGTTCGGATAACAGCTGCCCTGGATCGACATGCCGAAAGAGTGCGCATACCAGTCGACGTTGGCCTGCTTCCACTTGGTGCCCCAGCGGGGTGTGCCCGGTGGCAGGCGGCGTGCAACGATGGGACGGCCGCTGAACATGTTGGCGCTGATCATGCCGCCGCCGAGGAAGCCGAGGCCGGTGTGGTCAAAGTTGTCGTTGTTGAAGTCGTCAATCACCGTGCCGGTGCTGCCGGTGGACAGGAATGGATTGGTCCAGCGGTCCTTCATGAAGACGTTCACCGACGATGTGGTCTGGTAACAGAAGTTTTTACCGACCACGCCCTTGCCGGTGGATGGATCATAGGGAGTGCCGATCTTGTCGAGCAGCAGCAGCTTGGTGTTGGTCATGGTGAACGCGCCCAGCACCACTACATCCGCCGGCTGTTCGTATTCCTGGCCACTAAGCAGGTCGAGATAACGCACGCCCGTGACACGCTTTGTCTTCTGGTCGTAGTTGACGCCCAGTACATGGCTGTTCAGGCGCAATTCAAAACCCTTGCGTTGCTTGAGCATCGGATACAGCAGGACTTCCGGAGAACCCTTGGCTTGCGCTTCGCAAATGAAGCGTTCACAGTGGCCGCAATACTGACATTGACCGAGCTTCTGGCCGTCCGGATTGGTGTACACGCCGGAGGAGTTGGCCGCCGGTGTTGGGAACGGATGGTAGCCTAATTTTTCGGCAGTCTGCCTGAAGATCGAACCGGCTTCGGTAATCTCCAGCGGCTTTTGCGGATATTCGCCGCGACGCGGCGCTTCGAACGGATTGCCGCCTGGCTGTTTTGTTCCGTTGATGTTGCCGGCTTTACCGGAGATGCCGAACAGCTTCTCGAACAGATCGTGGTGCGGCTCCATTTCCTTGTAGGTAACGCCCCAATCCTGCAGCGGCATATTGACGGGAATTGCCTTGGCGCCGTAGCGATTGACGTAGTGCGTGCGCAAGGTCGGTTCGTACTCCGACCAGCGCCAGGTATGGCCGTTCCAGTGATTGGCCGCGCCACCCATGCCTTCACCGGGCAGGAAGGCTTCCATCCAGCGTACCGGCAGCGAGGTGTCGTTGCGCGAATGGCGCAACGTGTAGGTCTGTACATTCCATTTTTGCACCAGGCCCTGGCGCACGTCCCAGCGCAATTCGTCGCGTTGCGACGGCAGCTTGGCTTCTGCGCCGCTGGTGCGGCCACCGCCGCGTTCCAACACCAGTACGTCGATGCCCTGGGCCGTCAGTTGACGTGAAACAAGGCCCGCAGTGAGGCCGCCACCGACGATCACGACCGTCCGCTTTTGCAGTTTTTTTATCATGGTGAGTCCTTAGCTGAAGTCGAGGATGGACTTGGGATCTTTCGCGCCGGGAAAAGGCTTCCCGCGATAGTTGACCATGTCGAGGGTGTGCGTCGCAGGCAAGCCGGGATAGCCCAGCATCTTCCAGAAAACCTTGTTGTTGTTGCCGCCGTAGAGCGGGTCGGCGTAACAGGCTTGGGTGAACAAGGGGTAGACCAGTTCGTTGAACCACGCGGCCAGTGGGACCGCCTCATCGGTGACCTTGCCGTCAGCAATCGCGGCCAGGAAAGCATCTGCTTCCGCCGGTTGCAGTTGGTCGAAGGCCTTGCCGAATTTTCCTTGCGCCTGACGATTCACGGCTTCAACACCGGCCTTGAAAAATTGCTCGGGCGTGAGCGGCAGCTGCAGGCCCAGTTGCGGCTTGCCTTGGGTCCAGGGACCGTGCATGTAGCGGCCGGCACCTTTGCCGTAGGCGCCGGCCAGTTGGCGGTCCATGAAAATCGCCAGGCCGCAGTCGACGCCGTTGGGCGTGAACTGATCGGCCGGGCACATTACGTTGACCATGGTTTCGGTGAACGCGGCCTCGTCGGCGCTGAAGCATTCATATCCGACCAGGCCCGGTGCGGATACCGGCGTCGCGGGATCTTGCGCGGCATGCGCGCCGGTTACTGCCACTGCGGCGGCCGCACCGCTGCCGACGGCCAGCGGAGAAGAAAGGGACGCGCTACCGGCGACGGTGATTACCTGTCGCAGGAAATGTCGACGTGGTGGGGGGTGATTGGTGTCGTTGCTCATCTGTGCCTCCTTATTGCAAGTGGGTGAGATTGTGGTGTGACCTGATCGGTCCCGTCGCATTGAGATGGCGGCAGGGATGCCTCAGCATGGTTGCGTAAGAAATGGAATACCTGAGCAGAGCTTCGGCTCTCTGCTCAGAAAGAATGCCCGGACGACAGTGGCATGTGTGAGAGCTGGCCTATGCGATCAGAAAGTTTCCCAATCGTCGCTCGAGGTTACCGCTGGCTTGGCAATGGAGGAGGCGGGTGAGCTCAGTGCTGCCGCCGGACGTTTCGCCGCGGGCGAGGTTCGTGACTTGGTGATGGCATGCACTGCCTGCGGGAAGGCGGCGGCCCGGGGTATTGCGCTCTGCTGTTGTTCGATGAGCTTGAAAATCGACACCGCATCCTTGAGCGACAAGGCCTGTTGCTCCAACGACTTCGCGGCGGCGCTGGCTTGCTCGACCAGCGCGGCATTCTGTTGCGTCGCTTCATCCATCTGCGTGACGGCGCGCGAAACTTGATCGATGCCCGAACTCTGTTCGCTCGAAGCAGAAGAAATTTCCCCCATGATGTCAGTTACACGCTGCACAGCGCCGATGATCTCGCTCATGGTCTGGCCGGCCTGGCCGGCCAGCGTGGAACCGGTCTGTACGCGCTCCACCGATAACATGATCAAGTCCTTGATTTCCTTGGCGGCGCTGGAAGAGCGTTGCGCCAGCGCGCGCACTTCGGTCGCAACCACCGCAAAACCTCGGCCTTGCTCGCCGGCGCGCGCTGCTTCAACGGCGGCATTGAGCGCCAGGATATTAGTCTGGAAGGCGATGCCGTCAATGATGCCGACAATTTCGGTGATCTTGGTGGAGCTGTCCCGGATTTCATCCATGGTGGTGACGACACGGCTGACCACGTCGTTGCCGGCACTGGCGATCTGCGAAGCGTTGACGGCGAGTGTCGATGCCTGGCGCGCGTTGTCAGCGTTGTGTTTCACGGTGCTGGTCAGCTCTTCCATACTGGACGCAGTTTCTTCCAGCGAGGCCGCTTGTTGTTCTGTGCGAGAAGACAGATCTAGGTTGCCGGCGCTGATTTCCTTGGTTGCGGTGGCGATGGCATCGCTGCCGGTGCGTACCGTGGAGACGGTCCTGGTCAGATTTTCTTGCATTTTCGACAGGCCGCTTAGCAACTGGCCCATTTCATCGCGCGAGTGCACATTTACCCGATGCGTCAAGTCGCCTTCGGCGATGTCATCGAAATGTTTGAGCGCCTGTTCGATCGGGCGCGAGATCGCGCGGCGCAGAGAGAACCAGCTATAGCCTGCCAGCAGCAAGCCGATCACCATTGCCGCGATGGAAATCATCCTGAAGTTTTCGTAGCGTGTCAGCGAGTCTTCATAGTTTTGGCGCGCAGCGTCGGTTTCATATTCATTAAGTAGCGTACCGCTCTTTTGCATCGCGGTGTAGACCGTGCCGACCAAACGCGCCTTGTCGGAAATCTGCTGGCGATCCCCCCCTTTGATCGCATCTCGGAATTCGTCGATGGCTTTTTCGGTCTTGGTCAGACCGTCGGTGACTTCCTGCACCAGTTTCTTGCCCTGATCGCTTTGCGGTAACGCCGCATACTTCGCCCACCACTCCAGCGCCTGTTTACCGACATCTGCTTCGGTCTTGTACATTTGCTGCGCCCAAGCCGGATCGGTAGTCAGCGCAGCCTGGTCGAGCGAGGTACGTTGCCGGCCGACCCACAGCAGGGTGTTGTCGGCAGCCACGGTCTTGGGCATGCGCACCTGATACAGCTCGCGGTTGATCTTCACGACGGTGGACATACCGAACAGGCCAGTGGCACCGATGGCGAGCAGCAGTGCGGAAAGGATGATCATGGTAAGCGCGAGACGCGACTTGATTGTCAGGGAGACAAGTTTCATGTTGGGTCTTTTTTGAGTTAGTAGTGACTGTTAGTTACTGTTGATGTTGACCGTGCCTTCAGCGTTACCGACTTGAAAGACGTTAACGTTTGGCAAACTCACATAAATTGAACAAATTCATCTGAGCCGAAGGGATGTACTGTTTATCAATTCCTGCATGCGCTTCAACGAATACCGACTGCGCTTCCTCATATCTGGAGCTTAGGAATTTCATTACTTAACGGCGAATGAAATGATGTTCTGAAGTAATTTTTCTGCTAAAAGCAAAAAATTTACAATTGAGCAGAAGTCGTTTTATCGAAAGGGGACTGCGCTTGTAAAAAGCGCCATGGGAATGGTGATAATTTACCAACCAATGATGTAGCCGGTGGCCTTGTCATTCATACAGTATTGCGTGATACTCATTTCAGCGGCGAAAAGACCGGTGCCTTAGGGGAGAGATGATGAGTACATCTAGTAGCTTCCGCGACAAGCCCACGATTCTTGCGATTGATGACTCTGCCGACAACCTCTGGCTGCTTTCCGGCTTACTAAAAGAACAATATCGCATCAAACTCTGCGGCTCCGGCGAGAAGGGCCTGGAGATCGCGCGCGGCGAGACGGCCCCGGACCTGATCCTGCTGGACGTAATGATGCCTGGCCTGTCTGGTCACGACGTTTGCCGTCAGCTAAAGGCCGATCCGGCCACACGCCATATTCCTATTATCTTTCTGACCGCCATGACCAGCACGGCGGACGAAGAGCAAGGTCTCGCGCTGGGTGCAGCAGATTTCATCACCAAACCAATCAATCCTCCCATCGTGCTGGCCCGGGTTGCCACTCAGCTGCAGGCCAAGGCTGGTCTTGATTTTCTGCGTAACCAGAACGAATTTCTCGAAGCCGAGGTACAGAAGCGTGCGCGCGAAATTACGGCTATCCAGGACGTCACCATTCTCGCTATGGCTTCGCTTGCTGAGACACGCGACAACGAGACCGGCAACCACATCAGGCGTACGCAAAACTATGTGCGCGCGCTTGCGCTGGCCTTGCGGGAACAGCGCCCACACTTTCGCGAGCAACTCTCCGATCAGATGATCGACACATTGTATAAGTCTGCCCCGCTGCATGACATCGGCAAGATTGGTATCCCGGATCGCATCTTGCTGAAGCCGGGTCGTTTCGAGCCGCATGAGTTCGAGATCATGAAGCGGCACACCACATTGGGCCGTGACGCGATCCAGCATGCCGAAGACATGCTCGGCATACCTGTGGAGTTTCTGCGATCCGCCAAGGAGATCGCCTATAGCCATCAGGAAAAATGGGATGGCAGCGGTTATCCGCAAGGTCTGTCTGGTGAAGCGATTCCTCTGTCGGCAAGGATCATGGCGGTCGCCGATGTCTATGACGCGTTGATTAGCCGTCGCGTCTATAAGGAAGGCATGTCGCATGAACAGGCGCTGAGCATCATGCGCAAGGGACGTGGTTCGCATTTCGATCCCGACATCCTGGACGTGTTCCTCGATCGGAGCGATGAGTTTTGGAAAATCGCGCAACGCTTCGCCGATTCCGATGCCGACATGGCAGCCAAAAAACAAGACCTTGCATTAGCCAAGGGCGACGGCAGCTTCGCGCCGGAATGAATGTATCGAATCAAATCAGCGGCATTCGCATGTCTGATGTTGTATCCATCATATCAACCCGTGGCACGCAATCGGCTTGCCAGAATCTTCGTCACCCATGAATTCCATCATCCGATACTTTCAAGGTTCTTCGCTGCGCACCATGTTGGCGGCCGGTTTCGGCGCCGTGATGCTGCTGGCTGTCGCCGTGGGGTTCCTCGGCATCCGTACGATCAGCGAGGTGGATGCGGAAATCCAGAATATGTATGCGCAGGGAATGCAGAATGTATCGAACGCGCGCACGGCGCAGTTCCATTTCGCAAGCTTGCGCCGCCAGATGCGCCTGGTGATGTTGACCCTGGACGAGGAACTGCGCGACCAGGCAATGCAGCAAATGAATCAGGAGCACTTGGAGCTCAATCGTGAGTTGGATGATCTGCGACGACGCGATATCGAGAAAGGAAGCCGACGCACTCTTCTTGCCTTCGATGAAGCTTATGCTGTTTATCGGGAGAACGGGGAGCGGATACAGCAGCTTGTTCGCGGGGGCCTGCTCGATGATGCACGCCAGCGCGTATCAAGCCGAGAGTTCGGGGCGATGGGCGAGGCGGCAGCCCGAGCCATGGAGGCCATCGTCGTCGGTCAGGAAAACGGCGCTCGCGAGTCGATTCGTTCGGTCCAATCCCTGGTCAAGGAAACGAAGCTGCAATCCTACGCACTGTTGAGCCTTGGGGGACTGTGCAGCGGTCTATTTGTATGGTTGATAGCAGGCTCAATCCGTATCCCGACGGTGGAGCTTCGCCTGGCAGTAGAGCGTATCGCAGCCGGTGATCTGGGACAGGAGGTGCCGCATGCAGAACTTCAGAACGATGTTGGCGGACTGGCCCGTGCCGTCGCCATATTGCAGACCGGTGCACGAGAATTGGAGGACCAGCGCTGGGTCAAGACGCACATGGCGGCCATTTCCACCGAATTGCAGGCCACCCGATCGTTCGCCGAGCTGGTGCAGCGCTTCTTCACATTGACGGCCTCTCCGCTGAGTATCGGCCAGGGCGTGCTTTACATCTTCGAAAAAGAAACGCAGCGCCTGCGCTTGCTGAGCGGATTTGCGTGTCCTGACAACGGCGATCAGCCAAGCAGCTATGTGGAGTTGGGGCAAGGCCTCGTCGGCCAATGTGCGTTGGAACGCAGTCCCATTGTGCTGAATGATCCCCCCGCGGACTATGTACGCATAAGCTCCGCGCTCGGAGATGTCACGCCGTCGAGCATCAGAATATTGCCGATCCAGCGTGCCGGTCGGCTGCTGGGCGTGCTGGAAATCGCCAGCCTTGAACAACTTACATCAGCGGCACAGACGCTCTTGGATTCGCTTCTGCCGATGCTTGCCGCCAACCTTGAAATCTTGGAACGCAACGGCGCTACGCAGCGCTTGCTCGACGAAACCCGAATTCAGGCCGGGACTCTGGAGAAGCAGGCTCACGAACTGGAGGCGCAGAAAGACGAAATCAAGGCCACTGAACGCTGGTACCGCGCCATCATAGAGTCCGCACCCGACGGTCTGCTGGTGGCGGACCAACAGGGAATCATCAGAATGGTCAACCCACGGCTGGCCGAAATTTTCGGGTACGAAGAGTCGGAACTGGTTGGTCGGGCTGTAGAGTTGCTGGTGCCGGCAGATCATCGCGCCGGACATCCCACCTTGCGCAGCGGTTTCAAAGCCGTCGGCGGACGACGCGAGATGGGGGGCTCTCAAAGCTCACTCAGGGGTCTGCGCAAGGATGGCACGGAGTTTCCGCTCGAGGTAGGCCTTTCGCTACTGCCCGCCGTCGGAGGACGCGAGCCGAGCGTGTGCGCTTCGGTCCGTGACGTTACCGAGCGCAAGAGGGATCAGGACGCCATGCGCCTGGCAAGTGCCGAGCAGACGAGCATGTTCGAAGCTGCCACGCTGGGTATTGTCTTCTTCAAGAACTCCGTCATCGTGCGCTGCAATAGTCGTTTCGACGCACTATTCCATTCCGAACGCGGAGCCCAGATCGGTCAATCTCCTCGCGCCTGGTATGACTCCGAGGAAGATTTTTCCCAGACCCTCAAAGAGGTCTACGAACAGCTATCGACCGGAGCTACATACCACAACGAGCGGGAACTGCTACGGCTGGATGGAACACGCTTCTGGTGCGAACTCAGCGGCGCGGCTGTCGACCACACGGATTTGAGCAAGGGCTCGGTGTGGATGTTGACCGACATCACGGCACGGAAAGCAGGAGAACGCGCACTTGGGGACGAGCGTGCGCGATTGCTGCAGATTCTGGAGAGCAGCCCGGTAGGGGTAGCCATCAGCTCAGAAGACGGTACGCTCGTTTTTGCGAATCACCAGATGACGCAACTGATGGGACTGTCGATCGATGAACTGCTGGCACGCAACACCCTGTCGTTGTGGAAACATCCGCAGAGTCGCGAGCATTTTGTCGAGATGCTGCGGCGCGACGGCATCGTTAAGGATTTCGAGACGGAGTTGATACGCGAGGACGGACAGACTCACTCTGTGCTGGTGAGTACCAGTCGGAGTTGGCAGGGCGAGTCCAGTCTGTTGGTCAGCTGGATCTACGAGGTTACCGAACGCAAGCGAATGGAAGCGGAGATCCAGAAGACCAACTTCCTCGCTGACATAGCACTGGAACTGACGGGGAGCGGCTACTGGTATGTGGACTACAACGATACCGACCATTATTTCCAGTCTGAACGCGCGGCGCGCATCCTGGGCGAGCCCATTCGGCCCGACGGACGCTACCACTTGGACAAAGAGTGGTTTTCGCGTCTCCAGGATGCCAATCCGGAAATCGCAGCCGCCACAATGGAACGCTACCAGGGTGCTGTTGATGGAAGGTATGACAAATATGACTCCATCTATGCTTACAAGCGTCCCATTGATGGAGACGTGATCTGGGTGCATGCAGCAGGCAAGCTCCTGCGCGATGCCGAGTCAAACAAGGTGCTGTTCATGTATGGTGCCTATCAGGACATCACGCAACAAAAAAAGGCAGAGGATGATATCCATCAGGCTCGTGAAATGGCGCTGGAAGCTACCCGGGCCAAGAGTCAGTTTCTAGCCAATATGAGCCATGAAATTCGCACACCGATGAACGCGATCATTGGGATGTCACATCTTGCCTTGCAGACCTCGCTGGACAAAAAGCAACGCAACTACGTAGAGAAGGTGCACCGTTCGGCCGAAAATCTGCTGGGCATCATTAACGACATCCTTGATTTTTCAAAGATCGAGGCCGGAAAAATGACCATGGAGCATGTGGACTTCCGGCTTGAGGATGTGCTGGACCAGGTTGCCAATCTGATTGGAATCAAGGCCGAGGATAAAGGCCTGGAGCTGTTGTTCAACTGCGGGGTTGATGTGCCGACCGCTCTCGTGGGAGACCCGCTGCGGCTGGGGCAAGTATTGCTCAATTTATGCAGCAACGCGGTCAAATTCACAGAGCAAGGCGAGGTCATTCTCGGTATTGAGGTCGCAAGCAAGAATGATAGCGAGGTGGAGCTGCGCGGCTGGGTTCGCGACACCGGCATTGGTATGACTTCGGAGCAGTGCGACAGACTGTTTCAATCCTTCAGTCAGGCCGATAGCTCGACCACGCGCAAATACGGCGGCACCGGTTTAGGCCTGGCGATCTCGCGTACTCTGCTGGAGTTGATGAACGGGCGCATCTGGGTGGACAGCGAACCGGGGCGTGGCTCGATTTTTCACTTCCAGGCCCGCTTCGGATTGCAGGCCGAGCCGATGCCGCGGCGGATGTTCCGTGCGGATGAGTTGCTCGGTGTCCGCACCCTGGTGGTCGATGACAATGCCGCCGCGCGCGAGATTCTGTCCACCATGTCGCGCCATTTCGGCCTGGAGGTAGATGTCGCGCATGACGGCGCGGAAAGTCTGCGCATGGTACAGGCCGCCCATGCTCAGGGCCTGGACTATCAACTGGTCTTAATGGATTGGAAGATGCCCTCCATGGATGGTGTCGAGGCGGTACGCCGAATCCAGGCTCTCGGCCAGGCAACGGTGCCTGCCGCCATCATGGTGACAGCCTTCGGTCGCGACGAAGCCATGAGTTCGGCGCTCAGTACCGGCACCAGGCTCAGTGCCGTGTTGACCAAGCCCGTCACGTCCTCGACGCTGCTCGAAGCCGTGGGCGAAGCATTGGGCAAGGGACGGCTCTCGCAAAGCCGCTTTGAATCGAAGACCCAGGGACAACAACAGCTCGCAGCGCAACTGCGCGGTGCCCGCGTGCTGCTGGTCGAAGACAACGACCTCAATCAGGAACTGGCGCAGGAACTGTTAAGTCAGGCCGGCATTGAGGTGGTATTGGCCCAAAATGGTCAGGAGGCGCTGGACATTCTTTCGCGTGACAGTGTCTTCGACGGCGTGCTGATGGATTGCCAGATGCCGGTGATGGATGGTTACGAAGCTACGCGCCGTCTGCGCGCACAGCCACAGTTCGCTCAGCTTCCCATCCTTGCGATGACGGCTAACGCCATGGCTGGCGACCGCGAAAAGGTCATCGCCGCAGGCATGACGGATCACATCGCAAAACCGCTGCGTGTGGAGGATATGCTGGGCTGCATGGCGAAGTGGATCAAACCGTTGGCGCCTCGCTCCCAGGGCAGCGTCGCGTTGCCGTCCACGGTCGGCGGACTGCCGCCTCTGCCCGGCATTGACGTACAGGCCGGCTTGACCACGTCACAGCAAAATATGGCCCTGTACCAGCGTCTGCTAGTTAAATTCGCCGCGGGACAAGCTCACTTTGCCGAGGATTTCGCCCGCTCCCGACAAGATCCGAGCGATGTCAATGCAGCGACTCGCTGTGCGCATACATTGCGTGGCGCGGCAAGCAGTATTGGTGCAATGCACGTGGTCTCGGCAGCTGCGGCGCTGGAGCAGGCTTGTGCAGAGAATGCGGATGACGAGACGCGTCAACTTTTGCTTGAACAGACGCTTGCCGCGCTGGACCCGGTACTCTCTGGGCTGCAGAGCATCGCACCTGTGGCTGCGCCACAAATTGCCATTAATCGGCGCGAGGCGCCTCTTCCGGTCGAGGTCGCTGCAATGCTCAACAAGCTGCGCCAGCTGCTGCTGGACTACGATGCAGAATCGGAGGATCTGCTTGATGCGGTGAGAGAGCGCCTGGGCGCAGAAGATACGGCGCTGGCTCAGGGACTCGCCTCGGTTTCGCGCGCTATCGAGAACATCGATTTTGATACCGCGCTGACTAAGCTTGACGCCATCCTGTCCGAGGGCGGGAAATGATGCGGTTGCTGCTCTGTATTTTGATTTTATTGGCGGCAAACCAAGTGCTGGGGAGATCGCTGCAGGAGATCCAGCGCAGTGGTGAATTACGACTCTGTGTGGCAGGCACCAGCGCTTCCTTTTACGAAGAAAATGGGGAAGACTTCGCGCGCTATCTGGGCGTGCGCGCCAAGACCGAGAAGCTCGCAAGCTGGGATCAGCAATTTCATAATGCCGGCGGCGTGACAGTGCAAAATGCCACCTATGAGCCGGCCGCGCTGGCCGGCGGCCGTTGTGACCTCTACCCCAACGATCTGCACATCAGCGCATGGCGCAAGCAGAAGATGGCCCTCGTACCTTACTTCGTGACACGCAATGTCATCGTGACGCGACCAGAATTACGTGACGTCTTGCGCGAGCCTCGGGATCTTGCGGGACACAGCGCGGCCGTGCAGGCCGGTACTGAATACGAAGCCTGGTTGCGCGAACTCAACAGAACCACGCTGGCAAACCTCCCGGTGGTGATCCAGACGGCCCCGACGGAACAGAGCGTACGGCGCGTGGCTGAGCGCTCGGCGGAGTTTACAGTTATCGCTGCTGAAACAGCCTTCAAATTGGTGCGTGACGACCTGAAGAATCTCGACCTGCTTTTCGCAGTCGGCGACAGTACCGAAGTGGGTTGGGGGGTGAGCCGCGATGCCGAGGACTTACAACAGGCCCTGAAGCAATATTTTTCGGCCAGCCGACGCGTCGGTTCGCGGCTGGATCTGTCCTGGCGGCACCAGTATGGCGTTTCACTGCAGGAGTACAGCCTCTTCTCAGCCTCTTTCGATTCGAGCAATCGTCTCAAGGAGTTCTTGTCGACTTGGGGCCTTCCGGCCGGTTCTGCTTTGGCTGGCGTTCTTTTTGCGATGTTTTTCTGGATGCACCGGCTGCGCAGGGAGGTGACGCAACATCGGCTCGCCGCGCAGGCGTTACGTAACAGCCAAGAAATGATGAGCCAAGAGGTAAAGCGGCGTCAGGCCGTGTCCGATCTTCTGCTTGCAGTGCAGCAGGCTGCCGCGTTGCAAGAATTTTGCCAGATCGTTTTGCATGAGATAGCACGCCAGTTGCCACTTGGCCAGGCCCTCTTTGCCAGTGTGGGCGAGGGGCGGCAGATCATGGCGCAGGCTCATTACGCCGGCAGTGGCGAAAATCCATCAACGACTCTGCAGGAACTCCCGGCAACCATGAGTTTGATCGAACGCTGCGTGATCACGGGCGAACCTGTTCTCGTTATGCCGGAAGGAGATACCTATCTGCACATTCTCTTCGGTTTCGGCCGCGCCAAACCGGTTGCCATCCTGTTGCTGCCAATCAGGCACTCGGGCCATGTGCTGGCCATCGTCGAGCTCGCTGTGCTGAAGCCTTTCACCGCAGATCAACGTCAGCTACTCGATGAGTTCGAGCCGGTCATAGCGGTGAGCTTGCGACGCTTCCTGCACGAACAGGAAACAGCGTAACTCTGAAGGAACGCTTAGTTGTTTGAAGCTGCAATATTCTGTCCTGCACGCAGGGGTGAAAATTTTTCGTTGTGGTTTCTGCAAATTCAAATGCATCGACAGGCTTGATGTCTGCAGACCCCGGGAGCAGTCATTCAGGTCCCAAGAAGAAGCCCGCTTAAGCGGGCTTTCTTCATGAGTGGACCGGCTGATTACAAGTCAATCCGGCACAAAACGCTGCAGTACCGCAAACGCTTCGTCACCCATCAACGGCCCGTCCACCGTCATCGCCGGACTCGCTGCGGCGAGCACCTCGGCGCTGCGCAGTGGCAGCAGCGGACCGCCCAGCGCCTCGGCGATCTGCGCCGTCGATGCCGCGTACACCACGCGTCGCACGCCGCCCCAGAACATCGCGCCGCAACACATGGCGCAGGGTTCGCCGCTGGCGTAGACGGTGCTGCCGCGCAGGGCGCCGAGACCCAGTCGTTTCTGTGCGGTGCGCACCAGCACCATTTCGGCGTGGCCGGTGCAATCGGCGGCGCTGTTCTGGTTATTGGCCGAGATCAGCAGGATCTCGCCTTGAGCCGACACCAGCGTTGCGCCGAACGGCATGTCGCCGTCGGCCAGTGCTTCTCGGGATGCTTCGATGGCCAGTCGCATGGCCTTGCGGTCGCTGTCGTTGAATGTCATTTTATGGAAGGAGTTCTGTTCTCACATTTCGTCGATGGGAGTGGAGCTGGCCTGCGCCTTCTCCAGCGAAAAGCGCTCGCCGGTCTTGACGTAAAAGCTGGCGCCGAAACGGCCCACCGGATGGTAGTCCTGCAAACGCACGCGCCACAGTTCGGTATCCACAAGGCCGTCGCGCGCCGCCAGCCATTTTACGCGGCCGATAAAAATGTAGCGGCTGGCGGTTTCCAGCTTCTCGTGCAGCACGCATTCGAAGGCCACCGGCGCTTCGGCGATGCGCGGCGGCGCCACGCTCTGCGACGGCACTGCATGCAAGCCCGCATGCGCCAGTTCGCTCACGCTCGACGGCAGCGCGTCGCCGCACGCGTGCATCTGTTCGCACATCGCTTCATCGGTCAGATGCACCACGAATTCGCCGGTGCGCAGGATGTTGGCGGCGGTATCCTTGAGGCCGCCGTCATGCAGGCGGTTGATGCTTACCATCACGATCGGCGGATCTTCGCCGAGCATGTTGAACATGCTGAACGGCGCGGCGTTGATGGTGCCGTCTTCGCCCAGCGTGGTGATCAGCGCGATCGGCCGCGGCACGATCAGGCTGGCCATCAGCTTGTAGCGCTGGTAGACACCGAGCGCGGAGAAATCGATTTCCGTCATGGTTGTTTTCCTTGTATGCCTTCCACGTACCACTTCATCGTCCACAGTTCGGACTCGGGCACGGCCTTGCCGGCCGCCACCTGCAGCTGGCCGGCCTGGTTGTTGATCGGACCTGAGAACGGTTGCAGCGTGCCGGCGATGATGGACTTACGGCGTTGTTCGACCAGCGCGACGACGTCCTTGGGCAAAGCCGGATTCAAGGGTGCCAGTTGCACGATGCCTTCCTTCATGCCCCATTTGGTGTCCTCGGATTTCCATTTTCCTTCCAGCACCTGCCGCACCTTGTGGACGTAGTACACGCCCCAGTTCAGCACGTTGCCGGTGAGGTGCGCATCAGGGCCGAAGCGCGTCATGTCCGAGTCCTGGCCGAAGGCGTACAGCTTGCGGCTCTGCGCCACCTGCACCGGCGCGGGCGAGTCGGTGTTCTGGTACAGCGTGTCGACGCCCTGCGCCGCCAGCGTCTGCGCGGCATCGCGTTCCAGGCCGGGGTCGTACCAGGAATTGATCCAGACGACCTTGGCGGTGACTTTGGGGTTCACGCTGCGCGCGCCGAGCACGAAGGCGTCGAGGTTGCGGATCACTTCCGGAATCGGGATCGGCGCGACGTAGCCGAGCGTATTGGTTTTGGTCATGCGGCCGGCGATGGTGCCGAGCAGGTAGGCGCCTTCGTAGAAGCGCGTCTGGTAGATGCCGACATTGCGCGCGCTCTTGTAGCCGGAGCAGTGTTCGAAGATGACGTCGGGGTATTCCGCCGCCACCTTGATCACCGGGTTCATGAAGCCGAACGAGGTCGCGAAGATCATCTTGCAGCCGTCGTCGATCAGCTGGCGCATCACGCGTTCGGCTTCCGGGCTTTCCGGAACGCGTTCGACGAATACGGTTTCAATGCGCGCGCCGAATTCTCGTTCGAGCATGCGGCGACCGAGATCGTGCTGGAACGACCAACCGATGTCAGCCACCGGACCCGGATAGATGAAACCGATCTTGAGACGCGGCGCGCCGATGGCGGCGATGGTCGGTGTGGACAAGGTCGACAGGGCGGCAGCGCCCGAAGCGAGCAAAAATTGACGGCGTTTCATGGCGGAAAGCTCCTTGCATGGGTGGACAATGGTCGGGGCGAGGTCGCCCTTACATTGTATACATGCAAATTAAATGCCAGCAATTATATTAACTTAACTAATTGATTTATATATGTTTATTTGCATATATTGAATTGTATACATTTGTTGATTTTGGTGCAAAAAACGTGTTTACACCAAGCACGGGCGCGCCAAAAGGGGCAAAACAGAAGTGCGGGAGGGGAAAAAGAATCAGGCCGGCAGTTGCAGCCGCGCTTCCAGCGCCAGCAGGTGGCGTTCCATTTCATCGGCGGCGCCGTTGCCGTCGCGCAGCGACAGCAGTTCGACCAGGCGCGCGTGTTCGTCATGTTCGCAACTGGCTTCGCCGGGCGCTTCGTACAGGGCCACGATGAGCGAGCAGCGCGTCATCAGTTCGGTCAGCATGCGTTGCAGCACCGCATTGCCCGACAGCTCCGCAAGCGCCAGATGAAAGCCCCCGGCCAGCGCCACCCAGCGCGGATGGTCCTGCTCGTGCAGCGCATTGTGTTCGGCGCGCAGGCGCTGCTTGAGGCGCTCAATGTCGCCATGTTCAATGCAACGTGCTACTTCACGCACAATCGCGCCTTCGATGGCACGGCGCGCGGCGAAGACGTCGCGGGTTTCTTTGGGGCTGGGGGTGGCGACGGCAGCGCCCTTGTTGGCGACGATGTCGACGATCTGTACCTCCGACAAACGGCGCAGCGCCTGGCGCACCACCGTGCGGCTGACGCCGAACTGCTCGCACAGGCTGGCTTCCTGCAGGCGCGTGCCGGGCTTCAGGCGGCCGTGCATGACGCCGTTGAAGATGGCTTCATAGACGCTCTGGTCGAGCGTTTCAGACGGTTCGGCAGGGCGTGATGCTTTCATGGAAACGTAGTCGGATGCGAATGATTGGTCGCCATCATAGCCTGATTCAGAGCTTGATTCATGGCCTGCAGCCGGGTCAGGACTTGGCCTCGTAATAGGCGCCGCCCATGCCGTCGACAGTGAACTGCATGCGCAAGACGCGTTCGGCGCCGCAGAAGTAGACGTGCCAGTTTTCAGTCCAGCTGCCCTGTACCGGATAAGTGCCGGCCACCAGCGGTTGCCTGAGCGGCAGCCAGACGGCGTCACCGACGGCGCTGACGTCCTTGATCGACATCAGGCGGAAATCCTTGCACAGCGTCGAGTTGGGCGTGCCGCTGCGTTCTGATGCCAGTGCCGCTGCCGTCATGACGGTCGGGATGGCGTCGGCAATCAGCTTGGGCGCGGCGCGCGAAGGCCCCAGCGTGTCCACCTGTTGCGCCAGCGCCAGGTATTTACGGAAATCCGGCGACAGGTCGGGAATGCCGTCGAGCAGTGTGCGGATCTGTTTGGTGGTGCCCGCGCCGCTTTGCTCCAGCAGCAAGGTCGCCAGCATCAGCCGCGCCGGCAGGTAACCGGCGGCCGCAGCGCCGGCCAGGCCGTCGATGGCTTCGATCTGGTCGCCGCGCTCGGCGATGGTACGGCGGGCGATGGCGTTGTACTTGCTGTCGTCGGCCTTGCCGTTGACCATGAACTGGTTGGCCGGATCGAGCGTGTAGGCTTGCCACAAGCCGTAGCCGGCGCGCTGGTCGCCGCCGGCGACGGCCTTGCGCGTCCATGCGCGCGCTTCGGGAAAGTTGACCGGCAAGCCCTTGCCCGGCAGGTTGAGGTCGCCGTAGATCGCTGCGCAGGTCGGCTCGCCGCCTTCGGCGCATTCGCGCGCCAGCTTCGCGCCTTGCTTGACGTCGCGTGCGGTGCCGAGACCGCGCAGGGTCATCAGCGCGAGGAAGGACTTGGCGCGGTTGTCACCCTGCGCGGCCAGTTGCAAAAATTCGCGGTAGGCGACGTCGTACTTCTGCTCGCCGTAGGCGTTGAGTGCGTTGTTGATGTCGGCATGCGCCGGCAGCGCGGCGATGGACAGCAAGCCGGCCAGTGCGGCGCGAATGATGGACTGCTTCATAGTGATTCTAGTGATTCCCGTGATGCGAAGCCGTCTATTCTAATGCGGGGCAGGACGGACCGTCTTAATACTCGTCATACCTGCGCGATTGCCCTCTGACCTTGTCGGCAGGGTATTTCTCGCGGTTGAGCTGCATCTTCTCGATCACGGCGTCGTACAGGTCGACATCAAGGCGGTCGGCCAGCCGGATCAGGTAGACCAGCGAATCGGCCAGTTCGTGGCGCACGCCGGTACGGCGCTTGTCGTCGAGTTCATCCTGTTCGCCGGTCCTGAGCCATTGGAAGTGTTCAACCAGTTCGGCCACTTCGACCGACAAGGCCATGGCGAGGTTTTTAGGCGTATGGAATTGTTGCCAGTCGCGTTCTTCTGCGAACTGGCGGACGATGTCGCGCAGGGCGACGAGGTCGGAGGAGGGCGTAGTCATCGGGCTGATCGATCCGGTTGGAAAAGACAAGATCAGACTATAGCGCCGATCGCCGTTCTGGGTGCTGTCGGCAGCACGCCACCAGAAAGGGGCCTAGAACGTATAGTTCACGGCGGCCATGGTGCCGTAGTTGGTGCGCGCTTTCACGATCGGGCTGTCGCCGGCCTTCTTCATGTAACGGGTCGCCTCGGTGGCGGCCAGCAACGACCAGTTGTCGTCGAAACGATGGGTCCAGGTGATGGCGGCCTTGACGGCGTACAGCCCGGAACCCGGCGTATATTTTGTGTAGCCGCTGGTCGCGCTCTGGTTGGCGGTGACGCCGAAATAACTCTGGTTGTAATCGTTGCTGCCGAAGAGTGCGCTGCCGGCCACGGCCAGTTTGTCACGGGGCATGGTCATCACCGTGGCGTCGAGCTTGGTGTAATAGTTGCGGCCGCGATCGCGGTTGCTCAGCGGCTGCGAGGCGCCGGCGCTGAGCGTCAGGTTTTGCGTGAGACGATAGCCGAGGCTGAGGTTGAGCAGCGCTGCGCCCTTGACTTCGCCCATGCCCCGCAATTTGTCGGAGCCGGCTTTGAGGCTCTGGTTGGAATCCTTGCGGCCGGCATCGTAGCCAAGCGCTGCCGAGGCGATGAATTTGTCGCCGAAGGTATGGCGATAGCCGATGCCTTCGCCGGCGTCGATGAAGCCGCCCCAGGGCGTGACCACGTTGATGACGGGCAGTGCGACGCCCTTGTATTCGTCGCTGCCGGCATAGCGCGGCATGTAGGCGGCGCCCAGGCCCAGCGTGATTTTGGTTTCGCTGTCTGCGGCGGTTTGCTGCGCCGATGCCGGAATGGCAGCCGCCACGGTGAACGTGGCGGCTGCGGCTGCCTTGGCTACCTTGCCAATATGGCGTCGTTGATGCGTCATGGTTTCTCCTGTGATGAATGAGCGCCATTGTCGGCATCTGTCGCGGCAAGGTCTGTGGGAGTTTGGTAAGGAAAATGTGCGACCATGTGTCAACATGTTTTTGTTTGTAATGCGCCGGCACACGGCCTTGCGAGGCGGCTATCATGCGCACGGGAAGCGACCGGGAAAAACTGCCAGGGATGAAAAAAATACTGTTGATCGAAGACGACGTCCGTCTTGCTGAATTGATATCGGAATATCTGTGCCGCTACGATTTTGAAGTGGCGGTGGTGTTGCGCGGCGACCAGGCGTTGGCCGCGGTTGCGCGCGAAAAACCTGATGTGGTGATCCTTGACCTGATGTTGCCCGGCATGGATGGCATGGACATCTGCCGCCAGCTGCGCAGGGATTCTTCGCTGCCGGTGATGATGCTGACTGCGCGCGCCGACATCTTCGACCAGGTTGCCGGCCTCGAAATCGGCGCCGACGACTACATGCTCAAGCCGGTCCAGCCGCGCCTGCTGCTGGCCCATCTGCGCGCCATCCTGCGTCGTCACGAGGGCCAGCCCGAAGTTGCCGAAGTGCGCCAGCTGCAATTCGGCGAACTGCAGATCGACCTTGCTGCGCGCCAGGTGTGCTGGAAAGGTGAAGAGATCGATCTCAAGACTTCCGACTACAACCTGTTCGTGATCCTGGTGCAGGCCGCCGGCAAGGTGCTCAGCCGCGACGAGCTGCTGCGGCGCTGGCGCGGCATCGATTTCGACGGCATGGACCGCACCGTCGACGTCAGCATTTCGCGCCTGCGCAAACGCTTCAATGATGATGCGCAGGAGCCGCGCAAGATCAAGACGGTGTGGGGGCGAGGATATCTGTTCAGCCCGATTGCCTGGGAGGATTGAATGCTCCGTAATCTGGTGCGTCTGTACCTCGTGATTGCGGCGCTGGTGGTCGCCTCCATTCTCGTCGTCAATTACGGCTTCCCGCACTTGTTCGCCGGCCAGTTCGCCAAGGCCGTGCGCTCAGGTTTCAACGGCGAGAGCTTCATGCTCAATCGTCTGCTGTCCGGCCGCAGTCCTGCCGAGCAGGAGGCCTTGCTGGCGCAGTTGCGTGCGGCCGCGCCCGAACGTTACAGCCGGCCCGTGCAGACGCTGGAGCAACTGCCGCCCTCCGTGCGCGAGCAGCTTGCCCAGCATCGCGTCGGCTGGGAAATCACCGGCAGCAAATGTTGCGTGGTCTATGTCAAATTGGACGACGGCGGACTGGTGCAGGTGCGCTCGCTGGATGACCTGCCGATGGTTGAGGTGGTGGCTTATGCGCTGGTCTTCAGCACCATCCTGGCGGCGGTGTGCATCTGGCTGATCCCGCACTGGCGCGATCTTGAAAAACTGCGCCTGGCCGCCGCGCGCTTCGGCGGCGGCAAGCTGGACGCGCGAGTCGGCTTGTCGGGACGCTCATCGATCCGCCAACTGAGCAGCCACTTCGACCGCATGGCGGACCGCATCGGCAAGCTCATCCATGCGCAGCGCGACATGGTCAACGCGGTCTCGCATGAGTTGCGCACGCCGCTGTCGCGATTGGAATTCGGCCTCGATATCCTGCAGCACCACGCCCAGGATCCAGCCACCGAAAATCGCATCCTCGGCCTGCGCAAGGATGTCGAGGAGCTTGAGGCGCTGGTCGCCGAGTTGCTCACTCTGGGCATGCTGGAACATGATCGCCAGGGCGTCTTCACCGAGACCGTGGCCTTGCCGGAATTCCTGCGCGAAACCTGCGGCGTCACCGCCGAAGCGCTGGCGCTGGGCAAACTGGAACTGCGCTGCAGCGTCGATGCGCAACTCACGACCGTGGTCACCGAAGCGCGCACTTTGGCGCGCGCTTATTCCAACCTGGTGCGCAACGCTGCGCAGCACGCGAGCTCGGTGATCCGCGTGCGCGCCGAGATGGCGGCGCCGGATGCGTGGACACTGGTGGTGGAAGATGACGGCGTGGGTATTCCGGAAGCTGAGCGCGAGCGTGTATTCGAATCCTTCTACCGGCTCGACCAGAGCCGCGATCGCGCCACCGGCGGCTATGGACTTGGCTTGTCGATCGTGAAAAAAATCGTCGCGCGCCATGGCGGCAGCATCCGCGTCAGCGGCAGCGAACTGGGCGGAGCCATGTTCGTCATGCGCTTTCCATTGCGGCATTTGCCACCCTGAATACGGCGGGCCTGCGCAGAATCAGAAACCGATTTCGGGACGGAAATAGGCGGCCAGCCAGATCAGCATGGCAATCGTGGCGGCAAGCAGAATTTTATTGCTCGGCATGGCGAGGTTTTTTTTGTTGTGGATGCCGGGCATTCTAGGCCTGTAAAGGCATTGCAGGTATATCTATCTGTGAACTAACTGTATAAATTTGTACATTCGCGTCCCGGTCGCGTTGTCCGTGGGCCGGTTTTCATCAGATTGGTCCGACCTTTTTACCTTTTAATCACTAGCTCCGATGCACGCATCCCGCCCGGCCTCGACGAAGCGATCGCCAGGCGTATTCCGCTGCAGGGGCCGACCTGGTGTTGCTGGAAATGCAGCAGTCCGAACTCAGGGCACGGAAAGCCGCCATCACCATCGATGCGCCGCTGATGCTCAACGCCGGCTATCAGCAGAGCGAGACGCAAGCAGCCGATTCTGCGACACTGCGAATTCCGCCATCAGAAAAACACGACATGAACGGCAACTGGACCGACGGCTACGTCACCGACATTGGCTACACCCACGGCTATTATCCGCAACTCAATCCGGCGCGGCTGCAACTGGCGTTCGCCGCCGCCGGCCTCGACAGCCCGCTGGTGCGCACCGCCTGCGAGCTCGGTTTCGGGCAGGGCCTGAGCATCAACATCCACGCCGCCGCCTCGCCGGTGAACTGGTACGGCAACGACTTCAACGCCACCCAGGCCGCTCATGCGCAGACGCTGGCGCGCGAGTCCCGCAACGGTGCACAACTGGAGCAGGCCAGCTTCACCGAATTCTGTGCCCGCGAGGATTTGCCGCAATTCGATTTCATCGCCATGCACGGCATCTGGAGCTGGGTCTCGGCCGACAACCGCGCGCTCATCCGCGACTTCGTCGAGCGTCGCCTCAAGTTCGGCGGCGTGCTCTACGTCAGCTACAACACCCAGCCCGGCTGGGCCGCGTTCATGCCCTTGCGCGACCTGCTGCTGCGCCATTTCGACATGCCCTCCAACGCCGGCAAGGGCAGCGCCGAACGCATCGACGCCGCGCTCGATTTCGCCGAAGGCATGTTTGCCGCCGATCCGGTTTATGCGCGCGCCAATCCCTTCATGCAGGAGCGCATCGCGATCCTCAAAAAACAGAGCCGGCATTACCTCGCGCATGAATACTTCAACCGCGACTGGCACGTCGAGTCCTTCGCCGACATGGCGGCGATCTGGTCCGCAGCGGGTCTTGAGTTCGCTTGCTCGGCGGACTTCCGCGACCATCTCGACATGGCCAACCTGACGCCGGCGCAGCGCGAATTCTGTGCCGCCGTCGACGACCGTCATCTGCGCCAGAGCGTGCGCGACTTCATGGTGAACCAGCAATTCCGCCGCGACTACTGGGTGCGCGGTGCGCAGTCGCTCGATGCCTCCAGCCATCAGGCGCTGCTGGCGCAACAGCGTGTGGTGTTGCTGACCGCACCCGACAAGATTCCGATGACGCTCAAGACGGTGTCGTCCGAGATCACGCTGAACCAGCATATCTACGGCCCGGTCATCGCCGTGCTGGCCGACGGGCTGCCGCATTCGCTGGGCGAGATCGCCGGCATCGTCGGCAGCCGCAACCTCGGCCTGCAGCAGGTGCTCGACACGCTGATGATGCTGATCGGCAACGGCCATGCCGCGCCGGTGCAGGCCGATTCCGACATCCTGCACGGCCGCGACGGCAGCGCTGCGCTGAATCGCTACCTGATCGCGCAGGCGGTGCGCGGGCATGCCGACGGCGACATCGAACACCTGGCCAGCCCGGTCACCGGCGGCGGCGTGCCGGCCGACCGCATCCAGCAACTGTTCATGCTGGCGGTGCTGGAAGGGCAGGAGACGCCGGACGCCATCGTCGGTTTCGTGTGGGAGCACATCTCGGCCGGCGGCAAGAAGATCGTGCGCGACGGCGTGCGGCTGGAAGACGAGCAGGCCAATCTCGATGAACTGAGCCTGCAGGCGCAGCGCTTCTTCGTCGAACGGCTGCCTTTACTGCAGGCCTTGCAGGTGATCTGATACGGTTTATTTCCCCATGGAAATGCAAGGAATCATGAGTTTTTGGCAAGGTTCTCCGGGGATGGCGGCGTACAAACTCGGTTACCATTGAGCCGGTTTCTGGAGTGAATCCAGCGGTATTTTCCGAGAAGAAAAACATTTTGAACAATCTGTCACGGGTCAAATGGACGCTCAAGGCCAAGGTCATCATGGTCGTGGTCGCTGCCGTCCTCGTGACGACCGCGGTCATCGTCGCCGTCTCGCTGACGGTCATGAAGCGCGACATCAAGGCGCTGATCGGCGCGCAGCAATACTCCACGATCAAGATAGTCGCCACCGCCCTCGACGAGAGCTTCCACACGCGCCGCATCACGCTGCGCGCGCTGTCCCAGGGCCTGCCGCCGGAAGCGCGCCATGACCCGCACCTGTTGCAGGTCTACATCGCCAGCCACACCAGCCTGACCGAAGTGTTCTTCAACTTCTCGGTGTTTGCAGCCGACGGCCAGCTGCTCGCCAACTTCAACGACACCAGCGCGATCGGCCGCTTCAACGTCGCCGACCGCGAGTACATGCAACGCACGCTGGAGCAAAAGCAGGGCGTGATTTCCGAACCATTGCGTAGCCAGATATCCAAGCGCGCCATCGTGCTGATGACCGAGCCGGTGTTTGACGACAGCGGCAACATCGTGATGGTGTTCGTTGCCAGCATCGATTTGCAGCAGGCCAATTTCCTCGGCCAGTTCACCAACACCAAGGTCGGCAAGACCGGCTTCATTTACATCATCACGTCCAAGGGTGTGATCGTTGACCACATCGACAAGGCGCGCATTCTGCAGCATGCCGACAGCGCGGGCGGCAAGAGCGGCGGCACCGAACAGGCGCTGGCCGGTTTCGAAGGCAGCATGGAAGGCATCAGCCGCAGCGGCCAGCCGGCAATGTTTTCGTTCAAGCGCATGAAGACGACGGACTGGATCATCGGCTCGATCTACCTGCAGGAAGACGCTTTCCAGCCAGTCCGCGATATGCAGGCCAAGGCCTTGCTGGTGTCGCTGTCACTGGCGGTGCTGGCCGGCTGGCTGGCCTGGCTGATCATGTCGCGTCTGATCGATCCGTTGCACCAGCTGCATGGACACATCCAGAAAATCCGCGCCTCCAAGACCTATGACGAAGTGCCGCTGTCGTACCGTGGAGATGAAATCGGCGACCTCGGCAGCGCCTTCAATTCGCTCATGCGTGAACGCAAGGACGCCGAGATGGAGCTCGACCAGGCGCGCGTCAATCTGGAAAGCATGAACAAGACGCTCGAGCGGCTGGCGCTGGAGGACGACCTCACCGGTCTCGCCAATCGCCGCCAGTTCGATCTGAGCCTGCAGGAAGAATTCAGCCGCGCCATGCGCACCGGCAATTCACTGGCGCTGGTGATGATCGACGTCGATCACTTCAAGCAATACAACGACATCTACGGCCATCTCGCCGGCGACCAGTGCCTGCGCAAGGTCGGTCGCGTGATCAAGGCGCAGCAGACGCGTCCGGGCGACATGATGGCGCGTTACGGCGGCGAGGAAGTGGGTATCCTGCTGCCGGGCGCCGACGAGGCCGGCGCCATGGCGGTGGCCGAACGCATCCGCCTGGCGGTGCGCCAGCTTGGTCTGCTGCATGAAGGCAATGAAGCGGGCATCGTCACCATCAGCGCCGGCGTCAGTGCCTTCGTGCCGATCCGCGATGTCGACGTCGCCGACAAGCTCATGCGCGCCGCCGACAAGGCGTTGTATATGGCCAAGGCGCAAGGCCGCGATCGTATTTGCAGCAGCAGCGATTTGCCGGCATCTGCCTGAGCGTCAATCCTTATTAATTTTTCTTGTACTGGCGCGTGATTTTCTTCGCCAGGTCAAGGAAGTTCTTTTCCGCCGGCGAGATGCTGGCGGTGCGGCTGACCAGCGTGATCGGCGCCACCAGCGCCGGTTTGGCGTCGCGGATGCGGCAATACACCACGCTGTCGCGATGGAAGTCCTTCATCGACGCCGGCACCACCGAGATGCCGCCTCCGGCGGCGACCAGGCTGATGTTGGTCAGCATGCGTTCGACTTCGGACGCGATGCGCGGCGTGAAGCCGGCGTTTTCGCACGCCTCGATCAGGCGTGAATACATGCCCGGCGCGCCGTGCCGCCGCACCAGGATGAATTGTTCGTCGGCCAGCGCGCGCAGCGACACGGTGGGCATGTCGCTTTTCTGCTGTTTCTCCAGCAGTGCATGTCCCATCGGCAGGATCAGCAGCATTTCTTCATCGAGCAATTGCAAAAAGCCGATGCCGCGCGGCTGGCTCACCGGCGCGCGCAGGAAGCCGAGGTTGACCTTGCCGTCTTCGATTTCTTCGGTGAGTTCGGCGGCATTGCCTTCGCGCAGGTCGAGGTGCACACCGGGGTAGGCGTCGCGATACGCGCGGATGATGCTGGGGATCAGAGGATGCGCTGCAGCCGAGCTGGTGAAGCCGATCACGATGGTGCCTTCGAAGCCCTGCGCCGCGCGTGCGGCCTTGGCCGACGCCAACTCGACGCTGCGCAGGATGGCTTTGGCTTCCTGCAGGAACGCCGCGCCGCCGGCGGTCAGTTCGGCGCCTTTCGGGTGGCGGCGGAACAGGTCGAAGCCGAGCTCTTTCTCCAGCATTCTGATCTGGTGGCTCAATGGAGGTTGCTGCATCTCCAGGCGTTCGGCGGCGCGGGTGAAGTGCTGTTCTTCGGCGACGACGAGGAAGTAGCGGAGGTGGCGGAGTTCCATTGTTGTTATCTCTTTTGGGTTTGGAAGTCTGGATGTGGATACATTTTACATCTGGGGTTTTGTTCCGACTTTCGTTTGTCGGTAGCTAATCCGGTATGTTCTTCGGACGACCTAGCCGGGGGCGGCCCGGCAGCCGCTCACTTTTCTTGCTTCGCCAAGAAAAGTAAGCAAAAGAAGGCGACCGCAAGTTCGCAGCCCCCTTCGGGGGTACCCGGCGTCGTCAGGCACAAATCGGGAAGGGAAACAAACTCGCTGCGCTCAGACAAGTTTCCCTTCTTTATCCGATTTGCACCTGTCGCCACCGGCTGCTCGCAAGCGGGAATTCCAGACTGGCTCGCTTCGCATCGCCAGGGTAGGGAGGTGGAGTGATGGGTTGTGTTCTTCGCGACCGTTGCAACAACCACGCAGTTGGTTACGACCAAAGGTAAGAATTACGAAGCCGGAGGCGAGTGACCCTTGGCGATGCGCAGCGAGCCAGTTTGGCCGTTCCGCTTGGAGCCAGCCGGTGATGCGATGCGAAAAATGGAAAAAGAAGGGAAACTTGTCTGAGCGTAGCGAGTTTGTTTTTCTTCCCATTTTTTGCTTCGCAGCACCGGGAAGTCCGAAGGACCTGGATCCTGCGGTGGCCTTCTTTGGCTTACTTTTCTTGGCGAGACAAGAAAAGTGAGTAGCTGCCGGGCTACCCCCGGCGAAGGGTTGATCAAAGAAAGAACAACATTAATCAACGCACAACACGAAAGTCGGAACAAAACCAGAATCACAATTGCGGATAACCCTCATCCGCGCCATCCCCCGCGCCACCCCCCAAACGTATAAAATTTCACCCAGCCAATAAACCATAAAACTACAACCCGGAGACCGCCTGCCGCCAACCAGCCAGGCCCCCAATGAAGCAGCCCCTCTACAAAAACGCCTTCCTGCAAATGGTCGTCGCCATCGCCATCGGCATCGCGCTCGGCCACGTCGACCCGCAGCTGGCGGTGCAGATGAAGCCGCTCAGCGACGGCTTCGTACGCCTGATCGGCATGCTGATCGGCGTGGTCATGTTCGCGCTGGTGGTGTCGGGCATCGCCGGCATGCAGGACAAGATGCATGCCGCCAAGGTCGGCGGCAAGGCCGTCGTCTATTTTGAAATCATGACCTTCGTCTCGCTCGGCTTCGGCATGCTCGCCGCCGACCTGCTGCAACCGGGCGTGGGCTCCAATCTCGACCTCTCGCACGTCGCCGACGGCGCGCACTACGCGGCGCGGTTGTCGACTTCCGGTGTGGCGGACTTCCTGCTCAACATCATTCCGAATAGCTTCTTCGAGGCGTTCACCCGCAACAGCAGCCTGCAGATCCTGTTGCTGGCGGTGCTGTTCGGCGTCGCATTGTCGCGCATGGGCGAGCGCGGACGCAGCCTGCTCAATTTCATCGAAGCCAATCTGCGCATCTTGTTCGGGATGATCAACATCATCCTCAAGGTCGCACCGCTGGCGGCGTTCGGCGCCATGGCCTACACCATCGGCCGCTACGGTGTGGGATCGGTGCTGCCGCTGCTGCATTTCGTCGGCGCGATTTATCTCGCCAGCATTGCCTTCATCTGCGTGGTGATGGGGCTGATTGCGCGTGCGGCGGGGGTCAACATCTTCCGTCTGATTGCTTACATCAAGGAAGAACTGCTGCTGGTGTTTTTCACCACCTCGTCGATGGCGGCGCTGCCGGGATTGACAGAGAAAATGGAACGCCTCGGCTGTTCACGTGCGGTGGTGCGGTTGGTGCTGCCGACCGGCTATACCTTCAACCTCAACGGTACCAACATCTACCTCACCATGGCGGCGCTGTTTCTGGCGCAGGCCGGCGGCATCGAGGTGAGCCTGTGGCAGCAACTGTCGCTGCTGGCGATCTGCATGCTGACGTCCAAGGGCGCCACCAGCGTGACCGGCTCCGGCTTCATCGCGCTGGCGGCAACGCTGAGCACGCTGCAGATCGTGCCGGTGGGCGGCATCGTGCTGCTGCTCGGCGTCGAGCGACTGATGAAATGCCGCTCGCTGAGCAACGTCATCGGAAATTGTCTGGCCTGCGTGGTGGTGTGCGCATGGGACAAGGCGCTCGACCGCGATCGCATGACGCAAGCCTTGCGCGCATAAAAAAGTCCCGGACTGGCCGGGACTGAAAACCTGCTTCTATTCCACTTCTTTTCTTTCTTGCGAAAGTCTTTCCGGTTCTTCGTACTGGCTATTTGCCCAGCTTGTAGAAGGTCTGATCCAGCTTGGCCGATGCCGCAGCCAGCTTCTGACGTTGCTGAGCAAGCCAGGCGACATCCTTGGCCAGCTTGTTCTTTTCCACCACCAGCATGCGCTCGACTTCAGCGCGTTGCGGACCGCCCAGTCCCTTGCTGGAGTCCAGCATGTTCTGCGCCGTCAGCGACTTCTTGTACTGCGCCTGCGTCAGAGGAAATTGCGTGCGTTCGAAGTCGAACTTCTTGACCGCTTCCGTATAGATCTGCTGCACCACGTCGAACGGGATGTCGGCCGGTTTCATCTTGTTGGTGCGGCCGTAGGTCACCAGGTCGGAGGCGAAATGGTGGCCGACGCGGAACGGCACGTCCGAGTCGCGCTGCAGGATGTCGGCCAGCTCGGTGGTGGTCGAATAGTCGGCATCGACTTCCTGCAGAGCGCGCGCCTTGTCGATCACCAGATTGTCGAGCAGGTCGGCCAGCTTGACGAAGGCGTTGGACGTCAGCTCCAGCGTCTTCTCGACCTGGTCGCGCTTGTAGTCGGGCATGCCGGGCGAGACGTTGTGCGCTTCCAGCTGGAAGGTCATGGCGCCGCCGACGATGTCGCTGGCCTGCAGGCGCAACACGTTCAGGCCGTAGGGATTGCGCTTCTGCGGCATGATGCTGCTGGTGCCGGTGAGGCGGCCTTCCTGGATCATGATCCACGGATAAGGCTGGTGATATTGGGTGTGGAAGTCCTGCACCAGGATGCCGATGGTCAGTGCGGCGTTGCTGCACAGGCTCACCAGTTCCATGCCCTGGTCGAGCGCGCCGAGTTGCGCGGCGTCGTAGGAGTTTTCAATCGGACCGTCGAAGCCGAGCAGTTCCGCCAGGCGCTTGCGATCAACCGGGAAACTCGAGGTGCCCAGCGCGCCGGCGCCCAGCGGGCTCAGGTTCAGGCGTGCGTAGGATTCTTGCAGACGCGCGCTGTCGCGGCCGAACGCCGACGAGAATGCCAGCAGATAGTGCGCGAACGTGGTCGGTTGCGCCTGCACGCCGTTGGTGTAGGCCGGCACGATGGTGTCGAGGTTCTTTTCGGCCAGTTCCAGCACTTCCGCCTTCGACTTGTTCATCGCTTCCATCAGGTCCAGCGTGCGCTCGCGCTGCATCAGGCGGCGGTTGGTCGACAGGATGTCCTGGCGGCTGCGGCCGGAGTGCATGCGCGAACCGTCTGGCCCGGCAATCGCCAGGATCAGCGGTTCGTATTGCAGGTAATCGGACGGACGCTTGGCGCCGGGCAGATCACCATTCTTGATGACCTGGTCGACGGCCGAGACGATCTTCTTGCCGAGTTCGGGCGGCACGATCTTGTTCTCGATCACCATTACCGTCGACGCCTTGTTCATCTCGCCGAGGAAGTAAAAGTAATCGTGGTACGGCGACTTCTTGCCGGCTGGCGCGGCATAGGCCGCGTTGGCCAGCGTCATGGCTGCCAGTGCCAGTGTGGCGATGCGCAGGGAGAGAGGTTTATTGAGCATTGTCGTTACCTTGAGTGCTGGAGTTGGATGAAGATGAGTTGTCCGCCGGTTCGCCGGCCTGGCTCGCCGTGGCGACGTCGATCGTCAGACGGCGCGCGCTTTCGTTGAACGGCGAGAACACGTTGCTGTTGCCGCTCGGCCGGTTCCAGGCGTTGGCGGTCTGGTCGGTTTGCAGCGCGGCGGTGGTCGGCGCCGTGGCCGCGTTGGTCAGCAGGTTGCTGATGCCGCGACCGAAGTTGAAGATCACCACGCCGTTGCCGCTGGCGGCGAAGGTGGTGGCGTCGCCGGCCTGCACCATCGGTGCGCCGTTGGGTGCATTGACGTTGACCAGCAGCACGCCGTCGACCACCTTCAGCGTGTTGGTGCCGCCGGTGAAGCGCAGGCCGGCGGCGCCATTGCTGCTGACGTTGAGCGTCATGCCGGCGCTGCCGCCGGTGCTGATGGTGTTGAAGCCGTTGGTGCTGCTGCCGACGAAAGCGATGCCGTCGCCGCCGCCTTTCGACGTGCCGTTGAGTGCAATCGCGCCGCTGTTCGACAAGATGTTCACGCCGGCTGATGCGCCCGAACCCGGGCTGCGGAGGGTGATGCCGGCGCTGCTTGAGGCGCTGCCGCTGGCGCCATCCAGCGTCAGCTTGCCGCTATTGGTCGAAATGGTCGCGCTGCTGGCGTTGGTCGACGGATAGATCGTGATGCCGCCGGCGTTGGTCGAGGTGCCGGTCACCGTGACCGAGCCGCTGCCGGTGGCGCGCAGCGCATTGGTGCCGGTCAGGATGCTGACGCCGTCGCCGTAGACGCTTGAGCCGGTCACGTTCAGGGCGCCGTTTTCCACGCTCACCAGCGCGTTGCCGCTGCTGTAGAAGCTGATGCCGTCGCCCTGGTCGGCGGCGTTACCGGTCAGCGTGACGTTGCCCGATCCGGTGGTCTGGATCTTGTTGGTTACGCCGAGGATGGCGATGCCGTGATCCAGCTCCGGCACGTTGGGCGAATGGAAGTTGCCGTTGAGCGTGATGTTGCCGCCCTGCGAGGAGATGTTGTTCACCGACGCGGTGCCATTGCCGCCCAGTGCGATGGCGTCGGACGTGCCGACCGAGTCGCCGCGCAGCGTGATGTCGCCGTTGACGGTGGTGACGTTGACGCCGGTGGAACTGCCGCTTGAATTGAAGAAGATGCCGTAGCCGCCGAAGCTGTTGGTGCTGTTGCCGTTGATGGCGATGTTGCCGCTGGTGGCGCCGATGTTGACCACGGCGTTCAGCGCCGACGGCGCAATGTCGACGCCGCGGCCCGATGCGCTGGTGCCATTGAGACTGATGTTGCCGGTGGTGGTGTTGATGTTCACGGCGGCGTACTGGCCGCCGACGTCCAGCGACAAGGCCTTGAACGAGCCGCTCGAATTATTGATCACGGTGTTGTTGCCGGTCAGCGTGACGTTGCCGGCGGTACTGGTGACGTTGACCTGCGAGCCGGCCGCCGAACTGGTGCCGTTGCCGGAAGCGATCAGCGCCAGCGCCGGCGTGGTGCCGCCGGAGGTGTTACCGGTCAGGTTGATGTTGCCTGTCGTGGAAATGCTGATGACCGAGCTGGCGCCGGTGGAATTGAGCACGGTGCCGTAGCTGCCCGTGCTGCTGCCGTTGACGTTGATGGCGCCGCCCGCAGTGGCGTTGAGCGTGACCGAACCGGTGCCGCTGGCGGCCAGGTAGACGCCGCGGCCGGCGCCCGCAAAGCCGCCGCTGTTGGCCTTGACCGTCAGGTTGCCGCTGCCGACGGTGAGCGTCTGGGAGGAGGTCGCCGCCGTCGAACAAACCAGCACGCCGAAGCCCGAGCTGGCATTGCCGCTGACGGTCAGGTTGCCCGAACCGGTGGCGGCGATGGTGTTGTTGGTGCTGAAGATGCGCGTGCCGTTGCCGCCGCCCAGCGTGGTGCCGTCGATGTTGATCGAGCCGCTGCCGTTGGTGACGATGCGGCTGCCGCCCGTCACCACGAATGCATCGGTGGCGACGGAGACGTTGGCCTGGTTGGCGACCATGTTGATGGTGCCGCCGCCGGCGTCGATGGTCGATCCCGAGATGTTGATCGTGTTGCTGCTCGTCGTGAGGTTGCCGCCATTGGTGGACACGGTGCTGCCGGACAACGCGATCGAACCATTGCCGGTATTGCCGAAGTTGGCGATCAGGGAGACGTTCAGCGACTTGCCGGTGGCGTTGCTGATCACGTGATTGGTCATGTTGATGCTGCGATGCGCCTGCAAGGTCAGCGACGAATTACCGACCGCCTTGACATCGTCGAGCACGTTGATGTCGCCGCCGTTGGTGGGGCTGCCGGCCGCAGTCAATACGACCACGTTGGCGCCTTCCGACAACGAAGCGTTGAGCGTCGCCGAGCTCAGGGTGGAGTTTGCCGCGCCGCTTGAGGTGAAGGGCGACGACGCGGTCATGTTGACGCTGGCGGCGCTGGTGATGTTGAGGTTGTAAGGATCGATGAGCCAGTCGCCGCCCTGTCCGGACACCGCACCGACGTGAACGAGGCCGCTGGCCTGCAGGTCATGGCCCGAGGTTTCCACCTTGCCGCCACGTCCCGAGGCGCCACCTGCCTGCGCGCTGATGTCGCCATAGAAACGCGTGCTGCCGGTCGACCACAACACCACCGTGCCGCCGTTGCCGCTGCTGACGGCATCGGCCTTGATGGTGGCGTCACCGCTCATGAAGACGGCATCCGACTGGTGCTCCGTGCCGCTGCCCTGGTAGTTGCCGCCGACCAGCACGGTGCCGCCGCCGGCGTCGCCGGACGCGTCGATGCGGGTGCCATCGTACAGGCCGACGTACTGGCCGAGGACTTTTGCGGCGCCGCCGGTTTCGCCGTTGCCGCGGCCGGAAACGTCAAGCGTGCCGCTGTTGGCGACTACTCCTGAATCACCACCGTCGAGCAGGATGCTGCCGTTGCGGTTCTGCAGGCTGCGCGCTTCGATCACGCCGCTGTTGTTGACCACGTTCGACAGCATCGCGTCGGTGGCGCGCGCGGTCATGATTACCGCGCCGCCGTCGGCTTGCAGCAAACCGCTGTTGAGCACGTTGGCGTTGAGCGTGGCCTTATTGACTTCGACGTTGATGAGGCCGTCGCCGTTGAAGTCGAGCGTCATCTTTTCACCGGCCGCCAGCACCACGCTGCCGAGCCGCGCGATGATGTTGCCCTCGTTGCGCACCTGCGCGCCGAGCAAGGCGACGTAGCCGCCGTCGACGGCGGTGATCTTGCCCTGATTGATGACCGAGCCGGTCGCACCTTCAAGGTCGAAGGCATTCTTGCCGGCCATGAAGTTGGCGTCGGAGATGTTCAGCGTCGATGCCACCAGGCCGCCGACATTGACCGACGAACCGGCGCCGAACAGGATGCCGGACGGATTGACCAGGTAGACCTGGCCGTTGGCGTTGAGCTGGCCGAAGATCTGCGAAGCATCGCCGCTGGTGACGCGGTTCAGCGCCACCGAGGAGGACGTCGGCTGGACGAAATTGACGGTCGCATTGCTGCCGATGTTGAAGGTGTTCCAGGTGGCGGCCATGCGGTCGCTGGTTTGCGTGACCGTCATGGTGGTGCCGCTCTGGCCGATGCTGCCGCTGCCGGCAGTGATCTGGCCGTTGGTCGGCAGCGCGCCGGCGTCGAGCGCGTGCGCCGGCAATACGGTCAGGCCGCACCAGGCGGTCAGCACGGCGACGCAAGCCGGCTTCAGCGCCGGATGGATTTTCTTGTTGCGGCTATTGCGGGAAGCTGATGTCATCGCGCACCTCAGAACGTGTAGTTGAAGCCCACGCCGAGGGCGCGGATGGTGGTGCCCACGCCGGCCGACAGGCCGGTGGCGCCGAGCACGCCGGAGACGGCGTAGTTGTAGTTCGCCAGCGCTTCATTGCGCAGGATCACGTACTGGCCGAAGAAGCGCGTCTGCTTGCTGTACTTGTAAGAGAAACCGACCGCCTGCGAAGTCGCACCCATGCCGTCGGTCGAGCATTGCACGTTGTTTCCCGAGATCATGCTGCAGTCGCCAGCCAGCGCCTTGGCGGCACTGGCGCGCAGTTCCAGCGCGCCGATCTGATGCGAGATGCCGAGCATGTACGCGCGGCGGCGATAGTTGGACATGTCGGTCGAGGTGGTGCTGGTGTTGACCACACCGGACTCCGAATACGACAGGTCGTCAGCGATCAGCGAGATCTTGGTCTTGCCGAAATCGTAGGCGATGCCGTAGCGGAAACTGAAGTCGCTCGACGAAGTGCCGGCGGTTACGTGCGTGCTGCTGCCGACGCCGCGCGCATCGCGCCCGAGGCTGGCGATGCCGAAATAGTTGATGTGCTGTTCGGCGGCGAACACAGCCGAGAAGCCGCCGTTCTCATACGACAAACTGCCGCCGTAGAGATAGCCGGTGGCGACGTCCGAGGCGGCCTTCATGCTGTTGTTGGAATACGCCAGCTTGAGCTGGAAACCGTACAGCTTCGGCGACCAGTACCCGATCAGGCCGTCCTGACGGCGATTGAAGGCGGCGTCGTCGTTGTTGGAGTTGATGGCGTCGCCGACCGGTCCCGCATTCTTGGTGATGCTGGTGACGAAGCCGGGCGAGCCGATGATGTTGTAGTGCGCCGCGCTGGTGAGGCCCTGGAACGGATCGAAGGAGGTGGTGCTTTCCTTCATCGGCGTATCCCAGCGGCCATACATCAGCGTACCTGCCGAGGGGTGGTTGAAAGCGACGCCGGTGTTGCGCAAATCCTGCGAGTGGGTCCAGTCAGGCACGGCTTCGGCACTACGGTTGGTGTAGTTCAGCGACAGGCCCATTTCGAGTTGCCACAGGAACTTCCACTGATCGTAAAGCTGGATGCCGCTATGCGCACCGATATAAGACACGTTGTCGCGCACGCGCCAGAAGCCCGGCATGTTGCGGCCGTTGGGCGTGGCCAGCTTGCTTTGGTCGGCGGTTGCGGCCGGCGTGGCGCCGTCGCGGCGCACGTATTCCGGCACCAGGCCGAGCGAGCCGTAGATGACGAAGGCGGTTTCCGGTTCTTCGAAATCCTCGCCCTTGCCGGTGGTGTCGGAGCCGAAGGCCGAGAAGGCCTGCGGTGAACCCGACACCGAGACCCACAGACGGCGGGCATTGCGTTGTTCGGTGGTCGGATTGACGCCGGGCGAATAGGCCGCGGCGGCGTTGAAGACCAGGTCCTTGTTGTAGACGTTGACGCCGACGCCGTAGCCGGAGCGCGACTGATGGTTTTCGCTGGCGTCCCAGGGATTCTTGTTGACCTTGACGCGACCGGCGTCGGCGAACAACGCCGCTTCGACGATGGAGTTGCCATATACGCCGATCAGCTTGCGCAGCTCGATGCGGCCCAATATGCCCTCGTCGCCGGCGGCTTCGCCGACCGGATAGGCGCGCACGCCGTTGGGACCGCCCAGGCTCATCTTTTCGGACGCGTCGAGATTTTTGTTGGCGAACTGCGCGTTGACCGCCGCCAGCAGCGAATAGCCACCGCCCAGTTGTTGCAGGCGGCTGAACGAGACATTGCTCTTGCTGTAGTTGCCCGCCGCCTTCGAGGTGATGGCGTCCAGCGCGGCGTCGTTGGCGGTTTCCTTGTCGAGCTGGCCGCGGCCGTAGCGCAGGCTCCATTGGTTGTTGCCCTGCGCGCCGAGCAGGTTGTCGCGCCAGTCGCCGTACAGCGTGGCGCTCCAGAAGCGCGCCGACTTGTCGACCACGGTGGCCGAGGTGATGTCCTGGAAGTGGCGGAACTCGGCCGCCAGCGACAGGTTGACGTTGGCCTTGCGGCTGCGATACAGCGCGTCGTTGATGAAGAAGCTGGAGACCTTGGCCGAACCGCTGGCCTGCGCATCCTTGAGGTTCTTGCCGACGTTGTATTGCAGTTCGGCGACGCTGGCGCCGATCGACACGCCGCTGGCGCCGATCGGCATGACGAAGCTGAGGCCGGCGATGCGCAGGCCTTCGAACGAGTTCTGGGTATTGATGCCGAAACTCTCGCCCAGCCCCAGCGCATCGTTGAGATTGATGTTGGCGGACAGGCGATTGGCGCCGGTGTAATAGTTGCCGTAGTTGTCGATGGAGACGCGCGAGGTGATCGCGGTCATCTCGCTGACGCGGATCACGATGTCGGTCGCGCCGGCCTGTGTGGACGGCCGCAACACCGCCCGCACCGAGACGCCGGCCAGGTCCGACAGGCGCAGCAGGGTGCCTTCCAGTTCGCTCTCGCGGATCACCGTGCCGGGCTGGAGTTCATCGAGGTAGCGCTGTAGCACCGCCTTGTTCAGGCGCACGTTGTTGTCGGTGTCGGCGCTGACCTGGCCGATGACGCCTTCGCGCATCGCGATGGCGATCTTGCCGTCGCGGATTTCCTGCGCCGGCAGATAGGCGCGCGCGACGATGTAGCCGCGTTCGCGATACAGGTTGGTGATCTTCGAGGCGGCGCGGCGCAGGCCATTGAAATCCAGTTCGCGGCCGATGAATTCCTGCAGCTCGGTTTGCAGGCGGGCGTCGTCGATGACGGTGTTGCCGCTGAGCGTGAAGCCGCTCACGGTGACGCTGACGGCAGCTTGCTGTGCCGTCGGCGGCGTCGAGGCGTCGTCGGCGTCCTGGGTTTCTTTCTCGATCTGTACGCGGCCGCGCGGCTGCTCCTGCGTTTGCAGGCGCTCGCGCTCGGTCGGCGTGAGTTGCTGGCGATTGGCGTCGAAGATGCTGCCGGAACTCGGCGGCGTCTGTGCATGGCCGGCCAGCGGCGCGGCGGCCAGCATGGTCATGACCTGTAGCGCCAGCATTTGCCGGCGTTGCGCGGCAAAACGTGGTTTGTTCATTTTCCCTGTCTCCTGATTATTATTCTTGCGACGGTTTGTCGAACCGGCTTTATTGTTGTTGTGCCGTGTTCACCGCTTCATGTGTGCTGCATGTCTTTTTTTTGCTGCGGTTTTCTTGATGGTTTACTTCGCCGGGAAAATTTTTTCCACGGCGATGTCCGAGTTGAACAATCCCGCCGCTTCGTGGCCAACGCCCGGCACTTCGAAGTCGGGATGATGCACCGTGGTGTTCCACTTTTGCGCCAGGAATTGTTCGTAGCGCAGGTAGTTGTCGTGGCGCTCGACGCGGTTGGCGCCTTGCAGGCGTGCGCCGCAGGCCTTGTCGAGGAAGCGATGGTTGGGGTTGTTGTCCTTGCTGCCGACCATGTAGGTGACGTCGCGCGCGGCATAGCGCTTGAACAGCTGTTCGCCGCTGATCTTGCCGTCGGCGCCGAGGCCGTAGGGAATCATCTCGCCGAGGCCGTAGCGGTAATTGTCATAGCCGGGACAGAGGATGCCGCCGGCCGGTGCGAAGCCGCTGTCGGCGGGGCGGTTGTTGTCGAAGTAGAGATAGGACGAAGGGCTGGAAATCACGTAGCGCACCTTGATGCCGGCCTGCTTCAGTTTTTCATCGCTGTTGTTGAGCACGGCGTAGCGCTGCATCAACTGGCCGCCGGCCGAGTGGCCGATGAAGACGATTTCCTTCAGCGCCGGAAAGCGGCCCGAACTCAGGTAGGCGGCGATGTCGTCGAATACGCGGAACGAGCTGACGCCGGTCTTGCCGTGGGTGGAATCCTGACCCTGCATCCAGTTGTCGCCGCGCCACAAGGCCATCTTGTTGTCGGATAGCGCGTCGCCTTCGGTCAGGAAGTTGGGTGTCAGCAGCAGCGTCTGCGTCGCATCAAGTTTTGCTCTGCGCAGGAATGCCAGGCCGGTCTCAAAGTAATGGTCGCCGTCGCGCTTGACGCCGTGTTCGAGGATGACGGCGCGCGTGATGGAATTGTTGTCCTGCGTCAGCGAATTATTGGCATAGATGGCGAACGCGTATTGCTGAGCACCGGCGCCGAGCGTGACGACTTGCGGTGCTCCGGCTTCGTCGGTGGATTTTTTTGCCTGCGCCGCAGGCGACAATGACAGCGCCGACGACATGGCGGCTGCCAGCAATGCGGTATTCCAGATTTTTGCGCCAACGGCCATGATCGACTTCCCTTGTATCTGCAATCTGTACGGACAAGAATCACAGGGAGGGCGGGAGGTCGGCGCGAGTCTTCATGCGTAGCGTGCTGCGGTCTCCTGCTCATGCTGCCGTTCATCGGCGCTTTCCATCCCTGAGCATCATTAATCTTCTTTTGGCCCGATTATAGGAGTCGCATATGGCTATGTAAAATATCTTGATTTATATAATTCAATACTAAATAAGTATGGAGATTGTCGTCCGGATTCACTCCGGACGCGCCTGCCGCCGGTGCTGGCCGGGGCCGATGCCGAAATGGCGTTTGAAGATGCGGTTGAAGGAGGCTTCCGACTGATAGCCGACCGCTTCGGCGACCGCAGCCACGGTCTGCTGGCGACCGGCCAGTAAATGCGCCGCCTGCGCCATGCGGGTGCGCGTGAGGATTTCTCCGGGCGTGGCGCCGGCCGCTGCACGGAACAGCCGCGCGAAGGTGGTGCGCGACAGATGGCAGGCGTCTGCCAACTGGTCCAGCGACCAGGCCCGGCCCGGTTCGGCCAGCATGCAGTGCAGCGCGCGTTGCAGGCGCGGCGAGGCCAACAGCGTGAACAAGCCCGGCGTCGCTGCCGCGTCCTGCTGTTCAAGCCAGGCGCGCATGAGTAACGCAAACAGCACCGATGACAATTGCGTCACCACCGCATGGGCGCCGGGGCGAGCTATGTCCGTCTCGATCTGCAGCATTTTCATCAGCGCCTGCAGCCCGGCGAAATCAATGCGCCCGGCGGTGCGCACCAGCAGCGTGGCCGGCAACGACGGCAACAGCGCGGCCGCGGCGGCGGCGTCGAAATGGAATTGTCCGCACAGGATGTCGGTGGCCGCGCCGGCACCGCCGTTTTCCACGCGTATCAGCAAGTCCTCGCCGCCGGTGGCGATCTGCGACGGCATCGCCTTGCCGCGTCCGGCGTGCAGCGTATGCGGGCTGCCGTGCGGAAACACCACGATGTCGCCGGCCTGCAGCGCCACGCCGCGCTCGCCGTTGGCCTCCATCAGCGCGTCGCCGGACACGATCATGTGATAGCGCACCACGCCGGGTGCAGAGGGCGGTTCCGGTAGTTGCCACGGCGCGCCGAAATGGCAGCGGATGTCGAGCGTGGTGCGCACGGGGTAGAGCTGCAGCAGGCGGCTCAGGGTGTCGGTGGCGTCGTTCATGGTGAAAAGACCCGGAAAGTGGGATTGGTACGATTGATCAATTTATTGGCTTATTTTGCCATTAAAAAATCCATTCCGACTCCCTATACTGATTTCCATACCGAGCTCGATTGCAACGGCAGCAGAAATGGCAAACAGAACCGGTTGTGAACACTTCAACTTAATCTTACTGAAAAGGAATCATCATGCCCCGTCTCCATACTCAAGACATCTCGACCGCCACCGGCCAGGCAGCACAACTGTTCACCGCCATCAAGAGCGCGGTCGGCAAAGTCCCCAACGCCTACGCCGACATCGGCGTCAACAGTGCCGTGGCGCTGGAATCCGTACTCGGCCTGGACGCCTCGCTGCGCAAGAGCTCGCTTAGCAGCAAGCAGATTGAAGCCGTCAAGCTGGCAGTCAGCGAAGCAGCCGATTGTGATTACTGTCTCGCGGCTCACTCGCTGATGGCCAAGAAGCTCGGCTTGTCGGCGGCAGCGGTGATCGGCCTGCGCCGCGCCGAAGCCTCCGGCGACGCGCAACTGGATGCGTTGGCCGTGTTCGCACGTGAACTGGTGACCACCCGCGGCACCGTGCCGGCGTCATTGGTCGAAGCGGTCAAGGCGGCCGGCTACACCGACGCACAGATCGTCGACACCTTGCTGGCGGTGACTGCGATCACCTTCACCAATCTGTTCAACCGCGTCAACGACACGGTGGTGGATTTCCCGGCGGCGGATTGATCGCGCTTCAGATCCGGGTTGCAAAAAAGAAAACGGCCTCACGATGAGGCCGTTTTTTTGTTCCGGTTGCGCCGGTTTATTGCTTGCCCGGCACCAGGTACTTGGATTTCGCGCAGTAGATCTTGGCCTTGGTGTTGGCATAGGCAATCACGCTGCCGGCCTGCGACTGGCGCAGCGAATACTTGGTGGCGTCATCGAGCGTGAAGCGGATGCCAACGCTGTTGCTGATGGCGTCGGCCAGCGCCTGCGGCGTGCCGTTGATGTTGGCGCCGATGAAATCGGCCGGGCTGCTGCCGTCGTTGACCAGGATGTCGGTGACTTCCATGCCCCAGAGATTGCTGCCGGCGGCCTTGAACCAGTAGGCGCCGCCCTCGTTCTTGTAGGGTTTGCCGAAGGCTTCGAAGAGATAGTCGTAGAAATATTTGCTGTTGAGCTGGTTGAGGCACAACAGCGCGTTGCCGACTTCAATGCCGAAGGTCGCGGCGGGCGCGGCGTTGGCGACGCCGTTCATGCCTGCAAGGCCCGGCGCCAGCAGCGCGCAGGCAAGCGCGATGCGATGGATGGTTTTCAAACAGACTCCCTGGTGCGCGTGACGTCGCGTGTTGATAGTTCATACCGCGACGCCATCGAATGATCGAAACGGTAATGATGCGTTGCGCAGATTGTAGGGGGCTTTTGGTTTTTTTGCTAACGGCCTCGCAGGGAGAGGAGCTGGCTCAGGCGTGGCGTCCTGATTTGAGCACGGTCTCACCGCGTTGCGAAGACGACAACTTGCCGCTCAGGCTGCCCAATCCGTCGATGAACGAGGCGATGCCGGTGCCCTTGACCATGACGCAGGGCTTGCCCATTTTCTTGCACAGCTGTTTGACCAGATGGTAGGCGTTGTGGCTGATGTTGCCGGACGCGCACAGCACCATGTCGGCGCCGTTGAGCATCGGCTGCAGGCGGTGCAGGCTATCCTCGCGGCCGCCGTCATGATGGATGAACTTGCCGTGACGCTCTTCGATGGCGATGCGGTAATGATTGCGTGCGCCGGTCAGGCCGCCGACGCACAAGACACATCGATCGGCCAAGCTGAAGCCTGGCGCCGCTGTAATGGCAGACGAGGTGGACGAAAGAGCGGAAGCAGATGCTGGATTGTTCTTGTTCGTCGCGCGGTGCATGGAGACCTCGGCTGGTTTGTCGTGACTTGCAGACTAAACCGAAGCCGCGCCGATGCGAACGAAGAAATCATCATCTGGTTATGCGGAATCCTGATACCGCTGCCGAGACTGATCCTTGCGCACGGCGCGAACGAAGTCGGCCAGGCGCTTGCCGCTTTCATCCGGATAGGTGTGCGCAGGCGTCATGGCGCGCACGCGGTCAAGCCGGAACGAGCGGAAGTCGCCGCGCGTTTCGCACCACGCGGCGATCGACCAGCCGCCGCCCCAGAAGTACAGCGCCAGCGGCCACACGACGCGCTGCGTAGCCTGGCTGCGGGCGTCGACGTAGTCGAGCTGCAACGTGCAACGCTTGCCGATGGCCTGGCGGATTTCTTCCAGCCGTTCGCCGTGCGCCTGGTCGATGTGGAAGCTGGGTGCGAACAAGGCGGTGTTCTCGACGAAGTCGCGTTTGTCCTTCGGCAGCGCGAGCACGATCTTGGCCAGCGAGGCCGCGGCCGACGCCGCCAGTTGCGGTCCGCCCCAGGCCTGCACCATGCGCATGCCGATCACCAGCGCGTCGATTTCGTCAGGCGAGAACATGAGCGGAGGGAGGTCGAAACCGGTCTTGTTGATGCGATAGCCGACGCCCGCTTCGCCCTGCACCGGCACGCCCGACAGCGACAGGTCGCGGATGTCGCGATAGACGGTGCGCTCCGACACCGACAGCCAGTCGGCCAACTGGCGCGCTGTGGTGAGACGGCGCCCGCGCAGGTACTGGGTGATCTGGAACAGGCGGTCGGCTCGGCGCATGGATTCTGGCAGTAGTGGGAATGGCTGCCATTCTGGCATGAGTCGCAGGCGCCGCCCACCACGATCTTTTGACGAAGGTGGGCATGGCGGTTGGTGCTTACTTCATTGCGTGCAGTGCGATGCGGTTACCTTCGGTGTCGATGAAGTACGCGATGTAGCCGAGCTGCTTCGGCAGCTCCAGCTTGTCGAGCACGACCTTGCCGCCGGCCGGTGCGATGCGGTCGATGGTTTGCTGGATCGATGGGCCGGCGTCGAGGTACACCAGCACGCCGTCGGTGCTGGCCTTGAAGTCCTGAGTCTCGATCAGACAGCCGCAGCTTTCTTGTGCGGCGTTATGGAAGATTGCCATCGGCGCTGCGCTGAAATCGGTTTCGACGCGCAGCTTGTCGTTGAATACGGCTTCGTAGAATTTGGCCGCACGCGCCAGGTTGGTGACGGGGATTTCGAACCAGTTGATTTGCGTTGTCATGATGTCTTCCTTTTCTTGGTTGAGAGATATGCCGGAGGGCATGGAAGACATCATGACGACCCCCTCCTGACACCATCCTGTCAGGAGGGTTTGAAGGACTGATCAGGCGGCGGCTTGTGCCTTGCCGTCGGCAACCGCGGCATCGGCATCGGCATCCTGACGTTCCGCATAGCGCCGCGCCAGTATCGCGCACAGCATCAGCTGCATCTGGTGGAACACCATGATCGGCAGCAGCACGATGCCCACGCCGCTGCTGCTGAACAGCACCGAGGCCATCGGGATGCCCGAGGCCAGTGATTTTTTCGAGCCGCAGAACACCAGTACGATTTCATCGGCGCGCGCGAAGCCCAGCGCACGGCTGCCGAAGGTGGTCAGCGTCAGCACGCCGCCCAGCAGAATGGCGTTGACCAGCACCAGCAGCGCCAGTTGCTGCGGCGGGAACAGATGCCATACGCCTTGCACCACCGCCACGCTGAACGCCGCATACACCGCCAGCAGGATGCCGCCGCGGTCAACCACCGCCAGCAGGCCCTTCTTGCGCAGCACCCAGTCGCCGATCCACGGACGCAGTACATTGCCGAGCACGAACGGCAGCAGCAGTTGCAGCAGGATGCCGGTGATTTGTTGCAGTCCGCCGCCGTCCTGATGGCGATGCAGCAGCAGCGTCACCAGGATGGGCGTGAAGACGATTCCCAGCAGGTTCGAGGCGGTGGCGCCGCAGATTGCCGCCGGCACGTTGCCGCGCGCAATCGAGGTGAAGGCGATCGAGGATTGCACGGTCGACGACAGCGTGCAGACAAACAGCACGCCCAGCCACAACTCCGGCGTCAGCAAGCTGGGAAACAGTGCGTGCAGCGCCAGTCCCAGCAGCGGGAACAGCACGAAGGTGCAGGCCAGCGTCAGCAGGTGCAGGCGCGGCTGCTTGAAGCCGGACAGCGCCGCTTCGCGCGACAGCCGCGCGCCGTGCAGGAAGAACAGCAGAGCAATGGCGCTGTTGCTGGCCAGGTGCATGAAGCCCTCGAAGCGGCCGGTGGCCGGCAGCAGCGTGGCGAGCAGGACGGTGCTGAGCAGCATCCAGGTGAAGGTGTCGGGCAGGTAGCGTTTCATGATGACAAGGGAAAGAGAGGGGGCGGGGCAAGACAGCCTTTGCAACATGATAGGAAAAAGGCCTATCATCGGGAACCCCTTTGATAACGCGAACTGTGATCGGATATTCCGATAACCAGATTCATCAGGAGCGCCCTTGTTTAATCCCGTCTGGCTTAAAACCTTCACCACCGTGGCCGCTTCCAGCAGCTTCAGCGAAGCCGGACGCCGGCTCGGGCTGACGCAGTCGAGCGTGAGCGACCACATCCGCCGCCTCGAGGACAGCAGCGGCCGGCGCCTGTTCGTGCGCGATACGCATTCGCTGGCGCTGACTGCGGACGGCGAGAGCCTGCTGGTGCACGCGCGTCTGATCCTGGAGGCGCACGCCCGCGCCGAGGCGCAGTTCACCGCGCCCCGGTTGCGTGGCCGGGTGCGCTTCGGTACCTCCGACGACCTGGCGATGGGTCCCTTGCCGGATATGCTGGCGGCGTTTCGCAACAAGCATCCCGAGGTCGAGCTGGAAATCACCATCGGCCTCACCGGCGAGCTGTACCAGCGCCTCGACAACGGCGACCTCGACCTGATCGTCGGCAAGCGCCGTCCCGGCGAGCAGCGCGGGCAGGCCATGTTTCGCGTGCCGTTGGTATGGCTGGCGCGGCCGGACACCGTGGTCGACCTGGCGCAACCGTTGCCGCTGATCCTGTTGCCCGAACCGAGCGTGACGCGCGCGGCGATCCTGACCACCCTGGGGGCGGCAGGCTGCCACTGGCGCATCGTCTGCACCAGCGGCAGCCACGCGGGCTGCATGGCGGCGGCGCGCGGCGGCCTTGGGCTGACCGTGTTGCCGCAGCACATGGCTTCGCGCGAACTGAGCCTGCCGGTCAATCATGCCAACCTGCCGCTGTTTCCCGATGTCGAATATGTGGCGCTGCCGGCCAGACGTCTGAGTCGTCCGGCCGACACGCTGTTCCAGATCCTGATGGCGAGCGAACTGCATGCGCCGAAGTGAAAAAATGAGTTAGCATCGTCGAACAAAAAAATCCAGGAGACAACGATGACAGCAAAGCCTGCGCAAGCAGCGGATGCGGACATGATCCGCCGCGTGGAAGAGAGTTTTTCAAGGCAGGGCGCCCTGCGCACCATCGGTGCACGGCTGCATAGCGTAGCGCCCGGGCTGGTTGAGATCCGTCTCGACTTTCGCCCCGAACTGGGCCAGCAGAACGGCTTTCTGCACGCCGGCATGAGCACGACGATTGCCGACACTGCGGGAGGCTACGCGGCGATGAGCCTGTTCGATGCCGGCGAAGAAGTGCTGACTACCGAACTCAAGCTGAATCTGCTGGCGCCGGCGCAGGGAGAGTATTTCATCGGCCGCGGCAGGGTGGTCAAGAGCGGCAGGACGCTGACCATCTGCCAGATCGAAGTGGAGGCCGTGCGCGACGGAAAGGAAACGCTGTGCGCCTACGGCATTATCACGGCGATGCGCATGAAAGCCTAGGGCCTAGGCGGCGTCGACAACCAGCTCCGGCCGGTTCAGCGCACGAATGCGGCGGTCGACAAAATAGCCGCCCGCTTCGGTATAGCGCAGATAGCAGCGGCCGCAGACCTTGCAGGCGGCGACGTTACAGCGGTTGTAGGGAAAGTGGCGCGGCGCCACCGGCGCGTCGGCTGATTCGTAGCGGGTGCCGCCGGGATGGTATTCGGCGAAGCCGGGTTCATCGTAGGGATCGAGCAGTAAGGTTCCGATATCCTGCAGCTGCGTTTCGGGAAAGGACAGCGGCGTGCTGGTCCATGCTGCGAGAGTCGCTTCGTTGCAGGCGCAGGCGGCCGCCACGGTCGCGCTGCGTTCAGCCAGGACGCGCAAGGCGGCGCCGTCCAGCAAGGGTAAATCCGCCATGCTTCGTTTCCTTATTTGCCGCCGAAGGAAATTTTTCCGCCCTGCAGCTGCGCGGTGCCGCCGCCGAGGTCGCTGAGCACTTGCCAGACCTGTTTGGCGATGCGCATTTCAACGCCTTCATAGACGGTCTTGACGGCGACGATGCGTGCAGATTCCGCTGCAACCAGGTCTTCCTTCATCTCGTTTTGCTCGGCCACCAGGTCCTTGACCTCCTGCGCCAGCAGCTTGCGGTTGAGTTCGGCTTCTTCGCCGGCGCCGTTGCGCGCCTTTTCGGGATTCTGCTTGTAATGGGCGAGCTGCTTGATGACACGGTTGAGGTCGTCGAGTTTCTTCTGGAATTCCTGTTCCTTGGCGCGCAGTTTTTCTTCCAGGTAGGGATCGAGGCCGACCTGAATCTTGGTGGTCGCGGCGCTCGACGAGCCGAACGCGACCGCCTTGATCAGCATGGTTGCCTGAGCGCGGCCGCCGATGATCTGACCCAGCTTCGGATTGGTCTTGCCGACCAGGATCTCGTTGCCGGCCAGCATTTCGCACTGGCGCGCATTGCCGGCCAGCATGATGCTGTCGCCCGCTTCGATGTGCGCGCTTTCGGCGAACAGCGCCTGCACGCAACCCTCCGCCTTGACCTTGGCGACGATGGACGCCATGCCCGGCTGGGTTTCGGCGTGGCCGATGATGCCGCCCTTGACGGTGATGTTGCCGCCGGCAATGATCTCGGCCGCTTCCACGGTGCCGCCCACGAAGACGTCGCCCGACACGCGCAGGCGCATGCCGGTCTTGACGTCGCCCTTGATCTTGACCGTGCCGGAAAACTCGACGTTGCCGGTGCTCAGGTCAACATCCTCGATCTCGACGATGGGGTTGATCTTGACGCCGTTGGTGATCAGCTGCGGCTGGCCGGCGATGGCCGCGACCAGCAGGTCGGGGTCGTCCTTGGAGGGTTCGGCGCCGACGCAATCCTTGTTGAAACCGAGATCGGGAACCGGCAGCGCGGGCACCACCTGGCCCTTGATATTGACGCCGTTGACGCCCGGCACGGGCGGCGTGCGCCGCATCAGCGGGTCGCCGACGTTGATCAGCAGCAAGTGGCCGAGGTCGGCGTAGTGCACCACGGCGTCGTCATCGATCTCGGCGAGTTCTTCTTCCTTCTGGTCGAGCAGGGCTTCGAAGCGCGCGTGCTCGCCTTGCACCGGCTCCTCGCCGCGCGCGATCAGCAGCTTGGAACAGTGGCCGGTGGCGAGCGCGCCGCGCAGCTTTTCGTGCAGGATGCCCTGGGTGATGCCCTGGGCGCGGATTTCGTTGACCACCTCGACGGCGCGGGCGCGTCCGCCTTGCGGCGGCACCAGCGTCAGATAGGCTTCCATCAGATCGTCGGAGACTTCAATCACGAACTCGCCGTCGCGCCGCTCGCCGATCTTTTGCGAATGCGCTTCCTTGCCGTCGGCGATCTTGGCGGCGAAATCGCCGAGGGCCGCTTCATCGATGAACAGCTTGGTGAAGCCGCCATCGGCGAGGGTCTGTTTCAGCATCACGAGATTGGGTACTTGAACACCTGCAACCGGGGTGAATGCGGCGACCAGTTCTCCGCTGACTCTGTCGAAGTTGAGCGACAGCGATTGCGGGCTTGTTTGTTCCATGTTATTTCTCGGAAGTCCTTGTGCAGAGCTCATCGGCAGGATTCCCGGTTCCTTTAGGTGAATTGTTATGTGGCAAGATGATCCTGTAAATCGCCGTTAAGTACAAGGGTTGTTTAGGCCGAAAAGCGTGAATTGTCAATATGCTAATTATCGAAAAAAACCACACCGCGAGCGCCGACCAGCGTTATGCGGCGGGGCGTCAGAGCACCATCGTCAGTATCGTCGTCAACATCGTACTGACCACGCTGCAGATCATCACGGGACTGTTTTCAGGTTCGCAGGCGCTGGTCGCCGACGGCGTGCATTCGCTGTCGGACCTGGTGGCTGACTTCGTCGTGCTGTTCGCGGCGCGCCAGAGCCGCAATCCGGCCGACGACGATCATCAATACGGCCATCAGCGTTTCGAGACCGCCGCGGCGCTGGCGTTGGGCGGGGCGCTGCTGGCGGTCGGCATCGGCATGCTGGTGTCGGCCTTCTTCAAGCTGCAGGCGCCGACCGTGCCGCAGGTCCATCTGGCGGCGCTGTGGGTGGCGCTGGCGACGCTGGTCAGCAAAGAAGTGCTGTTCCGCTACATGCTGGGCGTCGCTGAGCGGGTGCGTTCCAGCATGCTGGTGGCCAACGCCTGGCATGCGCGGTCGGATGCGGTGTCATCGCTGGTGGTGGCGCTGGGCATCGCCGGCAACCTGCTTGGTTTCCCCTTGCTCGACCCGATCGCCGCGCTGATCGTCGGCCTGATGATCGTGCGCACCGGCGCGATATTTTCGTGGCGTGCGCTCAATGACCTGATGGACAAGGCGGTGTCGGAAGAGGAATCGCAGGCAATCCGCCGCACGCTGCTGGACACCCCCGGCGTGTTCGGCGTGCACGACCTGCGCACGCGCAAGATGGGCGACCTCACCATCGTCGACGTGCATCTTGAGCTGGACGGCGAACAGACCGTCACGCAAGGCCATGCCATCGCCACGCTGGCGCGTCTGCGCGTCATGGAGCAGCATCACGTGCTGGACGTCATGACGCACGTCGATCCGGTGCAGCCGGGCGCTGCGGCGGACGGCAGCTGACAGCTGACGGCAACGCATGGATTCTCTCATTGCCGCCTCCGCACGGGCGCTTGCCGCCGGCGACCCGCTCGGCGCCCTCAAACGCATCGCCTTGCGCGACGATCCGCCGGCGCTGGCCTTGCGCGGGATCGCCATGGCACAGCTCGGCGAACATCCGCGCGCACGGGAATTGTTGCGCCGCGCCGCCCGCGGTTTCGGCGCACACGAAGAACTGGCGCGCGCCCGCTGCATTGTTGCCGAAGCCGAGGTGGCGCTGGCCCTGCGCGACATCGGCAGTTCGCCGCGTGCCCTGGCGGCGGCCACGGTTGCGCTGGATGCCCACGGCGATCGCGCCAACGCCTTGCAGGCACGGCTCATCGTAGTACGCCGGCTGGTGTTGCTGGGTCGGCTCGATCAGGCCGAAGCGGCACTGGTGCGGCTCGATGCGCGTGGCCTGCCGCCTGCTCTGGCAGCGGTAGCCGCGTTGACGGCGGCGGAACTGGCGTTACGCTCGTTGCATATTGATGCCGCCAAAGCTGCGCTGGCGCGTGCCGATGAAGCGGCGACGCGCGCAGGCGTACCCGCGCTGCTGGCCGAGGTGGCGGAAGCGCAGTCAGCGCTCGGTCGTCCGGCGGCCCAGCGTGTTTCTGCAGGTCGCCGACACATGCTGCGGCTTGATGAAGTTGCCGCATTGCTGGTGTCTGATGCGTTGGTAATCGATGCGTGCCGTCGCGGAGTGGGCATGGGATCCGCGTGGAAGCCCTTGGCACGCCGGCCCGTGTTGTTCACGCTGGCGCGCGCCTTGGCGGAAGCGTGGCCCGGCGACGTTGATCGCGACACCCTGATCGCCCGCGTTTTCAACACGCGTCGTCCCGACGACTCGCACCGGGCGCGCCTGCGCGTGGAGATCGGCCGTTTGCGCGCGCTGGTCGCTACGCTGGCGCAGATTGAGGCCACCATGCGCGGCTTTGCGCTCAGGCCCTTGGACAAGCGTGATGTGGTCGTACTGGAGCCGCCCATTGCCGGTGACCAGGCCGCCTTGCTGGCCTTGCTTGCCGATGGCGAGGCATGGGCTACATCGGCGCTGGCGCTCGCGCTCGGGGCCAGTCAGCGCACCGTTCAGCGTGCCCTTGCAGGACTGGAAGCCGCCGGTCACGCGCGCGCCATCGGCCAGGCGCGCACGCGTCGATGGCTGTCGACGCCGCTGGCCGGAGGTGGCGGAATCACGACAATCTTGTTACTCCCTGCCGCGCTGGCGATGGACTAAAGTTGTCTTGCGGCGCCGATCACGGCGCATCAACAGGAGACCGCAATGACCAGCAACACCAATGCAAAAAGTAAACCCGAACCGGCGGCGCATGCAGCAGAGATCGTGCGCGAGTACGGCCCTTTTCCCGGCGTCGAACGCGTGCATGGCGTCACTTGGGACGGCAACAGCGTATGGGCCGCCACCGGCCCCAGTCTGATCGCCTTCGATCCCGCCAGCGGTAGTCCGACGCGCACGCTGGAACGCGCCTGCGACGCCGGCACCGCCTTCGACGGCACGTATCTGTACCAGATCGCCGAGCAGCGCATCGACAAGATCGATCCCGCCAGCGGCAAGGTGCTGGCATCGATCCCGGCGCCCGGCCACGGCTTCGATTCCGGCCTCACCTGGGCCGAAGGCAGCCTGTGGGTCGGCCAATACCGCGATCGCAAGATCCACCAGATCGATCCGGCCACCGGCAAGCTGATCCGCAGCATCGATTCCAACCGCTTCGTCACGGGCGTGACCTGGGTCGACGGCGAGCTCTGGCATGGCACCTGGGAGGGAGAAGAAAGTGAAATCCGTCGCGTCGATCCGGCCAGCGGCGCCGTCATCGAACGATTGGCGATGCCGCGCGACATCGTCGTCAGCGGCCTTGAGTCCGACGGCGCGGATCTGTTCTATTGCGGCGGCGGGTCCAGCGGCAAGGTGCGCGCCGTGCGGCGTCCGAAAGGCGCGGCCGCCTGAGGTCGCGGGGAGAGGCGGAGGCGGAGGGCGGTTACTGCGCCAGGATCGCCGTCAGCAATCCCGGGAAACGGCTGTCGATATCGGCGCGGCGCAGTGTGTTCATGTGGCTGGTGCCGGTGGTTTCGGTCAGCACCAGACCGGCCTCGCGCAACACTTTGAAGTGATGCGACACGGTCGACTTCGGCCGGCCACCGTCCAGTTCGCCGCAGGTCGCGGCTTCCACGCACGCCAGATGCCGCACGATGTCCAGACGAATGGAATCGCTCAGGGCGTATAGCACGCGCTCAAGGGCCAGCTCGTCGGCGGCAGGGTGTTTGTAGGGACGCATGCAGACATGATACACCTCAGGGTATAATTGTTCCATTGTTCGTATATATTCGAAATAACGAACAGAGTCAGCCAATATCACCCGCTATTAATAAAGGTCCCACATGTCCGCATTGTTCCAACCCTTCAAGCTCAAAGACGTCAGCCTGCGCAACCGCATCGCGGTGCCGCCGATGTGCCAGTACTCCGCCATCGACGGCAAGGTCAACGACTGGCACCTGTCGCACTACGCCGGCATGGCGCGCGGCGGCGCCGGACTGGTGGTGGTCGAGGCGACTGCGGTCGCTCCTGAAGGTCGAATCACTCCCGGCTGCACCGGCATCTGGTCGGACGATCTGGCGCAAGCTTTCGCGCCGATCGTGCGCGAAATCAAGGCCGCCGGCTCGGTGCCCGGCATCCAGATCGCCCACGCCGGTCGCAAGGCCAGCGCCAACCGTCCCTGGGAAGGCGACGACCACATGGCGGACAACGATCCGCGCAGCTGGGAAACCATCGGACCGTCGGCGATCGCCTACGGCAAGGGTTTGCCGAAGGTGCCGCGCGCCATGACTCTGGACGACATCGCCCGCGTGCGCCAGAACTTTGTCGACGCCGCCGTGCGTGCGCGCGACGTCGGTTTTGAATGGCTGGAACTGCATTTCGCGCACGGCTACCTGGCGCAGACCTTCTTCTCCGCACACTCGAATCAGCGCGACGACATCTACGGTGGCAGCGTCGAAAACCGCAGCCGCTTCCTGTTGGAAACCCTGCGCGCCGTGCGTGAAGTGTGGCCGGAAAACCTGCCGCTGACCGTGCGTTTCGGCGTGCTCGAATACGACGGTCGCGATGAACAGACGCTGGTCGAGTCGATCGACCTGGTGCGTGAATTCAAAGCCGCGGGCATGGACATGATCAGCGTCACGATGGGGTTCACCATTCCGGAGACGTCGATTCCTTGGGGCCCGGCTTTCCTGGCGCCTGTCGTGGAGCGCGTGCGCCGCGAAGCGGACGTGCCGGTCTCGTCGGCATGGGGTTTCGGTACGCCGGAGATTGCCGAGCGCGTGGTCAGGGAGCAGCAGCTCGACCTCGTGATGGTCGGCCGCGCCCATCTGGCCAATCCGCATTGGCCGTATTTCGCTGCGAAGGAACTGGGCGTGGAACGCGCGTCGTGGACCTTGCCGGCGCCCTACGCGCACTGGCTCGAGCGCTACTGATATTGAAGTGATGAGGTGTGACCGGCGCGCTGCAGCGCCGGTGATGCTTCGTCCAGCGTATCAGTCTTGCGGCGGAGCGTCGCGTTCAACACGATTGCGTCCGCCGTGCTTGGCCTGGTACAGCGCCGCATCAGCGCGCGCGTAGGCGTCTTCAAAATCGCTGCCGGCCTTGCTCCAGGATACGCCGAAGCTGGCTGTCACGGGACGTGACGGCAGGCACGAAAATAATTCCCCCGCAATCGTCAGCCTGACTTTCTCCGCCAGCTGCACCGCTTCGTCGAGCGAGACGTTGCGCAGCAGCACCGTGAATTCCTCGCCGCCGACGCGGCCGATTTCGCCTTTGCCATCGAGCGACTTGCGCAGGCGGTTCACCAGTTCGCGGATCACAGCATCGCCCGCGGGATGACCGAACTCGTCGTTGATGCGTTTGAAGAAATCGATGTCGAGCACGATCAGCGACAGCGAAGAATCTTCAAGGAAACGATGTGCCAGCTCAAACACCGCACCGCGATTGAGCGCGCCGGTCAGGTTGTCGTGCCGGGCTTTGTAGTCGAGTTCGTCGCTGAGTTGCTTGAGGCGAGAATTGAGCAGGTTGAGTTCGCGCTCGGTGCGGTCGCTGCGTGCAATCAGGCGGCGGCTCTCGCGCATCAGCTGGCCGTAGCCCTGCACCAGTTCCTTGAGCGCGGTGCGATATTCGTCGGCGCTGACGGCGGTGCTGGCCAGCACGTCGTTGGCGTTGGCCAGCACCGCCGTTTCGGCTTCAAACAGGTCGATCTCGCTCATGAGCTTCTCACCGCATGATCGTTGAACGACAGATCGGGGAAGTCTTCCATCAGTTCCTGGCCGAACTCGAAGATGGTGTCGTCGTCTTCGTCGTGATACCAGTTGAGCACGACTTCGGTGCCGGTCTTCGCCTTGTCGTTGAGCGCACCGAACAGGGAGAACAGCATCTTGGTGCTGGAACTGTTGAAATAGGCCAGCGCCACGTTGACCGTCACCGCTGCGGCGTCGGTATCCTCGTTCAGGAAGCTGCGCAACGCGGCGATGATGTCGCCCCAGAATTGCGCGGCATTCTCGGGATAGGATTCACCCTTCAGCGATAGTCGTCGTTCATCGAAACGAAAATCGACTTCGGGGGAACTCGGGCTTGCCGCTATAAATAAATTGTCCATATGCTCATTCTTGATAGGCAGACAGGCAGTGGCGCCCGTCGTTGTTATTTCGTCTTCTGATGGGGCCTGCACGCCTCAGATGGTCGCCCGCAAATAGAACATCGAGGTGCCGGCTTCCTTGCTGCCTGCCGGCGACAATTCAAACTCCAGCGGCGCGCTGGCGTCGCGCGCCATGGTCAGAAATCCGAGTCCGGCGCCTTTGCTGTCGGCGGGCGTTTCGGCGCGCAGCGTTTCCTTGTACTCGCGCTTTATCTCGTCGATGGTCAGTGAGCGCAGGTGTTCCAGCTTCTCGCGCAATTTCTCCGCCACGTCGGCATTGACCGGATTGGCGCAGTGCAGGTAATAGCGTTCGTCGGTCAGCGAAATGAACACCGCGCCATGCCGCATGGAGGCCTCGCTGTTGCCTTCCTTCTCATAAGAATCCGCCGAATAGTGCACGATGTTCTGCGCCATCTCGATGAACGAGGAAAACAGCTTGCGCCGCGTCTGCGCCACTGCGCCGGCATGTTCGACGCGCAGCTTGACCGCGTCGGCCATGGCCGCGATGATGGTCTGCGAAAAATAGCCGACGTAATAGAAGATGACGTCGCGTCGCTCGACGTAACTGTGGAAATCGTCCCACTGACGTTGGATCTCGTTCATGCCGTTCTGGCGCTCTGATGAAGGTTGATAAGAGAGTCGCCCACGCGGAAACCGAAGAAGGTCAGGTCGTCGCGGCGACGTTGCCGGCCTTGATAGGCTCGTTGTTCTTCCATGATCATCTTGCCGACGTCCTGCATCGGGAGATCGCGGTGCTGCATTAACGATTTGCGCAGGCGCTGTTTGCCGAAGGCGATATTTTTGGGCCCGCCGATCTGGTCGATGATGCCGTCGGTGGCGATCATGACGATGGCGCCGTCGCTCAGCTGCACCTCGCGGTTGCTCCATTGCATGTCGTCGGGCGTGTCGACATAACCCAGCCCGGTGCGCTCGCCGTCGAAGGTCTGCACGGCGTCTTCACCGGGCTGCAGCGTGAGCAGCGACATCTTGGCATTGGCGCAGGTCAGTCGATGCGAGGCCGCGTCGAACCAGAAGAAGCAGGCATCCATGCCGTCGTCGGATTCCGACAGCTGCGTCGCGGCGGCGTGCTGTCCCAGCACCTGCTTCATGCTGCGGTTGACTTCGCTCATGACCAGCGCCGGGTCGCGCGGGCCGTGTTGCTCCAGCGCCTGCTTGATGGAAGATGAGGCGATCAGGGTCAGGAAGGCGCCCGGTACGCCGTGGCCGGTGCAATCCGCGACCGCGGCAAACCAGCCGTCCGGGAAACATTCCAGGTGATAGAAATCTCCACCCACCACATCACGCGGTTCCCAGACCAGGCAGGCGTCGCCGATGGCTTGCGCCATTGCCGTGCGCGAGGCGCTCAGCATCGCGCGTTGGATCACGCTGGCGTAGTCGATGCTTTGCATCACCTGACGATTCTTTTCGGCTTGCAGGTCGACCAGCATGCGCATCAATTCGAGGCCGGAACCGAGACCGGTGAACTTGCCGCCGTCAACGATCAGGAAACCATCGGCCAGCGTCTTGTCGCCCGAGGCAACCGCCAACGCGCCAAGCGTCTCGATCGGCGTATCGGCTTCGACGATCAGCGGGTCCTTGTCCATGAACGCGATGCAGCTCTTCTTTTCATAGAGCTCGCGGTGATACGGCTTGGACATCTGCGACATGAAGATATTGCGGCTGATGAGGCCGATCGGATGCTGGTTCTCCAGCACCGGCAGGCTGACCAGTTCGCGATGGCGGCCGAATATTTCCAATACCGTGGCGTTGTTCTCCTCAAACGTGATCACCGGCACGGCTACCGCCAGAGCGTCGGCCGTTGGCTGCTGCAGATGGCGGCCCATCATCGGCGTGAGGCTGAAATCGGTGTGAGGCAGGTTCATATCCTGGATAAGTAAGCGTAACGAAGCAAGCGAGGCAACCATGTTGTTCAACATGCAATTTTAGTGGGCTTGTATGACAGCGATATGACGTTCGCTGGTGGCGGCAGGGCATCGCGCTGTGGACGACAGGGAAGCGGATATGAAGAAATGTGGTGCCGGTATGTTTCCCGACCGCCGGCTCCGGTAGGTGCAATGCAAATTGCGCTTGGACGGAATTGTAGGCCGGGATTTTTACAGGCATGTGACGCAGATCGGGCTTCAGCACTTGCCGGCGATGCCCCGCAGATTCGATCTGGATCAGAGCTTTCATACCGCATCAAGTGCAAGGTGTTGGAACGGCATTATTTATGTGCGGGCACCCAGTGTGTCATGTGTGCCCGCGGCACAGCATCGAAGAATAAATTTCAATACTACTTGGTAGGTATAAAAAAATTAGCCATGGGTTCGCGAACGCATGACCTTTGTGGCCGACCAGAAGCTATCGCGTCAGGAAATTCCATACCCCAGGAACTTTCTTTCTGTCAAAATGCGGCTGCACCAATGCGCCCACATCAACAAATAAAAAGGGGAATTCCATCCATGAAAGTGCCACCGCGTTTCCTCGTTGTTTTTTCCGCAATCCTGCTTTTCATCTGCGGCAACGCCCATGCTCTGGATCAAGCGACCGACGCCGAGCAAAAAGCTGCCGCGCAGGAGGCTCAGAAGGTCCTCCAGCATGGCCCTGCCTCCATCGACGTCCAGGATCAGGCGAAGCTTGCCCTGCCAGTCAACACCGCATTCATACCTTCGGCGGCAGCAGCCCGCTATTTGCGTTCTCTCGGAAACCGCGTCGATGAAAAGGCATTGGTCGGCATCATTCTACCTACCGACAATACAAGCTCATGGATGAGCGTACTGACGATGGAAAAAAGCGGATTTGTGCGCGATGATGACGCCAAGGATTGGAAGGCAGACGACATCCTGAGCAACCTTAAAGAAGGCACCGTCGCGGCCAATACCGAGCGCAAGCAACACGGGATTCCGGAGATCGAGGTGACCGGTTGGGCCGAGATACCAAAATATGATGCGGCTACACACAAGCTGGTATGGTCAGCCGTTATCGGAAGCAAAGACAAGCATGATGCCCCTGCCGACCTCTCCGTGAACTATCGTACGCTGGCCCTGGGTCGTGAAGGCTATCTGTCGCTCACCATGGTGAGCTCACTGGATCTGCTCCAGCAATACAAACCGACTGCGCAACAGCTGCTCGCAGCAATCAGTTTCAATGATGGCAAGCGATACAGCGATTTCAATTCGTCTACCGACCATGTCGCCGAATACGGCCTTGCGGCCCTGGTTGCTGGCGTCGCCGTCAAAAAGCTGGGCCTGCTTGCCGTCATCGCCGCGTTCGCCGCGAAGTTCTTCAAGGTGATCCTGTTGGCAGTAGTCGGATTTGGAGTAGCCTTCAAGAAATTCTTTGCCGGCAAACCCAAGGCTGTGCCGCCGGTTGTGTTTGCAGAGGACGCGCCTACCTTGGCAGCGCCCACCTTGCCGGCACCCGAAGCGCCAACCACTCCATCGTCGCAATCCAGGCAAGCCGATCCGCACTGACTAAACATCATGATCAAACTGCTGGTGCTCGCCCTCTCCGGGCTCAAGTTCGGCAAGCTGCTTGCTTCAGGCGGTTCCATGCTGCTCTCGCTGATGGCCTATACGTGGATCTTCGGCTGGCGCTATGCGATGGGCTTCATCTGCATGCTGTTGATCCACGAATACGGCCATTATTGGGCGGCCCGCAATCGGGGGATGAACGTAGGCTTGCCGACTTTCATCCCTTTCGTCGGCGCCTGGATAGAAATGAAGGACAAGCCCCTCGATGCCGAAACGGAAGCCTATGTCGGCATGGCCGGCCCGCTTGCCGGCAGCATTGCGGCTCTGGCCTGCTATTTCGCGGCACGGCAGCTGGACAGCTCGCTGCTGCTCGCAATTTCATACAGTGGCCTCTTCCTCAATCTGTTCAATCTCATCCCGCTGTCTCCATTTGATGGCGGTCGTATTACTGCCGTGTTGTCGCCGCGTATTTGGTTCGCCGGTGTTCCAGTATTGGTAGGGCTGTTCATCTATCATCCAAGCCCTATGTTGATCCTGGTCGCGATACTGGCTTTGCCTCAACTCCGGCTAGCCTGGAATTACGACCCGGCTCACTCTGACAATGTGCGCTATTACGGGGTTTCGGCCGCAACCAAGCTCAACTACAGTGCTGCATACCTGGCATTGGTTGCATTTCTCGCGATGATGACTCTTGGCGTACATGACATGTTGAGCACCGTGCGAGCCATTCACTCCTGATCTCGCAAACAGACCGTCGATACGGTCAGCCGAAGTCTGCAATCGGCCAGAAGCGGTTGTTCATATAGCGGACGGATTGCCACTTTATGACGTACCTAAAATTGAGGGATTTGGACAGTGAACGAAAGAACGAACCGGCCATCCGCCCACAAAGAGTGGGCTCATCCTTTGAGGGCAGTATTCGATAAGCTATTTGTCTCGATCCATTGCACGGCTCGACTGTTTCTCAAGCTAAATTTAGGATCACTCCTGTGAGTGACTTTTACGACGGCGTTGACTATCGCTATTCTTCGTCTGACGAGAATAAGACAAAAGCAATTCAGATCATTTCTAACATCGTTGGGCTATTGCCCGAGACTGACGGTTTGGAATATTCGTTAAGACTTTACGCCGGCGGCATCGGTGTCGATGATCGTATAGCCATCAGATTCAAGTTTCAGATCGAAGACTGGCCAACAATTTATAAAACACTCAGGTTGAAAGAACCTGATGAGGCAGTTTTGACTCCCGAATGGGGAGAGCATTTCGAATGGCTAGTGAGTGGAAAAACGAAAACAACCGGCATAGAAAAGGATGTATTGCAGTTCATAAACACACACAAACATCTATTTCAGGATTCTGCTGAACTTGCACACGCAGTCGCCTTCTCTGACGAAAGCAATGTAAATAACTGGTGTGTAGTCTGGACGGTAGGGAATTGGTTTAATTACTTATCCTTCGACCAAGGCTGATGCTTACTTCGGCAATAAAGGGCACGAATGTCGGCTTCCAAATTGCAGACCGGCAGTAACGAATCGATAGCGGAAGTCCGCACTTGGCCAGAAGCGGACTCCCGTATTAGATGGTAAAAAAAAAGAATGAATACGTCACCAAACACGGAACACAGTATCCCGACTTTCCTGATCAATGCGTTCCCAGCGCATTTGAGTGCCGAAGTGGTGCTAGTGTCCAGTAACACTGCGCCTATATCGCATGCGAGCGATCCGGGAAGTGAGATCAGAATTGTCGCAGAAAGCCTCCTTATCCCCACGCGAATTTACCAACAAGTAGACGAGCAAGTATTCAAGAAACTCCCCCGTCGGGCGGGGATTTTATATTCCTGCATATTGACAAGACATAGTGATGGCTATGTTCGGCAGCGCCACTTGGCACGTATTTTCGATGAGAATCAACTTTGGATTGCTCCGTTTGTCATTCAACTGGCGAGTGAATATGTTGTCGAAATTCTTCAAGACATAGAGAAGAATTTTAATCGTCTTGATCCTGCTACCTAGGCACAATTCTTGCGAGAAAACTTGGCGTTCTATATGAAGGAAAAAAATAGAATGATCAGCTACTGGGATTGTTACCATCGTCGGCATTGCAAACACAAAGACGACTACATCGGATTCCAACTGTTCTCTCGTTTTGATAAGCTAATCGAGAGCTAGCAATAAATTACTCGCAAGTCCGCAATCGGCCAGTAGCGGTCCTCTCCAACGACATTTCCCCCCCCGGCCACGTTATGATGCGCTTTCGGTCATTTCCTTCCACGTTTGGATAGTCATCAGAACTCGATGCTTGCCGTTTTTATTCAATCCAGAGAACCCGATCTTGAGCGCCTTGTCGAGATGCGCATCGCCGCTATGCGGGAGAGTTTAGAGCGTGTCGGGCGATTTGACGCTCAGCGAGCGCGTGAATATTTCACATCCACGTTCTCACCAGAAACTAGCTATCACATCATGGTTAATGGTGAGACTACCGGTTTTTTCTCATTGGATCGTCACCACGACGCCCACACCCTCCGACACTTTTACATCCTTCCCAAATATCAGCGCAGAGGAATTGGTGCGCAGGTTCTCAATCGCATCCTCGCCGATGCCAGCCGCAAGGGATGCTCCGTCAAGCTCGCGGCCCTACGCGGAAGCGATGCCAATCGCTTCTATCGAAACCATGGTTTTGAACAAGTGAGCGAGGAGGAATGGGACATTTTCTATGCCCAGCGCCCCAAGGGCGTGGCACCATCATCGTTATCGGTCAATAGCGAGATTGGAGGCATCCGATGGCTGGGCTGGTCCGACCTTCCGCATCTTGACGTTGTGTTACGCCAGCATGTGCGCGATCTGCACACCGGTCAGCTTGTCGAATCCGAGATTGCTTTGATCAAAGCCTATATGACAGGCGGGGCAGACGACGAGGGACGTCACCGCAACTATCTGGTCGCTTGCGATCCAGCAGGTTTTCCGCTCGCCTGCATGGGTCTTTCACGGCCTGACGCGCGAATGAGCGCACATCTCTCCTTGAATGCGCCAGATGCCTTGGAATTGCTCAATGTATTCGTGCATCGTGATTTCATGCGGACCAAGGGAATCGGACGATCGTTGCTATCGGCAGTATCTGAAGAAGCCAAGGCGGCTGGAGCCGATCAACTACTGGTCAATAGTGGCCCGCGCTATCTGGACAGTTGGGGATTCTATGATCGCATGTTCGATGCGGCTCATGGCATGCTCATTGATTATTACGGAACGGGGCGACATGCCAAGGTCTGGAGCAAAGCGCTCTAGAAACATGGGACATGAAGGTCTGCTTCCGGCCAGTAGCGGACCACGACTCTTCAATAACTCAGAAGGATTTATCGCATGTATTTTCACCCTATCTTTTTGATAGTTCCGATATTGATCGTTCTATTCTTGGGTGCATTTTCTTTTGCGATTGTTGGCCGAGGTAACCGTAAGTTGTGGATTCTAGTGATGCCCGTAGTAGTTACTGTTTGGTTTGGTATAGACCAATTTGTGTCGTCCTTGACTGCAGGTACTCCGCAAGACCCGCTATCTCGGCAGCTGTTGCTAAAGACTTTATCTGCTCTTATCCTGCCAGGACTGCTCTGCTTGAGCGCCTGGATGTTTCGCCGATGGCGTGAAAGTAAAATTTAGTCCGCAGTCGGCCAGTAGCGTACTCTTTTACTACGAATCTTCCACCAGTGTAAAAATCAGCAGCGCCGATAATATTCAATCGTTGAGAAGATCTCTAACAACTTTAATAAGGCGGAATATGAGAAAACTTCAGTTGGCTGGAGCATTCATTGCAATTCTTCTGCTCTGCAACTGCGCAGCCTTCGGAGTCGCGGCCACGTCGGACCCATGGAGAAAGCTGGACGATGCTCATGATCTTTTTGTCAGGCAGAACCGACCAGTTCCGGCAGAACGTTTAATTCAAGAGGCGATGTCTATCTTTCAGGAAAAAGATGACATTCATGGACTGGGGAATACATATCGAGAATATGCTCTTCTATTGGAGTCCGCAGCCGTAGTTAAGTGGGAGAAATTATATAGACGTGATGGCTTCCTCGATAAATCCGTGACTTACGACAATCGTCTGGCGAAAACGAAGGAATTTTATGAAATATCGCTCAGATATTTCCTTCGTGCAGAGGTCCAGCTTCGCGAAGAAAAGAAATTTGACGCGTTGACGAATGTCTACTTCCTTATGTCTGACGTGCATGTAGCCCTCGGCGATCGAAAATCGGCATGCAACGATCTGGATCATACCGTCGATGCATATAGAGAAAACATGCGGCTTAATCCATCAGCCAGACCGTATGGTTCAGTGATCGAATCTGTCAACTCGCAGAAACGCGCCAATGCATGCCCATGAAGGCTTTTCTATTTTTCTCAATGGTCTCTCTAAAGGATTACTTTTTGATGGCAGCATCGTTCATGCAGTCAAAATAGGGGCCATAGAGATGTCCGCAATTGGCCAGCAGCCACCGCTCGACACGAATGTTGAAAGTGCTGATAGTTACCAGTCATTCAGTTGAATGATTGGTTGCAGCCCAATTCCGCATGAGCCACTTGGCGCCATTACATAGATCGGACTGGACAATGGAACGTATGTCTCAAGACTTCATGCTCCGGCTTCGGGAAGCGCTAGCCGCTTCCTGGGATAAGCGCACCGCTTATTTGGAAGTAGCACAAATGGGAAATCCGGCCTTGGGCCAGTGCTATCCGACGTCCCGGACGGTACAGCATTACTACCCCGAAACCGAAATCATCAAAGGGGAGGTATGGACCGGGGAAACACTAGACGTCCACTTCTGGAATGGGCTTCGCATCGGCGTTGACTGGTACCACATTGATCTAACCTGGCAGCAGTTCCCTGCCAATTCAATCATTCGGGAATTCGCAGTCATCGAGCGGAAAGAATTGAAGGACAGCGAAGCAACGATGCGACGCTGCGCGTTGCTGTTAACGAGGGTTGATGACTATCTAAACGGTCGATGAGACGACGCGCGGCAAAAAAACGACATCATAAAAGACAATTATGAAACTTTATTTTCTTCCTGGGGCGCCGTCACCAAATCGAGTGAGGCTCTATATTTCCGAGAAAAATTCAACATCAAATATTATTCAAATTGATGAAATTAGCTTGGCGGGCGGGAAGCAAAGAGAGCCTACCCATGTTGCTCGCAACAGTTTAGCCAAAGTCCCGGTTCTGGAGGTAGCGGAACACGAATTCATTCATGAGTCGCTCGCCATCGTCGAATACCTTGAAGAACTATTTCCTGAACCGTCGATGTTTGGCGCAACGCCGTTAGAACGGGCGAAGACTCGCGCAGCCGAACGAGTCGCGGAAATCAGAGTGTTCTATCCACTGGGCCGCTATGTGCAGGCGACAGTTACGCAACGGAGCCGTTTTCCGGACCCTGCGGTTGCCGCACACTTCAAGGCCCAGTTTCCCGTTGGCTTGAGTTATCTAAACCAACTGGTTAAAGCAGAGGGGCCGTTTCTGATGGGCGAGAATGTGACGATGGCGGATTGCACATTAGCCTCCACATTAGAATTCGCTAGAGTTCACGAGATAAACGTCCTTGATGAATATGAAGCTTTGTCGGAGTGGTTCGAGCGCTACCGGCAGCGGACAACAGCGCAACGGATTTTTATGCATCAACATGTTCCGCTTTGAGAGACAGCTCTGGGCCAGAAGCGGTCCTTCAATGGGCGTTAGTAAATTTCGCATGAAAATTCACCGTGAAAATAATGAAAAAAAATCTAATCTGTTTCTTGTTCATTTCCCTGATCGCACTTCCCCTTTCGGCCTCCGCAGACTGGTTCCTTTCTGCCGAAACCAAGGCGCTGATCGCCAAAGCCGAAGCGGGGGATACTGAGGCGCAGATTCAAGTCGCGCTGGCTTACGATGTTGGCAAAGGAGCGCCGCGGGATAGAAATAGCGCGATGAAGTGGTATCGCATGGCTTCCGATGGGGGCAATGCCGAAGCGCAAAACAGTCTCGGGAGTATTCTTCAGGATGAAAAGAAGTACAGAGATGCGCTTTCTTGGTACGAGAAAGCAGCGTCGCAAGGACATGCTCAAGCAACAAATAACGCAGCTTATCTTTACGATATGGGGCTCGGCGTTCCCCAAGACAGAAATAAGGGGCTCGAGCTTTACTCACGGGCTGCAGACCTTGGTTGGGCCGAGGCAATGTGGAATATCGCGAACGTCTACGGTGCAGGCCAACTTGGAACGGTAGACAATCGTATGGCTTGTATATGGAGCGTCCGCGCATCGCGATTTGCTGGTCCAAGGGAGCGACGGCTTTCGGCTTATCTGGCTGAAATTCTGCCGAAACTGGAACGCAAGTTGACGCCGGATGACTTGGCTTCATGCCGGGAACAGGGAAATATCTGGTCTCCAGCCGCAATTGCCAAAGCCAAATGACCACCCGACAGACTTTGTTAATCTCTATCACATCACCAGCTGGTATCCCGCTCCGCCGTCGACGAAATCTTGTGGATCGACAGATCGGCGCCTTCGAATTCCTGTTCCGGATCGAGGCGGATGCCGATGGCTTTCTTGAGCAGGCCGTAGACGATCCAGCCGCCGAGGACGGCGATGGCGATGCCGAGCAGCGAGCCGCACAGCTGCGCCATGAAGGACACGCCGCCAAGACCGCCTAACGCCTTCGTGCCGAAGATGCCGGCAGCGAGTCCGCCCCAGGCGCCGCACAGGCCATGCAGCGGCCACACGCCGAGTACGTCGTCGATCTTCCATTTGTTTTGCGTGCGGGTGAACATCCACACGAAGATCGCGCCGGCGATGCCGCCGGTGACCAGCGCGCCCAGCGGATGCATCAGGTCGGAGCCGGCGCACACCGCCACCAGTCCCGCCAGCGGTCCGTTGTAGACGAAGCCCGGATCGTTCTTGCCCATCACCAGCGCCACCAGCGTGCCGCCGGCCATCGCCATGAGCGAATTGAGCGCGACCAGGCCGTTCATCTTGTCGAGAGTTTGCGCGCTCATCACGTTGAAGCCGAACCAGCCCACCGTCAGGATCCATGCGCCCAATGCGAGGAACGGAATGTTCGACGGCGGATGCGCGGCGATGGCGCCTTCGCGCGTGTAGCGGCCGCGGCGTGCGCCCAGCAGCAGCACCGCCGGCAGCGCGATCCAGCCGCCCACCGCGTGCACGACGATGGAGCCGGCGAAGTCGTGGAACTCGGCACCGAACACGTCCTTGAGCCAGGCCTGCACACCGAAGTGCTGGTTCCAGGCGATGCCTTCGAAGAACGGATACACCAGGCCGACCAGCACCGCGGTGGCGATCAGCTGCGGATGGAACTTGGAGCGCTCGGCGATGCCGCCGGAGATGATCGCGGGAATCGCTGCAGCGAAGGTCAGCAGGAAAAAGAACTTCACCAGTTCAAAACCGCTGCGTGCCGACAAGATTTCAGCGCCGCTGAAAAAGCTGACGCCGTAGGCGACGTAATAGCCGACAAAAAAGTAGGCAATGGTCGATACCGCGAAGTCGGCCAGGATCTTGACCAGCGCATTGACCTGGTTCTTGCGTCGCACGGTGCCCAGTTCGAGGAAGGCAAAGCCGGCGTGCATCGCCAGAATCATGATTGCGCCGAGCAGGATGAAGAGCGCATCGGCACCATTTTTGTGATCGTCCACAGAAAAATCTCCCAATAATTGTGCAAGAAAGTTTGAAAAGCACCTTATTAAGCAAATTTCATTCCATTTCGGTGCAAATTATTAAGCGGCTGAATTTTAAGGGGAAATTTTCCAGGTCTTTGGCGTCGTCACGAAATTGCACGCAAAGTGTGCGAAACCATGCGTCCGCTTGGTGCGCCGGCAAAGACGAGCAGCTTGCGCAGATAGCGGGGTCTTATCGGTTTTTGCGGTGGCAGCTCGAAGCAATTCGGGGTTCTTCTGAAGCAACATCGAAAATACGAAGGCGAGTAAGGTAAGTCAGCGTGGATTCATGGAACGGTCACATTGCATTGCTACATTGCAATTTTTCATGCCGCCAGCCAAGGAGTCCGCCATGTCCGACGATTTATCTTCATCTTCTTCCGCTTCATCATCTTCCACTTTGCCATCTTCTAACTCTCTGTCTTCCCGCCGCGACTTCCTGCGTGACGCCACGCTCGGCGCCGGCGCGCTGCTGACCGGTGGGGCGCTGACGCCCGCATCGGCCCAGCAAGCGCCCGCGATCGTGACGTCAGAGCGCTTGCGGCCGCAAGTCGACAGCGGCGCCATGAGCGGCGACATCACGCGCGATACAGCAATGCTGTGGAGCCGCACTGATCGCGCGGCGCGCATGGTGGTGGAATATTCGGTCCACGAGAATTTCAAGGACGCGATCACCGTCGCCGGTCCCGCTGCGCTGGCGCGCAGCGATTACACCGCGCGCGTGGACCTGCGCGGCTTGCCGGTGTCGCAGCGTCTGCACTACCGCCTGCGTTTCCAGGATCTGCAGCACGAGTCGGCGTGGAGTGCGCCGGTAACCGGCAGCCTGATTATTCCCGGCGGCGGCGAGCGCGATATCAGTTTTGCGTTTTCCGGCGATGAGGCGGGGCAGGGCTGGGGCATCAATGAAGCCTGGGGCGGCTATCGCGTGTATGAAACCATGCGCCGCTTCAAGCCGGATTTCTTCATTCATTCCGGCGACCAGATCTATGCCGACGGTCCGATCCAGGCCGAGGTGACGCTGGACGACGGCAGCATCTGGCGCAATCTGGTGACGCCGGCGAAATCGAAAGTAGCGCAGACGCTCGACGACTACCGCGGCAACTTTGCCTACAACCTGCTGGACGCCAACAAGAAGCGCTTCATGGCCGAGGTGCCGTTCCTGGTGCAATGGGATGACCACGAGGTGCGCAACAACTGGTATCCGGGCCAGGTGATCGGTGACGCGGAGAAGCGCTATCAGGAGCGCGAGCTGAACGTGTTGAAGCAGCGCGCGCGGCAGGCGATGTTCGAGTACAACCCGTTCCGCATCGACGTCGCCGATCCGGAGCGCATCTATCGTTCCTTCAACTACGGCCCGCTGCTGGAAGTGTTCATGCTGGACGAGCGCAGCTACCGCGGCGCCAACTCGCCCAATCGCCAGCCGGTGCAGGGACCGGATGCAGCCTTTCTTGGCGCCGCGCAAATGCGCTGGATCAAGCAGGCGCTGCTGCGTTCGCGCTCGACCTGGAAAGTGATCGCCAGCGACATGCCGATTTCCATCGTGGTGCCGGACCTGAATGCGGACGTGCCGCAAGGCACCTTCGAGGCATGGGCCAACGCCGACAACGGCAAGCCGTCCGGGCGCGAGCTGGAGGTTGCGGAACTGCTGCGCTTCATCAAGCGCCACAACATCAAGAACGTGGTGTGGGTGACGGCCGACGTGCACTACGCCTCGGCGACCTACTACATGCCGGAGAAGGCGCAGTTCACCGATTTCAAACCGTTCTGGGAATTCGTCGGCGGACCGCTGCATGCGGGCACCTTCGGCCCCGGCGAGATCGACCGGACCTTTGGGCCGGACGTGCGCTACGTCAGCATTCCGGCCGACATGAAGCAGAATCGCTCGCCGGCCGACTTGTACCAGTTCTTCGGCATCGGCAAGATCGACGCCAGGACCAGGGTCATGACCGTGTCATTGCACAACGTCGAAGGCAGTAAATTGTATGGCGTGGAGATCGCGCCGGAAGCGTGAGCGAGGCGGCTTAGCGGCCCGGGCCGCTAAGCTTCTGCGTGATCAGCTTGCAGGTCGACAGCAGCGGATCGATCAGGGCCTGCTGTAGTTTGGCGGGTTTGCGGAACAGCGGAATGCTGATGCTGATGCAGGCGACCGGCGTGCCTTCGGCACCGAAGATGGGGGCGCCGACGCAGAAGATCTGGGCTTCGTTTTCTTCGCGGTCTTCGGTGTAGCCGCGCTGTTGCGCGACGGCGAGTTCAGCGCGCAGGACGTCGAGGTCGGTGATGGTGTGTTCGGTGAATTTCTGCATCTTGACCGAGCGCAGCAGGCGGTTGCGCGTGGCCTCGTCGAGCGCCGCCAGATAGGCTTTGCCGACCGAGCTGGAATACAGCGTCACGCGCGTGCCGACGCGCGAGGTCATGCGCACGGCCTGCGGGCTTTCCAGCTTCTCGATGTAGACCATGCCGTTGTCGCTGGGCACGGCCAGGTGGACGGTTTCGCGCGTGGTGTCGCGCAGCTGTTGCAGGGCGTCGATGGCGGCGGTGCGCACATCCGAGCGCGACCACGATTTGCTGGCGAGGTTGATCAGGCGCGGACCCAGTTCGAAATTGCGCGTGCGCGGATTTTCCACCACCATGCCTTCGGCCGTCAGCCCCGCCAGAATGCGATAGACGGTCGGACGCGGATAGCCGCTCAGTGCACTGAGCTGGGCAATCGTCAGTGGTTCGTCCTGGTCGGCGATCAGCTGCAGCACGGCCATGAACTTGGAGAACGCGGCGGTGCCGGCGATCTTTGGGTTGTCTTCGGCGGCGGTGTCGGAGGTCGGCATGAGCGGCATGGGAGTCGGGTGCAAAGCGGGGAAAAGGAAATCAGGGGAAGGACGGAACAGCAGAGAGGCATTATAGCCGAGGGTTTTCCCGGCGCCGCCGATAAAGCCGTGGCGCCGGGAAGGTAATGCGTTACTGCAGGATCAGGACACCAGGTAGCCGCCGTCAACCGGCACCACGGCGCCGGTCATGAAGGAGGCTGCCGGTGTGCACAGGAAAGCCGCGACATTGCCGATGTCTTCCGGCGTGCCCCAGCGGTTCAGCGGCGTGCGTTGCAGGATCGGACCGGAGCGGGCCGGATCTTCCTGCAGCGCCTTGGTCAGCGGCGTCGCGATCCAGCCCGGCGCCACCGCATTGACGCGGATGCCGTCGGCTGCGTAAGCGATCGCGAGGGACTTGGTCAGTTGCGCCACGCCGCCCTTGCTGGAACTGTACGCCGGCACCAGGCCGCCGCCGAAGAAGCTCAGCATCGACGCCAGGTTGACGATGCAACCCTTGCGCTCCTTGAGCAGCGCACGCGCCGCCGAACAGATACGCATGGTGCCGGTCAGGTTGACCGCAATCACTTGCTCGAAGACCTCGACTTCATGTTCGGCGCCGCGCTTGATGATGCCGGCGCAATTGATCACGATGTCGAGTTCCTTGATGCCGGCGAACAGCGCCTTGACGCTGTCTTCCGAGGCCACGTTGAGCTCAGCCAGCGTGACGCCGGTGCCGCTGAACTCTTCGGTGGCGAACGGCGGCAAGCCTGCCGCAATGACCTTGGCGCCCATGGCGGCGAGCTGGCGCGCCACCGCGCCGCCGATGCCTTGGGTGCCGCCGGTGACCAGCGCGGTTTTACCCTGGAACAGGTTGGGAGTGAATGTCATGTGCCTTCCTTCAATACAAAATAAAAATTACGCTGCTACCCGGTCGCCTTCAATCGGCTTGTTCACCACGAACATGTACACCAGTGCGGCGGCGAATGCGACCGCGGCGCTAATCAGCAGGGCGTTGACGAACGAGTGAGTCTTGTCGACCACGATGCCGGTGATGAGCGGAGCCAGCGAGCCGCCGAGGTAGCCGCCGAAATTCTGCAGGCTGCCCAGCGATGCCACCAGGCGACGTGGAATTGCCACGCTGACCAGTGCCCATGCGCCGCCGCTTGCCATGTTCACGAACGCCATCGCCAGCGAGATGTAGACGATCGCCATCGTTGTGCTCGGGGTGTAAGCGGCAGGAATGGTGAACGCGCCCGCACCGATCAGACCGGCGCAGATCGGCCACTTGCGGCTGCGGATCGGCGCCATGCCGCGCTTCATCAGGCCGTCGGCGATATAGCCGGACGACAGCATGCCCAGCGTGCCGAAGATGTACGGGATCACCACCACCCAGCCGGTGCGTGCGATGCTCAGGTGACGCTCATGTTCGAGGTAGGCAGGCAACCATGTCAGGTACAGCCACACCATGTAAATCACGCCCATGAAGCCGAACAGCATGCCCCAGGTAGTGCGATATTTGAACAGGCCTTTCCACTCGTGCCAGGTCAGCTTGGCGTTGGCGTTCGGATCGTTGTCGGTGCCGTCGGCCAGGTACAGCATTTCGGACGGCGTCAGTTCGACTTCATTGCGGTTACGGTAGAAGATGTACCAGCCCACCGCCACGGCGATACCGGCGATACCCATGATGACGAACATCATGCGCCAGCCGAAGGACAGCATCAGGACCGTCAGGATCGGCGGCGCGAGCGCCGGGCCGATGGTCGACGAGGCGACGAAGATGCCGGTCGGGCCGCCGCGTTCGCGCACGGCGAACCATTCGGAAACCACCTTGGCGCCGGCCGGGAACTGCGGCGCTTCACCGAGACCGAGGAACACGCGGGCCACCAGGAACTGATGCAGTGAGCCGACGAAACCGCCGGCCAGTTGGGCTACCGACCACACCATCATGCCGGCGCCAAGCATCACACGTGCGCCGAACTTGTCGAGCATCGCGCCGATCGGCAATTGCGAGAAGGCGTAAGCGAGGGAGAATGCCGACAGCAGCAGGCCCATTTCCGATGCGCTCAATCCCAGCTCCTGGCTGACGGAATGGTTGGCGATGGACAGGGTGCTGCGGTCGAGGTAATTGACGATACCGGCAAGCATCAGGAACGTCAGTGCGACCCACTGAATGCGTTTGAGCTTGCTGCTCTTTTGGACTTCCATGTTGTCTCCAAAGTAAATGTAAAGCGCTGCAGGCAAACAGCTTCTGAGCTACATCACCTGCCTGCGCCGTCTTTGCGGTGCTTGTTGCAGCGTTATGAAACGTCCGACGGCTCGTGACTACCGGACGACTGTTACTGATACGACTTAATACGTTGCGCGTCCGCCCGACAGATCGAACACCGCACCGGTATTGAACGTGCATGAACCGGAACAAAGCCACGCCACCATCTCGGCGACTTCCTCGACGTAGCCGAGGCGGCCCATCGGGCTCTTGCTGATCATGGTGGCGACATGCGCTGGGCTCATCTGTTCCAGCAGCGTGGTCTTCACTGCCGCCGGCGCCAACGCGTTGACGAGGATGCCGGCGTTGGCCAGTTCCTTGCCGAGCGACTTGGTCAATGCCAGCACGCCCGCTTTGGAGGCGCTGTAGGCGGACGCGTTGGGCGTGCCTTCCTTGCCGGCCAGCGAGGCGATGTTGACGATGCGGCCCTGGCCGGCGGCGCGCATGGCGGGCACCACCGAACGGCAGGTATGGAACACGCCCATCAGGTTGACGTTGACGATGCGATGAAATTCGGCGACGTCGTACTCATCCAGCGGCACGGTCGAACCGGCAAAGCCGGCGTTGTTGATCAGGAAATCGATGTGGCCGCGCGAGGCCAGCAGGCGCTGCGTGGCGGCGTCCACCGAAGCGGCGCTGGTGACGTCGACGGTGTCCTGGCCGTACGGCGAGTCGGCCATCGGCTTGAGGTCCCAGCACACCACTTCGGCGCCGGCCCGGGCCAGGCGTGCGCTGATGGCCGCGCCAATGCCGCCGGAGCCGCCGGTGACGACCGCGACCGCGCCCTGGAAGTTGTAATCGGCTTGTGCGTAGCTCATGGGATTGCTCACGTCTTCAACGCACGAACTGCTGCACGAAATCAGCGCCCAGGCCGACCTTTTCGTAATGCGCCTTGCACATTTCAAGTTTGGTGAAGACGTCTTCGTAGCCTTCGAACTTGCCGAACGGATCGCAGTAGTACATCACGCCGGTGATGTGGAAGTAGGTGATCATTTCTTCCACGTCTTCGGGCACGTACAGGGTGTGGGTTTCGCCGGGCGGTTCGAACACGTAGCTGCCTTGCTCGGCGATCCAGTTGTGTTCCAGGTAGCGCCAGCGGCCCTTGAGCACCATGCCGTGCACGGGCGCCGGATGGCGATGGCGGCTCAGCACGCCGGACTTGCGCACGCGCAGCAGGTTGGTCCAGTAGCCTTGCGATACGTTCAGGCACAGCGGACGGAACCAGACATTCTCGGCTTGCGGCACCCAGACTTTTTCATCGTCGGGAATGGCCGAATTGACCACGATTTCCAGCGGAGCTTCTTTCGGGTTCGGGTATTGGTAGGGCATCATTTTCGATGCTTCCGGCGTAGTGGGTTGCATGCCTTTTCTCCTCAGGTTTCAGTAACGGTGTGGGTGGCGACTACGGCCTTCTTATTATTTTTCGTCCAATATATGGACATGTAGTCTGTAATGTGGTCACTTTGAGGCAATCCGAAAAGTATGTCAAGTCGCCGCTCTGCAATGGCATCGGTCCGGATGCGAGTCCGGAGCCGTTCTTGCGGCATTCCGTGCCGGCATTTAATTGGTCAGACCATTAAGCGCGACGAGCGCGGATTGTGCGCCTTAAGCGATGCGAAGAAAAGGGAGATGAAAAAAAATCCGCGAGCGCGCGGATTTTTTCATGTCGTCAGCTTATGGTCAGCAAGCGTGACGCAGGACTGCGAACAAAGTCAGTAATCGTCCCATTTCACTTCCTCAAAAGCGTGCACGAGAAAGTCGATGGTGGCGCGCACCTTGGCCGGCAAATGCGTGCGGCTCGGATAGACGGCATAGATGCCGAGTTCGGTCGCGGTGTAGTCGGGCATCACGCGCACCAGTTTGCCGCTGCGGATGTATTCGCTGAGCATGAAGGTCGGCTGGCGGGTGATGCCGATGCCCGCCAGCGCGGCTGCCACGCAGGTGTCGCCGTTGTTGGCGTGCATGCGCACGTTGGTCTTGATGCTGACGGGGCCGTCCGGACCTTCGAAATGCCACTCATCTTTCTCGGCCGAATAACTGTAGCCGAGCACTGTGTGATTTTTGAGATCTTCCGGATGCAGCGGCGTGCCGTGGCGTTCGAGATAGTCGGGAGAGGCGCACACGACAATGCGCGTTGACGCCAGCTTGCGATAGATCAGCGAAGAGCTCGGCAGGCGCGCGATGCGGATGGCCATGTCGTAGCCTTCTTCGACGATGTCGACGATGCGGTCCGACAGCGTGATGTCTAGCTTGATGCCGGGATAGCGTTGCAGCAGGCATGGCCAGACCTTGACCAGGTGCATCACGCCGAAGGTCTGCGGCACATTGATGCGCAGCAGGCCGGTCGGATCGGTGTTGCCGGCGGTGAGCATCTGGTCGGCATCTTCCAGCGCGGAGACGATCTGCTTGCAGCGATCGAGGTACAGCACGCCGGCTTCGGTGAGCGACAGCCGGCGCGTCGTGCGTTGCATCAGGCGCGTGCCGAGGCGCGCTTCCAGCTCGAGGATGGTGCGCGACACCGCCGCCTTGGAGACATTGAGCGCGTCGGCCGCCTTGACGAAGCTGCCCAGTTCGGCCACGGCGATGAAGCATTCGATTTCGCGCAGTTTGTTCAAGCGGTGTCTTTCCGGACGGTTATGCCGCAGCAGGCAAATCAGAGAGGATGGACGACTGCGAACCGAAGGCGAAGGCATCCATGCGCAGACTATGATACGTCGAACCGCTGTCCAGATGCACCGATTGCGTCCAGTCGTCGGCTGCGCCCATGGCGAAAAACAGCGTCAGCAAATGTTCGTCGGTCGGATGCGTGCGCACCGAATGCGGCGCGGAGTCGCGATAGTCGAGCAGCGCTTCGAGATTGCCCGCCTGCATCTGCGTCAGGAACCATTGCAGGAATTCCATCGTGTGCGGGGCATCGCCCGCATCCGCATCGTTGCGGCGCAGTTCGCGCAGGTTATGCGTGAAGCTGCCCGAGCCGATCAGCAGGATGCCTTCCTTCGCCAGCGGCGCCAGCAACTGGCCGATACGGTAGTGATAAGCCGGCGGCTGATGCGGTTGCAGCGACAACTGCAGCACCGGGATATCGGCGTGCGGATACAGATAGCGCAGCGGCACCCAGGCGCCATGGTCGAGCCCCCAGCCGTCATCGGTCTGGGCGTGCAGGCCGGCGTCGCGCAGCAGGCCGGCGACGCGTTCGGCCAGCTCCGGCGAACCGGCGGCAGGATAATCCAGCGCATACAACTCCTGAGGGAAACCGCCGAAGTCGTGGATGACGCGTTGCTTCACCAGATTGCCCACGCGCGGCGTCTGGGTTTCCCAGTGCGGCGAGACGATCAGGACGGCTTTCGGCGTGGGCAGGCGCTCGCCGATGCTGCGCAACAGCGGCCCGGTTCTGCCCGGTTCCACCGCCAGCATGGGCGAACCGTGAGAAACGAAAAGCGATGGCAAGGCGGTAGACATGATGTGACTCCAATCCTGAAACCGGGGCCATAGCCCCGTGGGGAAACGTATAGCAAAGATTATGCAGCGTTGTTCAGACTCTTGCGCTTGACGGCGAAGGCGCCGTTGCCGAGCAGGTAGACCGCGACCAGTGCAACGATCCACATGGCCAGATATTCCCAGCCGCCCTTGGGGTTGCTGAAGAAGAAGCCGTTCTTGCCATGCACCGTAAAGATGGCGCCGACCAGGTCGATCGCAAGGGGAATGGCCAGCAGGTCGCCGTAGAAGCCGATCACCAGCGCGATGCCGCCGACCACTTCCAGCAGGATGATGAGGTAGGCGAGGAAACCGGGCAGGCCCAGCGATTCAAAGAATGCGGCAGTGCCGGGCAGCGTGAAGACGAAAATCTTCATCGCGGCATGGGCAAGGAAAAACAGGCCCGAGGTCACGCGCAGCAGGAGGGCGGCGTAGTCGGCCTTGGTGTTGAGGGTGGTGGTTGTCATGGTGGCTCCCAAATGATTGAGGCCACGATTGGCCTCGATGGAAGCTACTGTAGGGAAAAGCGAGCCGGGGATAAATACGGCGCAGCGGGATGAATTGTTTCGGTGACGTTGACAATCATCCCGCTGTCGGAGCTTAAGCCTGATCGGTCTTGGGTTTGGCGGCCTCGCGACGGTTGAAGCCTTCCACCATGTCGAAGCGGAACAAGCGGCATTCCAGCGCACCGTTGAAGAACGGCGTCTTGCGAGCTTCCTTCAGGCGCAACAATTTCGGCAGGCCGAGGTCAGCCGAGAACAGGAACACGCTCCAGCCGGCGAAGCGCTGCTTGAGCGTGGTGCCGAAGGCGCTGAAGAAGGCAACGAACAGCTCGTCGGTCGGCACGGCCGCATCGCCGCGCACGCTCAGGCGCTCGCCGTACGGCGGGTTGGTGAGCATGATGCCGGTGGTCGGATTGCCGTTGGCATCGACCGGCGGTTTGACTTCCTGCGCTTCGATCTGCTTGAGCGGCACCTCGAACTGGATGCCGGCCTTGCGCAGGTTGCTGCGCGTGATGTTGACCATGTCGCCGGAAATGTCGCTGCCGAAAATCGTCGGCACGGTCGGCAAGGGATTCGGCTTGAAATCGCCTTTGATCGCCAGCCAGGCTTCGGCGTCGAAGTTGCCGAATTTTTCAAACGCAAAACGGCGGCGTGCGCCTGGAGGAATGCCGGCCAGCATCTGCGCCGCCTCGGCCAGGATGGTGCCGGAGCCGCACATCGGGTCGAACAGCACCATGCCCGGCTTCCAGCCGCTGGTGCGCAGCAGGCCCGCTGCAAGGTTTTCACGCAGTGGCGCTTCGCCGGTGTCATCGCGCCAGCCGCGCTTGAACAGCGCTTCGCCGGAGGTGTCGATATAGAGGGTGAAAGTATGCGCGTCGAGAAAGCCCGAGATGCGCATGTCCGGCGTCTTGGTGTTGACCGAAGGGCGTTCGTCGAAGCGTTCGCGGAAGCGGTCGCAGATGGCGTCCTTGATTTTCAGCGTAGCGAACTCGAGGCTGCGCAGCGGCGACTTGACCGCCGTGACGTCGACGCGGATGGTGTGCGACACCTCGAACCAGTTTTCCCACTCCTGCTCGAGCGCCATATCGTAGATGTCGTTCTCGTTCTTGTACGAGCCGTGCGCCAGGCGCAGCAGCACGCGGCTGGCGATGCGCGAGCGCAGGTTCAGCTGGTAGGCGCCGATCATGCTGCCGGAGCAATGCACGCCACCGGGAACCTGGGTATGCACTTTCAGATTGGCGTCGGGGCCGGCCAGTTGGGCGATTTCGTTGAGCTCCTCCGCGAGGGCGATTTCGAGGCCGCGCGGGCAGGGGCAGAAATAGGAATAGTTGGTGCTCATAAGGGGTACCTTTTGTCCGTTGGGGAGTGATGCCTGTGTCGTAACACAACCGATGTTGCGTTGCGGGTGCTTCTTCCGGCGGCGTTGACGGCATCTTCCGATCGATGCCGCCGGATTCCCGCTTGCGCGGGAATGACGAATCTGAATCTGATTTCTTACAGCTGCAAATTACTTCGCGGAAAACCTACTTCGCGGCAAACGCGCGTTCGACGAAGTCGAGGCGGTCCTGGCCCCAGTAGCCTTCGCCGTCGACGATGAACCATGGTGCGCCGAAGACGTTGGCGGTGGTGGCCTCTTCACTGAAACGGTCGAACTCGGCTTGTACGCTGGCGGTTTCCGCCGACTTCAGCAGGCTGGCGCCGTCGTGGCCGAGGCCGTTGGCGATCGCCAGCAGCGTGTCGGTGTCGGCGATGTTCTTTTCTTCTTCCCAGATCGCGCGCATGACGGCGCCGGTCAGTTCAAGCGCGGCGTTGGTGCCGTGCGCCAGTTGCGTGGCGATGATCAGGCGCGCGGCGACGTCGCTTTGCACCGGAAAGTAGGTCGGCTGCAGATTCATCGGCAAGCCGAGGAATTTGCTCCAGCGTTCCAGTTCCTTGAGGCGATAGGCCTGGCGCTGCGGTGCGCGCTTGGCCAGCGGCAAGCCGCCGGACTGGCCGAAGATCTTGCTCAGGTCGAACGGCTTGAGCACGACCTGAACGTCGTACTGTTTGGCCAGAGCGACGAAACGCGCATGTCCCAGATAGGCAAAGGGAGAGTGCGGCGCGAAGAAGTATTCACATACCTTGCCCATGAAGGACTCCGTAAAAGGATGAATCAGAAAGGTTTGACGACGACCAGAATCACAATGGCCAGCAACAATAATACCGGGACTTCATTGAACCAGCGGAACCAGGTGTGGCTGCGCTTGTTTTGACCATTTTCAAACTTCTTGAGCAAGGAGCCGCAAGCGTGATGGTAGCCGATCACCAGGACCACCAGCGCCAGCTTGGCATGCATCCAGCCGTTGCCGGGACCTTTGCCGATACCGATGACCAGATACAGGTACAAGCCCAGCGCGATGGCAGGAATCGCCAGCACGGTGGTGAAACGGTACAGGCGGCGCGCCATGCCGAGCAGGCGCTCTCTGGTGACGGTCTCGGTCTCTTGTGCCAGGTTGACGAAGATGCGCGGCAGGTAAAACAGGCCGGCGAACCACGAGGCGATGAACACGATGTGCAGGGCTTTGATCCAGAGCATGCGATTTCCTTTGGCGACGGCTATTAAGGGGGGGGGGGCGACGTGGACGTGCTTACTGGCGTACTTGTCCTTGTCCCAGCACCACGTACTTGAGTGAAGTCAGGCCATCAAGTCCGACCGGGCCGCGCGCATGCAGCTTGTCGTTGGAGATGCCGATCTCGGCGCCGAGGCCGTATTCGAAACCGTCGGCAAATCGTGTCGAGGCATTGACCATGACCGAGGCCGAATCGACTTCGCGCAGGAAACGCATGGCGCGCGTGTAGTCTTCGGTGATGATGGCGTCGGTGTGTTGCGACGAGTAAGTGTTGATGTGGTCGATCGCTTCGTCCATGCCGGCGACGATCTTGACGGCCAGGATCGGCGCCAGGTATTCGGTGCGCCAGTCTTCTTCGACAGCTTCTTTGAGCAGCGGATAGCCGGCCAGGATCTGACGGGCCTCAGTGTCGCCGCGCAGCTCGACGTCCTTGGCGCGATACAGCTCGGCCAGCTTCGGCAGCACCTCGGCGGCGATGGCGCGCGCCACCAGCAGTGTTTCCATGGTGTTGCAGGTGCCGTAACGATGGCATTTGGCGTTGAAGGCGACGTCCAGCGCTTTTTTCTGGTCGGCCTTGTCGTCGATGTAGACGTGGCAGATGCCGTCCAGGTGTTTGATCATCGGCACCTTGGATTCCTTGATCAGGCGCTCGATCAATCCCTTGCCGCCGCGCGGCACGATGACGTCGACGTAGTCGGTCATGGTGATCAGCACGCCGACGGCGGCGCGGTCGGTGGTTTCGACCACTTGCACCGCGTCTTCAGGCAGGCCGGCGCCGGCCAGGCCTTCCTTGACCAGTTTCGCCAGCGCCTGGTTGCAGTAGATCGCTTCGGAGCCGCCGCGCAGGATGGTGGCGTTGCCGCTCTTGATGCACAGGCCGGCGGCGTCGACCGTCACGTTCGGACGCGCTTCGTAAATGATGCCGATCACGCCCAGCGGCACGCGCATCTGGCCGACCTGGATGCCGGTCGGGCGGTATTTCATGTTGGAGATTTCACCGATCGGATCGGGCAGGGCGACGATCTGTTCCAGGCCTTCGGCCATGGTAGCGATGGCCTTGTCGGACAGCGTCAGGCGGTCCAGCATGGCATCCGACAAGCCGTTGGCGCGGGCGGCCGCCAGGTCTTGCTGGTTGGCGGCGCGCAATGTGTCGGCGTCGCGGCGGATGGCGGCGGCGATCAGGCTCAGTGCGCGGTTCTTCGCCGCCGTATCGGCACGGGCCATGGCGCGCGATGCCTTGCGGGCGCGTTGGCCGATGTCGTTCATGTAGTGTTCGATGTTGAGCGTCATGATTTTCTCTTCAGTATTCAGTAGCCGCGCGCGACTTTGAGGCCCAGCTGCGACAGCGCATCCCAAGCGTCGCCCGAGAAGGCCTTTGCCCGCAAGCCTTTGACCATCTTGTCGATCTGCGCGGCTTCCTGCAGCGCGGTTTGCAGCGTCGCCAGGCTGATGCGGCGCAGCGCCGGGTCCATCAGTTTTTCGCGCGGACCCCAGATGCGGTATTCCTTGAGCAGCATGCCGAGTTGCTTGCCTTGGGCGACGCCGGATTTTAGCTTGAGCAGCGTGCGCACTTCTTCGGCTACCGCCCACAGCACCAGCGGCAGCGCTTCACCTTCGCCTTTCAAACCGTCCATCATGCGCATGAGGCGCGCGGCGTCGCCCGACAGCATCGCTTCGTTGAGCTTGAAGACGTCGTAGCGCGCCACGTTCAGCACCGCATCGTGCACTTGTTCGAAGCTCAGCTTGCCGGCCGGGTAGAGCAGTCCGAGCTTCTGGATTTCCTGGTGCGCCGCCAGCAGGTTGCCTTCGACGCGGTCGGCGATGAAGTCCACGCACTGGCGATCGGCGCTCTGCTGCTGGGCGGCGAGTCGGTTGCCGATCCAGCCTGGCAGATGCGCGCGCTCGACCAGCGGAATGTCGATGTAGACACCGGCCTGCTGCAAGGTGCCGACCCAGGCAGCCTTGGCGGTGGCCCAGTCGAGCTTGGGCAGGCTGATGATCGTCAGGTTGTCGGGGTTCAGGTTGGCGGCGTATTCCTGCAACGCCTGGCCGCCATCCTTGCCGGGTTTGCCGGTAGGGATGCGCAGCTCGATCAGTTTCTTGTCGCCGAACAGCGATTGCGACTGGTTGGCGGCGAGCAGCTCGCCCCATTTGAAGCTGCGTTCGACCACCAGCACGTCGCGCTCGGTGTAGCCGTTGGCGCGCGCGGTCTTGCGAATCTTGTCGGCGGCTTCCAGCGCCAGCAGATGCTCGTCGCTGGCGATGACGTACAGCGACGACAACGATTTCGTCAGGTGGGTGTCGAGTGCGTCCAGCCGCAGTTGCATCGATTATTCCTCGACGGGTTCTGCTGTGGAGGTTTTGCTGGCGGACAGGCGGCGCAGGATTTGCTGCACCAGGTCGCTCTGCATGTCGCGATACAGCAGCGCTTCTTCAGCCTGTTTCGCCAGTTCCTGGTTTTCGTCGTAGGTGATATCGCGCTTGAGCGTGATGTTGGTCAGTGGCACCAGCAGAGCACCCTTGTTGTCTCGGACCAGGAAGCTAAAGCGTTGATACAGCGAAAATTCACGCACGCGACCGTTGGTGTTCAAGGTAAGGATTTTTCTTTCGCGCGTGTCGGCGATGACTTGTAGCACCGCTTCCGCCTCTTCCTTGTCGGACACCACTTCGGCACCACTGGCACGGATGTAGCGCTTCAGTTCCGTGCCCAGTTGCGAGTTGTCTGCAAAGCCCAGATAAATCGTCTTGAACGGCAGATTCGCCGGCCCGCGCAGGTGGAAGCCGCAGGCGCTGAGCATGACCGCTGCCAGCAGTATCAGGAACCATTGCAGTACTTTGCGTTGGTGAGGTTGAAATGGCATGTGGGTGTCCGTGGTCAGGTTCGTGAGTAACAATTTACTAGGCAACGATGTTGATCAGCTTGCCGGGGACGACGATGATCTTCTTCGGCGCGCCGGTCAGGAATTTCTGCACGCTTTCGTTGGCCAACGCGGCCGCTTCGATGCTGGCCTTGTCGGCGTCCTTGGCGACGGTGATGCTGCCGCGCAGTTTGCCGTTGACCTGGATCATCATTTCAATCTCGCTTTGCTCCAGCGCGGCGGCGTCGACCTGCGGCCAGTCGGCGTCGAGGATGTCGCCCTGTTGTTTCGCGAAGCCCAGCTCCTGCCACAACGCATGGGTGATATGCGGCGTGATCGGGTTGAGGATGCGCAGGAAGATCGAGGTGCATTCCGCCAGCACGGCGTTGGCCACGGGACTGTCTTCCAGCTTGGCGGCTTCGAGCGTGTTGAGCATCTTCATGCAGGCCGACACCACTGTGTTGTACTGAATGCGTTTCAAGTCGTGATCGGCCTGTTGCAACACCTTGTGCACTTCGCGGCGCAGCGTCTTGAGCGCATCGCTCAGTTGCGCGGCGTCGACCGCGCCGGCGCCCTGAATACGTGCGGCGTTGTTGTAGGCAAACGCCCACACGCGGCGCAGGAAACGGTTGGCGCCTTCGACGCCGGTGCCCGACCATTCCAGCGTTTGTTCCGGCGGCGACGCGAACATGGTGAACAGGCGCGCGGTGTCGGCGCCGTACTGGTCGATCTGGGCTTGCGGGTCGATGCCGTTGTTCTTCGACTTCGACATCTTCTCGGTGCCGCCGATGATCACCGGCTGGCCGTCTTCCTTGAGGACCGCCGAAACCGGACGGCCCTTGTCGTCATGCGTCAGGTCGACATCGGCAGGGTTGATCCAGGTCTTCTTGCCGGCGGCGTCTTCACGATAGTAAGTTTCGTTGAGCACCATGCCTTGCGTAAGCAGGTTGGTGAACGGCTCGTCAAACTTGACCAGGCCGAAGTCGCGCATGACCTTGGTCCAGAAGCGCGCATACAGCAAGTGCAGGACGGCGTGTTCGATGCCGCCGATGTACTGGTCCATGGGCATCCAGTAATCGTTGCGCGAATCGACCATGGCGTCGTTGCTTTGCGGCGAGGTATACCGCATGTAATACCACGACGAATCGACGAAGGTATCCATCGTGTCGGTCTCACGGCGCGCCGGCTTGCCGCATTGCGGGCAGTCGACGTAC